>Ga0209109_10001338_pt1 | contig 13565 bp, 5 predicted proteins | sample Rifsed10ft2_FD_184004 | JGI IMG/M metagenome (GOLD analysis project Ga0209109, IMG submission 184004) | Soil microbial communities from Rifle, Colorado, USA - sediment 10ft 2 (version 2) | ecosystem: Environmental > Terrestrial > Deep subsurface > Rock core/Sediment | place: Rifle, Colorado... | reverse complement strand
TCCAGTTGGGTTTACGGCCTGTCATTCTGAGCGAAGCGAAGAATCTCGGCCAAAACGCGAGACCCTTCGCTGCGCTCAGGGTGACACACCCGTAAATGCATTCGGAAACTGCGCTAAACCGGCACAGGCGTGGCCAGCGCAGGCCATGCCACCGGGATGGGGCTGGCCGCCGGGTGATCCTTCGGGACGATCTTCAAGAACCGCGTCGAGGCCGCCTCCCAGTTCTCCAGCAACGCTCGCGCCTTGCGGCTCTGCGTGAACTGCGCATGCCGCGTGATCCGGTCACGCAACACCGCCAGGTCATCGGGCGCAGGCGCTTCCACCTGCACGAGCTGCCGGTTGATGTGCGTCACGGCGCAGCCCTCTTCGTCGAGCACGTACGCGAGGCCGCCCGTCATCCCCGCCCCAAAGTTATGGCCGATGGGTCCCAGGACAACCACCAAGCCGCCCGTCATATATTCGCCGCCGTGGTCGCCGACGCCTTCCACGACCGCGACCGCGCCGCTGTTCCTGACCGCGAACCGTTCCCCGGCCCGGCCTGCAATGAACACCTCACCGCCCGTCGCGCCGTACAGAACTGTGTTACCCGCGAGGACAGGTGTAAGTTCCCTTAGTTCCTTTGTTTCCTTGAGTCTCGCGGAAAAGGTCTCAAGGGATTCAGGGAACCCGGAGCGTTCCGGCGCGTAAATGACGATGCGCCCGCCCGCCAAACCCTTGCCCACGTAATCATTCGCCTCGCCGCACAACGTCAGATTCAACCCGGGCACGCCGAACGCGCCGAGCGATTGCCCGGCGCTGCCGATCAGATCCACGTTCACCGCGCCGTCAGGCAGCCCGGCATCGCCATATTTTTGCACAATCTCGCCCGCGAGCCGCGCGCCGAAAGTGCGGTCACGGTTGCTGATAGCGTAGCGCAGATGGCATGTCGCCGTACGGCCTGCGACAAGCGCTGAGCCATCCGCGATCAGCTTCTCGTTCAGCGGCGAGTCTCTGGGCACGCGATTGGGTTCGCTCATGAAGCGGCGCGGCCTTTCGACGGGCGGGGCGAGCAGCAACCGGCTGAGGTCGAGGCCCGCTGAACCCGGTTTCTGCCGCAACAAATCCGCGCGGCCAATCGCCTGGTTGAGCGACTTCAATCCGAGGCCCGCCAGAATCTCACGCACTTCTTCGGCGACGTAGAGCACGAAGGCCATGAGCTGTTCGGGCGTGGCGTCGAACCTGGCGCGCAGCTCGGGACGCTGGGTGGCGATGCCGGTCGGGCAGGTGTTCAGGTGGCAGGCCCGCGCCATCAGGCATCCTTCCGCCACGAGGGCCGCCGTGCCGAAAGAGTATTCGTCCGCGCCGAGCAGCGCGGCCATGACCACATCGCGCCCGGTGCGCAGGCCGCCGTCCGCGCGCAGACGCACCCGCCCGCGCAGGCCGTTTGCGACCAGCACGTATTGCGCCTCAGCCAGCCCGATCTCCCACGGCACACCCGCATACTTGATACTGCTCAACGGCGATGCGCCCGTGCCGCCGGAATTGCCGCTGATGAGGAGGACGTCCGCGCCCGCCTTTGCGACGCCCGCCGCAATCGTGCCCACCCCGGCCTGCGCCACGAGCTTGACCGAGATCACGGCGCGCGGATTGATCTGCCGCAGGTCGTAAATCAACTGCGCGAGATCCTCGATGCTGTAAATATCGTGGTGCGGCGGCGGCGAGATGAGCGTCACGCCGGGGGTCGCGTGCCGGATGGCGGCGATCTCGGCGGTGACCTTGTGCCCGGGCAGCTGGCCGCCCTCGCCGGGCTTGGAGCCTTGCGCCATTTTGATTTGCAGCTCGTCCGCCGAGGCCAGATACGCCGGGGTCACGCCGAAGCGCCCGGAAGCGACTTGCTTGATGCGGTCGTTGCTCTCGCCCGGATAGCGCGCCGGGTCTTCGCCGCCCTCGCCGGAGTTGCTCCACGCGCCCAGGCGGTTCATCGCCGCCGCCATCGTGGCGTGCGCCTCCGCCGACAGCGCGCCGTGCGACATCGCGGCCGTCGAGAAGCGGCGGAGGATGGCCCGCGCCGGTTCGACGAAATCAACGGGGATGGCCCCCACCCCGGGGGGTGGGGGCGCAAAGTCGAGCAGGTCGCGCACGTCTACCGGGGCGCGCGAATGCTGAAGCTCGCTGTACCTCTTGTAAGCCGCATATCCCTCGGCCCACTGGCCGTTGAGCACGCCGGGGCGGCGCACCGCGTCGCGCAGGGCCTGAACCATCGCCGGGCTGAAGGCGTGCAGCTCGCCGTCGCGCTTGAATTTGTAGAAGCCGGGGCTGTCGAGCGTGACCTCACCCTCGGTCCTCCCCGCCCCGCTTCGCTCCGGGGGCCGTGGTCTCCTGGCGGCGGCATCCTGAGCGGACACCGAGCGACCGTCAGGAGAGGGGGGGAATGCGGCCTGATGCCACTGGAGCACGATGCCGGCAATACCATCCAGATTGAGTCCGTCGAGGTGCGAGGCTGTCCCGGCGAAGTATTCATCCACCACCGCGCTGCTCAGCCCGACGGTTTCAAAAATCTGCGCGCCGCAATAAGCGTCCACGGTGCTGATGCCCATCTTGGACATGATCTTCAGCAACCCGCGCTCGGCGGCCAGCACGTAATTAGAGATTGGAGACTGCGAAGCGCCCCTCTGGGGTTGGAGGTTGTCCCCCGGCCCCCTGTGTTCACCAATTTGAGCAGCCGTCGCCAACGCCAGGTAGGGGTTGATGGCCGCTGCGCCGTAACCGACGAGGGTAGCAAAGTGATGCACCTCGCGCGGCTCGCCGCTCTCGATGATGATGTCTACCGTTGTCCGCAGGTCGGCGCGCAAAAGATGGTTGTGAACCGCGCCGAGCGCGAGGAGCGAGGGGACGAGGGTGTGATCGGCATCCACGCCCCGGTCGCTGAGGAGGATCGCCTGCGCCCCGGCCCGCGCAGCCTGCTCCGCCTCCGCACACAGCCGTTCGAGCGCCGCTCGCAAACCGGCTGCGCCGCGCTGTGCGGCCGCCGGGAACAGCGTCGAGAGCGTGATGGCCTTGAGTTCGGGATCATCCTTAAGTGCGGCTAACTGCTCATCGGTGAGGAATGGACTCTCGAGTTCGAGCAGCCGCGCCTGCTCCGGCGTCCCGGCGAGGAAGTTGTCGCGCGCGCCGATCCGGACGCGGAGCGACATCACCAGGTCCTCGCGCAGCGGGTCTATGGGTGGATTGGTCACCTCCGCGAAGCGTTGGCGGAAATAGCCGAACAGCGGGCGCGGCTTAGGCGAGAGCACCGCCAGCGCCGTATCGTCGCCCATCGAGCCGATGGCCTCCACCCCGTTCTCGACCATCGGGCGGAGCACCGTCACAAGCTCTTCGGAGGTGTAGCCGAAGGCAGCTTGATGAATGAGCAATGACCAATGGTCAAATGACAAATGTGGCGGAGCCCGCTTGTCACTGGTCATTGGCACATTTGTCATTTTCCTCAGGTTCTCCCGCATCCACACGCCATACGGCTTCTGCGCGGCGAGCTCGGCTTTGATCTGTCCGTCTTCGAGGAACAGGCCGCGCGCGGTGTCCACGGCGATCATCTGGCCCGGCCCAAGCCTGCTTTTGATCAGCACGCGCGCGTCGTCCACAGGCACTGCCCCCGCTTCGGATGCCGCCGCGATCAGGCCGTCCTCGGTCACGAAGTAGCGGCACGGGCGCAGGCCATTCCGGTCGAGCGCCGCGCCCACGGTCGCGCCGTCGGTGAAGACCAGCGCCGCCGGGCCATCCCACGGTTCGGTCAAACAGGCGTGGTAGGCATAGAAGTCGCGGACGGCTGTGGGCAGGTCGGGGACGCGAAGCGTTTCCCACGCGGACGGGACGAGCATGGCGAGCGCGTGCCGGATGTCACGCCCGCCCATCAGCAGCAGCTCTGCCGCGTTGTCGAGCATCGCGGAGTCGCTGCCGTCCGCGTCAATCACCGGGCGGAGAAGACCTGGCAGGTCCGGGATGTTCAACAGCGGTTCGCGCGCGCGCATCCACGCCAGGTTGCCCTGCAGGGTGTTGATCTCGCCGTTGTGGCAGAGGACGCGGAAGGGCTGCGCGCGCTGCCAGGTCGGGAGCGTGTTCGTGCTATAACGCTGGTGGAAGACGGCCAGCGGCACCTGGTAATCGGGGTCTTGCAGGTCGGTGTAGAAGGCCGGGAGCTGCGGGGCGAGGAGCAGGCCTTTATACACGATGGTGCGCGACGAGAACGAGGGCACGTAGGCGCCGAGGGAAGCGCGGGCCGCGCGCTCAAAGTGTTTGCGGGCAAGATAAAGGCGGTGTTCAAATTGGAGATTAGAGATGGGGGAGTGAGGCGTGGTAATGGCTTGCTTGATACACGGCATCGTCACGCGCGCGCGTTCGCCGACGACGTCTGGTTGGATAGGGACATCGCGCCAGGCGAGGAGCCGGAGGCCCTGGGCCTCCACCGCCGCCTCGACAAGGGCCATACAGTGTTCGGTCGTGCCGGGTTGAAAGAAGAAGACGCCGACAGCCAGTTGATCCGGATTCACCGAACGACCGGAAAGCCGCTCGACCTCGCGGGCGAAGAGGCGGCGCGGGAGCGGGGTGAGCACGCCCGCCCCATCGCCAGTGCGCGCGTCGGCGGACAGCGCGCCCCGGTGCTGAAGGTTGGTCAGCGCGTCGAGCGCGAGGCGCAGCAGAGCGTGGCTCGCGCGGCCATACCGGTCGGCCACGAAGCCGACGCCGCAGCCGCCGCGGTCAAAGCGGGGCGTGTAAGGGCGAGCGTTGAAGGCTGAAGGGTGAGACAAGGGAACCCTCCGATGGAGCGGGATTCTCGAGCGCTGTTATCCCGCCAGTTTACGGAGCGGCCCCTGCGCCGTCGCCACCGAAGCGGGCCATTTCCCGGCCTCACCCATTTGGGCCACAAAAAAGCATCGGGTGTCTGCTTTGTGCAGACACCCGATGCCGAAAACGATGCGGCTTGTCATGCTGAGCGCCGTCTCGCCCCGCTCGACGGGGGAGCGAAGCATCTCTGCAACGGAGACCTCTTCGGCAGGCTCAGAGCAGGCTCAGGGCAGGCTCTGCGCTTCGCTCAGGGCGACGATTTGCGACGGGCTAATACACGGGCAGATACCTTTCTACTTCCCACTGGCTGACGCTGATGCGATACTCGTCCCACTCCTGAATACGGCCCTCGATATAACGCTCGAAGAGATGATCGCCCAGGACGGATTTCATCAGCGCGCTTCGCCTGAGCTCGTCAATCGCCTCGCCGAGCGAGCCGGGCATGGAGGTGAGCCGGGCCAGCGACGCCTCGTCGAGATGGTACAGGTTTTCTTCGGTCGGCGCGGGCGCGGGCAGGTTGTTCCGGATGCCGTCCAGACCGGCCATCAGCATCGCCGCCGCCGCCAGATAGGGATTCGCGCTGGGATCGGGGCAGCGCAGCTCGAGGCGGCTGGCGGTGGCGACTCTCCCCGGGCTGACCTTGGGGATGCGGATGAGGGCCGAACGGTTCGTGCGCGCCCAACTGAGATACACGGGAGCCTCGTAACCGGGGACCAACCGCTTGTAGCTGTTGACCAGCGGGGCGATGATGGCCGACATCTCGCGCGCGTGCTTGAGCTGCCCGGCGATGAACTGCTTGGCCACCCGGCTCAAGCCATACTCGTCTTCCGGGTCGGCAAAGGCGTTCTGGCCATTCGCCCAAAGACTCTGGTGCGTGTGCATCCCGCTGCCGTTGATGCCCGCGATGGGCTTGGGCATGAACGTGGCGTACAGCCCGTTGCGCTGGGCAATGGATTTCAGCGTAAGGCGAAGGGTCACGGCGTTGTCGGCGGTGCGCAGCGCGTTGTCGTATTTGAAGTCAATCTCGTGCTGGCCGATGGCGACTTCGTGGTGCAGCGCCTCCACCGTGATGCCCAGCGCGCTCAGGGCCGCGACCATCTGCCGCCGGACGGAGTGCGCCAGGTCCGTGCTCACGTCGAAGTACCCGGCCTGATCGTGCGGCGTGAGCGGGAAGAGCGTCCCATCGGCGTGCGGCTTGAAGAGAAAGAACTCCAGCTCGGGGCCGGTGAAGTATTCGTAGCCGAGTTTGGCGGCTTCGGCCATCGCCCGCCGGAGGACGTTGCGCGGATCGCCCGCGAACGGTTCGCCCGTCGGCAAATACACGTCCGAAATGACGCGGGCGGTGGGCACGTCGCTGTCCCACGGGATCACGGCGAACGTAGACAGGTCGGGGTGCAGCAGCATGTCGCTTTCGGCGATGCGGGCGAAGCCCTCGATGGACGAGCCGTCGAACCACAGGCCGTGATCCAGCACCTCCGACCACATCTCTACGGGGATACTGATGCTCTTGACGATCCCCATGATGTCGGTGAATTGCAGGTTGACGAACTGAATGCTGGCGGATTTGATCAGCTCTTCGACTTGCTTGACTTTGGCAGGGTCGCGGGCCATAAGATTGTCTCCTTCGTTGATGGATTGGCGGACAACAGTATACCGGTTAGCTCACAGAGTGGCAAAGTCTCCACATCGCGGGAGTCGCGCACAAAAAACACCGGATGTCTTCAGCGACATCGGGTGTCACCATCGTCGCCCCCAGGTGTCTGATGATTCTGGCTATTGCGGATGGTTCAATTGGGCCATATATCCGCCCTCAGCCCGTATTGCGTAAACCGGCCGCAACGCCGTTGATGGTCAACACAATGACCTCGCGCAGGCGCCCGGCCTCGGGGCCTTCGGGGTCGGGCCCTTCGACTGCGCTCAGGGCGCGCAGGCGGCGCAGCACTTCGATCTGGATATAGTTGAGGGGGTCCACGTACGGGTTCCGCAGTTGGATGGAGCGCTGAATAACCGGATCCGCGTCCATCAGCTCGTCGTGACCCGTGACGGCGAGGATGGCCTCGCGCGTGCGGTCGTACTCGGCGCGGATGCGGGCGAAGATTGACTCGGCCAGGGCGCGGTCGGGGACGAGCGCGGAGTACAGCGCGGCGATGCCGAGGTCGGCTTTGAGCAGGGACATCTCAGCGTTGTCGAGCAACGCGCGGAAGAAGGGCCAGCCCTGGTACATTTCAGATTGCAGATTTCTGATTGCAGATGGCGCACTGAGGGCCGTGCCGAGGCCGTACCAGCCCGGCAAGTTGAAGCGGCTCTGCATCCACGAGAACACCCAGGGAATGGCACGAATAGTAGCGGCGTTCAATTGAACGCCGCTACCGCTACCGCGCGCAACGGGGCGCGAGCCGATGCGGAGGCGGCTGATCTCGTCAACGGGCGTGGCCGCGCGCCAGTAATCCATGAAGCCCGGTGTTTCGTAGACGAGCGCACGGTAGGCGGCGCGGGCGGAGGCGGACATGGTGGCCATGACGCCACGCCATTCGGCAGGGACGGAGGCAGGTGGAACGTGGAAAGTGGAAAGTCCTTCGTCACGTGCCACCTTCCACTTTCCACTTTCCACATGGGGTGCGCTTGCCAACAAAACCGCATTCACGATCTGTTCAAGATGCCGGTGAGCCAAATCCGGATCGGCGTAGCGGGAGGCGATGACCTCGCCCTGCTCGGTGACGCGGAAGCGGCCATTGACCGTGCCGGGCGGCTGAGCGCGGATGGCGCGGTTGGCCGGGCCGCCGCCGCGCGCCACGGTTCCGCCGCGCCCGTGAAAGATCGTCAGCTTGATCCCGCGCTCGCGGCACACGCGCGCAATGTTCTCCTGCGCCTGATACAGCGCCCAGTTCGCCGCGAGATAGCCGCCGTCCTTGTTGCTATCCGAGTAGCCGATCATCACCATCTGCTCATGGCCGCAAGTGGCCAGGTGCGCGCGGTATACGTCGAGGTCGAAGAGGTCGGTGAGGATGGTCGGGGCGGCGTCGAGGTCGTCCACCGTTTCAAAGAGCGGGACGATTTGCATCCCGGCCTCGCAGCCCGCCCAGCGCGCGAGCAGGAGCACGGTGAGGAGGTCGGCGGGGCCGCGCGTCATGGAGATGATGAACGGGCCGAGGATCTCAGACCCGTAGACGGATTGCGCGCGGGCGACGAGCCGGAAGAGCGACCACGTTTCGGCGGTCTCGACGGTGACGCCGGGATGCGCGGCCAGGGCCGGGGCGAGTTGAGACAACAGCTGCGTCAGCACGGCGACGCGGGCGCGGTCGTCCTTCTGCTCGAAGGCGAGATCAATCTTCAGGGCGCGCAGAATCTCGCCCAGGGCGGAGGCCAGCCGGGATGAGTCTTCTCTCAAATCCAGCCGCGCGGCGTGCAGGCCGAAGAGGTCGAACTGGCGGCGCACGGCGCGGAGCTGATCGTCCACGAGGCGCGGGGCGCGACGCATGGCCTGCGCGACGAGGTCGAGCGGCACGGCGAAGTCTTCAGGTTGGGCGCGGGGAGCGGTCGGCGCGGACTCCAGCAGGCGCGCGGTCATGTCGTCTTGCGAGGCAACTTCCAGATCAGCGCCAAGGAGAGAGATGACGAGGCGGTACGGCTCGGCGGCGTAGCGCGTTTCGAGGTAGGCGGCGTGCGCGGGGAACGGGCGGCGGGCGTCGAGCCAGACTTGCAGCTCGGGCGGCGGCGGGACGCGGTGCGCGCTCACGCTGAGGCGGCGCGCGAGTTCTTGCAGCGAGCGGCGATGGCGCTCGACGGCCAGGCCGCGATGCAGGCGGAGGGTCTCGGCGGTGACGGGCGCGGTGACGTTGGGATTGCCGTCGCGGTCGCCGCCCACCCACGAGGCCAGCGTGAGCCAGCCGGGCGGCGCGCTAAGGCCGGGATAGTGCTCAGCCAGCGCGGCCTCGAGATCGGCAGAAAGACGCGGGAGCGCCTCCCAGAAAACAGATTCGACAAAGTAAAGGGTCGTACGGACTTCGTCGGTGACGGCGGGGCGAGCGGTGCGGGCGCGGTCGGTCAGCCAGAGGGCAGTGATCTCGGCGCGCAGGATGGCAAGGTGCGCCGCGCGCTCGCGGGGAAGCAGGTCGGAGTCGTTCATCAGCGCGTGCACACTGCGCGTGATGCGTTCCACTTTGGAGAGGATGGTGCGCCGCTTGGCTTCCGTGGGATGCGCGGTGAGGACGAGTTCGACATGGAGATCGCGGAGGAGCGCGGCCAGCTGGCCGGCGGTGACGCCGCGCGACTTCAGATGAGCGATCGCGTCCGCAACGGACTCTCCGATCGGCGCGGGATGCCGCTCGCGCTCACGCTGGCGGAGGGAGCGCACCCGGTTCGTCTCTTCGGCGAGATTGACGAGGTCGAAGTACAACGCGAAGGCGGAGGCGACGCCCCGCGCCGTGTCCGTGTCGAGGGCCTGCACCTCGGCGGCCAACTGCTCGGCGGCGCGCTGGGACGGCGCCGGCTGTTGGGTCAGCAGTTCAACGGCCGGCCCAACGGAGGAGCGGCGGGCTTTGGCGAGCGCGCGGATACGCTCCTCGGTCACAAACAGCGCGGGCGACTCCTGCTCGCTGATGACCTCGCCGAGCAGCTCGCCGAGGAGGTGGATGGTGGAGGAGAGGTCCATGAGGCTGGAGGTCGGAGGTAAGAAGTCAGAAGTTGGAGGGTGTCTAAATAACCAATCGCTTCTTCCACAACTCAACTATGATCTGATCCGGCCAGGCCGGCTTTCAACGCCGCCGCCACGGCTCCGGCCCGGTTGCTCACGGCGAGTTTTTGCAGGATGTGATCCACGTGCTTCTTCACCGTGTTGGGCGTGATGAGCAGCGCTGCGGCGATCTGGCGATTGGTGAATCCCTGCGTGAGCAGGGCGAGCACGTCCCGCTCACGGTCGGTCAATTCGGCGAGCGCGGCATCGGGGGCGGGACCGGGCACGGGCGGCAGGGACTGCGAGCCGCGTATGGCGTCGGCCACCGTGCGCGCAAACACGCGGCGGTCGAAGGCTTCCTTTTCGACGAAGGCGAACACGCCGTACTCGTCGTACGCCATGTCAATGTCCTCGGGGTCGCCGAGCGCGCTGACGACGATGGCGGGCACGCCCCGCTGGCGCGCGGCTTGCAGGAGCCGGAAGCCATCCCGATTGTCCTGCCGGTCGGCAGAACTGGTTAACTGCAAATCCACAATCGCCAGCGCAAACCGGGCGCGTTGCAGCCAGCCGCGCGCCTCGCCATAACTCGACGCGTACTGAGGCCGGTAGCCCTCTTCCGAGAGAACGTCCGCGTAGATTGCGCGCCAGCGCTGATCGTCCTCAATAATCAACACTTGCGGCGGCGCGGACAACTGCTGAACCAGCGCCAGCAGTTCCTCACGCCGGAATGAATCCTTGCGCAGCAGCCCCAAAACGTGCGGGCGGCGCACGACCTCCGCCGCAAGTTCGGCATCGTCAATGCCGGTGAGCACGACACAGCGCGTGCGCACCCCAGCCAGTTGGTCGAGCAACCTCAACCCTGCCCGGCGGTGCGGTGCGCCGCTGCCCAACTCAATGTCGAGTACGGCCAGTTGCAGGCCCGACAGCTCGGCTGGCGGCTGGCCCAAGGCCGTGACGCTCCAGCCCGCATCGCGCAGAGTCTCGGCCACGAGCGCCCGCCAGCGCGGGTCGTCGTCCACGACGAGGACGGAGAGGGGTTGATCGGTTATCATCACACTCCTTCACTCCGGGCCAGGAGCGCGCGGGAGACGGATGATGAAAGCGCAACCCGCCCCCCCCTCCCTCGTCGCCGCATCCCGCGCCCTTCGGCTGTCGCTCAGGGGCGCATCGCTCCGTTCAGGAGGCGGCGACGGAGCGAGTTGATCCGCCAATTCAATACTGCCGCCGCAGCGGTGCACCCACGACTTCACCCACCACAGCCCGAAGCCCATCTTCTTGAGCGAGTGTTTGGTCGAGAAGTTGGGATCAAAAACGCGCTCGCGGTCGGCAGGGGCGACTCCGGGGCCATCGTCGGCGACGGCGATTTCCACCCACTCGCGCGCGCGGTCGAGCGGATCGGCGACGACGCGCCCGCTCACCTCGATGCGGCCGGGCTGATCCCCAATCGCGTCAACGGCGTTTTCGATCAGATTCAGCAGCACCAACCGCAACGGCTCTTCGCCGGCCAGCACCGGGGGCAGCTCGTCCAGCCCCCAGGCGGACAGGCGAATGGAGGCGGGAAGGTGGAGGCGGGCGACCGCAGTTCGATAGCACGCGGCTACCGGCGTCGGCTGCAAGCGCACAGGGCGCAGATAGGTGACCGTTTCGCGCGCGGCTTCCATCGCCGCCCGCGCGCTGTCCTCGATGTCGCGCAAGGTGTCGGACAGATACGCGTCCGCGACGAGCGCCGGGCGCTTGCTCTGGATGCCCTGCACATGCACCGGGATCACGCCGATCAGGTTGTTGATGCGGTGGAGCAGATTCGCGGAGACATCGCCGAGCACCGCAAACGTCTCGGCCACCGCCTGCCGTTCTTCGGCGAGTTTCATGTGCGCGAGCGCTTCAGCCTGTTGCAATGACACGGCGGCGTGGTTGGCGAGCGAGGTCAACAGGCGCACGTCCCAATCGGAGAAGGCGCGCGGGCCGGTGGTGTACACCCCGAACGCGCCACGCGGCGTTTCAGCGCGCACGACGAGCGGCACGACGAGCGCCGACACCCAGCCCATTTTCTGCACCAGCTCGCGGCGCAGGATGCGAGGGTCGGAATTCAGATCGGGGCTGAAGACAGGGCGGCAGGTGAGCACGGCTTCTCCGAGCAGGCTCCCTGAGAGCGGAACCTGATAGCGCGGTGGGAAACCGCCATTCGAGGCGCGCAGAATCAGCGAAGGTGTGTCGTTCGTTTCCATCTCCCACACCGCGGCGTGCGGCACGTTGAGCAGATCGCAAGCGCGCTCGATGAGCAGGCTGAACAGCGCGTCCGGCGATTGAGCGACCAACTGGCTCGTCACTTCTTCGATGGCGTCGAGTAGTTTGGCTTCTTGAATCGCGATCACGGCCTGCGTGGCGAGGCCGATGAGCACACGCTCGGCGTCGGCATCGAAGGCGGCGAGGCGCGGGCTTTCTAAGTTGAGCACGCCCTCCAGCCCGCCCCCCGGCCCCAACAGCGGCACGGCCAGCTCGGAGCGCATTTCGCGCCGGGAGTGCAGCGGTTGATAAATCTCCGACCACGGCGGCTCGCGCAGATCGGCGATGCGCAGCGGCTGCCGGCGGGCGGCCGCCCACCCCATCACGCTCCCATGCTCGGTCACGGGCAGGGTCTCCGGCAAGCCGCCGCGCTCGCCGCCGCCCACCACCGCGCGCAGGCGCAAGTCGCACCTTTGCTTGTCCAGCAATCGGAACGACCCATGCTCGGCTCCGGTCAGCTCCAGTGCGGTGTCGAGAATGCCTCGCAACGTCTCGTCCAGATTGAGCCGCGAGCTGATCAGCCGCTCGGCGCGCTGGAGCCGCTCGAGCTCGTCCACCTTGCGCTGGAGGGCGCGCGTGATACCCTCGTACTGGCGCGTGTTGTAAACGGCAACCGCGGCGAGCTGCACGAACGTGTCCAGCACGAGTAATTCGTCGTCGCCAAAGCGGCGGTTGGAGCGCAGGTCAACGTAGAGCGCACCCACCGGCTGCCCGGCGACGAGCAGAGGATAACAGGCCGCGGTGCGGATCCCGGCGAAGTATTTGATCGGATGGAAGGCGATGGTGCGCTCTTCGTACGACAGCACACGCGCGCGGCGGGCCAGCGCCAGCGTTCCCACCCCGTGGGGCCGAGGCGTATCCCCGAGCAGCGGCGTGTCCCCCTCCCCCGCTGACACGCGCGAACCTGGGTCGAAGGCGCCCTGCGCCGCGTCGTAGGTGTAGATCACCGCCGACACGCCGTCTTTCGGATCGGGGCCGATGAGGCGCACAGCCGTCTGCGCGATCAATCGCAGCGCGTCCGTGAGCGAGGTGTCCGGGCCGAGGCGGTTGATCTCGGCTCCGGCCTCGCGCAGGATGCCCAGCGCGACGGGCCAGTTCATGGACTCTGGCTCCAGGGCGCGGGGAAGGAGTGAAGTGGAAATGGTCATCATACACAAGCCGCCACGCCATCCGATGAAATCGGACGGCTGGATATGCGCGAAGCCCGCCTGCAGCCGTCGGCTTTTAGCCGATGGCTACTCCGCCTCCAGCACGCACGCTTCAAATGGCGCGAGATGAATCGCGCGATCCTGTAATCGCTCGCGCTCCCCGCCGACGCTGGTCAGGCGCACGCGCCAGCGAGAGGCGAGCAGAGGCTCGTCCAGCGCCAGTGTCGTTTCAAACCCGAAGAAGTTGAGCGCGACGAGCATCGTCTGGTCCGGACTCTGCCGGAGGTAGGCGAGGCCGTTCACTGGGCGTTGAATGAGCGGCGCATAGCTGCCCCGCCGCAGGGCCACAGACTCGCGCCGCAGGCGGAGCAGCTGCCGGTAGAAGGCTAGCACCGAGTTCGAGTCGGCCTGCTGGGCGGCGACGTTGCGCATCCGGTAGTCTTGGTTGAGGCGCAGCCAGGGTTCGCCCGTGGTGAAGCCCGCATTCGGTTGGGCGCTCCATTGCATGGGCGTGCGCGCCTGCTCCCGGTTGTAGAACGGCCACAGGCGTTTGCTCAACGGGTCGTGAATCTCTCCGCGCGGAATGCGCGTGTTCTGCATCCCGATCTCCTCGCCGTAGTAGATGAACGGCGTGCCGCGCAGGG
>Ga0209109_10001336_pt1 | contig 13566 bp, 12 predicted proteins | sample Rifsed10ft2_FD_184004 | JGI IMG/M metagenome (GOLD analysis project Ga0209109, IMG submission 184004) | Soil microbial communities from Rifle, Colorado, USA - sediment 10ft 2 (version 2) | ecosystem: Environmental > Terrestrial > Deep subsurface > Rock core/Sediment | place: Rifle, Colorado... | reverse complement strand
CAAGCAGCGGTTCCCACGTCATTGACCACCCTCCGACGACTCCTCCGGGCGGCGCAATCATATGGAGGGGTGATCGCCAGCGCAAGAGAATTCTCCAGCATGCTGCCGGGCCAATTAACTTCGCCTAGCGGCGTTGCTAGCTCCCGTGGCACTCCCTGTGACGTACCTGAGAACGTACGCCGGGTACCCGCGCAGTGGGTGCGACCCCGGGCGCAGCGCCTTGCTATGCTCGTTTCTTAGCCCGGCAGGGTGCCCGCCAACTCATGACGAAATGGTTTGAAGGGGCGCTGACCATGCCAAGCTACTAAAAGATTTTTGATTGCAATCAAGCTGAAAAGGAGTTAATGTTAGGCCGCATGCGCATGCGGGTTCCTTGTTAGACCTAGCGTGCTGTCGCCCGCAAAGAAGCACAAAGAGGGAGGTCAACCAGGGCTGGTACGCCATGATCCAGATGTACCATGTCTACAAGACATATGGGAAAGATCTGGAAGCCCTGGTCGATGTTAGTCTCCATGTACAGAAAGGGGAGTTTGTTTTTCTGGCCGGCTCCAGCGGGGCCGGCAAAAGTACGCTGCTGCGCCTGATCTTCCGCGATGAGCTTCCCACCTCGGGTCAAATCCTGGTCAATGGCCGCAATCTCGTCCGCATGAAACCAAGAGCGGTCCCGCATCTGAGGCGAATGCTGGGGATCGTGTTTCAGGATTTCAAGCTCCTTCGCGACCGGACCGTTGAGGACAACCTGGCGTTGGTCACCCGCGTCGTTGGCATGCCGGGTCCGGAGGGCAGACGCAGGGTCGCTCAACTGTTGAAGCTGGTGGGGCTCTCTCACAAGGCCAACATGCCACCCTACAAGCTGTCGGGCGGCGAGCAGCAACGGGTGGCGATCGCCAGGGGGCTGATGAACGACCCGCTCATCCTGCTGGCCGATGAGCCGACAGGGAACCTGGATCCCGAACTGGCAGTGGACGTCACCCGGCTCCTTCTGGAGATCAACTCGCGAGGGACCACTGTCCTGGTGGCCACCCACGATCTCAAGCTGGCGGAGGAGGCGGGCCGCCGAACCGTCTTCCTCAAGAAGGGTCGGATCGTCGAGGAATGGCCGTAAATGGGGAGGGAGACGGGTCCCGCTGGTCATGCGTGAAAAGCTGAAGCATATCTTCGCGCACGCCCTGATGAACCTTGTCCGCGCCGGCTGGGGCGGCCTGGCCTCGATCGCCACCATCGGAACCTCATTCCTCATCATCGGCATCTTTCTCCTCCTGGTCCTGCAGTTGAACGCCCTCGTCGCCAAGTGGAGGGAGCAGTTCCGCCTGTCGGTCTTCCTGGAGGACAGGATTACCCAGACGCAGTTAGAGATTCTCGAGAAACGGATCCAGAATGAGGCCGCCGTGAAGTCCATCGCCTTCACTTCAAAAGAAGAAGCCCTGGCGAACTTCCGGCGGGAACTGAAGGACCAGGAGAGCCTCCTTGAGGGGCTGGGGGATAACCCGCTCCCCGCGTCGTTCCAGCTCAAGATCCGCGAAGGCTATCAAAGCCCTGACGCCCTGAGAAGACTCAGCGCCTTCCTCGCCCGTCTCGAAGGGGTGGAAGACATTCAGTATGGGCAGGAGTGGATCGAGCGCATCTCCAATGCGGCGCACATCATGAAGGCGCTCGGCATCATCATCGGTTCAATCCTTACGCTAGGCTCGGCCCTGATCGTTTCGAACACCATCCGACTTGCGGTCTATGCCAGGGCGGGGGAGATCGAGATCATGAGGCTTGTCGGCGCTACTAAGGCGTACATCCGCGCCCCCTTCCTGGTTGAAGGGATGTTGCAGGGTAGCCTTGGCGCCCTGCTGGCCCTGGGTGTGCTGTTTGCAGCCTATCGGTATATTGCGGCAACGTCCGGACTGGCCTCCCCGCTGTTCTCAATAGCGACGGACCGGGGGTTTTTGGAGCCCTCGATGATGGCGGCCCTGGTGGGTGGGGGAGCGCTGATCGGCGCGATCGGGAGCTCGCTGTCAGTCAGCCGCTTCCTCAAGACGTAGTCATGAGCCAATGAACGGAACGATCGCACGTCTGCCTGGCACCATCTGGATAACGATGGCCTTCACGGCAGGGCTGCTTCTTGGCCACTCGTCGGGCCTGGCAGCCGAAAAGGAGCCAAAGGCCTCGTGGCGCCTGCGCGACAAGCGGGAACAGCTCAATCAGGTCAAGCAGGAGCTGGACCGGGAGCGCCGGCAGGTCAAGCAGGTGGCGCGTAAGGAGCAGTCCCTTTTCGAGGAGTTGGATCGGATCGATCAACAGCTCCAACAGAAAGGACGGGAACTGAAGGGGCTTCAGGCCAAGCTCCGAAGCAGCACGGAACGGCTTCAGAGCCTCCAGAAAGAGATCGGGCTGACGCAGAAGCAGCTCGACCGGATGCGGGGGCTTTTTCGGAGGCGCGTGCGCGCCATCTACAAGCATGGGCGGCTGGGCTACGTCCGCGCCCTGTTTTCCTCGGACGACCTGTCAGCGGCAGGCCGCCGCATGAAATACCTTGCCGTGATCGCCAACCAGGATCAGCGGATGGTGGCGACCTACACAGCCGCGCTAGAGACCCTTCAGACGCAACAGGCCGAACTCGAACGTTCGAAGACGGAGCTTGTCAGCAACCAGAAGGCCGTCACGGCGAAGCGCGAGGAGATCCTGCGGGAGCAGCGTGCCAGACGGGTGGTGCTGGCCAAGGTTCAGGACCAGAAGAAGGCGCACCTGGCTGCCATTCGCCAACTGGAGTCGGCGGCCCGCGAGCTCCAGGGGCTCATCGGTCGACTGCAGTCCGTGGAGCGGCAGAAGCTCGCGAAAAGGCCTGGCCGAGAAGCGGAGCAAGCACCCTCGCCATCGGAAGGCAGAGGGGCCTTTGCCGCGCTCAAGGGCCTTCTGCCATGGCCCACTCCCGGCACTCTGGGGTCCTCGTTCGGTCGCCAGGAACACCCGCGCCACCGGACTGTGACCTTCAACCGCGGGATCGAGATCAACGCGTCCCTGGGACAGAAGATCGTCGCGGTCTCCGGTGGAACAGTGCTGTATGCTGACTGGTTTAAGGGCTATGGTCAACTGATCGTCCTTGACCACGGAGAGGGGTACTACACCGTCTATGCGCACGCCGCCGAGATCCTCGTCAAGTTGGGAGATCGCGTCGTGAAGGGGCAGTCGATCGGGTTGGTTGGTGACACCGGCTCGGTGACCGGCTCACAGCTCTATTTCGAGGTGCGACATCGGGGCAGACCCCAGGATCCCCTGACTTGGCTCGCGCCCAGTTGAGCAAAAAGGCAGGGTGTAGGGTTGAGGGTCTAGGGTTCAGAATGGATGGAGGGCCCTACACCTTAAACGCTACACCCTAATACCCTATACCCTTTGCTATGGAGGGATCGAGGATGTCTCTAGGTCATTTCCGGAAAGGGTGGAAGGCTATGGTTGCGGGCTTCACCATGGCTTTGCTCATCATCAGTGGCGGCGGCCGTCATGAGGTCACGGCTGTCGAAGACAGCTACGAGCGCTTGAAGGTCTTCACCGAGGTCCTTTCGCTCATTCAGGCCAATTATGTAGACGAGGCGAAGCCCCGCGACCTGATCTACGGTGGAATCAAAGGGATGCTGGAGACCCTCGATCCCCATAGCTCGTTCCTGCCGCCCGATATCTTCAAGGAGATGCAGGTCGAGACCCAGGGCTCTTTCGGCGGCCTGGGGATCGAGATCACGGTCAAGGACCGGCAGCTCACGGTCGTTGCGCCGATCGAGGGGACTCCCGCCGACCGGGCCGGACTTCATCCCGGCGACCGAATCGTGAAGGTCGACGGGAACCCGACGAAAGACATGACCCTCATAGAGGCGGTGAAAAAGCTCAGGGGGCCGAAGGGCACCAGTGTCACCCTGACCATCCTTCGGGAGGAATCCCCGGGCCCCTTCGAGCTGACCCTGGTTCGTGAGGTCATCGAGGTGAAGAGCGTGAGGGCGAAGGACCTTGGTGACGGGATCGCCTACATCCGGATCAGCTCGTTCCAAGAGCGGACCGGGAAAGACCTCCTGAAGGCGATCGAGCAATTTCAGAAGAATGGCGTATCAGCACTGGTGTTGGACCTTCGGAATGACCCGGGCGGCCTCCTCAACCAGGCTGTGCAGGTGAGCGATCTGTTCCTGGACAAGGGGCAGCTCATCGTCTACACCGAGGGGCGGATCAAGAACCAGGATCTCCGCTTCTCGGCCGAACACGGGGCTCAGTTCCCCAAGGTCCCGATGGTGGTCCTGGTCAATGGCGGCTCGGCCAGCGCCTCTGAGATCGTGGCGGGCGCGCTGCAGGACTGGAAGCGTGCGCTGGTGCTCGGGACAAAGACCTTTGGAAAGGGATCGGTGCAGACGGTGATCCCGCTCAGCGACGGCTCCGGCCTGCGGCTCACCACGGCGAAGTACTACACACCGAAGGGACGCTCGATTCACGGCACCGGGATCGTCCCCGATATCATCGTCGAGGCGCCGCGGCCCACCGTGGCGAAGGGTCAGGGCGGCCAGGTGGAGAAAGAGAAAGAGGGTGAGGCAGGGAAGGACCGGCCGGAGGGACGGCAAGAGCGGAAGATCTCCGAAGAGGAGGGGGACCCCAACCTTCAGATTGGAAAGCGCGACGGGCCCGACCCGAGCACCGATGTCCAGTTGAAACGGGCGATGGAGATCCTCAAGGCGAGTCGGATCCTGGAGAAGGGTGTCGTCAAAGGAAACGGTGGCTAAACCAAGCACTCAGCTATCAGCCGTCAGCCTTCAGCTAATTGCTGAGTGCTGATAGCTGACTGCTCGTTACTGCGATGGCGCACCTGACCCTTGGAATTGAAACCTCGTGTGACGAGACGGCCGCCGCAGTCCTGAAGGATGGGAGGCAAATCCGTTCCTCTGTCATCGCCTCGCAGGAGGCCCTCCACGCCCCCTTCGGCGGGATCGTCCCGGAGCTGGCCTCACGCCGCCATGTGGAGGCTGTCTGGCCTGTGGTCCAGGAGGCGCTCAACAGGGCGGGGACGACCCTCGGCGACCTCGACGGGATCGCGGTCACTGCGGGCCCGGGACTGGTCGGCTCGCTCCTGGTCGGCCTCTCCTTCGGCAAGGCGCTCGCCTTCGCGATCGACCTTCCCCTGGTCGGCGTGAACCACCTGGAAGGCCACCTCTATGCCGCCCTGTTGGAGCACGAGGATCTGATCTTCCCCTTCACGGGGCTTATTGCCTCCGGAGGTCATACCCACCTCTACCTGGCGGAGGCGCAAGGGCAGTATCGCCTGCTGGGTCGCACCAGGGACGACGCCGCGGGCGAAGCCTTTGACAAGGTGGCGAAGTTCCTCGGCCTCGGCTATCCGGGCGGGCCACTGATTGAGGATCGGGCGCGCAAGGGAGACCCTGATACGATCCGTTTCCCGAGGCCATTGCCACAGGGGGGGGCGTATGATTTCAGCTTTAGCGGGCTGAAGACCGCTGTCGTGAACTACGTCAAGGGTTTAGGGTATAGGGTTGAGGGTAGAGGGGGACCTCCCCTAGACCCTAGACCCTTTACCCTAGACCCTGCTCTTATCGCGGACATTTGCGCCGGATTTCAGGAGGCCGTGGTGGATGCGCTCGTTCGGGTCACCTTGGCGGCAGCGAAGGCCTCTGCCTCGAGCCGCATCGTTGTCGCGGGAGGCGTGGCCTGCAATGGGAGGCTTCGGTCGAAGCTCACGCAACGGGCGGCGGATGAGTGCATAGAGGTCTACTATCCCACCCCATCACTATGTACCGACAACGCCGCCATGATCGCGGCTGCGGGTTACCCTCGCCTGCTGCGGGGCGAGCGTGCCCCACTCTCATTGAACGCGGATGCCGATCTGGCTCTTGGCCTGATGTAAAAGGACTCTTCATGGCAAAGCTGCCGATCTTGATGTTTCCATCGCCAATCATCCGGAAGAAGTCACTGCCTATCACCTCGATAAACGGCGATCTCCAGCGCTTCATTGACGACATGGTGGAGACGATGTACGCTGCGCCCGGCGTGGGGTTGGCCGCCCCTCAGGTCGGGGCGCTCAAGCAGATCATCGTACTTGACCCCCACGACGACCGCAAACCGACCCGGCCCCTGACGCTTATCAACCCCGAGCTCGTTGCCGCCGAGGGGCAATACGTGGATGAGGAAGGCTGTCTGTGCATCCCCGACCTCAAGGCAGAGGTGCCGCGGTTCAGGCGAGTCGTAGTGAGGGCGTATGATCGGAACGAGAAGGAGATCGTTGTGGAAGGGTCTGGGCTGCTGGCCCGGATCCTCCAGCATGAGATCGACCACTTGAACGGCGTCCTCTTCATCGACCGCCTGAGCACGGCCAAGCGAGAGGTGGTCAAGCGACGACTCAAGAAGGCAGGGAAAGTAAATAGTTAGCTCTCAGCGGTCAGCCGTCAGCTCACAGGCCAGAAAGCTGCACGCTGATTGCTGAAGGCTATTCGCTGATTGCTGATTGTTACATCTTCATCTCAACGCTCGCCTTGGCCTTGAGGCCCTGGATCCACTCCTTGAATTTGGCCTCGGCCTTTTGATTAAAGAGGACGCTACGGACCTCTTCCTTGACCTGATCGAATGGGAGGATCTGGCCCGCCACCCGCTCCTCCACCTGGATCAGGTGCAAGCCAGCCGGTGTTGTGATGATCCCGCTGACCTGCCCTATCGGTAGGGTGAGCGCGATCCGCTCGATGTCTGGCGCAAGTTCCCCGTGCTTCATCGTCCAGCTCTCGCCGCTTGATGACGCAAGCCGGTCTTCGGAATACTGTTTGGCCACCGTGGAGAACCTGGCCCCAAGTTTGATGAGCGCTTGCGCCTCTTCAATTTGGCTCTTGGCTCGCAGAATCTCCTCCCGCGTCGGCTGCTGTGAAACAGTCACGAGGAGATGGCGGATCCTGAACTTCGGGATCTCCCTGAACTGCTCCCGATGTTGATCGTAGTACCGCCTCATCTCCTCGTCGAGGACGGCGATCTTCGAGCGCACCTGCCTGGCCACCAGCTTTGTCAACGTCACCTGCTCGGCAATCCCCTTTCGAAACTGCTCCTCGTTGAGCAGTTCGCCGGCCATGGCGGCCCGCAGCTCCTCATCGCTCGTGAGCCCACTGCGCCTCTTCAACTCTTCAATGGCCGACCGGACCTCCGAAGAGGTCGCCTCGATCTTCTCTCTCTTCGCCTCCTGTAGCTGCAGCCTCCTGAGAATCAGGTCATCCAGGATCTGACGCTCGGTGCTCCGAAGTCGCCGCTCTCGCTCCTCTCCTAGCGTCTCCTGCACAATCCTTCGGATGGTCTGGAGCCCTTCCTCCTGTACCTCTGTCAGCGTGATCACGTCGTCGTTGACAACGGCGACGACGCGATCGACGATCACCCCCTCTGAGGGGGAACCTGTTAAGGCCCCGCAGAGAATGGCCAACGCCGCGATCAGAGCAGGGTTTAGGGCATAGGGTCTAGGGTAGAAGCGACCTCTGACCCCCGAAACCCGAAACCCGAAACCCGAAACCTTCTTTTCGTTCACCGGCACTCCAGAAGCTGCACAAGAAGGCTCTGGACGAGGGCGATCCTGTCACCACCGTTCACCCGGTACTCCAGGGTGCCCGGGGGGACGTAGCGCAGACGGCCAGCCTCTGCGCTGAACAGGGCCGCCACCTTTGCCGAGGCAAGGGGTGGCGAGTCATTGAAGATGAGGCGGATCGTCTCGCTCCTGGCATCAACCTCACGAATGGCCAGCGACCGCGCCAGGACCCGCAAGGCCACTGCGGTCAGCAGCCGCTCCGCCTGTGGAGGGAGCTCGCCGAATCGATCGATCAATTCCTCCCGGAACGCGGGGACCTCTTCCGGCCCCGAGAGAGCGTTCAGCCGCTTGTACAAATGGAGCCGGACGTTGGGGTCTTCGACGTAGGCCTCTGGCAGATACCCCTCCGCCTCCAGCTTCATGGAAGGCTCGACCGACTCGGCAGCCACTTCGCCCTTCAGCTCCCTGATGGTTGACTCGATCAGCCGGCAATAGAGATCGAATCCAACAGTGGCAATCTGGCCGTGCTGCTCCGGACCCAGGAGGTTGCCCGCCCCCCGGATTTCCAGATCCCTGGCCGCCACCTTGAATCCGGAGCCAAGTTCGGTCAGCTCCGCGATCACCTGGAGCCGTTTCTTCGCCACCTCGGTGAGCGCGGCATTCTCCGGCACCAGGAGATAGGCAAACGCTCGGCGCCTGTCGCGACCGACCCGCCCGCGGAGCTGGTAGAGCTGCGCCAAGCCGAGGGCGTCGGCCCGGTCGATGATGATCGTGTTGGCGCTGCCGACGTCCAGGCCGGATTCGATGATGGTGGTGCACAGCAGGACGTTGAACGTGCCGGCGTAGAAATCGCACATGATCCGTTCAAGGCGCGCTTCCGGCAGTTCCCCGTGGGCGACGGCCAGCCTGGCCTGGGGGACCAGTCGCTTGATCAGGCGGGCAATGGTGTGGATGCTCTCCACACGATTGTGAACGAAGAAGGCCTGACCCCCGCGGTCCAACTCCTGCTGGATCGCCTCCTGGATGAGGGCCGGATCAAACCGGGCGACGGTCGTCTTGATCGAGAGGCGGTCTTCCGGTGGCGTCTCGATGGTGCTGATATCCCGGACCCCCAACATCGACATATGGAGGGTCCTCGGGATCGGGGTCGCGGTCAGGATCAGGACATCCACCTGTCGCCTGAGCTGCTTCAGGCGTTCCTTGGCCGCGACGCCAAAGCGGTGCTCTTCGTCCACCACGAGAAGACCCAGGTCCCGGAAACTGACATCCTTCTGCAGGAGGCGGTGGGTGCCGATGACGATGTCCACCGTCCCATCACGAACGCCGCGCAGCACAGCGGCCTGCTCCTTCCTGCTGCGGAAGCGGGAGAGCATCTCCACCTTGATGGGAAAGCTGCTGAACCGCTCGGAAAAGGTCTGGAGGTGTTGCAGGGCCAGGACAGTGGTCGGGACCAGCACGGCTACCTGCTTTCCTCCCATGGCCGCCTTGAACGCGGCGCGCATCGCGACCTCGGTCTTGCCGTACCCGACGTCCCCGCAGATCAGACGATCCATGGGCCGGTCTCGCTCCATGTCGGCCCTGACATCGGCGATCGCCTGGAGCTGCCCCGGGGTCTCCTCGTAGGGGAAGCCGGCCTCGAACTCCCGCTGCCAGGTGGTATCGGGCGGGAAGGCGTGGCCGCCGATAACTTGCCTGGCGGCATATAAGGTGAGCAGCTCCTGAGCCATCTCGCGGATCGAGGCCTTGACCCGCTCCTTGGCCCTGGCCCAGGACGTGCCGCCCAGCCGGTCGAGCGCCGGCGGGTCCCCATCGGCGCCCAGGTAGCGGTGGACCAATTGCAGTTTACTCGCAGGGACGTAGAGCTTCGCATTATCGGCATAGGTGATGAGGAGGTAGTCACCCTCCATCCCGCCGGCAGCAAGCTGCCGAAGTCCCTTGTATTTGCCGATCCCGTGATCCGCGTGAACGACGAAATCCCCGTACGCGAGCTCCTGAAAGGAGGCGAAAGGCGATGCCTCCTTCGGCCTGGCCCGGCGCCGAGGGATGTGGCGTGGTCCAAAGATCTCGGCATCGGTGATATACGTCAGGCCGAATTGATGGAGGTGAAACCCACCGGTCAACTCACCTGAAAGGATGGCGATCTCGCCGGAAGAAGCCATCGCTTGGCCGATCGACCCTGCGAGTCCGTGCTCCCTGAGCACTTCTTGAAGCCGACGGCCCTGCGCCTCGCTCCGGCAGACCAGTTGGATCCTCCGCCCTTCGCGCCGCCACCCTTCCAGGTCACGCGCCAACTCTCCCAGTCGTCCCCGGTAGGCTGGGATGGTGCCCGCTTGAAAGGCGATGGTTGAGTGGGCGTCGTCGCTGTTGGTCCGCGAGAACTCCTCCAGGAGGATTCGCGGCCTGAGGGAGAGTTTCGCTTCGAGGTCGGTCCAGTCGAAGAGTGGTGCTTTGGCCAGGGTACAGGCGCATTCGCTCGTGGTGCGAGGTGCATTGGACTTCGCACTCCGCAGTCCGCACGCCGGACACCGTTCAGCGAAATCTCGCGCATGGGCCTCCAGGCCACCCGGATCTGCCAGGACCAGGATGGCGTCGGGCGCGACGTACTGAAGGAGATCGGCGGTTTCCGGAAAGAAGTATGGGAGATAGGCCTCCATTCCCGGGAACGCCCGCCGGTCTTCGAGCGCCTTGGTAATCTCGAAGGGAACCTGGCCTCCCTGGGTCTGCTCCGCCGCGCGAAGGGCGCGAAGGGCCGCCTCGCACGCGTCGGCCCTTAGCGGAACCTCAACGACCGGCAGGGCGATCGTCTCCTGTAGAGGACGGACGGAGCGCTGGGTGGCCGGGTTGAACTCGCGGAGGGAAAGCAGCTCGTCGCCGAAAAACTCGGCCCGGACCGGAGCGTCGCCTGTGGGAGGGAACAGGTCGAGAAGGTTTCCGCGCAGGCTGTACTCGCCACGATCCGCGACCTGATTCGCCTGACGGTAGCCCCCCGTTTCCAGGGCGCGCAGCAGCTCGTCCCGCGGGATCTGCCCGTGCACGCGCAGGGTGATAGCCGTGCCCAACAGGGCCGCGGGAGGCGAGAGTCGCTCGAGGGTCGCCTGGATCGAGGCAACCGCCAGCCGCAGCTCCTTGGCGGCCAGACCTGCCAGGCAGGCGATCCGCTGCCATCGTATCTCGGGATCCTCCTCACGCTCCGGCAGATACCCGACGGGCTCGCGGGAGAAAAACTGGAGGTCCTTCGCGAGCGATTCGGCCTCGGCTGAAGAGGAGGTCAACACCAGGAGGGAGCGCCCCGTCTGACGGGAGATCTCCGAGAGGATCGGCGCTTTCGAAGCCCCGAAGAGGCCGGTGAGCGACACGGCATCGTTTCCGCCCTGGAGGCGAGCCCCAATCTCCGCCGCCTGACGGGCCAACAGGTCTTCCGATTGCTCCATTAACCGTATCAACATGGGTGCTGCGTATTACTCATGCCGCCGTCCCTGTTCCAGGATCCGGTCGATGATGCCGCTGGTGGATGATCCCTCCACCAATGGGATCGTCACCACTCGGCCACCACGCCCTTCCACCGTCTCCCGGCCCACGATCTGGTCCTTCGCCCAGTCGGCGCCCTTGGCCAACACATCGGGCTGCAGGGCCGCGATCGTGGAGCCCGGGTCCGGGTCATCGAAGAACACCACGTAGTCCACTGAGGCCAGCGCCGAGAGCACCTCTGCGCGCTCTTCCTCGGACAACACAGGCCGGGACGGACCCTTGACGCGCCGAACCGAGGCATCACTGTTCAGACCCACGATCAGCAGGTCACCTAACTCCCTGGCCTGTTGCAGGAGGCGGGTGTGTCCCCGGTGCAGCAGATCGAAACAGCCGTTGGTAAAAACCACCCGGTGTCCCAGCGCCCGCCGTTCCCGAACAATCTCGACCAGCTCGCGCAGCCCCCTGACCTTTGTGGCGTCAGCCGTCATCCCGCTTCCTCGAGGTCGCCTTCCGAGCGGGAGAGAAATCCATCGGCCACGGCCTGCCTGATCAACCATTTCCCCTTTTCAGCATAGGGTGCGGAGGTCATCAACCTGATCTCCCCTAGCGGTCCGATGGTGATCCCCTGATACCCGCTGACCCGCATGGACCGGATCCAGCATGGGACACCATTGCGCTCCAGATGCAGGCGCAGGAGTTCGGCCTGCATCTCGTCGTATGTGGTATACACGATTCGGTCATCCATTGCGGCAATGCCGCGGACCGATCGGATGAGCCGAAAGGCCGGTCACAGAAGGGGCGGTCTGTCTATTGCGCGGGCCGGTGAAGCGGGGCGACATCACGTATGCGTGGCAGAACCCCATGAGCGAGATCGTGATGCGGATCAGGTCTCGAAGCGGAGACCGGTGGTCAGATCCAGCCTGCTTGACAATGCGCTGAACGGACGAAGCCGGCCTCTGCAGATATTCCTGCCGAGGCCGGCTGTCCGCATGTTACGCCCCCCACCCTCGCTGGGCGAAGAGGGTCGGTGTTACCGGTTCGCTACTGTAAGACAAAGTGGGCCCTGCGATTCCATTTCCAGGCCGACTCGTCGTGGCCGGGCTCGAAGGGCCGCTCTTTGCCGTAGCTGATAATCTTGATCCGCTTGGCGTCGATGCCGGCCGAGACCAGATAGTCCTTGGCGGCCTTGGCCCGGCGCTGGCCGAGACCCAAGTTGTACTCTCTGGTCCCGCGCTCGTCACAGTGACCCTCGATGGTGAAGGCGGCCTTTGGATTTGCCTTCAACCACTTGGCGTTTTCATCGAGGTTCAGTTTGGCGTCCGGCCGGATCGAAGACTTGTCGAAGTCGAAGAAGGCATCCTTCAGGACTGACTCTTTTCCGGCTCCTCTCGCGTCGGCCCCCGCCGCATCGGGCTTTGGCGCCGCCGGCGTGGCAACCGCTTCAGCAGGTACCCTTCCAACCAGTTTGCTCCGCAGCGACGCGAAGGCGGCCCGACACCTTGCAGGAAGGTTGGCCATGGTGACATCCCCAAAGTGATCGAACTGGGTCACCCAGTGGGTCCACCAATCGAGACAGGCCTCGGCCGACGCGTATTCTTCCGCTGCGATTATCTCGGCCCCCGCCGCCTTCGCCTCGGCCAGCTCACCCTTCATCCGGTCGATCTCAGGGCGGTAGGATGCGCTGGTCGCGCAGCCGGCAGTGAGAAGAGCGGCCAATGCGCAGATAAGTGCGAGCCGTGAATTCCGTTTCACCTCAGGCATTTGGTCCATCTTCGAACTCCCTCCTGTTCGCACAATCGGCCAGCTCGACTTGTCCCTATCCGCCACGCTGCGCGATCGCCTTCGCCTCCTCGGCCGCCTTCTTGGCGATTCCGGCCGTCGTCTCTGCGGCTGCGTAGTCCCGCCCTGCTAGCTCATGTTCGGCGATGATGAGATACTCCTTCGCCTTGGCAAACGGATAGCGGGCAGCCTTGACGTTCTCCGCGCCCGCCGCCTTCGCCTCGGCCAGGGCTGTCTTGGCCGCTTTTACGGCGGTCGGGGCGGTCCGTTCCCCCGTCACCCAATCGTACCGCTCGGGCCACAGATGCACCCCCCAGCTACAACTCCACGTCGCTGCCGCAATGCTCATCAGGACAATGGCGAAGGACACCCGAACCCTACCACGGTGTTTCCTCATCGCGTCCCCCCCTCGTTTCACTACACTATGATTCGGCAGCCGCAACGGCTGCGACCCCTCCAGCGGCACTCTTTCGCCAATTGCTCAAATAGACCGATTGAACCTATCACAGAATCAATTCCGAGTCAAAGTTAATGTCACGGCTTCCCCGCATATTTCGCCCTTGTTTTCTCGATAAGCGATTCGAAGACCGTCCTTATGCCGGGGTCCAGGTCGAAGCGCCGCGCGAAGTCCTGCTGCGCCTCGGCATCCTTGCCCTGGACGAGTCGCGTGATACCTCTGTCCCCGTAGGCCCGGGCGTACGTAGGATTGAGCTCGATCGCCTCGTCAAAGTCTGCGACGGCAGCCGGGAGCCCAATAACCCTCCTTCCGAATCGGTCAATCGATGTCCAGCGCC
>Ga0209109_10001331_pt1 | contig 13600 bp, 14 predicted proteins | sample Rifsed10ft2_FD_184004 | JGI IMG/M metagenome (GOLD analysis project Ga0209109, IMG submission 184004) | Soil microbial communities from Rifle, Colorado, USA - sediment 10ft 2 (version 2) | ecosystem: Environmental > Terrestrial > Deep subsurface > Rock core/Sediment | place: Rifle, Colorado... | reverse complement strand
CCTTCAACCCGCCACCGCCTCCCTCGCTGGTGGAGAGCAGCTCGAGCTTCCAGCGCCGCTGCTCGGCGTAGCGAGCGTACATCCGCAGCAGGTCGGCGGCGAAGAGCGCCGCTTCGTCGCCGCCGGTGCCGGCGCGAACCTCCAGAATCACGCCGCGCTCGTCGTTCGGGTCGCGCGGCACGAGCAGGACGCGGAGTTCGTCGCCGATTGCCGCCTCGCGCGCCTCGAGCGAGATCAGCTCTTCGCGGGCCATGGCACGCACCTCCTCCTCGGGGTCGCGGGCCATCGCCTGGGTGGCCTCGAGTTCCGCGCGTACCGCGTTCCATGCGCGCACGGCATTCACGACCGGCTCAAGTCGCGCCAACTCCCGACCAAGCCGCTGCAACTGCGCCGGGTCGGTGGCGGCCTCCGGCGTGGACATCTCGCGCGCCACTTCCTCGTAGCGCGCCTCGATCTCTCGGAGGCGATCGATCATCGGTCCGCGGGCCGGGAGCCGTCCTCGCGCATGCCGGCGCTGGTGCCGGTGCTCGTGCCGTCAGTCGTCGCCGGGCCTGCGGCGGAACCGGCGGCAGCCTCCCGATCCGCCGCGAGGCACGACTCCAGCGAGGCGATGCTGACCTCGAGCATGGAGTGGTCGGGGGGACGGGTGGTCAGCGACTGCAGCCACAGCCCCGGCGCGTAGACGGCCCGCACCAGCCCGTTGCCGTAGTGGCTTGCGCCGAAGCGGACCAGTTCGTACGAGAAGGCGGCAATCACCGGGACCAGCGCGATCCGCGACAGGAAGAGGATCGGGAAGGGGATGCCGGTCCGCGGGATGAGGCTGAAGAAGAGGATGCTGACGACCACCACGATCAGCAGGAAGGTCGTGCCGCAGCGCGTGTGGGCGGTGCTGAATCGATCGAGCTCGTCGGGGGTGAGGGGACGCTGCGCCTCGTGGGCGCTGATCGCCTTGTGCTCGGCGCCGTGGTACGCGAAGACGCGCCGGATCTCGGCCATCATCCCGATGAGGACGATGTAGGCCACGAACACCGCGAGCCGGATCCCGCCCTCGGCGAGGTTTGCCAGCAGGTCGCTGGTGGTCGCACGCTCGGCGAAGGTGGACAGGACGAGTGGGAACACGAAGAAGAGGGCGATCGCGAAGCCGATCGAGAAGATCATGGTCAGGGCCATGGTCCCCTTGCCGACCTGGATGTCCTCCCCCTCGGCGGCGATGGCCGCGGATCGCATCAGCATCCGCGTGCCGATCACCAGCGCCTCGTACAGGACGAACATGCCGCGGACAAACGGGACCCTGATCCAGCGCCCGCGGGTCATCGCCGACGGCAGCGGCTCGGAGTAGGTGCGGATCTCGCCGGACGGGGGGCGGACGCTCATGGCGACGGTCGTGCGGCCGCGCATCATGACCCCCTCGATCAGCGCCTGGCCGCCGTAGAAGAAGTCGGGCATGCGGAATCGCGGCCGCTCACCGGCGCGCGCGATGGAGGAGATCACGAACGGCCCGGCGGCCATCAGCAGCTCGGGGACGAGGAAGACGAGGTGCGGCGCCAGGCGCGCCGGCCACCCGGTCAGGTGCCGGCGCATGACATGTCTAGCGCTGCGCGCGATCCATGCGGCGCTGGAAGCGCTCGACCTGGCCGGCGGTGTCGACGATGTTCTGTGTGCCGGTGTAGAAGGGATGGCAATTCGCGCAGACCTCGACCCGGATCGACTCGACGGTCGATCCGACGGTGAAGGTGGTCCCGCAGACGCAGTGCACCTGGGTCTGATGGTACTGCGGATGGATCTCTGACTTCATGGGGCTCCTGGGCTTCCTGGTTCGCTCAGGCGGGCGACGGTCCGCCGGCGACGACGCTGACGCGCTTCTTGGCGCGGGTCTGGTGGCTGAACTTGACGGTCCCATCGGCGGTGGCGAAGAGGGTGTAGTCCCGCCCCATGCCGACGTTCTCGCCGGGGTTGAAGGTGCTGCCGCGCTGGCGAACGATGATCGTGCCCGACAGGACACGCTGTCCGTCGCCACGCTTCACGCCGAGCCGCTGGCCGGCCGAGTCGCGGCCGTTCCTGCTGGAGCTGCCGGCTTTCTTGTGTGCCATCTGGTTCCTCTACTCCTCGCCCTTCGGCTTGGCTGCGCGGCGCGCTCGCGGTTTCGGCTGCTCCGTCGCGGCCACATCGGGCGTGGCGGCCTTCGGCTTGGCGGCGGCCTTCGGCTTGGCGGCGGCCTTCGGCTTGGCGGCGGCCTTCGGCTTGGCCTCCGGCTCGGTCGCGGCCGCTGCCGCTGCCGTCTGCAAGGTCGGGTGAATGGCGTCGATGTGCACGCTCATCAAGTGCTGCCGATGCCCGGTGCGGCGGCGGTACTTGACCTTCTGCTTGAACTTGAAGATGACCAGCTTGGGGCCAAGCGTCTCGCCCAGCACGGTCGCGCTGACCGATGCGCCGGGTACCACGGGCGTGCCCACGGTCACATCGTCGCCGTCCGCGATCATGAGGACGCGATCAAAGGTGACCGATGCACCGGGCTCGACCTCCAGCCGCTCGATGGTGAGCGTGCTGCCGGCCTCGACCCGGTACTGCTTCCCGCCGCTGCTGACGACGGCGTACATGATCATCTCCAGTGGGGTGGTTCAACGGTCGCGTGGTCCGCGGGGCGGACGCACGGCGAAGCGGGCCGACGTACTGCCCGCGGAACGGCGAGTCTACCGGGCGATCGGGGGGGTGTCAACGAACAGGAGCCGCGTCCGCACCGCCGGACCGGCCCGCAGCCGAAGGTCGAGGGAGGCGACCACGTCCTCCGGGCGCCCGGCGCCGCTGGCATCGAGACGCAGCACCAGGCGCAGGAGCGCGCGATGCTCGTCCTCGTTGACCTCCAGCACCTCGACATCCTCGACCAGCGGCCGCAGGTCACGGGTCCCCGCGTCCGCGCGGCGCTCGCTCTCGCCTCGCCGGCGCTTGCCGATCAGGCGCGGCGCGGCAAGCAGCCGAACCACCGCACCGCGCAGCGCCTCGCTGGTCAGGGTCTCGTCGCCACGCACCTCGATCTCGTACTCGGCGGCCCGCAACTGCGATGATGCCGACGGGAAGCCGTGCCACACCTCGCGCGCATCGACCACCTCGAGCCCTTCCGGCAAGAGAGCCGCGGCGGCCTGGATTCGGCCGATCGGCACCAGCTCCTCGAAGTAGGCCTCGAGGACCTCGCCACGCAGCTCGATTCCCACCGGCAGGTTGGCGGCGAACTTCAGGCGTGGCCGCGGCCGCTGGGCGTTCGTCCGCGAGAGGGGGAGCCCGGACTCGGAAAAGATTCGTTCGAACTCGGCCATCAACTCGGCCTGGCGCATGCGCAGGGCGGGGTGGCGCCGTGCGAAGAGGATCTGCCAGCGCTGACGCGGCTGGTCGGGCGGTCGTATGCTCATGATCTCCGATGGTACTCCGCCCCCCGGCATGACCGGCATCAAGGTGCGTCGTAGGATGGACCCGTGAGGGACATCCTCGATGCGTTGCGACGGCACCGGCTCGGCATCTTCGTCCTGGCCGTTGGGGTGTTGCTCGGGTGGCTGATCTGGTCGGCCAGGGGCGCCTTGCCTGCCTTCGTCATCGGGGTGGCGCTGGCATTCGTCCTCGACCCGGTAGTCACGATTCTGCAGCGCCGCGGCCTGCCGCGCTGGGCGGGAATCCTGGCAGCCTATGTCGCCGTGGTGGCGATCGTCTGGGCGCTCGTCGCCTTCGCCGTCCCGCCAATCGCCCGCCAGACGCGCGACCTCATCGGCAACCTGCCGCAGCTCGGGGCGGCGCTATCGGAGATGCAGCACGGCATCGATGACTGGTATCACTCCCTCCCGCTTCCAGACGACTTGCGCGCCATCGTCGACGAGGCGATCGTTCGGGCAGAGGCCGCATTCGGTGAGGCAATCCGCGAGATCCTCGGTCCCGCGGTCGGCACGCTGTTCCGCACCTTCGGGTTCGTCTTCGGGCTGGTGGTGATCCCGGTCTGGCTCTTCTTCGCGCTGAAGGACCGCGAGCGGATCCCGGGCGCCGTCGCCGGAGCACTGCCGTCAGCCTGGCGGGATGACAGCGACAACATCCTGCGACTGCTCGCGGGCGTCGGTGGCCGCTGGGTGCGCGGCCAGCTGCTGCTTGGATTCGCCATCTTTGTCGCGACGACCATCGGTCTCACCATCCTCACCGTGGTCGGTTTTGCGGAGTTCGGGTCGTTCACCCTGGTGCTTGCCCTCATCGCGGGCGTCCTGGAGTGGTTCCCGATCATCGGTCCGATCATTGCGGCCATCCCCGCGGTGCTCATCGGGATCACCATCAGCCCCGCTGCGGCCATCGCGGCGGTGATCCTGTACGCCGCCATACAGCAGCTCGAGAACAACCTGCTGGTCCCGAAGGTGCTCGGCGACGCGGTCGACCTTCACCCGGCGGTCTTGATCGTCGCGCTCGTCGTTGGCGCCGGCCTGTTCGGCATCGGCGGCGCGATCCTGGCTGCCCCGGTGACGGCCGCCGGCCGCGACCTGTATCGGTACACCTTCCGGCGCCTGAACGGCGTGCCGGCTGGCGAGGCCCTCGCCCAGACATCCAGGGGCCAGACTCCGCAATTGCCCGCCCCGCCGGATCCGGCAGTGCCAGAACCGCAAGACGAGGCGACGGCCTGACCGGCCGTCAGAAGGTGGGTTTCCAGGCGTGCATCCGCACCGACTGCAAGATCCCCATCCCGAACAGCAGCGAGATCATCGATGACCCACCGTAGGTCACGAACGGGAGCGGGACGCCGGTCACCGGCATCACCCCGGTGACCATCCCGATGTTCACCATCACCTGGAAGACGAGCAGGCTGGCCAACCCGCCGGCCACCATCATCCCCAGGCGATCGCGCGCACTCCAGCCGATGGCCAGGACCCGCCACACCAGCAGGGCGAAGATGCCGAGCAGCATGATTCCACCCACGAAGCCGAGCTCCTCCGCCACGACGGTGAAGATGAAGTCGGTCGACTGCACCGGCAGGTAGCCGAGCTGGTTCTGCCGTCCGGCGGTCAATCCCTGGCCGAACCATCCGCCTGATCCCACCGCGTTGAGCGCCTGGATGAGCTGGTAGCACGCCCCCTGCGGATCGGTCTGCGGGTCCAGGAAGCAGAAGAGGCGCTGACGCTGGTAGTCCTGCAGCGCGCCGATCGCGAGGGGCGCCATGGCGACCACGGTCCCCGACAGGATCGCCAGCCAGCCGATGCTGGCACCGGCGATGAACAGCATCCCCACCAGGATGGCGACGAAGACGAGCGCCGTGCCGAGGTCCGGCTGGCGGAAGACGAGGAGCGCCGGGACCGCCATCAGCAGCCCCGCCCCAACGATGGTGCTCAACTTGCCGATCCGCTCGCCGCGCGAGGCAAGGAAGCTGGCCAGCACCACGATCATCAGCACCTTGCTGACTTCGCTGAACTGGAAGTCCAGCCCTGCCACGGTGATCGACATCTGGGCACCGAACAGGTTCGTGCCGACCAGCATCGTCAGCGCCAGGAGCCCGAGCACCGCGAGATAGATCGGCGCGGCGAGCATCTGCAGCCAGTGGTAGTCGATGCTTGCCGCCACGAAGAAGAGGGTCAGTCCGATGGCTGCCCAGATGAGCGTCTTCACCGTCTGGGAGAGCGCGCCAGGGGTGCTCTCCACGGTGTAGTCGGCCGAGAAGCCCATGGCCGCGCCGAACACGACCAGCAGCAGAACGTAGAGCAGCAGCTGCCGGTCGAACGCGCGCCAGCGCTGGCCACGCAGCGTATCAACAAATGTTGCGCCGGTCACGGTGGTGGCCACGCTAGTTCGCCGCCACCAGCGAGAAGTCGCGCGGGTCGAGCCGGATGTCCTGGTCGAGCTCGTACCACTGCTGGAGGAAGTACTTGACCACCTCGAGGGAGACGTTTCCCCGCACCGTTGCCGCATAGCTGAACGTGACGATCGCCAGGTCGGCATCGGTCGCGCCGGGCGCCGATGGCACCCACGCCACGAACCACGAGTGGAACGGAAGCGACCCATCGGCTGCGGGGGTGCCGAACTCAGCGGTGCCGGTCTTGCCAGAGAGGGCGCCGGGCAGCCGGAGGTCACGGATGTTGTACGCGTGGCCGGTAGTGATCACCTGGCGCGCGCCGATCCGCATGGTCTGGAGGTTCTGCTCGGCGACGGGGAGGGTCCGCAGGATCTCCGGCGCGTAGGCCCGAAGCAACGTGCCAGTCACATCCGCCTCGCCGCGGACGATCATCGGCCGCATCAGCCGCCCGCCGTTGGCCAGCGCGCTGTAGGCGTTCAGCAACTGCAGCGGCGTGACGGCGATCACGTTCTGGCCGATCCCCGCCTGGGCGAGCTCCCCGGTGAAGACATCGGGGCGACCCTGCGACTGCGCCCACTGCCGGCTGATGACGATCCCGGCCGACTCGCCCGGCAGCTGCACGCCGCTGCGCTCGCCGAAGCCGAGCTGGCCGGCCCAGAAGCCGAGCCGGTCGAGCCCCACGTTGATCGCCATCTGGTAGAAGAACGTGTCGGAGCTCTTGGCATAGGCCTGGACCATGTTGAGCGGCCCGAACCCCGCGTGGTTCCAGTCGAACAGGCACTGGCCGGTCGGGGCGTCGGGGATCTGGTAGCAGCCGTACGTCGGCCAGCGCTGTGACGCGGTGGTCACCCCGTCCTCGAGCGCGGCGATGCCGGTGACCAGCTTGAAGGTGGATCCCGGCGGGTAGATGTCCGCGATGGCGTGATTGCGCAGCGGAAGCGTGGGGTCTTCCAGGTAGGCGGCGTAGTCCTCCTGCGAGATGCCGCCGGCGAACTTGTTGTTGTCGTACGCCGGGAGTGAGACCATCGCCAGGATCTCGCCGGTCTGCGGATTCATCACCATCGTCACGCCCTGCGCGACGCCTGCCACGCCCAACCCCCACAGCAGCGAGTCGGTGGCCACGCGCTGCATCCGCGCGTCGATGCTCAACACCAGGTTGCGGCCCGCTACCGGCTCGGCGAGCGTCTCGATCACCTTGACCGGGCGGCCCGAGGCATCTCGCTCCCACAGCTGCTCGCCGTACGTCCCGCGCAGCGACTCCTCGTAGCTGGCCTCGACTCCATCGCGGCCGATGGAGTCGTCGCGGAGATACCCCTCCGCGGCGAGTTCGGCGTACTCGTCACGCGAGACCGGTCCCGTGTAGCCGAGCACATGCGACAGCAGGGCGCCATCCGCCTCCCCCCGCTCATTGAGATACTGCCGGACCGCCTCCACGTCTACCGATATCCCAACCAGCTCGTCCGCGCGCTCACCGATGAGGAGCGCAGCCTCACGGCTGATGCCGCGGGCCAACGGAACCAGGTCGAACGGCGAACCGCTGAAGGCTCGGAGGCGCGCTTCCAGGGTCGACACCGGGAGACCGGCCATATCCGCGGTGCGCAACAGGACACGAGATCGGTCGGATGGGCGCGCGGGCAGGTCGGCCGGGCGCGCGTACAGGGTCCATGACGGAGTGTTGACCGCCAGCGGTCGGCCCTCCCGGTCAAAGAGCAGGCCGCGCGGAGAGCGGATCGGAATCTCGACCGTGCGCGCGGCGCTGGCGCGTGCGGCGTACTGGGCCCCCTCAACGACCTGCAGCTGGAAGAGCCGAGCGCCGAGGCCGGAGAAGACGAGGGCCATCACCACGTAGAGAGCGACGAAACGGGCCCGCGAGCGAGGCGGGTCCGACCGGCCCTCGTTCGGATCCGCCATCAGCCGGTCACCAGGCAGGCTGGTCCGGCACGTCGAGCCGCAGCAGCAGCAGACGCGCCGGGTACAGGGCCAGGGCGCCCAGGACGGCGTTCAGCACGGCGGCCGGCAGCAGCAGGTCGAATGGAATCCCGCCCTGAAGCGGCAGGTCAACGAGGCGCAGCACGCCGAGGGCGACCAGGTCGGCGAACAATGATCCGACGAAAACGGCCGCGACCGGATAGACCCACGGCATTCGCCCGAAGACCCGCTGCCCCGCCGCCACGATGACCACGAGGAGCAACAGGGCCAGCGGAATGCTGCCGAGCGGCTCGCGCACGAGGAGATTGGCGCTGAGGCCGGCCACGAACGCCCACGCGACGCCCGGCCCAAAGCCGCGCACGACGGTGACAAGGACGACGACGACAAGCACGAGATTCGGCCGCACGCCACCGATGACCATGACCGGTGCAATGGCGGCGTGTGCGATCCCGACGAGGAGCGCGAGCAGGGCGCCGGTGTAGCTGATCTGGGTCCCCTGGGTCGGCGTGGCGGCTTTGAAGGGCGTTGGTCCGAGTATACCGATGCGAGAGGTCCGACCGCGGGGCGAGTTGAGCGTTTCACGTGAAACACCAGTGCTCGGAGGAGTGTGGATAACGTCGCGATAAGCCGTCGGTACAGCCTCGGACTGGTAGAATGGGGATGCCCATTTGAACTCGCAGCGGAGCGGCCGTGGTCAGGGTCACGGCGTGTACCAACCAGAAGGGCGGCGTCGGCAAGACGACGACCGTTGTCAACCTGGCGGCCAGTCTGGCCCTCTCCGGAACCTCGACGCTTGTCATCGACCTGGATCCCCAGGGGAACGCGACGAGCGGGCTTGGTGTCGATCGGCGATCACTCGACCGATCGGTGTACGACGCGCTCATCGATCGGGTCCCGATCAGCGAGCTGACGCTCCGTACGGCGGTGGAGGGACTTGACCTGGTGCCTTCGGCAGCCGCGCTGTCGGGTGCCGAGGTGGAGCTGGTGGGCATGCCGGCGCGCGAGCGACGGTTATCGGTCTGCCTCGCAGGGCTCGACCAGAAATACGACCGCGTGCTCATCGATTGCCCGCCGTCGCTGGGGCTGTTAACGGTAAACGCGCTCACAGCCGCGGACGGCGTACTGATTCCGATCCAGACCGAGTACTACGCACTGGAGGGGCTGAGCCAGCTCGTGAATACGATCCGCCTCGTTCGCGAGAGCCTGAACCCGCGCCTGGAGATCATTGGCGTGCTGCTGACCATGTTCGACGGTCGCACGCGGCTCTCCGGGCAGGTCGCCGCCGAAGTGCGCCGCCATCTCAACGGAACCGTGTACGACACCGTCGTCCCACGCTCGGTGCGGCTCGCCGAGGCGCCCAGCCATGGGCTGCCGATCGCCCTGTATGACCCGTCGTCCAGGGGTGCCCTCGCGTACGGGGCGCTCGCGCTCGAGGTGGCCGCGCGTGGCTAGGTCATATGGGCTGGGACGCGGCCTCGAGGCGCTCATTCCCAGGTCCACCGAGCTTCGCGCACACACGATCCCGCTCGACCGCATCTCGCGCAGCCCGGTGCAGCCGCGGGGCCGATTCGACGACGACGGCATCGCCGAACTGGCGGCATCGATCGCCACGCACGGCGTCCTGCAGCCGATCATCGTGCGCGCCACCGCCGGCGGAGGCTACGAGCTGATCGCGGGCGAGCGGCGCCTGCGCGCTGCGCGGCTTGCCGGCCTGACCGAGATCCCCGCCACCGTCCGCGAGTCGGACGGCACCGGGCCGCTCGAGCTCGCCCTCGTCGAGAACCTGCAGCGCACCGATCTCAACGCGATGGAGGAGGCGGCCGCCTACCGGGAACTGATCGATCGCTTCGGCCTCACCCACGAGGACGTTGCGCGGCAGGTCGGCAAGAGTCGGGTGGCGGTCAGCAACGCGCTCCGCCTGCTCGATCTTGCCCCCGACACGCGCGACGCGATCGCCGACGGGCGGATCAGCGAAGGCCACGGCCGCGCGCTCGCCGCGCTGACCATGCCCGATCTGCAGCGTGCCGCGCTCCAGATCGTCCTTGATCGGCACCTGTCCGTGCGCCAGACCGAGGAGCTGGTGCGCCGGCGTCGCGCCCCGCGCGCCGCGGGACGCCAGCGACCGGTGACCGACGATCTGGCCGACCTCGAGGCACAGCTGCGCAGCATGCTCGCCACCAAGGTCGGCATCGTGCGCACGCGCCGGGGCGGGCGCCTCGTGATCGACTTCTATTCCGACGAGGAGCTGGATCGACTGTACGCCATCATCCGCCGCGGCAGCGCCGGTGCATCCGCGGTGGGCGCAAGCCCCGAATACACCGCCAGCGGAACCGACCGATGAGCGCCGAGCCGACTCGCCGCGCCCGCCGCACCAAGGCGGTCGGCGACTACACCGCGGCCAATATCCAGGTCCTCGAGGGCCTGACGGCCGTGCGCAAGCGCCCAAGCATGTACATCGGATCGACCGACGCGCGCGGCCTGCACCAGCTCGTCTGGGAGGTGGTGGACAACAGCATCGACGAGGCGATGGCATCGGTCGCCACGCGGATTGAGGTCACTCTGCATACCGACGGGCAGGTGGAGGTGGTGGACGACGGGCGTGGCATCCCGGTCGGCAAGCACTCCTCGGGCAAGGACGCCCTGGAGGTGGTGCATACCGTTCTCCACGCCGGCGGCAAGTTCGGCGGTGGCGGCTACAAGGTCTCGGGCGGCCTCCACGGCGTCGGCGTGAGCGTGGTCAATGCGCTCTCGTCGAAGATGCGGGTGGAGGTGCTGCGCGACGGGAAGCGATGGTCCCAAGAATACTCGCGGGGCAAGCCCACCTCCGCGGTTCGCCAACAGGGCGGCGCGGCGGAGGCGAACCGCGGTCTCACGCCCGGCTGGGAGCGCCAGCACGGGACCCGCACCATCTTCCAGCCGGACCCCGAGATGTTCGAGACGCTCGACTTCTCCTGGGACCTGATCGCCACTCGGTTGCGCGAATCCGCCTACCTCAATAAGGGACTCTGGATCTGCCTCCGCGACCGGCGCACCGACCGCGAGAAGAACCTCTACTTCGAAGGTGGCGTGATCAGCTTCGTGCGGCACCTGAACCGGCGCCGAGGCGTGCTCAACCACCAGCCGATGCACGTTGAGCGGATGGTCGACACGACGAGCGTCGAGGTGGCACTCCAGTACAACGACGGCTTCGCCGAGAACGTGCTCGCCTTCGCCAACAACATCCACACGGTGGATGGTGGGACGCACGTCACCGGGTTCCGCGCCGCCCTGACCGGCTCGCTCAACGACTGGGCGCGCAAGGCCGGCGTCCTCTCGGAGAAGGACGCCAACCTGTCGGGCGAGGACGTTCGGGAAGGGCTGACCGCGGTGATCAGCGTCAAGCTCACCGACCCGCAGTTCGAGGGTCAGACGAAGGCGAAGCTCGGCAACGCCGACGTCAAGGGCGCGGTGCAGACGGCGGTGACCGACGGGATCATCCAGCACCTCGAAGAGAACCCCGCCGACGGTCGCCGGATCATCGAGAAGTCACTCACCGCCGCGCGCGCCCGCGAGGCCGCGCGCAAGGCTCGCGACCTGGTCATTCGCAAGGGCGCGCTCGACGGCATGGCGCTGCCGGGCAAGCTGGCCGACTGCCAGGAGCGCGACCCCGCGCGAAGCGAGCTCTACATCGTCGAAGGCGACTCTGCCGGCGGTTCTGCCAAGCAGGGGCGAGATCGACGCTCGCAGGCGGTCCTGCCGCTGCGCGGCAAGCTGCTGAACGTCGAGAAGGCGCGCCTCGATCGGGTCCTGTCGAGTGAGAACATCCGGCCACTGATCATCGCCCTCGGCGCAGGCATCGGTGACCAGTTCGACATCGCCAAGCTGCGCTACCACCGCATCTGCCTCCTGTCTGACGCCGACGTGGACGGTGCGCATATCAGTACGCTGCTGCTCACCTTCTTCTTCCGGCACATGCCGGAGGTGATCGAGAACGGGTACCTGTACCTCTGCCAGCCGCCGCTCTACCGGGTCAGCACCGGCAAGGTGACCCGATACGCGAAGGATGAGAAGGAGCGCGAGACTGCCGTGAAAGAGCTCTCGCGCCAGGGGAAGACCAAGAACGTCAGTGTGCAACGATTCAAAGGGCTCGGCGAGATGAACCCCGAACAGCTGTGGGAGACGACCATGAACCCCGACACCCGCACGCTGCTGCAGATCTCGGTCGGGGACGCCGCGGAGGCCGATGACGTGTTCAGCACGCTCATGGGCGAACGAGTGGAGCCACGCCGGGACTTCATACGCGCAGAGGCGCGCAAAGTTCGCAACCTGGATATCTAGCCAACTGGAGAACGAGGCAACCGAATGCCTAGCCGACACATCGCCGATATCCGCCAGGTCGAGGGAAAGACCGGGCGCAAACTCGAGGACTGGTGCGCACTCCTGGAGGCCAATGGGATCGGCGACCGCCGCGAAGCGGTCAATTTCCTCCGAGACGGGTACGCCGTCAGCCACGCGTTCGCCCTCGCCATCGCCGACAACTGCCTGCGCCGCTCGCGAGACGATTTCGAGGGCGGATTCTGGGGCGACGAGGAAGACTCCTGGTGACCGCCTCGACCGGTGCCGGCCGCGCGCCGCGTGGCGGCTCCCGCAACGATGCCCCGCGTGGCGGAACGCGCTACGCCTTCGCCGACCACAACTGCTTTGCCTGCGGTGGGGCCAATTCGATCGGCATGCACCTGGAGATCGAGCTCGAGGACGGCGCGGCTGCGACCACCTGGGTGGCCGATCCGCGGTTCGTCGGTTGGGAAGAGAAGGTGCACGGCGGGATCCTGGCGACGCTGCTCGACGAGGTGATGGCCTGGGCGCCGTCGAGCTACGACTCGTGGGCGGTCACCGCCGAGATGACGATCCGCTATCGATCATCGGCCAACCCCGGCGAAGAGCTCCGCGCGCGCGGCTGGGTGACCGAGCGGAGGCGACGCATCTACCGCGTGCGCGGTGAGGTTAGAGGTGCCGACGACCGGATCATTGCCGAGGCCGAGGGTCGCTTCCTGGGTGCAAGCCCGTCGGAGAAGGTGGCGCTCAAGGCTCGCTACGGGATGCCGGCCGAAGTGACCGCCCCTGGGGCAGCGTCCGAATGATCTTCGCGACATACACGACAGCAGCGACGAGGTAGACCACAGACCGATGGAGATGCAGCGGCTCGGGATCATCCGCCGCGTGGCGATCGAGGACGAGATGCGCTCGGCGTACATCGATTACGCCATGAGCGTCATCGTGGCGCGTGCGCTGCCCGACGTGCGGGACGGCCTGAAGCCGGTGCATCGGCGAATCCTCTACACCATGCACGAGATGGGCCTGCGCTCGACGTCGGGCTATCGGAAGAGTGCCGGGGTGGTCGGTGACGCGCTGGCCAAGTACCACCCGCACGGCGATGTCGCGCTGTATGACGCCCTGGTGCGACTGGCGCAGGACTTCAGCCTGCGCTATCCACTTGTTGACGGTCAGGGCAACTTCGGCTCGATCGACGGGGATCCGGCGGCCGCGTATCGGTACACCGAAGCGCGGATGATGGCCATCAGCGACGAGATGCTGGCCGACATCGAGAAGGACACGGTCGACTTCGTCGAGAACTACGACGGCCGACTGCGCGAGCCCACCGTCCTGCCGGCGCGCATCCCCAACCTCCTGATCAACGGCAGCTCCGGGATCGCCGTCGGGATGGCCACCAACATCCCGCCGCACAACCTCAACGAGATCTGCGACGCGGTGATCGCCCTGATCGATAACCCGCAGATGACCGTCGACGAGCTGTGCGAGATCGTCAAGGGTCCAGACTTCCCGACCGGGGGGACCATCTTCCGTTCCGAGGATCAGCGCAACTCG
>Ga0209109_10001330_pt1 | contig 13601 bp, 16 predicted proteins | sample Rifsed10ft2_FD_184004 | JGI IMG/M metagenome (GOLD analysis project Ga0209109, IMG submission 184004) | Soil microbial communities from Rifle, Colorado, USA - sediment 10ft 2 (version 2) | ecosystem: Environmental > Terrestrial > Deep subsurface > Rock core/Sediment | place: Rifle, Colorado... | reverse complement strand
CGGCCAGGAACGCACTCTTGGCACGGTTCGCGCGATCGGCATCATTGCGGGCCTCGACCAGGGCACGCTCGATCGCCTTCCGATCCGTGATATCACGAATAGCGCTCGATACGAGCACACCGGAGCGAGTCTCTACAGGGCTCAAGCTAATCTCGACGGGAAACTCGTGACCGTCACGGTGTAAGCCATAGAGCTCGAACCCCGCTCCCATAGGTCTGGACCTTGGGTTCTCGAAAAAACGGCTCCGGTGCTTGGCATGCACGGCTCGGAAACGCTTGGGAAGCAACGTCTCTACCGGTTGCTCGATGAGCTGCGCGGGTTCGTATCCGAACGTCTCTTCGACCAGAGCGTTCGCAAATACGATGACGCCGCGTGTGTCGACGATCACCGTCGGGTCGGGGGCAGCGTTGAGCAAATTTGTCGCCAGTTCGCCCGTGAGGTCCATGATCGTCCACTTCTGTTGTAGGGCTGATCGCGTGCCCGCCGGCTGTCAGCGAGATCCGTTTCACAAGATTACGCCAGGCGGGGCGGTATGCAATACGTGCCGTGAACGCAATGAGTCCTTCGATGCGCGTCGCCGGCCTTGACTTGAATGTTAGGTGCAGGTTCTGGACGGGCTGCACATACGTAAATGTTCGGATGCCGTCAAGCTGTGACGGAGGCTAAGTTGTCTGTCGTACAGAGCGGAGTAATCATGGCAATGACCGTTAACGAGCTCGCCAAGCGGGCGCGCGTTGAAGCCCACGTCGTACGCTATTACACACGCGCGGGTCTGCTTCGGCCTCGCAGGGATCCGGCAAACCGCTACCACCTGTACCGCGATGCGGATGTGACGCGCCTGCGATTCATTCGGCGCGCCAAGCTTTTGGGGTTCAGGCTGGGGGATATCAGCCAGATTCTGCGTGATGCCGATCGGCGGCAGTCGCCATGTCCAAAAACACGACGGATCATCTTGGACAGACAGAAGGAGAGCGAACAGCGGCTTTCTGCACTCCTTGCCTTGCAGGGCCGAATGCAGAAGGCAATCAAGGTCTGGCGGAAACTGCCCGATGCCGTGCCTGACGGCGACTCTATCTGTCATCTAATCGAAGCCGTGACGAAGGACGAAGATCTCGACATCCCACTGGAATAGACCTGGGCACCTGGAAGCCCGGAGGGCAGTTGCCCCTTGGAGGCGCGTATGGAAGGTGTGCTCACGCTGCTAGTTTTCGCCGGCGTCTTCTACCTGATGATGCGGTTCGGCTGCGGGGCCCACCGCGTACACGGCCACGGCGAGGGCGGCGCGCAGGCGACCGGGCGCGATCCCGTATGCGGCATGAGTGTCCCGGCAGACCAGGGTTACGCGAAGGTCCACCGTGGGACCGCGTATCGTTTCTGCTCGCGAAAGTGTCTCGATCAATTCGATGCCGATCCGGAACGGTATCTCAAGTAGCTGGAGCCCTCAAAGGAGGCGACCATGAAACAGACGTTGTCACTGCCGGCCGTCGGAAATGCCACGAGCCTGTTGCTGGCGGTTTCGTTCGTGCTATGCGTGCTTTTCGATCTGGTGTTTCCGCAGCACGCGATGTTCGAAGTGTGGCGCGGGCTGTTACCGGGGTTCGAGTGGATCAGCTGGAGCAGCTTCCTGCTGGGCCTCGTCGAAAGCTATGCCTATGGTTGGTACATCGCGTTGATCTGGGTACCGCTCTACAACGTCTTTGCAGCTCGCGCCAAGCGACCTGCGTGAAGACGACTCTCTGCGGTCACCACACGAGACTATACCTGCGTGGCGCTCTTGACCTGACTGCAACGTATAGGCTGTAGATTCCGCTCGATACGTAGAAGTTCGAATGCCGCGCGGCATATACGCGTAGTACGTTCTCGAGGTCGCTCGGCGTGCAACGTGATTGGAGCCAACAATAAATGATCGAAGCAAGCAGCCTTGCCGCGGACACAGTTGCCGTAGTACTCGCAGGGGGCAAGGGAACCCGCCTCGGCGCGCTGACGCGCCATGTCTGCAAACCGGCCATACCGTTCGGTGGCGCATACCGTAGCATCGATTTCTCTTTGTCGAACTGCGTGAACTCAGGCATCGTGCATGTCGGAGTGCCAACACAGCACAAACCCAAATCGCTGTTGCGGCACATCAACCGTGTCTGGCGGGATGTGATCACCGACCAGGAACACTTCATCACCCCGTGGGCGGCGGAAGAGCGGGCTCCGGCGCAGGGCTACCTCGGAACGGCCGACGCAGTCTATCGTAATCTCGAAATCATCGAGGGATTGCGAACCCGCCTCGTGTTGGTGCTCGCGGGCGATCACATCTACAAGATGGACTACCGACCGCTGCTCGCCCACCACCGTGAGCATGAAGCCGATGTGACGGTCGGATGTGTCGAAGTCGCCGCCGAAGAAGCGCACGACTTCGGAATCATGTCCGTTGACGACCGCGACCGTATACGTTCCTTCGTCGAAAAACCAAAAAAGTTGCAGGAAGTATCGCCGGACGCGAATGGCCGGGTACAGGCGTCGATGGGGATCTACGTCTTTGAGGCGGATTTCCTGACGAGCGTTCTGAGACAGGATGCTTGTTCGAGCATCTCCCGGCACGATTTCGGCTACGACATTCTGCCGCGTCTGATCGGTCAAGCCGACGCGTTCGCCTATCCGTTCCGCGGATCCGATCGCAAGCCGGGCTACTGGCGCGACATCGGCACACCCTCGGCCTATTGGCGCGCCCACCTCGATCTCCTCGATCCCTCCTCGAGTCTGCGCCTCGATGACTCGAGCTGGCCGTTGAGAAGAGATCCGGCGGCCGGATTGGTGCCTCGCTACGTTGACGGCAAGTCTACGGCCAGGGTCGAGCGCTCACTGCTGGCAGGCGGTTGCGCGATCCGAGGTGCAACGGTGCGCCGCTCCGTCCTGTTTCCAAAGGTCAGAGTCTCCCCGTGCTCAGAGATCTCGGAGTCGGTCATTTTACCGGGGGCCGCGATCGGCAGGCATTGCCACCTGAGAGGAGTGATCGTCGATAGTGGCTGCCGGATTCCGGACGGCACAGTGATCGATCGGTTGATGCACCGTTACGCTCTCGGCGACGAGATGAGGCCGGCTATCGTCACACAGGAAGATATTCCCGCGAACTTCGCGCGGCCAGCCACCGCCGTCATCTGCGAAAGTGCGGTAGCGTGATCTCGGGTTTCGTGTACCGCTCCTTTTCACCATGCACGAGCTGTTGATCGGATGGGTCCGCTATATAGTCCCGGCGATAGAGATCGCAGGCGTTGCGATTGTCCTATGGGGTCTACTCGAAGGCATCATACGGCTGCTGTACCAAGCGTGGCGGGTTGCGGTGCGCAGTCCCGTAGGGCGGAGCTTGGGGCAGATTCGCCATGCGATCGGAGAGAAGGTCGTGCTTGGGCTGGAGTTCTTTATTGCCGGCGACGTCATTCAGACTGTCGTTGTGCCGAGCTGGGAATCGCTTGGGATCCTCGCTGGCATCGTGGCGATTCGGACCGCGATCGTCTACTTCCTCGACCTCGAGATGCGCGGCCGCGTTCGGGCGTGATGTGTCATCGTAAATTCCTGATCTTGCCCACGCCGCGATTCTGCAACGTCGTGATCGTGATCGTGAGCGATGCGCATCAGCTTTCGCCGTTGTCGCGGACCAGTATCACAACTGACCTGGCCGCAACCGAGTAATGCAAGGACTCGAGTGCGTTTGCTTCGCCTGGGCCCAGAAAGTCAAACGGGCTTTCAGCGCCGGTATCGACCACGCGCCGCCGCTGCGCGCCCGTGCCTTCCTGTATTTGAAACGCCAGTTCCTCCCGGCGAGGCTTCTACATCATGCTGCGACTAATCGTTATCGGCTTCGCGGTAAATCGACTGCTGGCGCACGCGACTTGGGCGCGATTCAGCCGCCGCGCGCGCGGCACATTGCCGCGACGTCTGCGGCAAACGCTCGAGAGACTGGGACCGCCGTTCGTAAAGCTCGGCCAGGCGCTCAGCTTGCGCCGAGATCTTTTGCCCGACGATTTCATTGCGGCGTTACAGGGACTGCAGGACGACGTCTCGGGCTTTGCGGGCTCCGACGCGCGGCGCGAGATCGAACGGGAGCTCGCTCACCCCATCGAACAACTGTTCAGCGAGTTCGAGGAAACGCCGTTCGCGGCCGCCTCGATTGCTCAGGTGCATCGCGCGCGGCTCCGCGACGGTCGCGAAGTCATTGTCAAGGTGCGCCGGCCGGGTATTCGCTCGCAGATCGATCGGGACATGCGGCTCCTCGTGGCCGTGCTTCGGAGCCTGGGGCTCGTCGTGCCCGCACTCAGAAAATACGACGCGGTGTCACTCGCGCGCGAAATCTGGACGCGGCTGCGGACCGAGACCAATCTGCGTCAAGAGGCGATCAACGTGCGCCGATTCGTCCAGGGATTTCGCAACCAGCCGCTTGCGTATGTGCCGGATGTTGAGGAAGCGCTGTGCACGGATGCGGTTCTCGTGCAAGCGTTCAGCCACGGCCGGCGTATCGACGCTCCGGAGCTCAGGTCCGATGGGCCGCGACTCGCGCAGGCGCTCGTGGATCTGTATCTGCACCAGTTCTTCGTCATGGGCGTATTCCACGGCGATCCGCACCCGGGGAACGTGTTTGTGCTCGGCGACGGGCGGCTGTGCTTTCACGATTTCGGCGTCGTCGGTCAGCTCACCCCGCCGATGCGGCGGAAACTCGCGATGTTCATCCTCGCGCTCGCGCATCAGGATGAGGACTGGCTGCTCGATGCGGCCGCGGACCTTGGCGTGCTGAGTCCCCGGGTCGACCGCAGGTTCGCCCGAGAGAGCATCGGTGCGATCCTCACCGAGTATGCCGGCCGGCCGCTCGGCGACTGGTCTCTCGGCGAGGTCTTGGTGCGAATCATGCGCCTCGGGCGAGACGCCGGTGTCGCTCTCCCGACCAACCTCGCAATCCTTGCGCGTGCCGCTTTGCTCGTCGAGCAGGTGCTGCGCCAGTTGGATCGGGAGATCACGGTGGTCGGTGCGCTCGCACACGCCGATCCGCGTTTGCTCGAAGACGTCTTCACCCCTCGTCCAGACGCGGCCGGCCTGCTGCGACTGAAATCTGAAGCGGCCGCAGCAGCTCAGAGCCTCCCGGAGCTCGTTGCCGAGTGGTTGCACAGCGCGCAGCGCGACGGCGGCCGGATCCCCGTCTCGCTGCGCGTCGAGGCGCTTGATGCAACGGGCCGCCGGGTTGTGCGCGGCACCGACCGCCTCGCGCTCGCCCTCGTGGCCCTCGGCCTCTACGTCGCCGCTTCGCTGCTCATGCAGCACAGCATCGGGCCCCGCATCTTCGGCGGATGGCCGCTGTTCGCGGTCATAGGCTATGCGCTCGCGCTCTGGTTCACGCTGCGGATCGTCCGAGGCATTGCCGCGGCCGATCGGGACTCGCTTGCCGGAGGAGGCTCAACGTGAGCGATGTGCCATCCTGTCACGCTCGCGGCGTTTACTCGAGATCGATTCGGTGTGGCGTGACGTCGTGAACGGCAGTTCAATTGTGGCGAGGCAACTATGGATTATCGAGTGAAGAACATTGCCGATGCGTCCACGGGAGCAGCGAAGATCGAGTGGGCCGGAACGGAGATGCCCGTAATTAAGGGCATCGCCGCGCGCTTCGCACGCGAACAGCCGCTGCACGGGGTACGGATTTCGGCTTGTCTGCACGTCACCGCCGAGACGGCTAATCTCATGCTGACGCTCGTGGCCGGCGGCGCACAGGTTCGCCTCTGTGCCAGCAATCAGCTCTCGACACAAGACGACGTTGCGGCCGCCCTCGTCGCGAAGCATGGGATCCCGGTCTTTGCCGCTCGCGGCGAGAGCACGGACCAGTACTACAAAAACATCGATGCGGCGCTCGCTCACCGGCCGCAGATCACGCTCGACGACGGTGCAGATCTCATCACCGTTCTGCACGGTCGACGGTCCGAGCTGCTCGCCGACGTCGTCGGCGGCACCGAGGAAACGACCACCGGAGTGGTGCGATTGCGCGCGATGGCCCGCGACGGCGCGCTGCGCTACCCGGTGATCGCCGTGAACGACGCGATGTCCAAGCACTTCTTTGACAATCGCTATGGCACCGGACAGAGCACGCTCGATGGTCTATTGCGCGCCACGAACGTTCTCCTTGCGGGCAAAGTCTTCACGGTTGCGGGCTACGGCTGGTGCGGCCGAGGCATCGCGATGCGCGCACGCGGCATGGGCGCCCGCGTGATCGTCACCGAGGTGGATCCGCTGCGCGCCCTCGAAGCCGTAATGGACGGCTTCGAAGTGCTGCCGATGCACGATGCCGCGAAAATCTCGGACATCGTCGTATCGGCCACAGGCCAGAAGAACGTCGTCACTTCCAACCACCTCGAGATTGCCAAAGACGGTTGCCTGCTCGCGAACGCGGGGCACTTCAACGTCGAGATCAATGTGGCCGCGCTCGACGGCCTGGCGCGTGCAAAGTCGAGCCCCCGCCCGAATGTCGAAGAGTACGTGCTACCCGATGGTCGCAGATTGCGGTTGCTTGCCGAAGGCCGGCTCGTGAATCTTGTCGCCGCCGAAGGACACCCGCCGGCCGTCATGGACATGAGTTTTGCAAACCAAGCGTTATGCGTGGAGTTCTTCGCGGCAAAGCGGCCAAAGCTCGCAGCGCTCGTCCATGATGTTCCGATCGAGATCGATCAACAAGTCGCGCGGCTCAAGCTCGAGACCATGCGTGTGACGATAGACATCCTCACTCCGGAGCAACTCGCGTACGCGGCCTCGTGGAACAGCGGCACGTGACCACAATTTAGGAAGCCCACGGGAGAGCGAGACGTGAAGATCGTGGTGTTCGAAGCGGAACTGCGCGAGGTGCCAGCCTTCGAGGCACTAAAGGAACTCCATGAGCTGGTGGTCACCGAGAAGCCGCTGCGTCCGGACAACGCGGCGCAGTTCGCCGACGCTGAGGTTGTCTCGACGTTCATTTACTCCGCGCTTGATAGGGCCGTGTTCGAGCGGCTGCCGTCACTTAAGCTGGTCGCAACCCGCTCGACCGGGTTCGATCATATCGACACGGCCTATTGCGCGGAGCACGGGGTTACCGTCAGCAACGTACCGAGCTACGGCGAGAATACCGTGGCGGAGCACGTCTTCGCGCTGCTGCTTGCGATCAGCCACCGCCTGCCGGAAGCGATGGAGCAGGCGCAGCGCGGCCACTTCTCGCCCGAAGGCTTGCAGGGCTTCGATCTTGCCGGAAAAACGCTTGGCGTGATCGGAACGGGAAGCATCGGCCGGCATGTCGTACGCATCGCTAAGGGCTTCGGCATGGAAGTCGTGGCTGTCGATGTAGCGCAGGACGCCGATTTTGCGCGGTCGGCCGGCTTCCGCTACGTGAGCCTGGAGGAGCTTCTGGTTCTGGCGGACGTCATCACGTTGCACGTGCCGTCCCTGCCGGAAACGCATCATCTTCTTTCCTCGAGCGCATTTACGCGCATGAAGGACGGCGTGGTCGTCATCAACACCGCGCGTGGTGACCTGATCGATACCCGCGCGCTGATACAGGCGCTCACGAGCGGCAAGGTCGCTGCGGCCGGGCTCGATGTGCTCCAGGACGAACCAATGATCCGCGAGGAGGCGGAGCTCATCTGCTCGTTCTTCTGCGATCAGTACGATCTTCGCAATCTGGTCGCCAACCACGTGCTGTTGCGCATGCGTAACGTGATCGTGACACCCCACAGTGCGTTCAACACCCGCGAGGCCGTCGACCGCATTGTGCAGACGACTGTCGAGAACATCCACGCCTTTCTCGCCGGCACGCCCAGGAATGTGGTCGCCGGACCCGCTCCCCGTCAATTCCCGTAGGAGAACCATGTTCAAGCACATTCTGATTCCCACCGACGGCTCACCGGTCTCCAACAAGGCTGCCAAGGCTGGTGTCGCCCTCGCAAGTGCGCTCGGCGCCAAGGTTACCGCCTATTACGCGACGGTCGACCCGATGCACTCCGTTTACGATGAAGGCTATACGTTGGACGAGAAGATGATCAAAGGGTTCGAGGATAGGGCGCGTCGGGTGGGACAAAAGCGTGTCGACGCGATCGGCAAGATGGCCAAGGCGGCCGGCGTGTCCTTCGCGTCGGTGGTGACGAAAGCCAACACTCCGTATGAGGGGATCATCGATGCCGCAAGAAAGCGGAAGTGCGATGCGATCTTCATGGCCTCGCACGGCCGTCGTGGCCTTTCCAAGCTGATCATGGGCAGCGTCACGCAGAAAGTGCTGCTGCTCTCCAAGATACCGGTGGTGGTGTACCGCTGAACTGTGGATCGCTTGGCAATGATGACACGAGCGTCTTGCGTCCTTACGACCGGATAGGTGTGGTAATTGCGTATATCAAGTGCGACGGGCAGTCCGGAAACTGGCTGCCGCAAATAGTTCGCTGAACTGAGGAGACGAAAATGACGCTCAAACTTGTGCTGGAGCTCAGCGACACTGACCTCGAGTACTATCGCGAAGTCATGGATGCAACCTGGCGACAAAACGCGAAACGAGAAGAAAAGGAGCTCGTGGATGAGGCTCGCCGATTGCTGCGACAGGGCCACGAGGCAGAGGCACCCGAGTACGTTCGGAAGCGCCTGGACGACCTCGGCACTTTGATCTCGATGCTCGAGGACGCCGAATGGCCGCTGGAGCAGGAGAATCGAACGCGCATCCTTGCAGCCGTGAGCTACTTCGCGGATCCCAAGGAAATGATTCCCGACAAGATCCCCGGTCTGGGTTTTCTCGATGATGCGCTGATGGCGGAGCTCGTGATTCGAGAGCTCGAGCACGACCTGGACGGCTATCGGGAGTTCTGCGAGTACCGCAAAAACGAAGAAACGCTGCGCGGGAACACTGACGTGACTCGAGAGGACTGGCTTGCCGCCAAGCGTCGGCAAATTTTCTTCCGCATAAAGCGGCGAGAGCAGGAGAGTAGGCGTCACGCCTCGAATGAGTGGCCAACGGACCCCATCCTGCGCTACAAGTACTAAGGATCAGCGGCCAGATCAGAGCGCTCGGTGATAATGTCGGTGCCCGGATAGGCGGCCACCTTCTTCGGCTCGAGCGCGTGGTACTCCTGGAAGACGGCGATCAACTCTCACCCGGCTCGTCGTCAATTTGCCTCTCCGCTCCACACGATGGACGAGCCCGATCAGTCAGCGCAGGTTGAGGTCGTGGGAGCCGGCCCGGCAGGATTGAGCGCCGCGCTGGCTGCGCGCACGTTGGGCGCTGAAGTCATCGTCTACGAGAAGCGCTCCGATGTGGGGGCGCGTTTCCATGGTGACTTCCAGGGTCTCGAAAACTGGACACGCCGCGAGGACGTGCTTGCCGAGCTCGAGCAGCAAGGCATCGATACGAGCTTCGAGCACACACCGGTTTACGAGATCATCTGCTTTGATCCGGGCGGCGCCGCGCATCGTGTCAATTCGACCCTTCCCATCTTTTATCTCATACGCCGCGGCAGTGAGCGGGGAACGCTGGACTACGCGCTCAAGCGCCAGGCGCTCGCCGCCGGAGTCGCTATTCGATTCGGTGAGCGTCATCCCCATCTCGGCCCATCGGGCGTCGTCGCCGAAGGACCGCATCGGGCCGACGTCATTGCAGTCGGCTACGTGTTCGAGACCGACATGGCGAGCGGCTGTTACGCCGCGATCTCCGATCGACTCGCGCCGGCCGGCTACAGCTATCTGCTGGTCGAGCAAGGACGAGGCACGGTGGCCGCGTGCCTTTTCAGAGACTTCCACGATGAACGTCGCCACCTTGAGCGCACGGTCGAGTTCTTCAAAGAAAAGGTCGGCCTGCGGTGGCGCTCCGCGCGTCCGTTTGGAGGAAGCGGCAACTATGCGCCCGTGCGCGATGCGGTTCTTGGCGGCCGGCTGTATGCGGGTGAGTCGGCGGGATTTCAGGACGCGCTGTTCGGCTTTGGTCTGCGCTACGCGCTCTGCTCGGGGCACCTGGCCGGTGTGGCGTGCGCCACCGGTCGCCAATCCGAATACAACGTGCGTTGCCAAGCCCGTATTGGTGCATGGATCGCGGCGGGCATCTGGAACCGTTGGCTATACGCACGACTGGGCAATCGTGGACGCCACCTGATCATGAGACGGATCGTGCAGGGCGCCGATCCGCGTTCGCTGTTGCACGGCATCTATCGGCCCGCCGGGTGGAAAACTGCGTTGAGCCGGATCGTGCCCATGCAGCCGTTGCTCACGCCTGCTCGGCTACGTCCGGACTGCGATTGCACCTGGTGTCGCTGCCACCGGGAAGCTCGCGTCGGCTCTTAGATGCCCATCGGACTACCAGTATTTGCGGACGGCTTGACAAGCAACACGTTGCATGGCGCGTCGGCCACGACGGCCTCGGCAGTGCTGCCGAGGATCGCGGCATGCAAGCGGCCCCGTTTGACCGCGCCTAGCACGACGAGGTCGATCTTTTGCTCGCTGGCGAGCGCGGCGATGACGCTCGCTGGTTCGCCGGTTCGCAATATGGTTTCGGCACCTGTAACGCCGCATTCGTCGATCAGATCGGCGACGGCCCTACGGTGCGCCGCTTCGATGTTCTCGGTGCCGTAAAAAACACCGGGCTGAACCTCGACGGAAGACACGACCTCAAAGTTATCCGGGTCCAGGTAGACGTTCGTGACGCACAGCCGGGCATTGAAAGCGCGGCTGAGCTCCCCGGCTGCCCGCAGCACGGCTTGGTCAAACCCAGCGGGCTCCGCGTGCCGGTGCAGCGGATCGACGGCTGCAAGTATCGCCCCATAGCGCTCGACGTTTGGGTTTCTCACCACCAAAAGTGGACAAGGACACAGTCGCATCAGTTGCCGATCGATGTCCGTCAGACGCGTATGCGGAATCAGCTTCGGTTCATGTACTCCGACCACCAGCAGATCGGCCTGCCAATTCGCCGCTTCGGAAAGGATGCTTTGATAAACGGGTCGTTGAGCGGAGACGCGCGTCGTTACGGTTAAGCCCGCATCGCGGAGCGGTTGAGCCAGTTCCTCGAGTTGCGCCTGCTGATGTTGTCCTCTGTCGAACGATTCGATTTGCAGGTCCGTGACCGTAACGGGGTCGGCCAAGGCGAGACCGGACGTCGACCGGGATTCGACGACACAGCTCATCAACGCGATTTCCGCATCGAGGCTTTGTGCTAGGAAGCGCGCATGTGAAGCGGCCAGGGGCAATCCGCGTTGTCGAGGTCTCACCGCGATCAGAATGCGTTGGATTTTGTTTTTCGTCATTACGAATCCGCGACTCTGAAACGGACGGAGATACTTTCCAATCAGCTCCCAGGCGGTCCTGCGTCGATCTCAGTCTCCGCTTCTAGCCAATCTTCCTTTTCGCTGCCCGGGACAAACCCACGTTTCTCGGCTTTGTAGTATGCCGCTTCCGCAATCCTTTGTTGCCGTTCTACCAAGTCGACCGTCTCTGCGTTCTTGCTTGTGTGAGCCGCGCGAGGCCTTTTGGTTTTCTGTGCCACAAGTCTTCTCCGCCTTGAAAGTGTTGAGTGTCGGCCGGTTCAGCGCGGCCTTCGCTAGCTGCTCTTAAGAGTGCCATGTGTCCCTCCTTGCATCAACAGGCTGCAACTTGCAACTTACAGGAACGTTGAGGTTTTGCTCTGCTTACGTATAAGTGCGTATGACCACAAGCAATCACGCTCGCTAGACTCGGTGCCGATCACACCCATTCCCTGCAACGAGATGGAGATGAACATGAAGAACGGACTTGTTGCTACTCTGATCTCTGCGATGCTGGTTGCCTCCGGCACTGTCCTGGCCCAAAGCGATGACGAGACCGGACTCGAGCATCTCGTCATCGAAATGGCCACGACGTCTGCCCAGCATCATGCGGTTGCGGACCACTACGTCGCGAAAGCAGAAGAGGCTCGGCAAGAGATGCGCCGTCACGAGAGCATGGCTCGAGCGTATGGCCGTAGCAGGACTGCTCAGCCGCAGATGCGCAATCACTGTCTGCAGCTCGCGGAGAATTACGAGCAGATCGCTGCCGAATACGACGAGCTCGCGAAGCTGCATGAGCAAGAGGCAATCCACGCCCCTCAATGACATGAGAACGTAACCGGTTTCCCCAGCCGACGATGCACGCACGGACTACGATGTGGTTGGGATCTTCGCGGGCGAGGTGGTGCGTCTCGAAGTCGCCCCGGCATGATGCGCAACGTCGTCTTCGGCTGAGCCGTCACCACAATCGAAGCGTGCCCGCGACGGCCTCGCGCCACAGCGAATCGATCCCCGCAAAGGTGGCACGCGCGACATCCGTGATCTGCGGAGTCACCGTCGTGAAGCGTGCGGGCTCCCTGAGTCTCGCCTTCACTTCGAAAACCGACGGGTCCGCGATCGGATGGCCGATGCGGCTCAGGAGATAGCAGTAGGTCTCATCGACTTCGGGGATCTCCGCGACAACCGCGGCGGCGATCCGGTGGGCCATTACATTGTAGAGCTTGCCCACGTGTGTGACCGGGTTCTTGCCGGCGGCCGCTTCGAGGCTCATGGGCCGGTACGGCGTGATCAGGCCATTGACACGGTTGCCGCGGCCGACCTGGCCATCATCGCCCCCTTCTGCCGACAGCCCCGTGACGGTGAGATATACACTGTCGGGGGTATCATGATCCGCGGCGTTGACAGCCACGCGCACGGACGCATCGGTCACCGTGTGCGAGACTTCCAGGGCGCGCGCGCGGATCTCGAGCTTCTTGGCGAGATAGTCGTCGAGGCTCGCGACATGACGGCCGACCAGGGCGCATGCGACGGTCAGCTCGATGTCAGAGCCGTGACGTGCGCCCATCACCTTGACGTCTTCGCCGATGAATGGATGCATCGATCTCGTTTTGGGCGCGTTCAAGTCGCGTGCGACCGCAAGCACCGTTCGCTCGAGCACGTCAAGCGGTGCGAAGCCGACGCCGAAGGAGGTGTCATTGGCGAGCGAGGTTCCGGGCGTGTGCGCGCGATCAAACAGCTCCGACAAATCCGGTGAAGTTGGCCGGATGTGAGGCACGACGCGCACGTCGGCGTCGGCATCGAGATGCGAGAGGTTTTCGCGGAGCCAGCGGCGACAGCTCTCGATGGCGATGTCCTCCACGGGAATTTTCACGCCCCGGTGCTCGCACGTCGCTCGCCCGGCGAGATGGACCTCGATGGGCTCGACGATCTCGCCGCCCCGAAACGCGGGCCGTGCCACACCGCCGCATAGGAGGGCCTTGTCGACGTTGTGATGAAGGATCCGGCCGAAACGCTCCTGGTAGAAGCCGGAGAGGCCCCGGCTGAACGCTTCGGCCAGGGCATCGCAGATCGTGTCCGGATGCCCAACGCCCTTGCGTTCGACGATTTCAAACGGAAGTGACCAGGGTGGGAGGAGAGTGAGCGGCGTGACGCTGATGCTCATAGTTCTGAGGCTACGACGGCGGCAGCGAGCCCCATATACGTACTATTACTTGGCAAACGGCCGAGACGCGACCAGCGATCACACCGTGCCGTCGAAGAGTGATTCTCGCGACTCGTGTTTCGAGTCTGACCTGTATGTAACGTATAAGTTGTGGATCGCGCAGATACGTAGAAATCCGCATG
>Ga0209109_10001329_pt1 | contig 13608 bp, 10 predicted proteins | sample Rifsed10ft2_FD_184004 | JGI IMG/M metagenome (GOLD analysis project Ga0209109, IMG submission 184004) | Soil microbial communities from Rifle, Colorado, USA - sediment 10ft 2 (version 2) | ecosystem: Environmental > Terrestrial > Deep subsurface > Rock core/Sediment | place: Rifle, Colorado... | reverse complement strand
AAGGGCATCCTCTACCCGCTGACGCGTGACGACCTGGTGCAGTGCGCGGCGGCCGTCCGGGCCGTGCGCGCCGGAGAACTCGACCGCATCATCATCCCGCAGAAGCCGCTGGACATCCTGGCGCAGCAGATGGTCGCGATCGCCGCGAGCGGGGAGATTGCCGAGGAGGACCTCTGGCGGCTGGTCCGGCGGACGGCGCCCTTCCGCACGCTGACCCGCGACGAGTTTGACGCGATTCTGGAGATGCTGAGCGAGGGCATCGCCACCGGCCGGGGCCGGCGCTCCGCCTACCTGCACCGCGACCGCGTGAACGGGATGGTGCGTGCCCGTCGCGGCGCCCGGATCGCGGCCATCACCTCCGGCGGGGCCATTCCGGACGTCGCCGACTACGACGTCATCGAGGAACCTGCCGGCACTTTCGTCGGAAAGGTCAACGAGGATTTCGCCATCGAGTCCATGGCGGGCGACGTCTTCCTCCTGGGGAACCGCTCCTGGCGCATCAGACGGGTGGAGTCGGGGCGCCTCCGGGTGGAGGACGCGCAGGGCTTGCCACCCAACATCCCATTCTGGTTGGGTGAGGCCCCCGCGCGTTCGATGGAACTCTCACGCGCGGTCTCCGACCTGCGGGCGGAGGTGGCCGCGCGTCTGAAGGAACCAGAGGCGGCCGCTGGCTGGCTGATGGAAGAGACCGGCGTCCCACAGGCGGGCGCGGAGCAGATCGTCGGCTATATGGCCGCCACCGCGCAGGTCCTGGGGGCCGTGCCCACGCAGCAGGCCATCGTCGCCGAGCGATTCTTCGACGAGGCCGGCGGCATGCAGCTCGTGCTGCACACGCCATTCGGCGGGCGGATCAACCGGGCCTGGGGCTTCGCGCTGCGCAAGCGCTTCTGCCTGACCTTCGACTTTGAACTGCAGGCCGCGGCCACCGACGACGGGATCGTCCTCTCGCTGGGGGAGCAGCACTCCTTCCCGCTGGACAGCGTCTTCAGCTTCATCCGCCTGGCCACCCTGCAGGAAGACCTGATCCAGGCGCTCCTGCCCTCGCCGATGTTCGGCAACCGCTGGCGCTGGAACGCCACGCGGGCGCTGGCCATCCTGCGGTTCGAGCGCGGGCGCAGGGTGCCGATGCCGTGGCAGCGGATGCGCGCCGACGACCTGCTGGCCGCGGTCTTCCCGGGCCAGGTGGCCTGCCAGGATAACCACGCCGGGCCGATCATCCCGCCCGATCACCCACTGGTGAACGAGACGATCCGGAACTGCCTGCGCGAGGCGATGGACGTCGACGGCCTGCGCGAGATTCTCCTGGCGATCGAGCGTGGGGAGATTCGCGCGGTGGCGGTGGAGACGCCGGCGCCGTCGCTGATGTCCCACGAGATCCTGAACGCGAACCCCTACGCCTTCCTGGACGATGCCCCGCTGGAGGAGCGGCGGGCGCGGGCGGTCTCGCTGCGGCGGACTGACGCTGACCTGGCGGAAGGGTGGGGCTCGCTGGATCCGGAGGCCATCGCCCTGGTGCGCAGCCAGGCCTGGCCGGACGTGCGCGACGCCGACGAACTGCACGACTTTCTGCTCACGGTGGGTGTCCTCCCCGTACAGGATGCGGAGCCGTGGCAGCCGGTTGCCGAGGGATTGCTGGCCACGCGGCGGGCCGCGGTGGCCTCGTGGGAGGGTCCGGAGGGAACGCATCAGGGGTTGGTGGCAGCGGAGCGACTCCCGATGGTCCAGGCGGTCCTCGGGTCACTCTCGCTCGATCCGCCCATCACCGCACCCCCGGGGGTGCGGATCTTCACTGAGGACGAAGCGGCGACCACCATCGTTCAGGGCTGGCTCGAAGCCGTCGGTCCCACCACCGCGCGGGCACTCTCCTCCCGCATCGGCTTATCGGCCTCCACCGTGGAGATTGCACTGGCCGCCCTGGAGGGCCGCGGCGCCGTGCTGCGCGGTCGCTTCACGAAGGAGGCGCCGCCCGACGAGACAGAGTGGTGCGACCGGCGGTTGCTCGCGCGGATCCACCGCCTGACGCTGGGCCGGCTGCGGCAAGAGATCGAGCCCGTCACCACGGCCGACTTTGTCCGCTTCCTCCTACGCTGGCAGCACCTGGCACCCGGGACGCAGCTGCACGGCCGCGAGGGTCTGGCCACGGTCATCGGCCAACTGCAGGGACTGGAGTTGCCCGCGCCCTCCTGGGAGCAGTGGGTGCTGCCTGGACGGGTCGCCCGGTACGATCCAGCTGATCTGGAGAACCTCTGCCTCACCGGTGTCGTAGCGTGGGGCCGCCTTACGCCCAGGGAGCCGGATGACAACGGCGGCGGCAACGGGAACGGCCACCGGCCGCGGCGGGCGCGGCAGGCGCCTACCCGCCAGGCTCCCCTGGCGCTGCTGCTGCGAGAGGATTTGCCCTTCCTGCTGAGCGAGCGGCCGGTCCAGTGGTCCGAGGTTGAAGACCTCTCCCGGGAGGCGCGCGACGTGGCGGCGTATCTCGCGCTGCGCGGCGCGTCGTTTCTAAATGACCTCTCCCGCGGGACCGGACACGTGCCGGCCGCAGTCGAGGATGCGTTGTGGGAACTGGTCGCGCGCGGACTGGTCACGGGTGACGGGATTGCCGGGCTGCGCGTTCTCCTGCAGCCGGAGGTGAAGCGCCGCGCACCGCGCCGGCGGTTGCGCGCGATCCGGGGCGGCCGCATCCCGCAGCGCCTGATGCCGGTGGGGCGCTGGTCGTTGTGGGGCGTGGGGGAGAGCGAGGCGCCCGCAGCCGCCGAGCGCACCGAGTTTGTCGCGCGGCAACTGCTGCGACGCTACGGCCTGGTCTTCCGCGACCTGCTGGCGCGGGAGAACCACATCCCCTGGCGCGTGCTGCTGAACGTCTACCGGCGCCTGGAGGCCCGTGGGGAGATCCGCGGTGGGCGGTTCGTGGGCGGCTTCATCGGGGAGCAGTACGCCCTGCCCGAGGCCGTGGACGCGCTCCGCACGGTGCGCCGTTCGCCGCCGTCTGGCGAACTCGTGCTCGTCAGCACAGCCGATCCGCTGAATCTGGTCGGCATCATCCTGCCCGGCGGGCGGGTCTCTCCGTTCGCTAACCAGATGATCGCCTACCGCGACGGCGTCCCGATCGAGGTGGGTTCGCTCGGGGCCATTCGCAGCCGCCTGCAGCTCGTGGAAGCTAAGTAGACTAACCCATGCGTTGGACTGCGCTCCTTCTCCTGCTGGCGCTGCTTGCGCCCGCGGTTTCGCCGGCGACGGCCCAGTCCAGAACGGCCGCCCCGCTGCGCGTCGTCCTGGACAACGGGCTCACCGTGATCGTCCAGGAAACCCACGCCACCGAGATCGTGACGTTGCAGGCCTGGGTGAAGGTCGGCTCACGCGACGAGACCGACGAGACCAACGGCGCCGCCCACTTCGTCGAGCACATGCTGTTCAAAGGGACGCAGCGCCGCGGGGTAGGGCAGATCGACCGGGAGGTGGAGGGGTTGGGCGGCATCCTCAACGCCTCCACGTCGTTTGACTACACGCAGTACTTCATCGTCGCGGCCAGCCGCTTTTTCGATAAGACCCTGGACATCCAGTCGGACGCGCTGATGCGTTCGACCTTTGACCCCCAGGAATTCGAGCGCGAGCGGCTGGTCATCATCGAGGAGTTGAACCGGCGGGACGACACGCCCTCGACCCGCACCTTCGACGCCCTCTACACCACGGCGTACACGGTGCACCCGTACCGCCGGCCCATCGGCGGTTCGCGCGCGGTGATCCAGCAGATGACGCGCGACCAGCTGTTCGGGTTCTACACCACCCACTACGCGCCGGGGAACGTCACCGTGGTGGTCGTGGGTGATGTGAGCGCGCAGGACGCGGTGCACAAGGTCCGGCGGGCCTACGGGGGCTGGCGGCGCCCGGCGCCCGCGCGGCAGCAGTTCGCGCCCGAGCCGCCGTTTGGGGCGGTGCGCCGATCGGTGATCGAGGGAGATGTCCGCGTGGCCTACCTGAACATGGGGTGGCTCGGTCCGGCGGCGCGCGATCGCGACGTCTACGCCATGGACGTCCTGCTGTACGCGCTGGGCCGCGGCCGCGGCTCGCGCCTGGTGCGCAGCATCCAGGAAGGGCAGCGCCTGGTGCAGCAGATCAGCGCAGGATTTCCCACTGCGCTTGACCCCACACTCTTCAGCGTGTTCGCGGTCACCGAGCCGGACAACGTGGCCCGCGTGGAGGAGGTGATCCTGGCCGAGATCCGCGGCGTGCGGGAGCAGGGAGTCAGCGACGAGGACCTGCGCCGCGCGAAGACTCTGCTGGAGGGTGAAGAGATCGTCTCCACACACACGACCCGCGGCTTCGCCACCACGCTCGGCTTCTACGCCACCGTCGCCGACCTGGAGTTTGCCCTGACCTACCGCGATCGTATCCGCCAGGTCAGCCGGGAGGACGTGCAGCGCGTCGCCCAACGGTTCCTGGATCCGCAGCGGTACGCCCTTGTCGTGCTGCAACCGCGGAGGCGATGAGGATGCGGGGGCGTCAGCCGATGAGTGGACGAGGTGTTGCCCTGCTGGTGGCCTTTGCGGTGCTGCTGGCTCTCGCCGGTGGGCCGGCGCCCCTGCGCGCCGCCGCTCCGGTCTCGAAGCACGTTCTCCCCAACGGGCTGACTGTCCTGATCAAGGAGAACCCTACCGCCGACCTGGTCGCGGTCGACGTGCTGGTGCGGTCCGGCCCGCGGGTGGAAGAGGCCGACGAGGGTGGTGCCGCGTTCTTCGTCCGGGAGATGCTGTTCCGGGGGACGGCGCGGCGCACCGCCGCGGAGATCGCCAGGGGGCTGGAGTCCGTTGGCGGCTCGCTGAGCGCGGTCACATCACTCGACTACACGGAACTGGCGGCGGTGGCCCCGACGGCCGCCGCGGATACGGCGCTGGACGTCCTGGCCGACCTGGTCACGGACGCGAAGTTCGACCCGGCGGACGTGGAGGTGCAGCGGCGGGTCAGCCTGGCCCGCTTGAGAACACGGGCCGACCAGCCCGCCACGCGGGCCTTCGACCTGGCGATCACCACACTCTACGGAGCGCATCCGTACAGCAAGGGGTTGCTCGGCAGCGTGGACACCGTCTCCGCGCTGACCGGCGAGCAGCTTGTCACCTTCTATCGCATGTTCTTCACGGCGCCCAACATGGTCATCTCAGTCGCCGGCAACCTGCCGGAGGAAGTGGCCCTGCGGAAAGTCGGCCGGGCCTTCGTCAACCTCCGGACCGATCCCGTCCCCCACCGTGTCCGCCTCCTGCCCGTCGTGGAGAGCGCGCTGGCCCCTCGTTCCTCGCAGCCGCAGGAAGTCCGCGAAGTGCGGCAGACCGCCGCGGCGTGGATCACCATCGGGTATCTGGGCGCCGGCGTCGGCCACCGCGACTGGGCGGCGCTGCGCGTGTTGAGCGCGATCCTCGGCGAAGGCCTCTCCTCGCGGCTCTTCGTGGAGATCCGGGAGAAGCAGGGGTTGGCCTATCAGGTGGGTTCGTCCTTCTCCACGCTGGCAGGCCCCGGGCCGCTAGTGATGTCCGCCGGGACAGATCCGGCGAACCAGGCGAAGGTGGTGGACGGGCTGCTGCGCGAAGCGGCCAGACTCCGCGACACGCTCCCCTCGCCTGAAGAGATGGATCGCGCCCGGCAGCGGATCATCGGGGTCCACGCCATCGACCACGAGGACCTGCGGCGGCAGGCCTTCTTGCCGGGATTGTACGAGTTGCTCGGGGTGGGGTTCGCCTTCGACGCGCGCATCCCCGACCTCATCTCGCGCGTGACGGCGGAGGATGTGCAGCGCGTGGCGCGGCTGTACATGCAGCAGCCGACGGTGGTTGTCGTCGCGCCGGCCCCACGGTAGGAGATTCTCGGAGACCGTAATGAGCCGAAGGAACCGCGACATGCGGAGGGATGTGCAGTGAGGCGGAATCGTGAGCGAGGTCCGGTGTGAAGCCGGGGCTTCTCCCCGGCCGGACCGGCGAGGTCACCGTCACAGTCACCCAGCCGATGGTGGCCTGGTTCGAGGAACTGGGTGTCGTGCATCCCGTCTACTCCACCTGGGCCATGGTGCGCCACATGGAACTGGCGTCGCGCAAGGTGATCCTGCCGTTCCTGGAGCCCGGCGAGGACGCGGTCGGCTACAGCGTGAACGTGACCCATTTCGCGCCGACGCCCGTGGGGATGCAGGTGACAGTCCATGCCACACTGCAGCGGGTTGAAGGCAACCGCATCATCTGCGCGCTGGAGGCCTTCAACGAGCACGAGAGGATTGGCGAGGGGGAGAACGTGCAGGTCGTCGTCCCTCCAGATTACCTGCAGAACCGACTTCGCGGGCTCGCCCCCTAGGCGGGCGGCTGAATCGGGCGCGAAAAACGTCCATCCGAGGGTGCCATGCCGGACCGAAGAAAGGAACCCCGGACCATCCCCCGGCCGTTCTCATTGCACTGGGGCGGAGGCCAGATCGTCGAGGAGGCCCAGGCCGCGAGCCCCTACCACCAGGCGGCGATCCAATTGCTCAGGTTTGACGACGGCTCGCAGTCTCTGCGGTTCTGCTACTATGACCGGAAGGGCCGCTTCCAGCGCAGCCCGCTGATCGTGAGCGAAGACCTGATTCCCGCCCTGCGGGCGTCACTGCGCGCCAGTCCCCGCCTCTCGCGTCTGCTGAAACGCCTGGTCGGGTGATGGCCTGAAACCAAATCGGCCTGGGTAGTCGTCTAGTCAGTACGTCGCCGCACAGGAGGGTTGCGTGAGAGAGACCTTCGTCCGCCGCCGCATCTTCGTCGTTGTCCTGACGCTCGTCCTGGCGCTGGGCGGTGTGGCCGCACCGTGGGCCGCCCGGCCGGCCGCCGCCGCAGATGCCGCCGTCGTCTTCGCCGCGCTGGACATCCTTAAGGACCAGCACTTCACGGGGCCGGATCCGGTCCGGCTGCTGGCCGCCGCGGCGGAAGGGCTGCGGCAGGCGCTGACGCAGGAGAGGATCGCCGCACCGCCGCCCACGCTCACGGCCACCACGGAGTCCGGGGCCCGGGAGGAGTTCCAGCGGCTCTTCGATCAAGCGGTGGCGGCGGCGCAGGGCCGCCTCAACGAGACGCAGCTGCAGTACGCCGCGGCCACTGCCATGGCCGATAGCCTGGACGACTCCCACACCGCCTTCCTCACCCCCGAGCAGTGGTCGGAAGTGCAGCGCGAGCTCTCAAGCCAGGCCTCCTTCAGCGGAATCGGCATTCGCCTCTTGACCAGGGGTGGGCAGTTCTACGCGCTGAATGTCTTTCCGGGGACGCCGGCGGCGCGGTCGGGACTTCGCGACCTGGACCGCATCGTGGCCGTCGACGGGCAGAGCACGCAGGGGATGACCGCCCAGGACGTCTCCCGCCGCATCCGCGGCCCGCAGGGGACGCCGGTCGCGGTCACGGTGCAGCGCGCCGGACAGCCGGCGCCGCTGGCGTTCACCATCACGCGGGAACCGATCCTGGTCCCGGCGGTCGACTCCCGGATGTTGGACGGCCGCACCGGCTACATCCACGTGTTCCACTTAGGAGGGGGATCCGCCGGACAGTTTCGCCGGGCGTTGCAGGACCTGCAGGGGCAGGGGATGCGCGCGCTGGTGCTGGACCTGCGCGGGAACAGCGGCGGTCTGGTCGGCGAGACGATCGGCGTAGCCAGCGCCCTGCTGCCGGCCGGGCTCCCGGTGATGTTCCGGGAGAACCGCCGGCGCCGCCTGGCCGACGTGACCGGAGGCGGTCCGCTGCTCGCTCCGGCGATCCCGCTGGTCGCGCTTGCCGACGAAGGGACGGCGTCCGGCGGGGAGGTCATCGCCGCGGCGGTGCAGGAGTACCAGCGGGGGACGCTGGTCGGCACGCGCACCGCGGGCGCGCTGCTGGCCGGCCTCTACTTTGCGCTTCCCGGCGGCGCGGCGATTGCGGTGGCCGTGGAGCGCGTCACGACCGGGAAGGGTGTGGTCGTGGAGAAGACGGGCGTGCAGCCGGACGTGGAGGTTGAACTTACCACCGAGGATCTCGAGCGCGGGGTGGACGCGCAATTCCAGCGGGCATTGCAGCAGTTGATGCAACGGGTCCTGGCCCCGGCCGCCTGACTCTCGCTTCCTGTGCTACCCTAATCTCTAAAGTCAGCACTGTGGCACCGGAGGGTCCCATGCTGCGAGGATCGCTCGTTCCTCTGATCACGCCGTTCCGGGACGGCCGGATCGATGGGAGCCGGTTCGACGACTTGCTGGAGTGGCAGATTGAGCGCGGCAGCCACGGGGTGGTCATCGGCGGGACGACGGGTGAGCCGGCGGCACTTTCCTTGGACGAACGGGAGGCGCTGGTGGCCCGCGCCGTGCGCATCGCGCGGCGACGCATTCCGGTGGTCGCCGGCACCGGAACCAGTAATCTGGAAGAGACTCTCCGCCTGACCGCGGCGGCGAAGAAGGCGGGCGCGGACGTGGTCCTGGTGGTGGTTCCCTACTACGTTCGCCCCTCCCAGGAGGGGCTTTACCGTTACTTCCGCACCGTGGCAGAGTCGGTGGACCTCCCGGTCATCCTCTACAACATCCCCGGCCGCACCGCGGTGAACCTCGAGGCATCCACGATCGTCCGCCTCGCCCGCGACGTGCGCAACATCGTCGGCGTGAAAGAGGCCAACAAGGACTTCGAGCACATCAACCGCGTCTTCCACCTGGTGCCGAAGGGCTTCCTGGTCTACTCGGGGATCGAGATGTTCTGCTTCTCCCTGCTGGCGCTAGGCGGCGCCGGGCACGTCAGCGCCACCGGCAACGTGATGCCCCAGGAGGTCGCCCGGCTCTACGACCTGGCCGCCGCCGGCAAGTGGGACGAGGCGCGGGAGCTGCACAACTACCTGCTGCCGATGAATGAGATCCTGTTCATCGAAACCAACCCGGTGCCGGCCAAGACGGCCCTCGGACTGATGGGCAAGATCACCCCGGAGGTGCGCCCGCCGCTCGCACCGATGGCTCCCGAGAACGTAGAACGCCTGCGCGGCGTGCTGGCGCAGTACGGGTTGCTGGCTCCGGCACCCGTGGCGGGAGGCAGCGGGGGATAGCCGGGTGGTCTCGTGAGGCATGTCCGGTTTCTGGCCCAGGGGCGTCTGCATCATGGCACCTGGGGCGACGAGGTGCTGCTGGATGAGGCGGGGAGAGCGTACAGGTCGACTGCCGTGACCTGGCTGCCGCCGGTGGCACCTTCAAAGATCCTGGGCTTCGCCCTGACCTATGCCGACCACGCCGCGGAACTGGGGGTGAGCCGGCCGGACGAGCTGGCGCTCTTTTTCAAACCGCCCTCCGCGCTCATCGGCCACCGCGCACCGGTCGTCTATCCCGCCGGTGTGGAGTACCTGCATTACGAGGCGGAACTGGCGGTGGTGATCGGCCGGCGGTGCCGGCGCGTTCGCCCGCAGGCGGCGCGCGAGGTGATCAAGGGATACACCGTCGCCAACGACGTGACCGTGCGCGATTTCATCCGCAACTTCTACCGCCCGCCCGTGAAGGCCAAGGGGTGGGATACGTTCCTGCCGCTCGGCCCGGCGCTGGTCGACGACGTGCCCGAGCCGGGCGACCTGGTGCTGCGCGCCTTCGTCAACGGGGAACTGCGGCAGGAGGGGACGACGAGCAACCTCGTCTACCCCATCGAGGAACTGGTCGCCTTCGTCTCCGAGTTCATGACGCTGGAAGAGGACGATGTCATCCTTACCGGGACGCCCAAGGGCATCTCCCATGTGTATCCGGGTGATGTGATGCGGGTTGAAGTGGAGGGCGTCGGCGCGCTGGAGAACCCGGTGGTGGCGGAGGACGTCGACTCATGAAGACTCTACCAGAAGTGCGGACGGTGCAGCACTTCATCAACGGCGAGTTCGTGGATGGAGTTTCCGGGCGCGCCTTTCAGAGCCTGAATCCCGCCACGAACACGCCCATCGCCGGCGTCGCCGCTGGCACCGGGGAAGATGTCGGCCGCGCCGTACAGGCGGCACGCCGGGCGTTCGATGAAGGCCCCTGGCCGCGGATGTCGGCGGCCGACCGCGCCCGCGCCCTGCACCGCATCGCCGACCTGATCGACAGGCGGGCGGACGAGATCGCCCTCGTGGAGTGCCTGGACACGGGCATTCCCTACACGCAGATCCGTCAGGGGCAGATCCCGCGCGCCGCGGAAAACTTCCGGTTCTTCGCCGAGATGGCCACACAGGTCCCCAACGCGACCTACCCGGTGGAGGGCGCCTTCCTCAACTTCACCATCCGGGTCCCGGTGGGTGTGGCCGGACTGATCACGCCCTGGAACACCCCGTTCATGCTGGAAACGTGGAAGGTGGCGCCCTGCCTGGCCGCAGGGTGCACGTGCGTCCTAAAGCCGGCGGAGTGGGCGCCGCTCTCGGCGTCGCTGCTCGCCGAGGTCATCCGCGAGGCCGACCTGCCGCCGGGCGTCTTCAACGTCGTCCAGGGCTTCGGTGAGACTGCCGGCGCGCCCCTGGTGGCCCACGCCATGGTGAACGTGATCTCGTTTACGGGCGAAACCACGACGGGCGCCGAGATCATGCGCAACGGCGCGGCGACGCTAAAGCGCTTCTCGATGGAGCTGGGCGGCAAGTCGCCGGTCATCGTCTTCCCTGACGCCGACCTGGAACGGGCGCTGGATGCGACGATCTTCGGCGTCTACACGCTGAACGGGGAGCGTTGCACCGCCAACTCCCGCCTGCTGGTAGACCGGCGCATCCACGACGACTTCGTCGGGAAGTTAGTCGAGCGGGTGGCCCGCCTGCGCGTCGGTGTGCCCATGGACCCGGCCACGGAGATCGGGCCGCTGATCCACCCCGACCACTGGGAGCGTGTCACCGCGTACATCGAAATCGGACAGCGGGAGGGGGCCCTGCTGGCCACGGGAGGGAAGCGCCCGGCCGGCCTGCCGGTGGGCAACTACCTGGAGCCAGCGGTCTTCACCGGGGTAGTCAACAGCATGCGCATCGCCCAGGAGGAGATCTTTGGGCCCGTCCTTGTGGTCATCCCCTTCGAAGACGAGGCGGAGGCCGTGCGCCTGGCGAACGACGTACGCTACGGGCTGGCCGCCTACCTGTGGACCGGCGATATTACGCGCGGCCACCGCGTCGCCCAGGCGCTGGAGGCCGGGATGGTCTGGGTGAATTCGCAGAACGTGCGCGACCTGCGCACGCCCTTCGGCGGCGTGAAGCACAGCGGTATCGGCCGCGAAGGCGGACACTACTCCTTCGACTTCTACATGGAGTACAAGACGGTCCACGTAGCCCAGGGCACGCACCGCATTCCGGAGATGGGCACGGGGGAGAAAGAGCGGCCTACCGATTTCCGGGGGCTGGGGTGCTGAGCGGAGTCAGACCGGGAGGCTGAGGAGGGAAGCGCAATGCCGGCACGGACCGGAGCGGAGTACATCGAGGGCTTGCGAGCCCGCCCTCCTGATCTGTGGATCGAGGGGCAGCAGGTCGAGGACGTCACTAGGCACCCGGCCTTCCGCAACGTCATCCGCAGCCTGGCCGCGCTCCACGACATGCAGCACGACCCGGCGCTGCGCGAGGAGATGACCTACGTCTCCCCCAGCAGCGGGCAGCGGGTGGGGCTCTCCTTCCTGGTGCCGCGCTCGCGCGAGGATCTGGCCCGCGTGCGCGCGATGATGAAGCGTTGGGCTGACTACTCCGGGGGCATGATGGGCCGCACCCCGGACTACCTCAACCGGTCGCTGATGGCCTATGCCACGGCAGCGGACTACTGCGCCGAGAACGACCCGCGCTTCGGCGACAACATCCGCCGCTACTACGAGTACGTCCGCGAGCACGACCTCGTCCTCACCCACACGCTGATCAACCCCCAGGCCAACCGGAGCGTCGGTCCCGGCGGGCAGGCCGATCCAACGCTGGCGGCGCGCGTGCTCCGGGAGACCGCCGACGGCATCGTCGTCCACGGCGCGCGCATGCTGGCCACGCTGCCCATCGCCGACGAGATCATGGTCTTTCCCTCCACGCTGCTGAAAGCCACGGACGAGGACCGGCCCTACGCCTTCGCTTTCGCCATCCCCACCGCGACGAAGGGCCTGCGGTTCATCTGCCGCGAGACCTTCGACCTGAACGGCACTCCCTTCGACCACCCGCTGGGGGCCCGCTTCGAGGAGATGGACGCGGTCGTCATCTTCGACGACGTCCTGGTCCCCTGGGAGCGCGTCTTCCTGCTGCGGGACGTGGAGCGCTGCAATAAGGCCTTCGGCGCGACCAACGCGGTCGTCCACATGGCCCACCAGGTCGTGACCAAGAACGTGGCCAAGGCCGAGTTCGTGCTGGGGGTGGCCTCGCTGATCGTGGACGCCATCGCCATCGAACAGTTCCAGCACGTGCAGGGCAAGATCGCGGAGATCATCTACTACCTGGAGACGATGAAAGCGTTCCTGCGGGCCAGCGAGGTGGACGCCCAAGGCGACAAGTGGGGCATGATGACCCCAGCCTGGCCGCCGCTGGACGCCGCCCGAAACATGTTCACCTGGATGTACCCGCGGATGATCGAGGTCATCCAGTTGCTGGGCGCCAGCGGGATGATGGCCCGGCCTACGCAGGCGGACGTGGAGAGTCCCCTGGGCGAGACGATCGAGAAGTACTACCAGGCGGCCCGCCTGCCCGCGGTGGACCGGATCAAACTCTTCCGCCTGGCCTGGGACCTGGGGCTGTCGTCCTTCGGCTCCCGCCAGGTGATCTACGAGCGGTTCTTCTTCGGCGACCCCGTGCGCATGCAGATGGCCACGTTCGCCAACTATGATCGTCGGGAGGTCATGGAGCGGGTGCGGGCCTTCCTCAACCGGCCCGACGCGGCCGCATCCCTGGAGTCGGCGGCGACGCGGTCGCGCGAACCCCTGCCGACGAGCGAGTAGGTGGACACCGTTGCCGAGTGGAACCCAACCGCCTTCCGGCGGATCATGGGGCTTTTTGTCACCGGGGTGACGGTGGTGGCGGTCGACGTCCCGGAAGGCGTGCACGGGATGACGGCCAACGCCGTCGCGTCCGTCTCGCTCGATCCCATGCTGGTGCTGGTCTGCGTGGACAAACGCGCCCGGATGCACGGGCAACTGGCGGTCAGGCGAACCTTCTCCATCAACATCCTGCGGGAGGATCAGGAGCCGCTCTCTCGCTACTTCGCGGGGCGCTGGCCGCAGACCGCACCGCCGGAGTTTCGCTTCCGGCGGTGGGAGCACGGACCGCTGCTGGTGGGCGCCCTGGCCACGGTAGGCTGTCAGATGGAGCAGCTGCTGGAAGGCGGAGACCATACGCTCGTGCTCGGCCGCGTCACCGGCCTACATCAGGGCGAGACCGGTCGGCCGCTGATCTTCTTCGGCGGCCGCTACCGCCACCTGCGCGAGCCGGAGGAATACGTCGGCCCGCCCGCCGACGAGTGGACGCACGAGTCCGTGCGCATCTACTACGATGAAACCTGACCTCGACATCCCTCAATGAACGCGCTCAGTATTCTGCGCGCCGCGCACGTCGAGTTCCGCGTCACCGACCTGGAGCGGACCGCAGACTTCTATGTGGGCCTGCTCGGGTTTGTGGAAACCGCGCGGGACGCCCACCGTCTCTACCTGCGGGGATACGAAGAGTGGCTGC
>Ga0209109_10001323_pt1 | contig 13633 bp, 10 predicted proteins | sample Rifsed10ft2_FD_184004 | JGI IMG/M metagenome (GOLD analysis project Ga0209109, IMG submission 184004) | Soil microbial communities from Rifle, Colorado, USA - sediment 10ft 2 (version 2) | ecosystem: Environmental > Terrestrial > Deep subsurface > Rock core/Sediment | place: Rifle, Colorado... | reverse complement strand
GGGAGCCGCGGCTCGACGTCGGCCTCGACCATCTGGTCCTTCTTGTGGGCCAGGACCCGCGCGATGGTCAGGATGTCCTCCAGGATCATGACGACGGGCAAGGCCTCGGCCGCCATGGTGAGTTTCCCCGCCTCGACCTTCGAGAGGTCCAGGATATCGTTGATGACCTGAAGGAGATGCTTGCCGCTCTGCCAGATGTTACTGACATAGCGGGATTGCCGCTCGGTGAGCGGGCCCACGCGCAGCTCCCGCAGGATCTCGGAGAACCCGATCACGGCGTTGAGTGGCGTGCGGATCTCGTGGGACATGTTGGCCAGGAACTCGGACTTGTGCCGGGACGCGTCTTCCAGGCGGGCGTTGGCCATCTGCAGTTCCTGGGTTCGGGCCCGCACCTTCTGCTCGAGCTCTGTCGCATGCCGGGTCACCTGGCCGTAGAGCCGGGCATTCTCGATGGCGACGCTGGCATGGTTGGCCAGGATCTGGCACAGGTCCACCTCGTCGGCCGTGAACCGCTTGATCTCATCGTAGTGGGCCATGTCCAAGACGCCGATGACCTGCCCCTGGCTCACCAGCGGGACGGCGAGGACCGATCGCAGGCCGATGGGCTCGATGAATTCCCGCACGGACTGCATCAGGGGATCCTCGAGGGCATCCACGACGATGACGGGCTGCCGGGATTCGATGACCTTCCGGATCTCCGGGTAGCGCGCCAGGTCGAGGCGAGGGTTCGCCCTCAGGGTCCGCCCGTGTGCCGTGCTGGCCTGGACATAGCCGTAGCGGGATTCCTCGTCCAGCAGCATGATTCCTGACCTGGCGGCGGGGGCGATCTCCAGCGTTTTTCGCACGATCTTCGAGAGCAGCACCTCCAGGTGCAAGGTCGAGCCGAACTCGCGGCTGGTCTCCAGCAGATCGCGCAGCGCCCGGTTGCGCTTCCCCGACTCCTCGTACAGCACGGCGTTCTCGATGGCGGTGGCGCCGTGGGCGGCGATGGCGGAGAGCAGGTTGAGATCCTCCCCGCTGAAGGGAGGATTGGCGATGGTGTTGAGGACCTCGATGACGCCGATGACCTTGTCCCGGACCTTGAGGGGCACGCAGAGCATGGACCGGGTCACAAAGCCCGTGGTCGCATCGACCCCCCGGTAGAACCGGGGGTCCTGCTGGACGTCGGGGACGATGACAGGCACACCTGCCTGGAACACCCAGCCGGTGATCCCGACCCCCGCGTTGAGCCGCCGGCCCTGCACGGCGTCCTTCTGCGGGCCTACGGCTATCCGGAAGACGAGTTCGTCCGTCTCCGGATCCTTCAGGAGCAGCGACCCCGCCTCCACCTGCATCAGGGCCTGGATCCGTTCCATCACCCGCCGGAGGACCTCGTCCAGCTTGAGCGTCGAGGTGAAAAGGTTCGCCAGCTCGTTCAGGGCCGTCAGCTCGTGGATTCTCCGGAAGAGCGGAGTGACCTCCCGGGCCAGGAGGAGGTAGCCGGCGAGACGCCCCTCTTCGAGCAGGTTCGTCAGCGTGAGGTGAAGCATCCGGTCGCGGTAGGAGTACTGAAGACGCACTGGCTCCAGGCCCCCCTGCGAGGTGAGCTGATGCAGGGCCTTCTCCAGGGGGTCCCCTGGCTCGGCGCCCAGAACCGTGATCAGCTCCGCGCCGAGCAGCTCTCGCTGCGGCCGCTGGAGCAGCTCCGCGCCGGCCGGGTTGACATGGGTCAGGCGCCCGGCCGGGTCCACGAGCAGGACCCCCTCGCCCAGGTTCTCCAGGATGGCGGACAGATGAGCGGTCTCCGCCAGGAGCTCGAGGACGAGCTGCCGGGGCCGGTCCCCATCGGTGCGATGGTCTTTCGGCGCACGCGCGGGCCGCTCGCCGCGTTCCAGCGCCCGGAGGGTGTCGAGCAGATCCTCGACCATGGCCCCGGATGCCCGCTTGGCGACGTACGCCTCGGCCCCAAGGGCTTCCATGTCTGAGTCCCCGCTGATGGGCGTCCCCGTCAGGACGATGACCGGAAGGGAGCGGAACCGAGGATCGGCTTTCAGGTGGCGGCACAGCCGCGCCCCATCCAGCCTGGGCATGACAAGGTCGAGGATGAGGAAGTCCGGGGCGCCCTCCTGGATCTTGCTCCAGGCCTCCAACCCGTCTCCAACGACCGCAACCTGGTAGCCGGCCCCCTCTAAGGCCTCCCGCACGAGGGCGCTCAGCAAGAGATCGTTGTCGGCAATAAGGATTTGCTTGGGCATCTTTTACCCGGTGGGACGCTTTCCCGCTTCCTCTGAGGCCCGTATCCTTGGAATGTTCAATGAGACCGCCCGAGAAGCCAACGTAACTGGAGCATTTTGGGTGCCAGATACGGTGGCGCGATGAAGGCTGTTGAAAATCAAGAAGTTACACCTCGACCAGACCCACAAGCATGCCAGAAGTTGCCTCGCCCTGGCCGGATTTCATCTAATTAATGCGCCCCTTTCTGTCATAAACCGTCCACGGGTCTGGGGAGTTCCGGGCCCAGGGCGATGGGACAGGCACGACGCAATAGGGCACCCACAGGACCAAATAACATGCCCTCCTGGACGCAGAACGGGCTGCCGGCACTTCGAGTGGAATCGGATAGCAGGCAGGGGTGCGCGGGAATGCGCGATGTCACGCGACGTGCCACTGGATAACGCGAGTCAGTCAGGGTGATGAATCGCCGACAGCCGCCAGGCGTTCGGACCCACGGGCCGGGCCCAGGTCCAAATCTCCTCGAACTTCACCGGCTCTCTATCACTTCCCGCCACGATCTTCCCCGAGATCTCCTCCACGGTGTAATCCAGCAGGCTGGCCAGGTACCGGACGGTGATATAGTCCAGGCCCTGTTCCTGCCAGGCCTCGGTCAGCTCGATCGAGCGGACGGCGATGCTCTCCAGCTTGTTGATGTGCCGCTTGGCCCGCAAGTCCTCGATCTGTTCCCGGAAGGCTTCCTGCACCTCCTGGGTGAGGAGCGGGCGCAGCGTCTCCAGATCCCGGCGCATCCAGGCCGCTTGGATCCGGAAGAAGGCGTCGCTGCACCATGCATGGAACGCGGTCTCGTCGAAGCGTGGATCCGTCTGGCGGATGTGGCCCAGCCCGCAGTTTAGCTCCTCGGAACCGAGTGCACCCGGCTGCCCGGCCGTGGCCATCGAGGCGGTGCCCCCCGTATAGGAATGGGGCTCGGACGCCATCCGGCTGTAGGAGCTGGTCGCCGTCGCCTCCTCGCTCCGCTGGCCCCTGTTGATGACCCAGTAGATCAGGTAGCCTATGCCACCCAGCAGGAGGAGATCCATCAAGCCGAATCCGCCGCCAAGGCCGCCATAGCCCCCGGCAAAGCCCAAACTCCCGAACAGCATGCCTCCCAGGATGCCGCCGAGGACGCCTCCCGCCACGGACCGCCAGAGCCCGTCGGCTGGCCCCGGAGAGGGCACGGGCCGAGGGGTCGGCGTGGGACTGGGTTCCGCGCTGGGGGCGGATGGTCGCGAGGGCGCGGTGGAACTACGACTCGGGCTCGAGAAGCTGCGGGAACCCCCGCTCCCCGAACGGATTCCGCCTCCCGCGCGGCTCCATGCCTCTTCCGGCATGGTGACGGCGAGAAGTCCCACGGCCACGACAAGAGTTCCAATACGCTTTGCAGCAGTCGGCATGCGGGCCTCCGTTGGGCAGCCTGCCTGATCGAACCCGGAAACGAATCGGCTACCGCCGTGCATTATGCAGGACGCACTCCGGGATACAAAGCCAAAACCGCCCCTTACCCCTTTATCCCTCTGTCCCTCAGCTTCGAACGCGCTCCAGAACCGCCACCGCTTCGAGATGAAAGGTCTGCGGAAACAGGTCCACGGGCTGGACGCCCAGGCACCGGTAACCGGACCGCACCAGAATCCCCAGGTCCCGGGCCAGCGTGCTGGGATCGCAGGAGACGTAGATCGCACGCGGAACGGCCACGCCAATGAGGGCCTCCAGGACGCGGCGGCTGCACCCCTGACGGGGTGGATCCAGAACCACAAGGTCCCAGGGAGCCTCCTTCGCCAGAAACGGCAGGACCTGCTCCACCTGAGCCTGAAGGACCCGTGCGCCGGTCACGCCATTCGCCTGCAGATTGTGGATGGCATCCGCGGCCGCGGCGCCGCTGGCTTCGATTCCCATGACCTCCCGGGCCCGGCACGCCAGCGGCACGGTGAAGGTTCCGACCCCACAATACAGGTCGAGAACCCGCTCGCTCCCGGTGAGGGCCGCTGCCTCCATCACCCGCCGCGTCAGCATCTCCGCCGCCAGGCCATTCACCTGGAAAAATGCCGTGGCGTCCACGCGGAACCGATGTGGGCCCACCACCTCGGTGATGGCCCCCCGGCCGTGCCGATCCACGAACCGGGGATGCTGCCGGGGATCCCCGTCCAGCAGCACGACGCCCTGCAGGCCGGGTTCCTCGTCACGGATCCGGTGAAACAACAACCGGAGTGCCGCGCGGTCCTGGGTGCGGGCAAAGAGGCAGGCAACCACCTCCCCGCTCCCGCTGCCAGCGCCCACCCAGACCTCCCGCAGGCGCGGGAAGAGCGTCTGCAGCCCCGGGTTCCGCATGTGCCGGAGGGTTCGCAGAACGCCGTTCAGCCGCGCATCCAGGAGCGGGCACCGGTCGATGTCCACGATGCGATGCGTTTCCCGTTGATGAAACCCGATGTGCAGCCGCCCGCCGGTGACGACCTTGAACTGGGCGCGACTGCGATACTCCCAGGGGCCGGCCGGAGCCGCCGCCTCGGAGACGGGGACCTCGTGGAGCTTCCCGACCCGGACGAGCAACTCCTGCAGGATCTCCCGTTTCCAGTGAAGCTGAGACGCATACTCCAGGTGCTGCCACTGGCACCCCCCGCAGTTGGCAAAGTACGGACACGGGGGCGCCGCGCGGAGGGAAGCGGGAGTGAGCACCCGGACGAGGTTCGCCCGGACGAAATCGTCTCGGGTCTCCGTCACCGCGATCTCCGCCAGGTCTCCCGGAGCGGTGAATGGGACGAAGACGACCCGTCCGTCCGGCAGGCGTCCCAGACCACTGCCCTGGAACACCAAGCGCTCGATGCTCACGGACAGGTGCTGGCCTACGCTGACACTCATACCAATTCAAGAGCGTTCGGCTGTTCGGTAGTTCGGTGGTTTGGTGGTTCTCCGAAGTCGGGAACAATCGAACTACCGAACCCTCGAACCACCGAACGCATCCATCCCCCCCCGGTCACTTCCAGTACCCCTGGCGCCGCTGCCGCACCAGGTCGAACACCAACCGGAAGACCTTTCTCCCCTCGGGGACATAGACCCGAAAGAAGCTGCCCGGGGTCAGCGAAGGGAAGTCGGGCCGGACGTGGTTGAACACCCTGAGGAGCGCCAGGTGCACATTCCCCCGGGATTCCAGGGCGGTCGCCAGGCGCAGGCTTTCCGTCTTGGGCATGAAGTCGTCCGGGTCGCTGTGAACGACGAAGAGTCTCGCGCGCAGATCTCGGATCACACGCGACGGGGACAGGAACCGGATCTGCTGCCGGACGGCAGGCCCCAGTGCCGCCACCAGGTCGGCAACCCGCTCGGGCGCCCGGTTCACCAGGAGTTCGTAGGCGGCCCGCCCCTCCGGCCCCAGAGTCGCCGCCAACGGGCCCGCCTCCACCCCGGGGTTTACCGCCTTGGCCTCGGCGATCTCTTTCAGGATCTCGCGGTCCCTCTGGGCGGGGATAAGCTCCAGGTTGTATCGGAGGAAGATCCACCGCGTGTATTCATTGGGAACCGTCCAGCCACGGATCTCCCCAAACTCGTAATAGCCGGTGGTGACGAAGATGATGACGTTGAGCAGGTCGTAGTACCCGCCGAAGGACACGACGAACTGCACGCGATCCCGCACCCGCGGGTCGGCCGCGGCAATGATGGTCGGCCCCGCGCCGTAGCTGAAGCCGATCAGGCCGATGCGGCCCGGCCCCACGTCCCCCGTTCGCCCGGCGAGATACTGGACACTGGCCACCAGCTCCTCAACGTCCGAAGTCCGGATGGTCAGGCTCTTGAACCCGAGGAAATCCGGCGTGAGGACGGTGAATCCCGACCGGGCCAACAGGTCCGCCAGCCAGACGATCCGCTCGTCGTCCTTCCCGGTTTCGTTGACGCCGTGGACGAGGACGACGCCGGTCCCGGCACCGGCGCCGGGGGTGGTGCCGGTCGCGACGCCGAGGCCGGTTTGCGGGGGAGAATACAGGGTGGCCGGGATGGTCCGGCCCCCTCCGGAGAACGTGACGGCCTGCCGGACGGGCGCCTCCGTGATCCGATGCAGGGGCCCGGCTTGCAAGGGGGTCGTGATCTGCACCAACAGCAGCCCGCTCAGGATCGCATCCCACACCACGGGCCAGGCCGCCGCCAGGAGCAGCCCGACGGCGACTATCATCCCCAGGGTGATGCGGCGCGTGCGGGTCATGCCATGATGCTATCAAAATCGCGGTGGGCGGCGAAGGACTTTCTCGCCCTCTCGGGCGATTCGGCAATCAGGCGATTCGGCAATCAGGCGATCTGGCAATCCCGCCCCAGGCGGGACAACCCGGGGTTCCTGGTTTCCCAGATTGCCCCTCACCCGCGGGGCTGCCAAGTGGCCTGATTCCCCACGTGGGGGAAAGGCCTGAGCCGTGTCGGGCGGAGGGGAAGGGGTGAGAGAGGTCCCGAGGCTACCGTGGAGCGGAAGGGCGGGGGCGGGGCGGTTGGGGTGCGCTGCTGCCGCCGCCCGCATCAGGACCTGCCTCACTGCGTTCCTGGCGGCGGCGCAACTCCTCGCGCAGCCGCTGGCGCTCCTCGGGGGGCAGTTCGCGGTACCGGCGGAGGTTCTCCCGGATGCGCTCCCGCTCCTCGGAGGGCAGTTGCTGGAATTCCTGGAGACGCTGGCGGAGGGCCTGCCGCTCCTTGGGGGAGAGCTGCTTCCAGCGCTCCAACCGCTCCCGCAGCCGAGCGCGCTCCTCGGGGGGCAGCTGCTGCCAACGCTGCTGATTCTCACGGATGCGGCGCCGGACCTCGGGCGGGAGCCGGCGGAACGTCTCCAGGTTCTGCCGGGCCCGTTGCCGTTCTTCGGGAGAGAGCTGCTTCCAGCGCTCGTAGTTTTCCCGGACGCGCTGCCGCTCGTCGGGGGAAAGCTGCTTCCAGCGCTCCAGGTTCTCCTGGACGCGGGCACGCTCCTCCGGCGTCAGAGATTCGAGGCCCTGGGGCGCCTGGCCCACAGCCGGGCCGGGAACGGCCAGCCAGATGGCCAGCATCACCAGCAGGGGAATGCGCAACCGCCTCATGGCTTCCCCCGTTCGTCGGTCCGCCCGCTGCGGGACGGACGTTCGCTTCGCACCTCGTCCATCTTTCGTAGGAGATCGAGCTGCCGGAGGAGTTCCAGGTCTCGCAGGATCTCCAGGTCGGCGAGCATCCGGGCATCTATCCCGGCCTCCTCCCGGCCGCGCGGTGTTTGCCGTTCCTGGGCCCCGGCGGTGGCGGGACATGCCGCCGGGAGGCCGGCCACCAGGGTGAAGACGACGTATCCGGCCAGTCCCACGGCGACCTCAACCCCGATCCGCACTAGCTAACCGCCGGTACCAACGGCTTCGGCGTTGGTGCGCCAAGAACGCCATACCTTCCTGGCAACTGGGCAATCCGCCCATCGGGAAACTCGGAACTCCTGGTTGTCCCGCCCATGGCGGGATTGCCTGGTTGCCTGATTGCCATACGCATGATGACCCGGGCACCCAGCGTCCGCCTCTGGCGGACTGGGTGTCCGTGGCGGTTGGGTAATTTCGGATCGGGGTCAACTCATTCGGGATCGACTGCCGCCGTCCAGCCGGCGCAAGAGGTCCAGCCGCTCGAGGATCTCCACTTCTTCGAGAACGTCCAGGTTCTCCAGCAGCTCGAGGTTCTGGCCGATGGCCACGTCCTCGCTGAGGACCAGAGCCTCCACGGGGGGGAGGTCGCGGGCCGTCCGGTGGGTCCACAGCAGGCCGATGGCCAGCACGAGTCCCAGGGCCGTTGCGGCGGCCAGCGCCGGGGTTGCCCGGAGGCGGACCAGCCCGCCGATCCAGGCCGCCGCCCGCTCCCAGAGCGACGGGCGAGGCGCGGGCTCCACGGCGACCCGCCCGTGGACCACGGCGCCAAACTCCTCCCAGAATCGCGCCGGCGGCTCCGGCACCGGGAGGGCCCGGACACGCCCCAGCACCTCGCGCAGGAGGCGGACCTCCCGGGCGCACGCCGCGCAGGTGGCCAGTTGCGCCTCCACGTGGCGACGCTCCTCCGCTCCCAGCTCACCCTCCGCGTAGGCGATTAGCCGCTCGCCAACCTCACCACACGTCGTCATGCCGTCGCTCACCTTCGCCTGGTTACGCTCCTGCGCATTTCAGATTGCAAATTTCATATTGCAGATTAAAAGCAGATCCCGAATGCTGCAATCCCCTGCTGCCTGCATCCTTCATGCGGGGCCCCATCCCGACCTCCACCTCCTTCGTCGGCGCCGGTCGGGTCCCTCCCCGTGGCCCCTCTGCTCCTCTGCGCCTCAGCCCCTCTGCTCATTCGCCGCTGTCCCGGAACGCCGCCAACCAACGCTGGAGCGCCCGCACCGCGTGAAAGTAGTTGGCCTTGGCCGTTCCCTCGGAACACTCCAGGATCTGGGCGATCTCTTTGTGGCTGAGGCCCTGGTGAACCCGGAGCGTGAGCGTGGCCTTTTGCTGGGGCGGCAACGCCTCAATTGCCTGGGCGACCGCCCGATCCCGTTCGTCGGCCAGCACGAGGCCGAGGGAATCCACCCGCGGGTCCGCCTGTTGGCCGTGCACCTCGGCCGGATCTTCCCGGGCGGTTGCCTTCAGGTGATTCAGACAGAGGTTCATTACGATCCGGTACAACCAGGTGGAGAAGCGGGACTGCCCCCGGAACGTCCCCAGGGACCGATAGGCCTGCACGAAGGCCTCCTGGGCCAGATCCTTGGCGTCTTCTCCATTTCGCGTCATCCGGTACGTCAGGCGGTAGATGTCCTGCTGATACTGCCGGACCAAGACATCAAAGGCGGCCGTCTCCCCGGCGAGAACCCGCTGGATGACCTCGAAGTCTGGCTGAGGCAAGGCTCGCCCTCAGGCACCGTTCGGCGATCGCCGAGCCCCGGAGGACGAGGGGCCACCCGCCTGGCACGCTGCCGTCACCTCCGGGAGATGTCCGGCCGGCGCCCCCCGCAGCACGGGATGTCGCGATGCAGGATGCTGGAATCGGGAACCAGGACGTGATACCGGGGACAGCGCGTCATAGCCAGCCCTCCTCTCCACGCTTATCTGCATAGATTAGACAGAAGAGCCGGCCAAAGGTTTAGCCTGGATTGTGCAGTTCAACCACCAAGACACCAAGGGGAGGCGGCCCAGAAACGCTGCCCGCCGAAGGATAGGGCATCTCGGAACCTCTCGCATCGGACCGTCCTGATCTGGCTCGTGAAAGTCCTTCCCCCAAGGAGGCCGGTGGTGCCTTGGTGTCTTGGTGTCTTGGTGGTGAGATGGTTGGGTTTAGCCCACTCAACAAGGCGAAGGGGCCCGCCGGCTCCGGGAGGGATTCCCCCTCCCGGGCGTCGGGCCCCCATGCCTCGCCAGGACCTGACCTACTTATTCCGTCGCTGGTGCCGCATCCGTTTCCGAAGTTTCTTGTACTTATGCTTGGCGATCTTCTTGCGGCGCTTCTTGACCACGCTCCCCATGACATCCCCCCTTTCCACTGAACCCGGGTGCCCGCACAGCCGGGACCCGCCGCATGCCTACCCGATATGGGCCATCCCAGGGGAGCGACAACCCTCACTCGCCCTCGGGGGCCTCGGGGGGAGGCGCGCCCTCGACGCCCTCCCGCCGGATCTGGAACTTTTCCAATCGGTACTGGAGCGTCCGGTAACTCAACCCCAAGATTTTCGCGGCCTTGGCAATGACCCCGCCGGACATCTCCATGGCCTGGAGGATGAATTCCCGTTCCACTCCCTCCAAATTTATCCCCTCGGGGGGCAGGCGGAAACGATGCCGGCTCTCGGCCTCGGCGGCCGAGGCGGGGGGGCCCGGATCGCGATGGGGCAGGTCCGAAAACCGGACCTCAATGGGCAAGTCCATGTAGTCGATGGCGCGGCCGTCGGACAGCAATACGGCGCGCTGCAGCACCGTATCCAGCTGCCGCACGTTTCCCGGCCAGTGGTAGCTCAGCAGCAGGCGCATGGCCTCGGTCGTGATGGCCATGGGGGGCCGCCCCGCCTCGGCGCAGGCCCGGGCCACGAAGTGCTCTGCCAGTTGCGGGACGTCCGTACTGCGCTCCCGGAGCGGGGGGAGGTTGATGCTCACCACGTTCAGCCGGTAGAACAGGTCCTCGCGGAACGCTCCCCGCTTGACCTCGGCTTCCAGGTCCTTGTTGGTGGCGGCGATGATCCGCGCGTCCACCTTGATGTCCTCGCGCCCGCCCACGCGGCGGATCTCCCGCTCCTGGAGGACCCGCAGGACCTTGGCCTGCAGGTTCACGTTCAGCTCACCGATCTCATCCAAGAGCAGGGTGCTCTTGTCGGCAGCCTCGAACAGGCCCTGGCGGCGGCTGATGGCGCCGGTGAACGCACCCTTCTCGTAGCCGAACAGCTCGCTCTCGATCAGGGTCTCGGGGATAGCGGCGCAACTGACCGCGACGAATGGGCCGTCCTTTCGCGGGCTGTGACGGTGAATGGCGCGGGCGATGAGCTCCTTCCCCGTGCCGCTCTCCCCGGTGATGAGGACGGTGGAGTTGCTGTTGGAGATCTTGTGGAGCTTGTCGAAGACCTCCTGCATCCGGTAGTGGCTGCCGACGATGCCCTCGACCCGGAACCGCTCCTCGAGCTGCTGCCGGAGCCGCCGGTTCTCATGGATCAGCCGCATCCGCTCGAAGGCCCGGCCGACGGTCAGGAGCAGCTCGTCCCGCTCCAGGGGCTTCGTGAGGTAATCGAAGGCCCCCTGCTTCAGGGCCTGCTCGGCCGAGTCCCGGGAGCCGAAGGCGGTCATGAGGATGACCAACGTCGGAGGGTCCTCCCGCGTGAGCTGCCCTACCAGCGAGAGCCCGTCGACGCCCGGCATGCGCAGGTCCGTCAGCACCAGATCGAAGCGCGTCCCCCCCGTCTGCTGGAGGGCCTCGGCCGCGCTGGCCGCCGTCTCCACCCGGTAGCCCTCGGAGGTGAGGATGGTCCGCAGGATCTCCCGCTGGGCCCCCTCGTCGTCCACGACCAGAATCTGGCCCTTGCTCATGCCTTGGGTGCCCCCGTGGGGAGCTGGAGTCGGGCGACCACTCCCTTCCCCGGCTCACTGGCGAGCGCGATGCCCCCGCCATGCTCCTCCAGGATTTGCTTGGTCAGGGCAAGACCGAGACCGATTCCCACTTCCTTGGTCGTGAAGTAGGGTTCGAACACGCGCGGCAGATTCTCCGGGGCGATCCCCGTCCCCGTATCCTGGAACCGGATCTCCACCCATCCATCGGAACTGTCAATTGGTCGAGTCGTCAATTGGTCAATTGGACGAGTCGGGTCGGACGAATTGACCATTTGACTACTTGACCCATCGACCCGTCGCGCAGAGACGGTGAGGGTGCCGCCGTTCGACGTCATGGCCTGCAGGGCGTTGAGGACCAAGTTCAGGAAGCAGGTCTTGACGTGGGGGCCGTCCACCCAGACCTGCGGCAGGTCGGGGGCGTAGTCCCGCTCCACCCGGATCTCCTGGGCCTGGGCCTTGGGAGCTGCCACCTCCAGGACCTCGTCCAGGAGCTTGCAGATGTCGGTGGGCCGCCGGGTCAGCTCGAGAGGCTTCCCATACTTCAGGAAGGCGCCGATCATGTCGTTCAGGCGGCGGATCTCTTCCTTGATGATGGCGGTGAGCCGGGTGAATTCTGCCTGCGCCGTCGGGTTCTCGGGCGCGCACTGCGCCCGCAGGTGGTCGATGATCAGGCTGACCGAGTTCAGGGGGTTGCGGACCTCGTGGGCGATCCCCGACGCCAGGTGGGCGATGGCCGACAGCCGCTCCGCCCGGTGCAGCCGCGCCTCCAATTCCGCCTTTTCCCGGAGGCCCTCCACCATCTCGTTGAAGCTGCGGTTCAGCTCCCCAATCTCGTCGCGGCGGTTGGTGGGCAGGCGCTCGTCCAGGTGGCCCTGGGCGACGCGGCGGGCTGCCTCCACCACCCGCGAGATGGGTTTCGCGTAGGTCCAGGCCAGGACCCCCGTCCCCGCGATGCCGACGGCGAAGACCAGGGCGGTGGCGACGAGCCGCTTCAGGAGGTTGACCCGGGCCAGCTCGGCAAAGTCATCCAGGATCATGCTGACCAGGATGTACCCGCTGCGCTGGTTGCCCACCACGATGGGAACGAAGAGGTTGTAGGTCTTCTGGCCGCGGCCCCCTTCGATCTCCTCGCCCAGCCGGGCCGTGATGAGCAGGTCCTTGCGCTTCGGATCCACACGCGCGCCTACGCGGCGGGGGTTGGAGGAGGCGATGACCTCCTCCTCATTGCTAACGATGGAGATCTCCCGGACGCCGCGCCGCTGGAGCTGCTGCACATAATCCTGCAGGCGCGCCTCCGTGGTCCGACCTTTGGAGGTGAGCTGCTCTACGCTGACCTGGAGGGCCGTGGAAAGGTCGGTGGTGTGCCGCTCCACCTGGGTAATGAGTTGGGTCTCCGCCCGCCAGTAGAGCAGAAACAGCGTGGCCAGCACGAGCAGCAACAGGCCGAACATCATCCCCAGGAGCTTGGCCTGCAGGCTGAGCTTCCACCGACCTCTGGGCCACATCCCTTCGTCTCCACGCGGACGCGGTCAGCCCCGCGCAACCTCACTCAATATCGAATTGGGATTCGAAAGTGCCCTTAGTGTATCCAAGGGGAATACTGGCTGTAAAGGAGGAAAGAGTTCAGGTTGGGGGGGTGTCCAGGTCACGAGGCCCCGGCAGGACGAGCGTCCAGGTGGGCATAGCCCCCCCGGAAGTGGACGAGGGGAGAGCCGTCCTCCGCCGATATGGCCATGGCCGAATCGACGGCCTCGCCGACGAAGATGGTGTGATCGCCTCCCGGGTACTGGGCCGTGAGCAGGCACTCCAGGTGGGCCAGGGTGCCGGAGAGGATGGGCACCCCGGTGACACCCGGGCGGTGCGCGATGCCCTCGAACTTCTGGGCAACCTTCGTGGCGAATTGGCGGGAGAGGCTCTCCTGATCCTCCCGCAGAAGATTCACGGCAAAGGCCCGGGCCTCCCGGAAGGCCTCATAGCAGTCGGCCGCCCGGTCTATGCACACCAGGACCAGCGGGGGTGTGAGCGACACCGAACAGACAGCCGTGACCGTGAGCCCTCGCGGACTGCCCTGCCGGTCGAGGGTAGTCACCACGGTCACGCCCGCGACCAGGCAGCCCATGATCGCCCGAAAGCGGGTTGTGTCCAGCGCCATTTGCCCTCGCTTCAACCCAGATATTTCACCGCAAATCCCGCCAAAGGCGGGACAAAGACCGCAAAGGGCCACTGTATTCGAAAAAAACCCGGGAGGATTGGCTGTACAGCCCTTTCCAGGCCCACTCTCGTATTCTCACTTGTGTGGGCCGAAATACCGGAAGTTTCCTTGCGTCCTCTGCGTCCTTTGCGGTTCAAACGCAATGTCT
>Ga0209109_10001320_pt1 | contig 13643 bp, 16 predicted proteins | sample Rifsed10ft2_FD_184004 | JGI IMG/M metagenome (GOLD analysis project Ga0209109, IMG submission 184004) | Soil microbial communities from Rifle, Colorado, USA - sediment 10ft 2 (version 2) | ecosystem: Environmental > Terrestrial > Deep subsurface > Rock core/Sediment | place: Rifle, Colorado... | reverse complement strand
AGCGCCAGGCCGAGGACGACGGCGGCGATCGCCAGGCCGATGCCTGCCGGAATGAGCCACCGAGGGGCTCGCCTCACGCTGCCCCTGTCCTGTCGCCTCTGTCGAGCCTTGCCCATGCTGTCGCCCGATCGTCAGTGTGGAGCGCCCGTGGGAGTCCGCTCCGCTGGCTGCCGGGATCCATGGTGGCGCGTCAGGGCGTGGGCGTCGGTCCCGTCGTGGGCGCATGGGTTGACGTGGATGAACGCCAGTTCGAGCCGCGGCACCTCGTGGAGCAGCCGGTGGCGGACCTCTTCGGCGAGGTCGTGCCCGGTCGCGACCGTCAGGTCGCGGTCGACCGTCAGGGTGAGGTAAGCCTCGAGCCCGTGGCCGAGCCAGCGTACCTGGGCCCGCTCGACCGCCTGAACGCCCGGGACGCCGGCGGCGACGGCTTCGACCTGGTCGACGAGGGCCGGGTCGACGGCGTCCATGAGCCGGCCGAGCATCTGACCCGTCGCCTGGCGGAGGACGACGAGGATGACGGCGCTGATGAACAGGCCGACGAGCGGATCGGCGAGCGGGTAGCCGGCCGCGACGCCGAGCGCGCCGGCGACGACCGCGAGCGAGGTCAGGCCATCGGTCCGGGCGTGGTAGCCGTCGGCGACGAGCGCCGCCGAGCCGATCGAGCGGCCGACCCGGATCCGGTACAGCGCGACCGCTTCGTTGCCGGCGAAGCCGACGATGCCCGCCATCACGACGATCGGGATGTTCGTGATGGGCTGCGGGCTGAGGAGCCGATCGATCGACTGCCAGGCCGCGAGCACGGCGGAGCCCGCGATCATGAGCAGGACGAACAGACCGGCGAGGTCCTCGGCCCGCCGGTAGCCGAAGGTGTAGCGACGGGTGGCCGCCCGACCGGCGAGGGCAAAGGCGATCCACAGCGGGACCGCGGTCAGCGCGTCGGAGAAGTTGTGGATCGTGTCGGCCAGGAGAGCAACGGAGCCCGAGACCGCCACGATCGCGAGCTGGACCGTCGCCGTCGCGGCCAGGACGAGCAGCGACACCTTGACCGCCCGGATCCCGCGGACATCGGCGGTCAGGGCGTCGTCGATCGCGTCGCCCGGATCGTGCGAGTGCCCGACGATCGACGCCAGAAGACCGCGCAGGCCGCCACGCTCGTGGTGATGGTGAACCCCATGGTCGTGGTCGTCGGACTCCATCGGATCCTCAGATGGGTCTCCACTCGGCCTGGTCCGGCGTGGCTCAGTCATCGCACGCTTCGCGCTCCCGCCCAGCCGTGCTCGACCACTCCGCGAGATCGGCGGGTCGCGACACTAGCAATAGAGTGGAGCCCCGGCGGCGGTCGAGCCGGCCGCGTTGAGCTCGCGCGACGCGAACTGAGCCAGCGTACCGTCGACGCTGCCCGAGGACCCGAAGTCGCTCACGATGAACTCGAGGTAGTTCGCCGCCTCGAGGAGGCGTCGGGCGGATCCATCGCTGTCGCTCGATGCACCGGCGCTGCCGAGGCTGGTCCTCGCAGACCGCACAAGCCGCGCCACGTCGTTCATCCGCGAGCTGACTGCTGCCGTGTCGCCGGAGCGCTCCGCGTCCTCCGCAAGATCGACGGCCCGGATGGCGTCACCGAGCGCCCGTTTGGCGAGGCAGCGTGGATCCGTGCTCTGACCCGAACAGGCAACCAGGGCCACGAGCAGCAGCGCGAGACCCGCGCAGGCTCCTCCCGCCTTCGAGACCATTGTGTTCAAGAGCGCCACGGGTCTCAGGCTCCCGCGCCAGCCATCCGTCCCTCGATCGGCCGCCCCGGTGCGCCACCGACCTGCGGCGGCCGGAACCGCCGGAGGCGCAGGGCGTTCGAGACGACGGTCACGCTCGAGAGCGCCATCGCCGCGGCGGCGAAGATCGGGTCCAGCAGGACCCCGGTGAACGGGTAGAAGAAGCCGGCGGCCAGCGGGATCAGGGCCACGTTGTAGGCGAACGCCCAGAACAGGTTCTGCCTGATGTTGCGCATCGTCGCCCGGGACAGCGAGATCGCGGTCACGAGCGCTCGCAGGTCGCCACTCATGAGCGTGACCGAGCCGGACTCGATAGCGACATCAGTCCCCGTTCCGATGGCGATCCCCACGTCGGCCTGGGCAAGCGCCGGCGCGTCGTTGATCCCATCGCCGACCATCGCTACGAGCTTGCCCTCAGCCTGCAGCTTCCTGACCTGGGCCGCCTTCTCGTCCGGTCGCACGTCGGCCAGGACCCGCTCGACTCCAGCCTGTCGCGCGATCGCCCGGGCGGTCAGCTCGTTGTCGCCCGTCAGCATCGCGACCTGGAGGCCGAGCCGGTGCAGCTCGGCGACCGCCTCGACCGAACCGACCTTGAGCGTGTCGGCGATGGCGATGACCGCCGCCGGCCGGCCGTCGACGGCAACGAAGACGGGTGTCTTTCCGGACGCGGCGAGCTCGTCCGCCTGGGCGATCAACAGGCCCGGGTCGACCCCGCGACGCTCGAGGAACGCGGGCCGGCCAACAAGCACGTCGTGCCCGTCGACCGTTGCGGCGATGCCCTGGCCGGAGATGGCCTCGAACCGTGACGCATCCGGGAGGTCCAGGCGCTGCTCGTCACGAGCGAAACGGACGATCGCCTCGCCGAGGGGATGCTCCGAGCCGCGCTCGGCGGCGGCGGTGAGCCTGACAAGCTCGCCTTCGCTGGGGGCACCGGCCGCCCGGATCACGTCGGTGACCCGTGGCCTGCCCTCCGTCAGCGTGCCGGTCTTGTCGATGACGACCGCACGAACGTTGTGCAGCCGCTCGAGCGCTTCGGCGTTGCGGAACAGGACACCGTTCTCCGCTCCCTTGCCGGTGCCGACCATGATCGACGTCGGGGTGGCGAGGCCGAGGGCACACGGGCACGCGATGATGAGGACCGCGACCATATTGAGGAGGGCAAGGTTGAAGGCCGGCTCGGGCCCGAACGCGTACCAGACCACGAACGTCAGGGCAGCGATGCCAAGGACCGCCGGGACGAAATAGCTCGTCACCACGTCGGCGAGGCGCTGGATCGGCGCCTTCGAGCCCTGCGCCTCCTGGACGAGCCGGACGATCTGGGCAAGGACCGTGTCACGCCCGACGCGGGTCGCCTCGAACCGGAAGCTGCCCGACGTGTTGAGCGTCCCGCCGATCACCTCCTCGCCCGTCGTCTTGGTGACCGGGATCGACTCACCGGTGACCATGCTCTCGTCGACCGCCGAGCGGCCGTCGCGAACGATGCCATCGACCGGGATCTTCTCGCCGGGTCGGACCACGACGATGTCGCCGCGGACGACGTCCTCGATCGGGATATCGAGCTCGCCGCCGTCACGGACGACCCGCGCCGTGCGTGGCTGGAGACCGATGAGCTTCTTGATCGCGTCGGACGTGTGGCTGCGCGCCCGCGCCTCCAGGAACCGGCCGAGGAGGATGAGCGTGATGATCGCCGAGGACGTGTCGAAGTAGAGCGGCAACTGCTCGCCGCTCGCGACACCCGCCGCCTCGAAGAACGTCGGGAAGAAGATCGCAGCCACGCTGTAGAAGTACGCGGCCGACGTGCCCACCGCGATGAGCGTGTTCATGTCCGTCGCCCGGTGCCTGGCGACCTTCCAGGCACCCTTGTAGAACGGCCAGCCGGCGTAGAACTGGACGGGCGTGGCCAGCGCCAGCTGAAGCCAGGGGTTGGTGAGAGCGGCCGGCAGGAACGGTGCGATGGTCATCGATGCGAGGCCTGCCAGGAGCGGGATCGTCAGGATGGCGGCCACGATCAGTCGACGCCTGGTGTCGGCGAGATGGCGCTGCTGGTAGCTCGTCTCTGGCGCTTGGACCACCTCGCGAGGGACGGCGTACGGTTCGGCGTCGGTGTGATCGTGGTCCACCGACGCGACGGTCGCTCCGGCGACGAGCAGCTTCGCCTCGTAGCCTGCCGCCTCGACGGCCGCGATCAACTGGTCGCTCGTCACGTCCGGCCGGGCGACGACCGAGGCGCGCTCCGTGGCCAGGTTGACGTTCGCCTCGACGACGCCGTCGACCTTGCGCAGGTAACGCTCGATCCGGTTGACGCACGAGGCGCAGGTCATGCCCTCGATGTCGAGGGCGAGCGTGCGCGGCCCGGCGAGGCCGTCCCGCGGTGCGCGAAGCGCGATCTCGACCGCCTGCGTGGGGGCGGGGCCGGACGTCTCGGCTCGCTCGATCCGGGCCTCGTATCCGGCGGCCTCGACGGCCGAGCGGAGGTCATCGAGCTTGACCAGAGCGGGGTCGAACCGCACGGACGCCGATTCGGTCGCCAGGTTGACGTTCGCCTCGACGACGCCGTCGATCTTGCGCAGGTAGCGCTCGATCCGGTTGACGCACGATGCGCAGGTCATTCCCTCGACGGGGAACTGGACGCCCGTCGCCGTCGACTCAGCGGTCATCGGCCGGCCTCACATCGAAGGCACGTAGCCGGGGTCGAGGTAGTGACCGGGATCCTCGTCGAACTCGAGCTTGCAGCCCTTCCCGCAGAAGTAGCGATCGACGTCCGAGTGGGTGCTGTGGAGTCCCATCATCCGGGCGGTAGCGAGCTCCACGGCCATGCCGCAGACAGGGTCGATCGCCCGGGCTGCCCCGGCCGCCCCGTCGTGGTCCTCGCCGTGCTCGTGGTCGTGCCCGTGGTCGACGGCAGGCGCATGCACGCTCGGCCCGACAAGCCATGCAGCCTCGAGACGCTCGCCCCACGGCGCGTCGAATGTCTGGAGCTCGGCCCGGAAACCTACCCTTGGAGTCAGGCTCCTGGCGGCCCGTGGGCCGACGGCGAACTGATTGCCGCAGCAACAGCCCTCGTTGGCCAGCTCCGCGCCGCGGGTGTACGCGACGGACGGCGTGCAACCGCACGGGCAGTCGTATCCGGCGCGGATGGTCGTCGCGTCGCCGTCGAGCAGTGTCAATTCCATGGTCGTTCCTCGATCGCGTGATACCCCGGGGGAGTATAGCGTGCAACGTCCTGCCTGGGAAGCAGGCCGATCATCCCGCACATCGCTCGCAGCGTCGGGCTCGGTCGCGCAGCCGCCAGGCGAGCGTGGCGCCAAGGAGCGCGACCGAGACGGCGCCGATGATCGGCTGCAAGGGTGCGAAGTAGCTCAGCGCGCCGCTCACCCCAAGTGCTGCCACGACCACCTTGTTGCAGATCGGACAGCCGATCGCGAGGTACGCGGCGACGCCGGCCAGCGTGGTTCGGCCAGCGCCTGGCTCGCCGCCGTCGTGGCCGATCGCGTGGCCGGGTGGCCGGACATAGGTCGCGATGAGTAGCCCGATGAGGGGTGCCGATGCCACCCAGACCACGACGTTGAACGTCTCAGTCGGCGTCATCCTGATGAAGAACGGGTTCGGGATGACGGCGGTCGGCACGCCCAGCAAGAGCAGCGATCCTGCCGTCGCGAGCGTGGCGACGAGCCAGAAGCGCCCGTCGAGCGTGGATCGAAGTGCGGCGAAACCGCCCGGCCGGAGGGGACTTGCCGTCGGCGCCCGCGCCGCCATGGCCTATTGCCGCCGCCGCAGACCGTGAGGGTTCACGGTCGGCGGCAACCCATCCCCACCAAGCACCACGCGCTCGAGATGACGCACGGCACTGAGCGCGTCTTTGTACGCAACGGTGCCCCGCGGCGCAGTCGCGAGGTGAGCCTGCGCCTCGACCAGCCGAGCTTCGAGCTCGGCGCGTCGCCTTACGTCATCCATCGCGGTCTCCCAGAGAGCTGTCCGGCGACGCGGCGGTCGCGCATCGAGGTTCGCCCTCGGCTGCCGTCTCGCGAGTCTACTACCCAACGGTAGTCGCTCGCTCCCCCTGCCAGGCGGCGTGCTCCTTCTACTCCATCCCGAGTCGATCCCGAGCCTTCACCCCTTGGATGGATTTACGCTACAGGCAAGTAGTAGCGGAGCCTCGGATGGTAGGCTGGCGCGCGAGGAAGGGGCGATCGGTGACCCGGAACCCGCAACTTGAAGACGTTCTCGGTCCGCTCGCAGCGGCGATCGTGCGCGAGGTTGGCGCGCGCGGCGAGGCGAGCGTGGCTAACGTCGTCGAGACCCTGCGCCGAAGCCAGGGGCGCGAGCACGCGTACACCACGATCATGACCATCATGGGCCGCCTGCATGAGCGGGGTGTGCTGAGTCGCGAGCGCCGGGGGCGCCAGTACATCTATCGACCCACGGCGTCGGAGGCGGAGCTGGTCGATCGGCTCAGCGGGCTTGCCGTGGACCGCGTGGTCGACCGCTATGGCACAGCCGCCCTCCGGCACTTTGCTGTGCGACTCGCCGATCTCGATCCGGCGACACGTCGCCGGCTGGTCGATCTGGCGGACGAGTAGCGATGACGCGATGGCGCGCCGGCGGCATCGTGGCCGTCGCGATCGGGTCAGTCGGGTGGTGCGCCGTCCTTGGCGGACTCGTCGGCGGTGATCCGATGCTCGCCGTCGAGGTCGGCGGGGTGGCGCTGAGCATGATCTGGGCCGGCTTGGTCCTCCGAGATCTCGCTACGTCACATAGACTCGCAGCCGCGCTCGCGGTCGATGCCGCTGCGATCGACCTCTTCGGCGTTCCCTGTCACGTCACGCCCGCCCTCGGCACTGACGCAGTGGTGGTCGGACCCGTCCGCCCCCGGATCTTCGTTGGAGCGTCCCTGATCAGCGCGTTGACGGACGAGGAACTCGAGGCGGTCGTCTATCACGAGGACCACCACCGACGCACCCGGGCTCCGATCAAGGCCGCCGCGTTGGGCGCCTGGCTCCGCCTGCTCAGCCGCTCCGGGAGCATCCGCACCCTGGTCCTCGACCGCTTGCTCGACCTAGAGACCCTTGCGGACGCGGATGCGATCCGGCGAGGTTCGAGTCCTCGGTCCCTGGCCCGAGCCCTCCTGAAGGGAGAGCTGCGTCTCCGACCCGTCGCCTTTTCGTACGCGGCCGATCGGCGCGTGGAGCGTCTGCTCGATCGTGCTGCCGGGATCCCGGTCGACGCGACGAGTCGACTGCCGTATGAGTGGCTGCCCGTCGCCCTTCTCGCGCTGGGCACGCTCGGCTGTCACGCGGGCCTGTAGGAGCTGAACCAGGTCGACAGCCTGCTCTCACCCGGTTCTAAGGTTCGGCTCAGGTACCGTCGTCAACCTCGCCTCGTGGTCGCGTCAGACCACGAGGATACGATGGCGCCGGAGATGACCCAGATGCCCGGGATGGCGACATGCCGGGGATGACCCACTGACGGAGACTGCATCGCCATGAGCGAGCCGACGCGCATCCTCGTCGTCGATGACGACGCGAAGATCCGGACGGTCGTTCGCCGCGGTCTTGCCTACGAAGGCTACCGGGTCGTCGAGGCGGGGAGCGGCGAGGAGGGCCTCGAGAAGGCCCGTGAGCATCTTCCGGATCTGGTCATCCTCGACATCATGATGCCCGGGATCGACGGTCTCGAGGTCACCCGCCGGCTCCGCTCGTCGGGTGACGAGATCGCCATCCTCATGCTCACCGCGCGTGATGACGTACGAGACCGGGTCGAGGGCCTCGAGACCGGCGCCGATGACTACCTCATCAAGCCGTTCAGCTTCGAGGAGCTCCTCGCGAGGGTCCATGCGCTGCTGCGGAGGCGGACCACGCCGACGGGCGAACTGCTCCGGTTCGCAGATCTCAAGCTCGATGTCGACGCCCGCGAGGCGAGCCGTGCGGATCGGACGATCGAGCTGACCACGACCGAGTTCAACCTCCTCCTGCTGTTCCTTCGTCACCCACGGAAGGTCCTGACCCGCGACGTGATCATGGAGCACGTCTGGGCCTACGACTTCGAGGGCGAGTCGAACGTCCTCGAGGTGTACGTTCGCTACCTCCGCAGCAAGCTCGAGGCGAGTGGAGAGCCGCGGCTCATCCACACGGTCCGCGGGGCCGGCTACGTTCTCAAGGTGTGACACAGCTCCCGCGACGGTGGTCGATCCGCACCCGGCTGGCGCTGATCTACACCGGGCTCCTCGCCACAGCCCTCATCGTCTTCGGAACGGGTGTGTTCCTCGTCCTGCGCGAGGAGCTCGAGCGCTCGTTCGACGCCGGTCTCCTGGCCAATGCCGAGCATGCCGGTGGCGCATTCGCCCAGGACATCGACACGGAAGGTGCGCTCCAGGCGTCCGAACGGCTCATCGAGCAGCTCGCTTCGACCGGGGGGCGCGTCATCGTCCTCGATCCGAACGGGGCGGTCCTTGCGGACTCAGCTGACCGGGGGGTCCATCCACTTCCACTCGTGCCGGAGGACCTCGCCGAGGCGGACCGCCATGCCCACGCGGTCCGGGAGTTCGGTGCCAACGGCGACGTCTTCCGCCTGACCGTCGAGCCGGTGATCGCGCCTGGGGGCCAACGAGTCGGCTACGTCGCGTGGGCCGACTCCACGCGGCCGCTGCGGGACCTGTTGGCGACCGTGCGGACGGCCCTCCTCATCGGTGGCGCGCTCGTCATCGGCCTCGCCCTCGCGGGTGGGCTCGTCCTCGCCAGGCGCGCACTCGCGCCGGTGGCCGACGTCACCGAAACAGCCCGCGCCATCTCGCTCTCCGGTGACTTCGCCGCGCGGGTGGAGGGAGCCCAACGTGGTGACGAGGTCGGCGAGCTGGCGGCTGCGTTCAACGAGATGCTCGAGGCACTCGAGCAGAACCACCAGACCCTCCAGAGCTTCCTCGGCGATGCATCACACCAACTGCGGACCCCGCTGACGACCATTCGCGCCAACCTCGATCTCGCCCAGCGCCCGGATCTGCCTGCCGTCGAGCGCCAGGCGATCCTGGCCGATGCGCGCGACGAAGCGGAACGGATGGGGCGGCTGATCGGCGATCTCCTGGCGCTCGCGCGAGCGGAGTCCGGTGTCCGGCTTGAATTCGCCCCCGTCGAGCTCGACGCCCTGCTCGTCGAGTCGGTCCGACGCGAACGCCAGGTGGCGCCACACGTCCGGATCAGCGTTCCGAAGGTGGAGCCAGCGATCGTCGACGGCGATCGCGACCGCCTTCGTGACCTGCTCGAGATCCTGCTCGACAACGCTGCCCGCTACACTCCGGCCGGCGGCAGCGTGGCGGCGGCGCTCGAGGTGCACGACGGGCGAGCGGTGGTTCGTGTCGAGGACACCGGCATCGGGCTCGACGAGGTGGACCACGACAGGCTCTTCGAGCGGCTGTACCGAGGCACGCGAGCCCGAGCGATGCGGCCTTCTGGCACAGGGCTGGGGCTGGCGATCGCCCGCTGGATCGTCGAGTCGCATGGCGGGACGATCGAGCTGGCGGGCCGCGAGGCGGGCGGGGCAACGGCGACCGTCACCCTCCCGGTTCGATCACCGTGACCGCCGCCCGCATCCTCGTCGTCGACGACGAGGCACCCATCATCGAGCTCGTCCGCGGGTACCTCGAGGCGGAGGGGATGCAGGTCATCGCTGCAGGGGATGGGCCGTCAGCACTCGACGCGATCCGCGAGCGCTCGCCCGACGTCGTGGTCCTCGATGTCAACCTCCCCGGTCTCGACGGCTTCGAGGTCCTCCGGCGGGCCAGGACCTTCACCGACGCGTACGTGATCATGCTGACGGCTCGCGCCGAGGAGATCGACAGGATCATCGGTCTGTCGGTGGGCGCCGACGACTACCTGGTCAAGCCCTTCTCCCCGCGCGAACTCGTCGTGCGGGTGAAGGCGCTCCTGCGCCGGCCCCGAGCCGGTCGGGGAGAAGACGGAGCGGACGCCCTACAGCGCGGCGACCTCGTCATCGACCGGCCGAGGAGGGCCGTTGGCCTGCGGGGCGTGCCGGTCACCCTCACGACGATCGAGTTCGACCTGCTCTCGGTCCTTGCCGAGGACCCTGGCGTCGTCTTCAGCCGCCAGAAGCTGCTGGACCGTGTCTGGGGCATGGACTTCCTCGGCGACGACCATGTCGTCGACGTGCACCTGGGCAATCTCCGCCGCAAGCTCGGGGATGATCCCACCTCGCCGACGTTCATCGAGACGGTCCGCGGCGTCGGCTACCGATTCCGCAGCCAGGAGGCCGGTCGATGAGCCCTCGTCACCGGATCCGGACGCGCCTGCTCCTCTCCAACCTGGTGGTCGTCGTCGTCGGGAGCGCGACCCTGTTCCTCACGGTCGGGTTCGTCGCGCCGGGGGCCTTCGACGCCGCCATGGGGCACGCGATGGATGGGATGGACGACATGATGGGTGCCCTCGTTCGAGCGGCATTCCAGGATGCCGTCCGGACGGCGCTCGTCGTCGCCGTCGTCGCAGCCGCCGCCACGGCGATCGCCGTCAGCGTCGCCCTCTCGACCCGTCTGTCACGCCCGATCAGTCGATTGGCCGACGCCAGTCGCCGGATCGCGTCGGGACGCTACGCCGAGCGGGTGCCCGTGACGTCAGACGACGAGCTCGGCGAACTCGCCGAGTCCTTCAACACGATGGCCGATTCGCTCGAAGCGACCGAGCGGCGCCGTCTTCAGCTGGTCGGTGATGTCGCGCACGAGCTGCGGACCCCGCTGGCGACGATCGAGGGTTACCTCGAAGGACTCGACGACGGGATCATCCAGCCGAACGAGGCGACGTGGACGCTCCTGCGCGGCGAGACGGCCCGGCTGTCGCGGCTCGTCAACGACCTCCAGGAACTGTGGCGGGCCGAGGCACGCCAGCTTCCTCTGGCGCCGAGGACCCTCGTCGTGGGTGCTGAGATCGACGCGGCCATCGGGCGCATCTCGACGCAGGCGCAGGAGCATGGCATCGAGATCCGAACGGACATCGGACCACGACGACAGACGGTGCGGGCGGATCCCGAGCGTCTTGGCCAGATCCTCGACAACTTCCTGAGCAATGCGATCCGATACTCCCCGCGAGGGACTGCCGTGATCCTCGCGGCGAGCGGGGAGAGGGATCTCGTGGCGATCAGTGTCACGGACCAGGGTCCTGGGCTGACCGCGGAGCAACTGGAACGCGTCTTCGAGCGGTTCTATCGCGTCGACCCGTCCCGCTCCCGTTCGCTCGGGGGTTCGGGGATCGGCCTCGCCATCGCCCGCGCCCTGGCTGAAGCGATGGGCGGTCGGGCCGAGGCTCTGAGTGAGGGCCCCGGCCTGGGCACCACGTTCCGCGTGGTTCTCCCTACGGGCTGATCGCGGATTCGACCGTGCCGACCATGCGCCCGCGGCGGCGCTGTTCCGGTCGCGTGGGCCATCGACAGGCACCCCGCGGACAGATCCCCGCTGGCCGGCATCTTGACCGGAACTTGAAGTGGGCCCGCATGCCCGCTTGACCTGTCGGCCCGACCATCCGAAGTGTCGAGATCGACTTGGATCCGACACGAAGGAGATCACGGAGATGATGACCGGGTTCGAGTTGGGAATGGGCGCAGGCGGCTGGATCTGGATGGTCCTCGGGATCGTGCTGGTCGTCGTGCTCGTGTGGGCGCTGGTGGCCGCGATCGCAGGTCGGGACCGCCCAGCCGCTGACGATGCCGCACAGATCCTTAAGGCGCGTTTTGCGCGCGGTGAGATCACAGAAGGGGAATACGAACAGGCACGACGCCTGCTCGGCATCTGAACGAAGGAGACGACGATGACATCGAAGAAGCTCGGAATGGTGGCCGGGGGTGCTCTGGCTGGCACCCTCCTGCTCGGGACCGCCGGCCTCGTGGCCGCCCAGGACCCGACGGCGAGCCCCTCGACAGGGCCCGGGATGATGGGCGGCAGCGGGATGATGGGCGGCAGCGGGATGATGGGCGGCAGCGGGATGATGGGCGGCGCCGGGATGATGGGCGGCCAGATGGGCTCCGGGACGATGTCGTCCGAACAGCTGGCGCAGATGAACGCGCTCCATGACCAGATGGTCGAAAGCGGGGTGTGTGACCCGGCGCAGATGCAGCAGCTTCACGCGCAGCATCACCCGAGCAACTGACCAGGACTCGATCCATGAGCGCCGACCCGACCGCGGGCCGGCGCTCCGCTTTGCGCTGCGGCGCGTGCTGGACGCGGTCATGCCCGCGGCGGCAGGCGGGGGGCCGATCGAGCATTCCTCAGCACCGACTCATCCGGCTCTCAGCTGACCCGATCAAGGTCACGGTCATGCACGTTCGAACGCTCGCGGCACTCGTCCTGCCGGTGGCCGTCCTGATCTCCGCCTGCTCCGGGGCGAGCCCCACGGCACCGGAGCCTGCGAGTTCGCCAGGAGGATCGGCGATCGCTACGACGAGGACCAGCGAGGGCGGTCAGGTGACCGTGGTCGTCGACTGGGCAGGTCCGGACGACGGAGCGGTATTCGATGTCGCCCTCGATACGCACTCGGTGGATCTCGATGCGCTCGATCTCTCCGATGCCGTCCTGCGCAACGACCGCGGCGAGACGTTGGCCGCGCAGCCCTGGACGGCGCCGATGGGCGGCCATCACCGGGAGGGAGCCCTCGCGTTCGAGGGCGACGCGATGCCGTTCTTCGCTGGCGCCGCCTGGATCGAGCTCGTCCTTTCGGGCGTGGGCGACCTGCCGGAGCGAAGCCTCCGTTGGGAGGTCGGCTCGTGACCGCGATCGCGCGCCGGATCCCACCCACGTCTCCGATCGGGGCCCGGTCGGTCGCCGCGGGCATCGTGGCGGCTGCGGCGCTCCTCGGCGTCTACCTGGGGATCGTCAGTCTCGCCCAGGGCGTCGAGCACGCCCTCTGGCAGCTCGCAGCAGATTCGCCGTTCGTCGGCTTGATCGTAGCGGGATTCGGGAGGCAGGTCGCCCTCTTCGTCGAGCTTCGCGCGGTCGACCGCCGGCATCGGGCAGCCGCGGCTGTCACGGCCGCCGGTACCGGCACGAGTGCCGCGGCGATGTTGGCATGCTGCGCCCACCATCTCGTCGACCTCCTCCCGCTCGTCGGTCTTTCGGCGGCGGCGGTCTTCCTGAATGCCTACAAGACCCCACTGTTCGTCGTCGGGATCACCATGAACGTCGTCGGGATCGTGGTGATCGCCCGCCAGCTCCGGCGCGCGAGGCGAGCCTGTGCCGTCATCGACGGGCCTGCCGCGCGCGGTCAAGCAGGATCGCCGCCTCACGTCCATCCGTCGACGTCGTGATTGCGCCGGGGCCGCGCTCGCGCGTGGCGCCGTGGTCGCGATGACACAACCCGCTTCACGTCGGCCCAGCAGACATGTCTTACCTGCGTTTCAGGTTCGTCTCATCGGTCACTCGCATCGTCGTCTGCCAGTTCGATCCGACGCGAACATCCCGAACGGGCGCAATCGCATTGCAGGAGGCGAGTCGTTGGACGGCGGCTTGAAGCGCTCGACCGAGCCCATCGCCGAGGGCGACCCGCGGAGCCGAGCGCTCTGGATATGGCCAGGACTCGACCGTAGGAAGCTCGCCAGGACCTGCGGCGATCCGCACCGCGTCGCCCGTCTCGTCGAACGGCGAACGGGGCATCCGCGGGAATCGATCCTTCGCAGGCTCGGAGCGCGTCCGGACGGAGACTAGCGGCGCTGATGCGGCGCACGATGTCGTCGCCTCGAGGGTGCACGGGCTCGCACCGATGGGAACTGATGTCGATCACGATCAGCGAAGAGGCCTTCTTCCTCGTCTGTGACGATCGGGGCGACGTGCCCCCGGGAGCGGAGTTCGGGCTGTACGACCAGGACACGCGGTTCCTGTGCCGATACGAG
>Ga0209109_10001313_pt1 | contig 13678 bp, 10 predicted proteins | sample Rifsed10ft2_FD_184004 | JGI IMG/M metagenome (GOLD analysis project Ga0209109, IMG submission 184004) | Soil microbial communities from Rifle, Colorado, USA - sediment 10ft 2 (version 2) | ecosystem: Environmental > Terrestrial > Deep subsurface > Rock core/Sediment | place: Rifle, Colorado... | reverse complement strand
CACCGGTCTCAAACCGGTGCACATGCATAAAGGCATTATAATCGAATCGATCAAATTAACCGGACAAGCCGGTCATTCCAGCAACCCGGCACTGGGCAACAGTGCCCTGGAAGGCATGTATGCTGTGATCAGTGGCTTAATGGCATGGCGCAAAAAAATACAGCAACAGCACACTAACGATCAGTTTGCTGTGCCGGTGCCCACCCTGAATTTCGGTAGCATACATGGCGGGGATAACCCGAACAGGATATGTGCGGAATGCACATTAATAGTGGATATACGCCTGATGCCCGATATGAAGCTTGAACCGGTCCGGGCGGAAATGCGCGAGGTTATTTCCCGGGCGGTAGAGGGTTCAGGGCTTGTGCTCGAGGTCCATTCCGTTTTTAATGGCGCCCCATCCATGCACACGGATCCCGGCAGCGAGATTGTCCGGCTGGCGGAAAAACTCTCCGGCCATGCTTCCGGTTCCGTCGCATTCAGCACGGAAGCGCCTTATCTGAACTCCATGGGCATGCAGACAGTCGTATTCGGCCCCGGGGACATTGATCAGGCGCATCAGGCGAATGAATACATTGCCATGGATCGTATTCAACCCATGCTGGATATTTTGCAGAAAATGATTGGACATTTTTGTGTTGAGGAAAACAGTTATGCCAACTAACGCTACTGAATTTGTACAGTGGTTCCGCTCTGCTGCGCCTTATATTCATTCGCACCGCGGCAAAACGTTTGTTTTGCATTTTGGTGGAGAGCTGATCGGGAGCCCGGTCTTCCCCAATCTCATCCATGATATTGCCTTGTTGAACAGCATGGGTATCAGGCTGGTTGTCGTTTATGGTGCCAGGCCGCAGATTGAAACACTGCTGGAAAAACAGAACATCAAACCGCGTCTGGTCAATGGCTTGCGCCTGACGGACAGTGCGGCCCTGAATGTCGTCAAACAGGTGGCCGGTACTTTACGCATACAGATCGAAGCCTTGTTTTCCATGGGACTGCCCAACTCGCCCATGGCACAGGCACGGGTCAAGGTGTCTTCAGGCAATTTCATCACTGCCAAACCCATCGGCATTATTAATGGTGTCGATTTGCAGTTCACCGGCACTGTGCGCCGCGTGGATACGGATTTGATCAAACATAATCTGCAGAACCAGGAAATTGTGTTGATTCCGCCATTGGGTTATTCGCCGACCGGCGAAGTATTCAACCTGAGTTCGGTTGAACTGGCCACACAGGTGGCCATCAATCTGCAAGCCGACAAACTCCTGTTCCTGATGGCGGAAGAAGGACGCAAGGATGAAGAAGGCAATATGATCGAACATTTATCACAGGACCAGGCGCAACTCCTGTTACAGGGCAAGAATCTGTCCGATGGTTCTTCCTATCTGCAATTAAGTCATGGATTACAGGCTTCGAAGAAAGGTGTGGCAAGAATACATTTTATCAACCAGAGTGTGGACGGCAGCCTGATGCAGGAACTGTTCAGTCGTGATGGTGTGGGCACGATGCTGAGTGCCATACCATATGATGATTTGCGCCCGGCAACGATTGAAGACATTGGCGGCATTCTTGAATTGATACAGCCGCTGGAAGAGCAGGGCGTGCTGGTGCGCCGTTCACGGGAAAAAATGGAAATGGAAATTTCAGATTACTCTGTATTAATCCGGGATGGTGCTGTGATTGCCTGTGCAGCATTGCACATGTACAAGGACGAAGCAGCAGCCGAACTGGCCTGCCTGGTTGTGCATGAAGATTACCAGCAACAATCGAAAGGCGAAGAGTTATATCTCAATGCGGAAAGCGAAGCGCGGAAAAAAGGCGCAAAGAAAATCTTTGTACTGACCACGCACGCCACACACTGGTTTCTGGAACAGGGATTTGAAGAAGCCACCATTGATGATCTGCCGGTCGTAAAGAAACAACTCTACAACTACCAGCGCAATTCAAAAGTCCTGATCAAAAATCTCGGTTAATCCAACCACCGTCATTATTAAATTCCCTCCCCCTTGACGGTGGACGACTGCATGGATGCAGGAGGTAGGGCGACGCAGGATGCCAAAGCCGAGGGTTAGGGTGGGGGTGAAATGTGATACAAGCATTTTCAGCATATTCTTGATTAGATGCCTCCTTCCCCCTTGCAGGGGGAAGGCTGGGATGGGGGTAGAATACTTACCTTTTACTGAAATGACAGAAATTGGGGTCGGGTCTTGCAATAACACATTTGAGAATAGTCTGAACTGACTATCAGACTGTAGAACTGAAACTAAACCGTCCCTTCCTTCTCTTCTTCGAGGATTTCGATTTTGATATCACCGGTTTCTTCGGTGACAACGACGTGGCCACCGTGTTCGAGTTTGCCGAAGAGCAGTTCTTCAGCCAGTGGTTTCTTGATTTTTTCACGGATGAGTCTTTCCATCGGACGTGCACCCATGATCTTGTCGTAGCCGTTTTCGGCCAGCCAGTCGCGGGCTGATTCATCCACATCCACAAAGACTTTCTTGCCATCCAGTTGTGCCTGCAATTCCACCAGGAATTTGTCGACCACATTTTTGATAGTGGATTTGTCCAGCGGATTAAACTGGATAATGCCATTCAGGCGGTTGCGGAATTCCGGGCTGAACATCTGTTTGATCACTTCCATGGAATCATGGCTGTGATCCTGTTGGGCAAAACCCATGGATGCACGGCTCATGCGGTCTGCACCGGCATTGGTGGTCATCACCATAATGACATTACGGAAGTCCGTCTTGCGGCCATTGGTGTCGGTCAATGTGCCGTGATCCATCACCTGCAACATCAGGTTAAATACATCCGGATGGGCCTTTTCCATTTCATCCAGCAGTAATACCGCATGCGGATGTTTGTTGACGGCATCGGTGAGCAGGCCGCCTTGATCGAATCCGATATATCCCGGCGGTGCGCCGATCAGGCGTGATACGGTATGGCGTTCCATGTATTCGGACATATCGAAGCGTATCAGTTCGATGCCCATGATCTGCGCCAGTTGCCGGGTGACTTCGGTTTTACCGACACCGGTCGGCCCGGCAAACAGGAATGCACCGATGGGTTGCTGCGGATTGCCGAGGCCGGAACGTGCCATCTTGATGGCGCTGGCCAGGGTATCAATGGCTTCATCCTGCCCGAACACCACCATCTTCAGATTGCGTTCGAGATTCAACATCACATCCTTGTCGGAGGTGGACACATTCTTGGCGGGAATACGTGCGACCTTGGCCACAATATTTTCAATATCGTTTACGCCGATCAGTTTCTTGCGTTTGGAGGGCGCCAGCAAACGTTGCGATGCACCGGCTTCATCAATGATATCGATGGCTTTGTCTGGCAGATGCCGATCATTAATATAACGATCCGTCAGTTCTGCAGCAGAACGCAGTGACTGGTGTGTGTATTTGACGTGATGATGTTCTTCAAAACGTGACTTCAGACCTTCCAGGATTTTTACGGTTTCATCTATGGATGGTTCGGCCACATCGATTTTCTGGAAACGCCGTGCCAGTGCCCGGTCTTTTTCAAAGATACCGCGATATTCCTGATAGGTGGTTGAACCGATACATTTCAGATCACCTGAAGCCAGGACCGGTTTGATAATGTTCGAGGCATCCATGACGCCGCCGGATGCCGCACCGGCGCCGATGATGGTATGAATTTCATCAATGAACAGTATTGAGTCTTTTGCTTTTTTCAGTTGCGCGATAATGCCCTTCAAGCGCTTTTCAAAATCACCCCGGTATTTGGTGCCCGCCAGCAAAGCACCCATGTCCAGTGCATAGATGGTGCTGTCAGCAAGGACTTCAGGTACTTCACCGTCCACTATCATCTTGGCTAGACCTTCGGCAATGGCTGTCTTGCCAACACCCGCTTCACCGACATAGAGCGGGTTGTTTTTACGGCGTCTGCAAAGTATTTGTATGGTGCGTTCGATCTCCAGTTGTCTGCCGATGAGCGGGTCAATCTTGCCCTGCATGGCCTGTGCATTGAGATTGAGAGCATACGCTTCCAGCGGGTTGGATCCTCCTTCATCCAGACGTACATCATCTTCTGCAGGGGATTCAGACATGCCACTCTGGTCTTCTTCGGGGATCTTGGCGATGCCGTGGGATATATAATTAACGACATCCAGCCGGGTGATATCCTGCTGTGCCAGAAAATAGGCGGCATGTGATTCACGTTCTGCGAAGATTGCGACCAGCACATTGGCACCGTTCACTTCCTTACGCCCGGAGGATTGCACATGAAACACGGCGCGTTGCAATACACGTTGGAAGCCGAGCGTCGGCTGTGTATCACGTTCATCATTCTTGTTGAGCAGCGGCGAGTTCTCAATAATGAATTTCGTCAGGTCATTATGCAATGTATTGAGGTTGGCGCCACAGGCACGTAATACCCGGGCAGCAGATGGATTATCCAGCAGGGCCAGCAATAAATGTTCAACCGTCATGAATTCATGACGTTTCTCGCGTGCTTCCCTGAATGCACTGTTTAGAGTCAGTTCCAGTTCTTTATCCAGCATAATAATTTTTCACCTTTATGCTTTTTCCATCGTACACAGCAATGGATGCTGATGTTCTCTGGAATAACTGTTTACCTGGGAAACTTTTGTTTCTGCAATCTCATGGGTAAAGATACCACAAATTCCTCTACCTCGTGTATGTACTTCCAGCATAATACGCGTTGCATTCTCCCTGTCTATTGAAAAAAATATTTCCAGAATATGTACAACAAAATCCATCGGTGTATAGTCATCATTATTCAGGATGACTTTATACATTGGCGGACGTTTGAGTCTGGGTTTGGCTTCCTGTAAGGCCAGACTGTCGTCGTGCTTGTGATTCAGTTTCTCTGTCATTTCTCTGTTTGTATTGAAATCTCTCAGGTTCAATCTAATTATACTTCCCCAGATAATTGTTTCCAGATGATCGATGATTTTAAAGGTCACTTGTAAAATAACCGGCATGATTCATACTCTGGACCACCTCACTCCAAAAGGAATTTATCAAACCATCGGTTGAAACAGTTTTTCTCATTAATCAGCAATATGCAGTTGCAGATTACTGTCTGGAGTTCGGCCAGTAACCCTGTTTCCTTGCAGGTATTAAACATGTAACGAAGTACTGCAACACATTATTTAACTTCATGTACTCCGCTTATCCACAGGCCATAGCCGGCTGTTTTTGGTGTATCCATGGACTGTAACTCCCTAATGTTATTATGTATTTGACTTTTTGTGCATTGCAACGTAATGTTCCGATTGTCTTAAGGCCATTGGTCAATCGACCATTTAAGTGAGTATGAATGTCCGTTATAACCTGATGAGGGTCAGAAGGAGATGTCTATGACTGCTTATGCACATACACAACCCGTGACCATGGGTGGCTTGGAAGTCCTGGGGATCATTACACCTGAATATCAGGAGATCCTGGCTCCGGCGGCCCTGGCCTTTGTAGAAGAACTGGAGCGGCGTTTTGGGGCGCGCCGGCACCAATTGCTTAATCTCCGCATCAAACGCCAGCATGCATTTGATGACGGTGAACTGCCTGATTTCTGGCCACAGACCAAAGAAATCCGTGAGAGTGAATGGAAAGTGGCTCCCATACCCGGTGATCTGCTGGATCGCCGGGTTGAAATGACCGGTCCCGTGGACCGCAAGATGGTGATAAATGGCCTCAATTCCGGGGCGAAGATGTATATGGCCGATTTCGAAGACTCATCGGCCCCGACCTGGAAGACCATGATCGATGGCCAGATCAATATGCGTGATGTGGTGAAAGGCACGATTTACTATACCAACCCGGTGGGCAAGCTCTATAAGCTTAACAAGGAAACTGCTGTATTACTGGTGCGCCCGCGTGGCTGGCATATGCGTGAAAAACATGTATTGCTGAATGGTGAACCTGTTTCTGCCAGTTTGTTTGATCTTGGTCTGTTTTTGTTTCATAACGCCAAAAACCTGATTGCAAAAGGCACCGGCCCCTATTTTTATTTGCCCAAGATGGAAAGTTATCTTGAGGCGCGACTCTGGAATGAAGTATTTGTATTTGCACAGGATTACATTGGTATTCCCAAAGGGACAATACGGGCAACAGTATTGATTGAAACCATCACTGCGGCCTTTGAGATGGACGAAATACTGTGGGAACTTCGTGATCATTCGGCCGGGTTAAATTGCGGCCGTTGGGATTATATATTCAGTTTCATTAAATGTTTTCGTAACCGGCCGGAGTTTGTATTACCGGATCGCAGCCAGATCACCATGGACACACATTTCATGAATGCTTATTCGGAATTATTAATCAAGACTTGTCATCGCCGTGGTATTCATGCCATGGGTGGAATGGCTGCACAGATCCCGATCAAGGAAGACGCACAGTTGAATGAACAGGCCATGGCCAAGGTCCGTGCTGACAAGGAACGCGAAGCCAGAAACGGTCATGACGGTACCTGGGTGGGACATCCGGGCCTGGTGCCGGTTGCCAGAGAAATATTTGATAAATATATGCCGGGCCCCAACCAGATTGATAACAAGAGAGAAGATGTACATGTTACCCAGGCAGATCTGTTGAAAGTGCCGGAGGGTACGATTACCCGGGAGGGATTTGAAAACAATGTCAATGCAGCACTGCGTTATACCGAATCATGGTTGGGTGGTCAGGGATGTGTGCCGATATTCCATCTGATGGAAGATGCCGCCACGGCCGAGATTGCCCGCGCCCAGGTCTGGCAATGGATACGGTATCCGAAAGGTGTGCTGGACAACGGCAAGAAGATCACCATCGAGATGTTTCGCGAGGCAATGGCCCGGCATCTGCTGAATATTCGTGATGAACTTGGTGATGAGGTGTATGAGTCACGTCACTATCAGGCTGCTGGAGAGTTGCTGGATCGGTTGATTACCAAGAAAGACCTGCCCAGCTTTCTGACCCTGGAAGCCTATGGGCATTTATGAGTCAGGCACCCGGGTAAATCTCAAGGATGACTTTTTCAGAAAATCCTGAGATTATGCCCTGCAAACTTTTTTATTCAAGGTATCTGTTGGACGCAGGAGAAAATGATGACAAGAAAAGAACAGATTAAACAGTTGGAGCAGGACTGGGCCAAAAACCCGCGTTGGAAAGGAACAAAACGCAATTACAGTGCAGAGGACGTCGTCCGTCTGCGCGGCTCGGTACAGGAAGAATATACGCTGGCACGCCGTGGTGCCGAGAAGCTCTGGAAACTGGTTAATGAAGAAGATTATGTTAACTGTCTGGGCGCTATCACCGGTGGTCAGGCATTACAACAGGTCAAGGCCGGCATCAAGGCCATTTACCTGTCCGGCTGGCAGGTTGCCGCAGATGGCAATACCTCGGAGACCATGTATCCGGACCAGTCACTGTATGCGGTAAATTCCGTACCCACCATGGTACGTCGTATTAATAATGCATTTAAACGTGCCGATGAGATCCAATGGTCCAGGGGCAGCAATGAAGTAGATTTCTTTGCCCCGATCATCGCTGATGCCGAGGCCGGCTTTGGTGGTGTACTCAATGCGTTTGAATTAATGAAGGGCATGATCAAGGCCGGTGCTTCCGGTGTGCATTTTGAAGACCAGCTGGCCTCAGTCAAAAAATGCGGTCACATGGGCGGCAAGGTCCTGGTGCCAACCCAGGAAGCCGTGCAGAAACTGACTGCGGCCCGTCTTGCAGCAGATACCATGGGCGTGCCGACTGTAGTTTTGGCACGTACTGATGCCAATGCGGCAGCACTGCTGACTTCAGACTGCGATGAGCGTGATCAGAAATTCGTTACCGGTGAACGCTCCTCTGAAGGATTCTATGTGACCAAATCCGGTATCAATCAGGCGATTGACCGTGGTTTGTCATATGCACCCTATGCGGATCTGCTCTGGTGTGAAACTGCTGTACCGGACATGGAAGAGGCCAGGAAATTTGCCGAGGCCATACGCAAAAAATACCCGGACCAGTTGCTGGCCTATAACTGTTCACCTTCCTTTAACTGGAAGAAGAACCTCAGTGATGCCGACATTGCCAAGTTCCAGAAGGAACTCGGCGCGATGGGATACAAATACCAGTTCATTACTTTGGCCGGTATTCACAACATGTGGTACAACATGTTTGATCTGACTTATGAATACGTGCGTAGAGGTATGACGGCCTACGTTGAAATGGTGCAGGAAAAGGAATTTGCCGCAAAAGAGCGTGGCTATACATTCGCCAGTCATCAGCAGGAAGTGGGCGCCGGTTACTTTGATGATGTTACTACTGTGATCCAGGGTGGACACTCATCCATGCGTGCACTGGAAGGTTCCACCGAGGAAGCCCAGTTCGGCAATAAAGCGGCTTCAAAGTAAACAAAATACTGTCATTCTGGCGCAGGCCGGAATCCAGTAGGAAAAATCAAAACCCGATTGCTCATCAAAGCAACCGGGTTTTTCATTTTATGGGTTAATTTTTAATCACCTTCCCCCTTGAGGGGGAAGGAAGGGATGGGGGTGATGATCTACAGACTAACGATGGTATCAAAGTAATATAAGTGACTATAACGACTCTCACTCAGATTCAGCTTATAATCTCGCTCTTATTGATTTAACCAAAACCCGGACAATCAAAATTGAAACTAACTGCTGAAGAATTCAGGAAATGGGACCGTAAGGCCATCACCCTGCTCGGCATGTCCGGGGTGGGCAAGACGCGGCTAGCCCGCACCCTGCGCAAGGAACACTGGTTCCATTTTTCCGGTGATTACCGTATTGGCACCCGCTATCTTGATGAACCGATCCTGGATCATATCAAGAAGGAACTGATGCAAATTCCAATTATGCGCGAACTGTTACGCTCTGATTCGATCCAGATCCGTAACAATCTCAGTGTGGATAACCTGAGCCCGGTTTCCACTTTTCTTGGCAAACTGGGAAATTCAGAGCATGGTGGGTTGGGTCTGGCTGAGTTCAAATATCGGCAGGAACTGCACCGGCAGGCGGAGATCGCTGCCATGAAAGACGTGCCGGAATTTATTGAAAAGGCCAATTACATTTTCGGCTACGATAATTTTATCAATGATGCCGGTGGCAGTCTGTGTGAGCTGGATGATCCGCAGGTGCTTGAAACACTCGCTGCACATACACTGATTCTCTATATCAAGACCTCAAAAGCAGACGAGAAAGAATTGATCCGGCGTGCCGAAGATGCGCCCAAGCCACTGTATTACCGGGAAGCCTTTCTGGATGAACAATTGGCTATCTATATGGATGAGAAAAAACTGCGGTTTGTTGCATTGATCGAGCCGGATGATTTCGCGCGCTGGGTATTTCCGCGCCTGTTTAATTCACGCATTCCGCGTTACGAGACGATTGCGAAACAGTACGGTTATTCCATCACGACGAAAGAAGTCAAGGCCATCAAATGTGAACAGGATTTTTTAGCACTGGTAGATAAAGTTCTGGACAAAGGAAAATAAATGCCACTGGTTGCCAATACATCGTTGCCAAGTTTTGCAAGACTGCTGGAAGAAGGCGAAACCATCATCGGGCGCGATCACGCCTTGCACCAGGACATCCGCGAACTGCACATTGGCCTGCTGAACATGATGCCGGATACTGCACTGGAAGCGACAGAACGGCAGTTTTTCCGGCTGGTGGGAGAAAGCAACCAGATCGCCCAGTTCTATGTGCATCCGTTTTCGCTCAAGGAACTGGAGCGCGGTCCCGAGGCCCTGGCGCATATCAAGCAGTATTACAAGACCTTCGAGCAGATCAAGGAAGAGGGACTCGATGCACTCATTATTACCGGGGCCAATGTGACCAGCCCGGAACTGTCCGAACAGCTATTCTGGGACCCGCTAATCGAGATCATCAACTGGGCGTATGAAAACGTGACTTCGACTTTATGTTCGTGCCTGGCAACCCATGCCGTGTTGCAGTTTCGTTACCAGCAGAAACGCAAACCCATGCCGGCCAAGCGTTGGGGTGTATATTCGCATAAAGTGGTCAACCAATATCATCCGTTGACCTCCGGTGTGAATACACGTTTTGATGTCCCCCATTCACGCTTTAATGAGATCAGCAGGCAACAGTTTGAAGCAGCAAAATTGAAAATCCTGGTGGAAAGCGAGGTGGCCGGTGTGCATCTTGCCACCAGTGAAGACGGTTTCCGCATTGTTTTTTTCCAGGGCCACCCGGAATATGACGCCATCAGTCTGCTGAAGGAATACAAACGCGAAGTTGGCCGCTACATACGTGGCGAGATTAATGACTATCCACCCATGCCGGAGAATTATTTTTCTCTGCAGTCTACGGCCATACTGGAAGAATATCGGGACCTTATTATTCCTGCATGCAAAGCTGGAAAAATCCCACCGCAATTACCGGAAGATTTGATCGTACCAGCGCTGGACAATACCTGGCATGACAGCGCCGAGGCCGTCATTAACAACTGGATCGGCAAGGTTTATCAGGTTACACACATCGACCGCCGCAAACCGTTTCGCGATGGGATTGATCCAAACAATCCATTGGGTCTGGATTAGGTAAACTCTTCAGGGTAGTGTTTGTCATTTCGACCCTAGGGAGAAATCTCATGATTTTAACTTCAGATTTCTCGCTTTGCTCGAAATGACACTTTAATTTTCCTAATAAGCCGTTAATATTTCTATGTCCCGTTGGCGTCCACATTCTCCATCTTCTTCACCTTACATCACTCCAGAAGGTTATCAACGGCTGGAAAGTGAGTTGCAAGCACTCTGGGATCGCCGCAAGGACGTAACCAAAGCATTGACTGCCGCTGCCGCAGAAGGCGATCGATCTGAAAATGCAGAATACATCTACCGCAAAAAAGAACTGGGCGGGATAGACCGGCGTATCCGCTACCTGCAAACCAGAATGCCAAAATTAAAAATAGTTTCTGAAGTGGGAGACAAAAACCGGATTTTTTTCGGTGCCATCGTTACTGTTGAAAATGAAGAAGGTGAAGAAAATACTTACCGTATTGTCGGTGCAGATGAAATCAATGCGGATAAAAATTACATCAGTATTGATTCACCGATGAGTAAAGCATTACTGGGAAAAACACTGGATGATGAAGTTATTGTGAAAACTGAAGGAAAGGCAAATCAATATTTTGTTACAATGATTGAATATACATAATATTCAAAATCAATCGACACTGACCCTGACCTATCCCCACGAATAAAAATAAAAAGTCGATCTAAAACAACCAGTTATAAAGATTCTATTATGAAAAGATGAACCTGCATGATGATTTTCGATCGGATCCGGTGACGAAACCATTCATTACGAGGTCACCACCATGCAGGCACCAACAGTGTTACATAAATTATTGATGAATACCTGCGCCATGATGCATAAAACCCGGCGGGAAGCGCTGGCGGCGAATGTGCTGGGGGCGCTCACCGGACGACGGCTGACGGTGACGGACATAGGCCGGTCGATACGCAGCGGCACCAGTCATAAACACAATATCAAACGCGCCGACCGGCTGCTGTCCAATGCGCATCTTCAGCAAGAAAGTATCGGGGTATGCCGGTCGCTCTGTCAGTGGTTGATTGGCGCCCAAACCCGCCCGGTCATCGTCATTGATTGGTCGGACATGGACGCATACAAACAGCATTTTGTCTTACGGGCCGCCCTCGTGGCGAAAGGCCGGGCCCTGACGTTGTATGAAGAAGTGCATACGCTAGCAACGAAAGAGAAGCTCGTGACCCATCGGCAGTTTCTGGTGCAACTGAAGTCTTTATTGCCTGACCATTGCCGTCCCATACTGGTCACGGATGCGGGTTTTAGAACGACCTGGTTTCAACTCGTGGCGGCGTTGGGTTGGGACTGGGTGGGGCGGGTGCGGAACCGGCATTATGTCCGGTGGTTGAGCGGTGGCCGTTGGTTCGATGCCAGGCGCTGTAATGCATGGGCCTCATCCCGTCCGCAACATCTGGGGGCAGCGGTATTAACCGTGCGCAATCAACTGCGCTGTCAGTTGGTGATTTTTCAAGGCCGGTTGCAAGGCCGCAAACACAAGAACCGCCTGGGGGAGATTGCATCCAATGCTTACAGCCGGAAGAAAGCTGAATCACAACGTGAGCCATGGTTGTTAACCACTTCTTTACCGCCATCCTCCACGCTGGCAAAACAAGCCGTCAAACTCTATCAATGCCGCATGCAGGTGGAGGAAGGCTTCCGGGACATCAAAAGTCATCGTTTTGGTCTCGGTCTGAACTATCACCGCACACAGTCTGCAGTACGCTTGCAGATGTTATTGCTCATTGCGAATCTGGCCTGCATCGTATTGTGGTTAATCGGGTTGGCCACGGTTCACCGTGGCCAGCATTATCAATTTCAGGCCAACAGTGTTCGTCACAAACGCGTGTTATCTCTGCTGTTTATTGGATTACATATGATGCATGACACCCGAATACAATTAACTCATGATGATTTGAATATGGCCTGGTTGCAATTGATTGATTTGTTGCATGAACAGCAGGGGCAATCATGATGTTTCGTGGGGATCGCTCAGACACTGACCCTATTGATTCGCCCGTCACCACAATGCCCTTGGCGTGATTGGCGCGATAGCCCGCATGTGGCCCACCCGCCAGTTTGGTCATGGTATCGACTAATTGCTCGGTGACTGGTTTACTGGTTTCTTCTGCAACAACGGTTGAAATGTTGAGTGATAACAGGGTGAGAAAAATTGATTTAACGATAGTTTGCATGAAGTTTCCTTTCAATAGCCAAGTGGATGTAGTTTCTCAAAAAATGTGTTCTGTTTCTAATTATTCTCATCTCTGCAAATTTGCGGTAAAAACTTACTCTCGATATTTTCGCCAGTACATTTCCAGTTTATAGTTTCGTTTTCAATTGACGGCTGAATAATAATGTATTTTTGGTCACCATTATCATTTTGTCCCACATTTATTCCGATAACACCATTCTCATAAATTCCAATTTCATAATACCCTTCAGGATCTTTCAACGTTTCACTTTCATAACCCATATCAGTCAGGGTGGATGGCCATGACTGATTGTCAGTTACATATTGAGAAATTTTTATCTTAATTGAAGCAGCTTCTGCTAATGACTGTGCATAACGGGCACGTGTCGTATAATCTTGATAAGAAGGAATTGCTACTGCCGCCAAAATTCCAATAATCGCGATAAACATCATCAGCGATATAATGCCACCACCTGAGCCTCCAAGTCGTGGTATGAAAATTGAAAATACCCAAGCAAGCAGATGTCGGCGAGGGTGTGTTATTTCTTTGCCCTGTTTCAAAGCCAATACCGTTGCCATGCGCTTTGTTAACCAAGGATAATCGTTAATCAACTCATTAAACGACATCCAAAAGCCTGAAGTTTGCTTAATCTGATCCAGATAGGCTTCTCTGTTAAGAGTTTTCCAACGTGTATCTCCGGCAGCAATAGCTGCTAACGCTGCACAAAGATCTTCTTCATTCTCACAGCAAAGAGTTCCGTAACGATCACAAGTATATTCTTCAGCACGCCGTAATGCCGGACCCAAAATTGGCAATATGGTTGCTGGCCCGATAAACCAACCCCATAAGAGATGTTTGCGATGGATATGACCCAATTCATGGCCTATATAAAAATCGACTGCTCCAGGCTTGTCTACCAATGCATCAAGCACATCAG
>Ga0209109_10001311_pt1 | contig 13686 bp, 18 predicted proteins | sample Rifsed10ft2_FD_184004 | JGI IMG/M metagenome (GOLD analysis project Ga0209109, IMG submission 184004) | Soil microbial communities from Rifle, Colorado, USA - sediment 10ft 2 (version 2) | ecosystem: Environmental > Terrestrial > Deep subsurface > Rock core/Sediment | place: Rifle, Colorado... | reverse complement strand
TTCGGTGCGAGTGGTAGTCAGGTGATGGCTTCTTCGGGCACGTACGCCGCGCCGCTCGCCGTGCGCCGCATCACCGCAGCCTAAATGCCCAGCAGTGGCGCGCCGTTCACCACCGAACGATCCGAACTGAAGGCGACGGGCAGACCCCGCAGGCTGCCATCTGACGAGTGAGCCGCAATCGCTCTTCGTCCGAGGGCGGCCCGACGCGGCCCGTAGGCAAACGAAACGGGCCGCAAGGGTAAAAACGCAACCCTTACGGCCCGTCATGCTATGCTCACCATGCCTCTACTGGCACGCTCGCGCTTGCCAAAAGAGAGTCAGCCAGCGTCAGGCGGGCGGTTAGCGTGTAACTCGCTTTGTAGTCGTTCCTCGTACCACTCTTGATAAATGGCTTGCAGCAAGTCGTCGTTGACGAGTTGGGGGTCGTCCACAAAATCCGGGAGGGCAAGGACCCAATCATAAACCATGTTCAGCGTGACCGTGCTCAGATCAACTCCCGGATGCGCGGCGATCAATCTGCGCGCAACGGCGTAGGACGAGTCCCAGTACAATTCTTCCACGCTCACGCTTCAAAGATCGCCCGATTTGTTCTCAATTTCGCAAGCCGGATGAATTATATCCCTCGGATAACCTTTGTCAAGAAAACCGCGAATAACAAAGACGCACATTTGACAAATACATAGCCGCCATCTACAATCTAAAACGTGCGGCTTATTCAGGTAGGATAGAGCCTGGTACCCGACGCTCACAACCCCGCTGTGCGGGGCACAAGCAGAGGGCCAGACGACTGATGGACAGAGGGTAAGGAGGCCGCCGTGCAGCAAACGCGCAAGGTCATTTTGAGCTATCTCAAGGAACGCTGCCAGGCGACGGTGGACGAACTGGCCGAGGTGCTGGACCTCACCTCGGTGACAGTGCGCCATCACCTGGATGTCCTGCGCAGCGAGGGCCTCGTCGCCGAACCCGCCATCCGCCACCGCACCTCACGCGGACGACCGCAGTACACCTACACCCTCACCGGGAAAGCCTCCCAATACTTTCCGAAGAACTACGATGCTTTGGCCTCGAAAGTCCTCGCCGAGATCAAAGCAGCCTCGACGCCACAAGTGATCAACGTGATTTTCGAGGGCGTGGCGAACCGTTTTGCGGCGGAAGCCCCCCGCCCCGCGCCCGGTGAGCCGATTACAAACCGCCTTGACCGGGCGGTCGCCTTTCTGAACGCACGCGGCTACGTGGCCCATTGGGAAACGACATCTGCGGGGTATGTGCTCTATACCTGCAACTGCCCCTACGAGGCACTGACGGCTGAACACGGTGAGTTGTGTGGGATGGATAAAGCGCTGATTGGCAGCCTCGTCGGCGCTGCGCCCCAATGCCTGACCCGTGTGGCAGACGGGAGTTCAAGCTGCTCCTTCTTGATTCGCGACGTCGGCCTAGAAATAGCCGCGCCGGAATAAAAAAGACTTCGGTTTAAGTAATTGACTCTTTGGCTTAAGTACGCTAGGATTCAACCACCTACAAGATAGAGAGGATCAGGCCATGTCTGTGGTAGAAGCTCCTGAAACCCAAACGACCGAAATCGAAGAAGCGGGCATCACCCTGCTCCCTTCAGCCGTGAACAAATTCCGCGCGCTGCTCGCCGAGCGCAATCTCCCCGATCACGCGCTCCGCGTGTTCGTGGCGGGGGGCGGCTGCTCGGGCATGCAGTACGGGATGGCGCTCGAACGCGAAGGTGGGGAGTTCGACCACGTCTTCGAGCAGGGCGGCGTCAGGGTTCTGGTGGACGCGACTTCGATGATGTACCTCGCCGGGGCCACGATTGATTACGTGGACAACCTGATGGGCGGCGGGTTCCGCATTGAGAATCCGCAAGCGGTTTCCACGTGCGGCTGCGGCCACTCGTTCCGCACCACTGGCGCGGGCGGGGCCAGCGACTCATCCGGCGGCTGCGGCCACCAATAAGCTCTTCCTCTCCGGCAGTCACAGCGGGCCGCACCGTCGCGTAGCGCGTGGTGTCCGGCCCGCTGTTTGTAGTTCACAAAATGCAAGCCCGTTATTACACAGTCGAAGAAGCCAACGCGCTCTTGCCGTCGCTGCGCTCTGTTGTGAAAGAGCTGCTGGAGGCCCGCCAGCGCATCGTGGACGCGCAACCGGAACTCTGGCCCACGCTGGAGAAAGCGGTGGGCAACGGCGGCAGCCGGAAGGCCGGAGCGGTCCTCGCCGATTTCGAGAAAATCCAGCGAGCGGTCAAAGCCATTGAAGGCCTGGGCTTGCAGCTCAAAGACATCAACACCGGCCTGATTGATTTCTTGTCCGAGCGCGACGGGCGCGAAGTGTACCTCTGCTGGCGCTTCGACGAGCCGCGCGTCGCGCACTGGCACGATCTGGATGCCGGCTTTGCGGGGCGGCAGCCTCTGTAACTCAGCCGGCTTGCATGACCCGGAGTCAACCACAAAGACACAAAGGCACAAAGATCTTCGTGTCCGGGTGTCTTTGTGGTTTTGACGAAAGGAACGACGAATGCTGAACCTTCCATGGCCAAAGAAAAGGGAAACCGCCCCCGCCCCGTCGTCTGAACCCCGGCGGCTGTGGCTGGACCTGGGCGACCTGGGCGACCTGATCAACCCTGCTGGCCCGCACGAGCAGTGGCAAGACCACGGCCTCGGCCTCCTGCGCACGATCCTCCATCAGAACGGCGTGATGACCGACCTCGCCTCCATACGCGCCCACAAGACGTGGGAGGATGTCCGCAAGACCGTCGCTGGTTACGACATGCTCATCATGAACGTGCGCAGCTACACGTTCCCCAGCGCCTACCGCTCGGCCAAAATTTTCAAGGAGGTGAACCCGAACGGCCTCGTGCTCGCGGGCGGGATGCACGCCACCGTCGCGCCGGACGAGATGGAGGCCATCCCGGAGTTCGACAAAATCTGCCAGGGGCCGGGCGAGGGCCTCATCGTGGATCTGGTCAAAGACCCGCACGCCTTCCCGCGCCTCAGCCTCGGCGTGGGCGCGAAGTCTATGGCCGAATGGCCGAGGATTGACCGGAGGCTGTGGCCCAAACCGGCGTCGGGGAAGCTGGCTCGCAAATTCAACTGGCCGCTGGAGCCGGAATGCGGCTGGGGGCCGCCCCCGGTCGTCACGCTCATCACCAGCCGCGTGTGCCCGTGGCAGTGCGTGTTCTGCAACGAGAACTCGTACATCCCCAACATGGGCCGCCGCCCGGTCGACATGGTCATTGACGAGCTCAACGATCTCGACCGGAAATACGGCGTCGGCTCGCTGGTCATCCACGACTCCATGTTCTTCCAGAACCCGAGCTGGCTGGAGGAGTGGCTGGAGAAATATCCGCGCCAGGCGAACAAGGTGTGGCCCTATTGGGCCGCCGCTCGCGCCGACACCGTCCGCCAGTGGCCCGAGCTGTTCGAGGCGCTCGTCCGGGAGACCCACTGGAACACGGTCTCCATCGGCTTCGAGTCCGGCAGCGACCGCGTGCTGCGCATCCTCAACAAGGAATGCACCGAAGAAGACAACTACTTCACGATTGACCTGCTGACGCGCATCGGCGACGAGATGGAGCGCGAGGGCAAGAAGCCGCCGGTCTTCTGGTCGAACATCATGCTGGGCATCCCCGGCGAGACGCGGGCAGACGCGATCAAGACCCTGCGCATGGTCAAGTACACCCAGCGCATCATGCCGTCCATCGCCTTCTATGCCCCCTACCCCGGCTCGGCGCTCGGCCACCAGCTCATCGCCGAGGGCAAGAGCCTGATGACCAAAGAGAACTACCACCGCTTCCCGGATGACGAGAAGGTGAAGGGCATTGATTATCAGTTCTACCGGGAACTGCTGGCGGGGAAATACGACGACGAAGTCAACACGGGCCTGGCCGAGGTCCGGCAGCAGCGCAAGGACTACAGGGCCGCGCTGACAAAGGCATAGGGAAAGGAAGGAAATATAGGAACTATGGGAACTCTTCCCACAGTTCCTTTGTTTCCCCGCAGTACGATGAGCAGCTTCAGCAACCCCCACTTCATGTACCTGTTCGACATGAAAAACGGGAAAAAGAAACTGGCCTACGGCCAGTCGCCCGAGGACGCACTGGAGATTTTGCGGCTGCGCCTGACCGAGGAAGAGATGGCGCTGATCATCAAGGATCAGTACGTCAAAATCTCTCAGCGCAAGTTGCAGGAGCACGTCCACGAGTTGGGATAGCCCCGCGCGGACGAGGCGATGAGACTGTCCGGGGCACACCAGCGCGTCTTACTGGCCCTCGCCAGGGGGCACGCTCTGAAATCCCATCGCGACGTGAACGGCGGCAAAGTCTATCAATTGCATGCGCTCGACGGCCCGGCCGAGACCGTGGCGCGCAGCACTGTGGAGTATCTGCAAGATCACGGACTGATTGACAGCAACAAGAAATTTCCCGTCGCCACGTACTGGCTGACCGAAACCGGAAAAGTCGTGGTCGGGACGATTCGCCCTCGCCCCGGCCGAGGCCTGCGATGAATCAACCCGACCGGACTGGATTGCCCCAGTCCGGTCGGGTTTTGGCAGCTCGTTTCGGGGATCGTCAGCGGCGGCGAAGCAGGCTCACCAGTGCGCCAAAGGCCCCGAGCACAAACAGACTGGTGATGATGAGCGCGGGCGGTACTCCGCCCCCTTCGCGCACGCCCTGGACGGGGAGCAACGTAGGACGCACGACGGGCGGCGGGGCCGTGAACGTGGGCAGACGTTGCGGCTCCGGCGTCGGTGTTCCTTCGAAGGCCTCGACTGCCGCTGTGGAGGTAGGCGGCAGGGTCGGGGTCGGCGGCAACTCAAGGATGGGAACCGTGTTGAGGTCGCCGACCACGCGCACCAGGTCTTTGAGCACCCAACCCGTGTTGTCCGGCCCGCCGATATAGACGATCTTGAGCCAGACATAGGGACTTCTCAACACCTGCCCCAGGATCGCGCCGCCCTGGCCCTTGACCAGGGTGCCGACCAAATCGTAATCCGTGCCCGGCCCGGCCCGGACGTTCGTGGGTTCGTCGAGAAACGCTTCGACGCGCGGCCCCCCTGCGGGCGTGGGCGTCCCCGCTTGCCGAGCCGCGGCCGCCATCGGCCTGCGGAGCAACAGACCGGCCGCCAGCAGCCCGCCGAACGTCAGCACAACCAGCCAGTTTCGTTTCATGAGTGACGACCGCGCCCGATGATCCGGCTATCAGAACCGCCTGCCATTTTACTATGCTTTGCCGCCTCAAAGGCGTTCCAGGCACGACGGCCCATCTTTGCGGATACCGCAACTTGAATTATGATTATCCGTAGACTCTCAGGAGTACATTGCTATGAACCAACAACCGACGCTGCAGCGAACCTATCATGGTGACATCAACCCGGAAGAGATGGCCGACGTGCTCGTCGCCGCCTTCAACCAGGGCAACATGCAGGCCCAGCAGATCGGCCAGGGCGACAAAGTGATGGTGCAGATCGCCACCCGCCAGCACGCGCAGAGCGGGGGCAAGGCGGCTCTGTCCGTGACAATCCAGAAGATCGAAGATGGGGTGAGCGTCGCGCTGGGCCAGCACGCGTGGCTGGGTGCAGCCGCCTCGCTGGGGCAAACGGCGCTCGGCGCGCTGGCGAATCCGTGGAGCCTGCTCGGGCGGCTGGACGATCTGGCACAGGATGTTACTTCGCTCACCTTGACCGACAAGGTCTGGGAAGCCGTAGAGAAATTCGCGCAGGCCGCTAAGGTCACCAAGACGATTTCGGAGCGGTTGCAGTCGGTGGTCTGCCCGTATTGCAGCACGGCGAACAAAGTCGGGGCGCCGGTGTGCGAGCACTGCGGCGGGCCGCTCGGAGAGGCCCAGCCGGTGTCATGCCCCAAGTGCGGGAATGTGATGCCGCCGAAGAGCAAGTTCTGCGCCAACTGCGGGACAGCCCTGCCCGCATAAAAAACCAACGACCTGCCGCGCGCGGCAGGTCGTTGGTTTCAGCCGTAAGAACGCTTCAGATCGAGTTGCTGGTTCACGAACGCCTGGCGTTCTTGTCCGCTCGGGGCCGTTTCTCTAATCAATGCCAACCGTTGCCGGCGCTTGAGGCTCATTGGCGCCGGTAATTAAGAATCACTTTCGTGCCATCCCTCTCGAGCTGGAAAGGTAATTCCTGCAGCGGTTTGAGAGCGTCACGCACAGCCTCCCTTCTCTCGGGCCGACAGTAGAGAAGAAGGAATCCCCCGCCGCCCGCCCCTGTGATCTTGCCTCCCAGCGCCCCGGCTCGACGAGCCGTCTGGTACATTTCGTCAATCGCCCCATTGCTGATCTGGCTGGCCAACTGCTTTTTCAACTGCCAACCCTCGTGCAGTAACCTGCCCAGGGCCTCCAGGTTGCCAGCCTGCAACTCGTCCCGCGCGGTGTAGGCCATCTGCTTCATCTCACGCAAGATGGCCATGCGGTCATGGATGTTCCGCTTTTGCTCGCCCAAGATCGAGTCGGCTTGCCGGGTCACCCCCGTGAAGAAAAGCAGCAGGCTTTCATTCAGCCGCCGCAGGAGATCGGATCCGAGATCAATTCGTTCGCAGAGGACTTGCCCGGCCAGAGTGAATTCCATGAAGCGCAACCCGCCGTAGGCCGCGATGTATTGGTCCTGCACGCCGATCGGTTTCCCCAAGATATCAATCTCGATTTCGCAGGCCTCGCGCGCCAAACGCTCCGCCGGCACAATTTCGCCCAGGAAGGTATACATGGCGTGCAAGGCGCCGACGGTGACCGTGCTCGAGGAACCCAGGCCCGACCCCGCCGAAGGGATGTCCCCCATGGTCGTGACTTCGACGCCTCGGCTGATGCCTGTTTTACGCAAAGCCTCGCGGATCAACTCGTGCTGGACTTCGCCAACGGACTCAACCATCTCCGTTCGGGTATAACCAATCCGCAGCAACTGATCAAAACGCTTCTTGATCGTGATAAAGATGTATTTGTCAATCGCAGAGCTCAGAACGCATCCCCCTTCTACCGCAAAGAATGAGCGCAGATCCGTCCCGCCTCCAAAGAAACTGACGCGGAGCGGCGTTTGCACAATGATCATGCCAGGTGTTCCGAGGTCTTGAAATGCGCCACGGTCTGCTCCAGACCCTCCTCCAAACCCACCGTGGGCGTCCAGCCCAGTTGTTGGCGAGCTTTGCCGGCATCCAGGTAAATCCGCCGCGTTTCACCGAGCTTCGCTGGCCCATGAACGGGCGATCTCTTGTAGCCCGTGACCTTTTGCAGGGTCGAAAAGATTTCGTTGACGGAGGTGCCGCGGCCTGTGCCGAGATTATAGATTCCGCTGCCATTGCCGGAGGCCAGCGCGAGGAGATTGGCCTGAGCGCAGTCCCCCACGTAGACAAAGTCCCGCTGCTGCTCCCCATCCCCATTAATCACGACCGGCTTGTCCGTGAGCATCTGCCCGGTGAAAATGGCCACGACCCCTGCCTCGCCACGCGGGTCCTGGCGCGGACCATAGACGTTGGGATAGCGCAGGATCGTGTAGTTCAACCCGTAGTTGGCCTGATACATATACAGGTAATGTTCCACGGTGTGTTTGCTGGCCCCATACTGGCAGATCGGATTGATCGGATGCGCCTCGTCGCACGGCAGATATTCAGGTTCGCCGTAGACAGCGCCGCCCGTGGAGACGTAGACGAAGCGCTTGACCTGATATCGCCTCGCACACTCGATGAGATTAATCGATCCAAGGATATTGACCTCCGCATCAAACACGGGTTCGACCACCGAACGGCGCACATCTATCTGCGCGGCATGGTGACTCACATAGTCGGGGCGTTCAGTTTCAAATACCTCGGCCAGCTTCGGGCTACGAATATCAAGCTGGCAAAACTTGGCCGCCGGATTCAAATTGGAAGCACGCCCGGTCGAAAGGTCATCGACAATGACCACCTCATAGCCATTCCGGACAAACAGATCGACCACATGGGAGCCGATAAAACCGGCCCCCCCCGTTACCAAAGCTTTCATAATCATACTCCTGTAGAAATGAGTGCCAGCCAGCGGCGGCTGGTCTTAATAGCGCCCCGCCCATTCAAGACCGCGGAGGAGCAGGTTGATACCCCACACATTATACTTGTCCATCTCCGCGGGGGAAATCCTGCGTGGGCGGACCTGTTGACCTTTCTTTGTGCGGCGCAAATCAGGGCTTTTCCGCGAGCGGGGCATCTCGACCGGGATAACGAGGGCCGTTTCAAGCGACTCATGCATTGCCGGGCAGCGACAGTTCCCTCAAGGATTTCACAGCCTCCGACCGGCCAAACATGACCGGCCCACCCTCCAAAATCTGGGCGATACGCTGTCCGGCGGTCCCGTCGCCGAAGATGGACGGGCGCACGGCGGGCGGGGCAAAGCTGAACCAGGCATCAATCATGCGGAACGGGTCCGCGCCCACCAGCTTGTTCCAGCCCACCTCCACGGTCTCGACCCATTCCGTCTCGTCGCGCAGGGTCAGGCACGGGATGCCCAGGAAATACGCCTCGCGCTGCACCCCGCTCGAATCCGTGGCGATCAGCCGCGCGTTCTGCTCGAGCATCATCATGTCGAAATAGCTCACCGGCTCAATGAAGCGCACCTGCTCGGCGAAGCGCACCCCGAACTGGGTGAGCGCCTTCCGCGTGCGCGGGTGCGCAGGGAAGATGATCGTCTCCGGGATGCGGTTGAGTGTCTCCACGATGTGCCCGAGGCGGACGGGATCGTCGGTGTTGGCCGCGCGATGGATGGTCACAAGCGCGTACTTGCCGGGCGTCAGCCCCATGCGCTCCACGATGTCCGACTTGCGGCGGGCGACGGGAAAGTTTTGGAGGAACGCGTCGAGCATCACGTCGCCCACCCAATGCACGGAGCCGGTGATGCCCTCGGCCGCCAGGCGCCGCACCGCCGTCCGGCTGACGCAGAAATGCACGTCGGCCACACGGTCGGCCAGGACACGGTTGATCTCTTCCGGCATCCGCCGGTCGTAGCTGCGCTCCCCGGCCTCGATGTGCGCGACGGGGATGTGCAGCTTGCTGGTCGCGAGCGCGCCCGCGAGCGTCGAGTTGGTATCGCCGCGCACGATCACCAGGTCCGGCCGCTCCACGAGGAGCACTTCCTCCAACCGGGTGAGAATCTCCGCCGTCTGCCAACCGTGTGGCCCGGACCCGACGCCGAGGTTGTAGTCCGGAGCGGAGATGCCCAGCTCGTCGAAGAACGTCTGGGACATCCTGTAATCGTAGTGCTGGCCCGTGTGCACCAGGATTTCCTGATGACGCGCCCGCAGCACCCGGCTGACGGGCCAGGCCTGGATAAAATCGGGGCGCGCGCCCACCACAGAGACGATTTTCATAGTTGGCCCGGCGTCACTCAACACCGCGGAAACGAGATCAGCCCCACGTCATCTTGAACTCTCTCCGGATCAACAGGGCTGGGAGGGCGTTCACGCCGAACCTCCCACGGGCTGGCGGTCTTTCACCAATGACGTCACGTGCAGGCGGTGCAGCAGCACGCGCCATTGGAACCGCAGATGCGCCAGGATGGTGCGCATGATCTTGGCGCTGGCAACGCCGTGCGCCCGCGGGCGCCGGACGGTGGGATACTCGGCCACGCGGTAGCCCAGCAGCAGGCCGTTCACAAGCAGTTCCGTGCCTGCCAGGCAATCATTCGAGTCGAACGGGACGTGCTCCAGCACCATCCAGCGATAGGCCCGAAACACGGCCGTGTAGGTGTACACGTTCCAACTCACGAGGAGGCGGTAGAGCAGCGACGCCCCCCGGCTGAGGCTCAGGCGAAACGGCGGCACCGCGCCCACCCCGCCCTGCGGATGATACGGCGAAGCCGTGACCAGGTCCACCTCGGAGGTGAGAAGATCCAGCAGCGCGGGGATTTCCGAAAACTGGTAGGCCCCGCCGCTGTCGGTAGTGACCACCACCTCCCCACACGCCACGCCGAACCCGGTGCGGAGCGCCGCCCCCAGCCCGCGGTTGGCGCTGTGCCGCTCGATGCGCACCGAGGTCCCCGGCACTTTCCCGTTGCCGAAGGCGTCGTTCAGCGTCTCCCACGTGCCGTCGGTGCTGCCATCGTCCACAAACACCACTTCCACCAAACGTGTCTTCGCCAGCTCGGCGGCCACGGGGAAGAATTCCCGCCGGAGTTTGGCGACGGTGTCAACGTCGTTGTAGCAAGGGATTACAATTGAAAGATTCATAAACGTCCATCTGTACGGCTTCTTCTTTGTTCGGCTTGCTACCGAGTGCGCCGCTGTGTGGTCATGCCGTCATCTCAATCATGAGCGAAAACTGCGGCCCACTCTGAAACCCGCGCTTCGGCGGGCAGCGATTCCGGCCCCAGCACCACACAGCAACTCAAGCCACAAACCAGGCAGGTCTGATTAACAAAGCGCTCGTCCACGCCATTCGTTCGCAAAGCAAATTGATCGCTTCCACATAAGGGACAGTGGTTTAGGGGATCAGCTTTCAGGCCTGAAGCGCACAAGGAGGACATGTTCATGGCACAGACTCCGAAAGTTTTCAGAAGGATAAGCGGGAAAGTTTGGCTTTGCGAGCGAAATCTCCCGGCTGCCACTTCTGGGCATCGAAGCTCTTTTGAGTGACAACGAACCGCAAGCGGCCTCTCTCCACAATCAGGCGCACTTCGCCAAATTCGCCTACAGCCGCCAAAGCTTCATCAATCATTGGAATCTGGGATGAGACAAGAAACTTGAGCTCTGGTCGTTCATTATTTCCGTAAGGGTCAGTCTTAGTGGTTTCTGTATCCATGACTTATTTCCCATCCTTGCTCAAAAAACAAAAAGCCTCTTCGTGGGTTTTTTCACCTCTTGGAAGAAGGTTATGCCGTCATTTTCTACTGTCCGGGTAATAAGCTCTGGCCACTGCCAGAACTGAACTGGGTATCTGAATCTGTCCCTTTAAAGTAGATACTTGCAATAATCAGAGATTAATTATAAAATTGTAACAATAATAAATGACAGTTCTGTTATAATATTGACATATATTTGCAATACTATTCATACTGAGGAGTTTTGTCAATACCCTATTTCTAGCCCATTAGGGCCATGCGCAAGTCTTTGCCATTCTCGCAACGGTCCGGAGAGGGAGAACATCCAACCGTCTCCCGCGGCCCAGTCGGGCCAGATCCTTGCAAGCAGGAGATCCATCCACAGCCCCTTCAAACAGGTGACCAAGTGACGATATGAGCGCACGCATCCTAGTCATTGACGACGAAGAGCCCTGGCGATTATCCCTGGCGGATACTCTCCAGCGGGAGGGTTTTGAGGTGGTCGGGGTGTCCACCGCTGCCGAGGCTCTCTCGATCGTTCAATCCGCCAACTTTGACCTGTTAATTCTGGACGTACGCCTGCCGGACAAAGATGGCTACGACGTCTGTCTGGAGATACGCAAGCGGCCCGCGTACGTGCCGATTATCATGATCTCCGGCGTCAAGAAGGAACTCGTTGATCGAGAAATCGGGCTGAGGCTCGGGGCTGACTATTACTTTGAAAAGCCCACAGATCCGCGCGAAATCCTCGCGCAAGTCCGGGCACTGCTGCGGATGACCAGCGCCCTGAAGTCCAGCGGGGAATCAGATGGGTGGCTGGAGGTCGACGAACAGCTGCGCATCAACTTCAGGCGCCGCCTCGTCACACTGGCGGACAAGATCGTCGAGCTGTCTCCTCAGGAATTTGAACTCCTCGGCTATCTGGTGAAACATGCCGGCACGCCGTGCACGCGCGAGGACATTGTGGACAACGTCTGGGGAGCGGCCAGCGCCGAGGAGGTCAGCGATGCCGCCATCAACACCATGATTGCCCGGCTGCGCCAAAAAATAGAACCCGACCCTCACACGCCCCGCTATATCCTCACCGTCCATCGCTGGGGCTATAAATTCCGCGCCCTGTAGGGACAAGCCGTCATGGTCGGGCTGAGCCAAATCCTCTCTATCGTCATCGAGTTCCAGGTCTTCTGGCTCATTTTTCTCGGCATCGCCGCCGTGATCATACTGGCGCTGGGGATCGGCCTCGTCTTCGAGGTTCGCAAACAAATCACATACGTGCGTCTGCTCCAAAAGCAACGCCTGACTGCTCAGGAGAATTACCGGCAGGCCATCTACCTTCTCTCGCACGAGTTTTCCACGCCTCTCCAGACCATCCTCACGTGCCTGAGTAATCTCACCAAAGCGCCGCGCCCAGGTCAAGAATGGGATCGCAATCATTCCCTCGCCGTGGAGGAAGCGCGCCGCCTCGGCAAAATGGTCACGGACATGCGTCTCCTGGCGCATCTGGAAACAAAAGGGGCCATTACGCTCCAACCGGTCAATATGGGCGCCGTGATCAAGAGCGCGCTCATGAAGTATGGCGATTGGGCCGAAGCGGCCAGCGCCAACATTCAGTATGAAGGCCCGGAGCGGCTTCCCCCCGTTCTGGGAGACCGCGCCCAATTGACCCACGTGATGGAAAACCTGATTGACAACGCCCTGAAATATCGCCGGCCTGACGTCTACCCCAAAGTCATCGTCAACGCCACCGTGAACAACGAGCGGCTCTACATCCGCGTTTCGGACAATGGCCGCGGCATCGCGGCGGAGGACCTGCCGCACATATTCAATCCCACCTTCCGCAGCCCCGAAGCGTCGATCTCCCGGAAACAGGGCAGCGGTTTAGGCCTTGCCATCATCAAGCATATTATTGAGCAGCACAAGGGCGAGATCACCGTCCGTAGCCACCTGGGTGAGTATACCGTTTTCTCGTTCTGGCTCCCCCGGCACGCCCTTTAGTTGCGACATGGTCGAACAGATTGACGGGCACCACGAACATTCGCCGCCGCGTTTAGCGCCACTGAGACGCTCCAGGCCTTGCGCCACCCTGATCGCAGATGGGGCTGTCCGGTGTAGTCGTCATGAGCACAAAATCTAGGCCCTTCATCGCTATTCCGCTGATCGCGCTTGTGGCGCTGCTCGCCTTGATCGCTCTGAGCTGCAGCGTGACTGTGGTGGTCCATCCCGCCCAGGCCGGGATGCTTTATCCGCGTCTGCACATCGCCCTGCTTTCTCCCACATCCGCCGCCACACCGCCTCAGTCCACCACGCCGATCGTGCCTGTGACAGGCTCCTCCACAACCACCCCGGCGTCAACGCCAACCACCCCGGCGGCCACGGCCACAGCGACCGCAACCGCCACGGCCACCCGTCTGCCCACCAACACGCCGACACCGACGGCCACACCGACATCCGCCCCCTCAGCGACTCCCTCGCCAACCAACACCCGGGTGGTTCGATCCCCGACCCCCACCCCTACCTCTACCGCCACCGACACCCCAACCTCCACATCAACGCCAATCGGCAATGCCCCGGCACCTGCCACCTCGACCGCCACATTCACCCGCACACCTACACCCACCCCGACCGGCACGCCAACCTCGACCTCAACCGCGACCAGCGCCCCGCTGCCGACCGACACCTTCACCCCCACGCCGACCGACACCTTGCCCCCTCCAAGGGACACCTTGACCCCCACGCCGACCGACATCTTCACCCCGGTGCCGACCGCTACCGATACCCCTGTGCCGGTGCCGACCGCTACCGATACCCCTGTACCGGTGCCGACCGACACCGACACCCCCGTGCCGGTGCCGACCGATACTGATACCCCTGTCCCAACGCCGACCTAACCGAT
>Ga0209109_10001310_pt1 | contig 13690 bp, 9 predicted proteins | sample Rifsed10ft2_FD_184004 | JGI IMG/M metagenome (GOLD analysis project Ga0209109, IMG submission 184004) | Soil microbial communities from Rifle, Colorado, USA - sediment 10ft 2 (version 2) | ecosystem: Environmental > Terrestrial > Deep subsurface > Rock core/Sediment | place: Rifle, Colorado... | reverse complement strand
CATCCGCTGGCTTGATTTCAACGACACCTGGCTCGCGGCCGAATGGGGCCATCCGTCCGATAACCTCGGCGCCATCCTGGCCTGTGCGGATTTTCTGAGCCGTGCGCGGCTGTCCTCAAGACAAAAACCGCTGACCATGCGTGATGTACTGACATACATGATCAAGGCGCACGAGATTCAGGGGGTGATGGCGCTGGAAAACAGCTTTAACCGCGTCGGGCTCGATCACGTTGTGCTGGTCAAGGTTGCCTCCACGGCGGTGGTCACGCACATGCTGGGGGGCACCAAACCACAAATCATGGACGCCCTGTCACAAGCGTGGGTGGACGGGCAGGCGCTCAGAACCTATCGCCATGCACCGAACACGGGACCGCGCAAATCCTGGGCGGCGGGTGACGCCACGAGCCGGGCGGTGCGGCTTGCCCTGATCACGCTCAAGGGAGAATCCGGATATCCCAGCGCCCTTACCGCCAAAACCTGGGGTTTTTACGATGTGGCTTTCAAGGGCCAGCGTTTCAAGTTCCAGCGCCCCTACACCTCATACGTCATGGAGCACGTGCTGTTCAAGATTTCCTACCCCGCCGAATTTCACGCCCAAACGGCGGTGGAATGCGCGGTGATACTGCATCCGCTGGTTAAGAATCGCCTGGATGAAATTGAACGGATCTTGATCACCACGCACGAATCGGCCATTCGCATCATCAGCAAGACCGGGCCGCTCTATAACTACGCTGATCGCGATCATTGCCTGCAGTACATGGTCGCGATCGGACTTATCCATGGCCATCTGACTGCCGAGCAGTATGAGGATCAGGCAGCAGCCGACACGCGCGTTGATCGGCTGCGCGCGAGGATGGAGGTGGTCGAAGACGAACGCTACAGCCGCGATTACCACGACCCGGGCAAGCGCTCCATTGCCAACGCCATTCAGGTCTTCTTCAATGACGGCGGCCACACGGACAAAATCGAGATCGAGTATCCGATCGGCCACCGGCGTCGGCGATCAGACGGAATGCCGCTGCTCATCGAGAAATTTCGCGCCAGTCTCGACACCCGTTTCCCTGAAGCACAATCGAAAAGAATCCTCGATCTCTGCCTCAACCACGACCAACTGGTGGCAACACCGGTGCCTGAGTTTATAGAAATGTTCGTGGCATAGACCGGCTACTTCGCGTGCAGCGCCTTGGCTGCTTTATTCACGTCCTCGGCCTTGACCCACAAAATAGCTCCGAAGCGTCCGCCGCCGGCCCCGACGGCATCCACGGCCGTGACATTGATTTTTGCCTTGGAGAGTTTTGACAGCACATTGGCCAGAGCGCCTCGTTGATCGTTTCCGCGGATCACGAAGCCGGCTTTTCTTTTGCTCACCCTTAATTTCATCCGACGGGCAGCAGCCAGAAAAGCGGATGGATTAACGGGAATGAAATCCACCTGCGAGCGTCGGCCGTTGGGAAATCCGGTAAAGGCGTGCAGGTTAACGCCTGCTTTGGCCAAAGACGTTAAAATCCGTGACGCCTCGCCTGCCCGATTGGGAATTTGCATCGCGAAGTAACTGACTTTCGTTGCGGTAGTGGCCATATTCATCCTCCTGATGTCATGCCTGAAATCTGATCCCGACAACATGATAACGCAACGTCGGCAACGCATACAGGTCAACGGAAGATTGACGGAAAAAAACATTAATTCAATTTTGGTGATTCGGCTCTTGTTGCTGAATTATTCATTTGCTTGTCACGGCCTCGCCATAACCTATGAATATCACGATCCAAGCTGGAATATAGTGGTTAATCTGGGGTAGAATCTCGTAACAATTTCCTCTCCGCACGTTCTTTCCGCATTGCCTCCAGGGCGCCTGGCGACAAGGACAAGGCTGTAACTGGATGCCCCTGCGGCGAAGTAACGCGCTAGCTTTCAAAAGTAAGCCAGATACCGCCGTTAAAATCGACGGTTTCCAGCGCAGAAAACAATCTCCAGACGTCCGGTTATCTTGTCTAAAGGAGATAAAGATGGCGAAAAATCCGATATTCGATCCACCGGTATGCATGGCAAGCCAAAACGTTGTCTGCTTCCCCTGCCACAACGTCTGCAGAATCGCGCCCGCGGAAAACAGCGGGATGCGTCCAGGGTAACGGCCATGCGCGCGTTGCACGAGCAGTCAAGTCTTGCCGATTTCTTCAGGCAACTTCGAACAGCGCCACGACGCGCGCTGATGCTTGATTACGACGGTACGCTCGCGCCGTTCCAAGTCCAAACGGATGCAGCCGTACCCTACGCGGGCGTGCGTGAAATTATCGACGCCATCATGGAATCCGGGCGCACCCGCGTGGTGATCATCACCGGGCGTTGGACACGAGATCTCAATCCGCTGCTCGGCCTCAAGAATACCCCGGAAATCTGGGGCTCGCACGGGTGGGAACAACTCAAACCCAATGGGGAGTATGTCATCGCCCGCATGGATGAAAACGCTCTGCGGCACCTGGTTGAAGCGGATACCTGGACGGCTGAAATTGAGGCACAGGGCGGGCGTTGTGAAATGAAACCGGGTGGTCTCGCTATCCACTGGCGTGGATTGGAGCCCGGGAAGGCTGCCGAAATTCGCAATATTGTTTTCCAGAACTGGCGAATCCAGGAAATGCACGACAATCTCGTGTGGCACGACTTCGACGGCGGTATCGAGCTGCGCGTTCCGGGCCGCCACAAGGGATATGTGGTGGAATTCATTTTGTCCGAAATGGGTCGCGACACCGCCGCCGCCTATCTGGGTGACGATGCCACGGACGAAGACGCCTTCAAGGCCATTCGAGGCAAGGGCATCAGTGTGCTGGTTCGACCGCAATTCCGGCCCACATGCGCCGATTTCTGGCTTCAGCCGCCGCGAGAGCTGCTTGAGTTTCTCAGGCAATGGCACGATGCCAGCGGAGGAACACGATGAATTTCCTGGAAGAGATTTTTTTCGGAAACCCGTTATACGATTGGCTTGTCGCCGCAGTAATAGTTGTTGCGCTGGTTCTGAGTCTTCAATTTGTCAAGCGATTGCTCATCCGCCGTTTAACCAAGCTGGCAGGCAAAACCGCCGCGCGCCTCGATGATTTCATTGTTGATATTCTTAGTCATACCCGATATTTATTCCTGTTCATCCTCGCGCTCTACCTCGGTTTGCAGTACCTGGAACTGCCTCCAAAACCGACCCGGTATATAACACATTTCACAATCATCGTTTTGCTGGTGCAGGTCGCGTTGTGGGGGAATCGCGGAATTGTCCTCTGGCTAAGCGACTACCTCAAAAGACACAAGGAATCCGACCCCGCCGGCGCTACAACGATGGCGGTGATGGGATTCATCGCCCGGGTGGTGCTCTGGTCGGTACTCGTGCTGATGATTCTCGACAACCTCGGGTTCAACATCACTGCGTTAGTGGCCAGCCTGGGCGTTGGAGGTATTGCCGTAGCGCTCGCCGTTCAAAACATTCTTGGTGACATATTCGCGTCGCTCTCTATCGCCCTGGACAAACCTTTCGTGATCGGCGATTTCATCATTGTCGATGATATCCTGGGCACGGTGGAATACATTGGACTTAAAACGACTCGCCTACGGAGTTTAGGCGGCGAGCAGATCGTTTTTTCCAACGCTGAGCTGTTGAATAGCCGAATACGCAACTATAAGCGCATGTTCGAGCGCCGCATCGTGTTCGGGTTCGGAATTGTTTATCAGACTCCTCACGAGAAACTGGTCAGAATCCCCGGAATGATCCGGGAAATCATCGAGACTCAGGAAAAAACCCGCTTCGATCGCGCGCACTTCAAGGGCTACGGCGATTCATCCCTCGATTTCGAGGTTGTCTATTATGTCCTGCATCCGGATTACAACCTCTACATGGACATTCAGCAAGCCGTTAATTTGGGCATCTTTCAGAAATTCGCGCAGCAAGGTATCGATTTCGCTTACCCGACGCGCACGATCTATGTCAACCGAAGCGAGTCGTCGTCCGGGGTCGAGGCTGACTCAAGATGAAGAACGGCCGGCATGCGGGACTTGTCGTCGCTTCAAATCGTCTGCCGGTCGCATTGGTCCGCAATCCGGATGGCGGTGTCCATATCGAACCCGGGAGCGGTGGGCTGATCACGGCGTTGCTGCCGGTATTGCGAGATCGCGGCGGCACGTGGGTGGGTTGGCCGGGAATCAGCGGTGACTTATCTAAATTCGATTCGCTACTGGAAGAAGCGAACCGAAAATCAGGCTACCAATTAAAAGCGGTTCCGCTGACGGAAGAAGAATGGCGCAAGTTCTACCACGGATTTTCCAATGAGGTCGTCTGGCCTCTGTTTCACGATCTCCAGTCGCTCTGTAACTTCGATCCCAGTTACTGGCGCGTGTATCAAAACGTAAACCGGCATTATGCGGAGGTCCTCGCGCAAAATAGAACCGAGGGCGATTTTATCTGGGTCCATGACTACCATCTTATGAGCGTTGCCATGGAATTGAGGCGCCTGGGTATCAATGCGAAAACAGCTTTTTTTCTTCACATTCCCTTCCCGCCACTGGATATATTTGTCAAGCTCCCGTGGCGGTTTCAACTGCTTCGTGCGCTGGTTGAATACGATTTGATCGGTTTTCAAACGTTGCGCGATCAACGAAACTTTATTCAGTGCGTCCGTACGCTTTTGCATGATGTCGCTGTGCATGGAAAGGGACGTCTGCTGACACTTCGCGAGACTGGGCGCGATGTCAAGGTTGGAAGCTTCCCGATCAGCATTGACTACAACGCCTACGTCAAGCGCGCCACCACCAAGGAAGTAGCCGACAAAGTGGCGGATCTTTACAAGCAATTGCCCAATCGCCAACTGATTCTGGGGATCGATCGGCTGGATTACACCAAGGGAATCCCGCAGCGGCTGGAAGCGTTCCGCAATGCCCTCGAACGTTATCCCGAATTGCACGAACGCGTGACGCTGATACAGGTGGTCGTCCCGAGCCGCGAGGATATTCCCCAATACTACGAACTCAAGACACGAATCGAGCGGCTCGTGGGGGAGATCAACGGCCAGTTCACGAAGCCCGGTGGCTGGGTGCCGATTCATTATGTATTTCGCAGCCTGGACCAATCCGACCTGCTCGCTTATTACCGTGCGGCGCAAATCGCGCTGATCACGCCCCTAAAAGACGGGATGAACCTGGTCGCCAAGGAATATTGCGCGTGCAGCATCGAGGAAGACTGCGCGCTGATACTTTCCGAGTTCGCCGGTGCGGCGGCCCAATTACAGCGCGGGGCCTTGCTGGTAAATCCTTATGACATCGAGGGAGTGGCCGACGCGATCTACCGCGCCTTCAGCATGGACATTACCGAGCGTCGCGCGCGCATGCGCCGCCTGCGCCGGTCGATCCGCGAGCAGGATATTTTCTGGTGGGTCGATTCCTTTCTGCACGCCGCCATCGCCAAGGATTTGAACGCCTTCCCGCTTCCCGAGGATTATATCCCGCAAAGTGAAATTGGCGGTATGTCGCTGTGATTGCGTCAGATATCAGCGAGGCAGCAGCTGACCCTATGCCTGTATCAATTCAGCCTGAAGCGTTGGCACCGCCGCAGTATTGGATTGTTCTACTTGCGCTATCATGGTTTCCTGATAGACAGGCGATCGGGTTATCATGGCAGTCGTGAATTATGGCCACCGGCGCCTTGTATAAATTCATTCGCCCTTTGCTCTTTTGGCTTCCCGCCGAAACCAGCCATTCCCTGACAGTCGCCACGTTGCGGCTTTTATATCGTTTCCCTGGAGCCAGTACTTGCCTGCGGTTTGCCTTGTTTCGCCGTTTGCCGGATCTTCCCATCTCCGTCATGGGATTGCATTTCCCCAATCCGGTCGGATTGGCCGCAGGACTGGACAAAAACGGCGAGTGCATCCGACCGCTGGCCGATTTCGGGTTTGGTTTCATCGAAATCGGGACGGTCACGCCGCGACCGCAACCGGGGAATCCTGCCCCGAGGATGTTTCGTCTGGCGAACCATGCGGCACTGATCAATCGTTTGGGTTTTAACAACGTGGGCGTGTATCGAATGATCACCAATCTCGCCAAATCGGGTAAGGCAGGTCTGATCGGCATCAACATCGGAAAAAATCGCGACACGCCGCTCGAACGTGCCGTGGATGATTATCTGTCAATGCTGCAGGCGGTATATCTCCATGCCGATTACGTTACGGTCAACATTTCTTCACCGAACACCACGGGATTGCGTGATTTGCAAAACGAGGAAAATCTGAATGAACTGCTGCGGGCCCTGAAAGCCGAACAGGCGACTCTAGCGGCGAAATACGGTCGATATGTTCCAATTGCTCTCAAGGTCGCGCCTGACCTTGATGATGACCAGGCGAGAATCATTGCCGCGCAGGTACTGGAGCACAAATTTGACGCGGTGGTCGCGACCAACACCACGATAACCCGTCCAGGTCTCGCACATGAGCCATTGGCGTCACAGATGGGTGGCCTCAGCGGACGGCCGCTCAAGCGGCTTTCCACGGATATCATTCGCAAGCTTTACTCCCACCTTCAGGGCAAGGCGCAGATCATCGGCGTGGGAGGGATCGAAAATGCGGATGACGCCTGGGAGAAGCTTGTTGCCGGCGCAGACCTGATCCAGCTTTACACGGCCTTGATCTACGAAGGCCCCTGTATTGTCAATAAGATCGTACGCGGTCTGGCCAAATACGTCAGCGATTCGGGCTGTGAAACATTACACCAGGCCGTGATACGGGCCAGGAAGGCGTAAGTGAATATCTGCTTCACTTGCCGAATTAGGCACTCTCACAATCAGGTTACATAAAACTACGCGACCTTCTCTTGAAAAGAGAAGAATTCCAGAAAATTTTCAGCCCCTGACGGCTTGCAGCAAAACTTTGCACACACGTTCGATGTGATCAAGTGGCATGGCCGGATAGATTGGCAGTGACAAGGTTTCACTCGTGGCCTGTTCGCAGACAGGCAAACTGCCCGGCTTGTAGCCAAGATGCCGGTAAACTTCCTGCAAATGCAGGCCCTGCGGATAACACAATGACGTGCCAATCTGATTGTCGGTAAGCGCCTGGCGCACGCGATCACGGTTTGGAACGCGTATGGTGTAAAGGTTATAAACGTGCGTGCCGTAATTTGAAACCACGGGCGTTTTCACGGCCGTGCCATAAAAGCGCTTAGTGTATTCCGCCGCCACGGTCCGACGTCCCGCCAAATCATCCTTGATGCGCCGGAGCTTGATCCGCAGAACGGCCGCTTGTACCTCATCGAGACGGCTGTTGCAGCCGATTTCCGTGTGGATAAAAGGCTTGATGGCGCCATGATTGCGCAATCGGCGTATATGGTCGTTTAACTCATCGCTTTGGGTGGTAACCATGCCACCGTCGCCATAGCAGCCCAAAACCTTGGTTGGATAGAAACTGAAGCTGCCGGTATCACCGATGGATCCGACCATCCTTCCATCCGCGGCGGCACCAAATGCCTGGGCGCAATCTTCCACTACGGCCAGCCGGTGATCTTCGGCGATTTTCATGATCGCGCGCATATCGGATGGATGACCAAATATATGGACTGGGAGAATCGCGCGGGTTTTCGATGTTATTTTTTTCCGGACACTTGCCGGGTCGAGGCAGAAATTTCCCGGCAAGATATCGGCAAACACGGGGGTGGCGCCCACCAGATCGACCGATTCAGAGCTGGCAAAAAAAGTAAACGCAGTCGTAATGACTTCATCGCCGGGGCCAATCCCGAGTGCGCGCAAAGAAAGCACCAGCGAATCGGTGCCGTTCGCCACTGCGATGGCGTGTTTGACACCGACGTAGGCGGCAAATTCCTTTTCGAATTCGGTAACGTTAGGACCAAGAATAAAGCTTCCCTTCGATCCGGTGGCACGGATTGCCTCAAGCCATTCGACTTCAACATGCTTGTATTGGATGGAAAGGTCGATAAACGGGACAGGCTTTACACCGGCATGCATGCAGCGATTTTCTCCTTGACGAGCAAGGCCACGCGCAACGCTTCCAGCCCGACTCTTCCGTTGACCAAAGGTGGCGCGCCCGTGCGCACCGAATTGACAAAATATTCAAGCTCGGTATCGAGCGGCGGGCGGGGCTGAATATCCAGGTTTTCGGTCACAATCCGGGGCCATTTACCGCCTTTCGGGTCCGGTTCCGCGCGCACCATCTCGAATTTCTGATCGATATAATCGAGTCCGTAATAATGATCTTTACCAAAGACCCGGATGCGACGGAGTTTTTTATTCGATACGCGACTCGCCGTTACATTGGCGACAGCGGTATTTTCAAATTCGATGCGGGCATTGGCGATATCCACATGATCAGTCAGCACCTGAATGCCGGTTGCGGCAATATTGCGAATATCCGAATTGACGAGAGATAGTACGATATCTATGTCGTGAATCATGAGATCAGTCACCACATCGACGTCGGTCGCACGTTCGACGAATGGGCCCAGTCGATGAATCTCGATAAATCGGGGATTTTGCGCGCGCTCGGCGAGCGCCATGATACCCGCATTGAAACGCTCAAGATGTCCCACCTGGAAGATTACGCCGGCGCGTTCGGCGAGCTTCACCAATTCAAGCGATTCCTCATAGGTTGGAGCAATTGGTTTTTCCATAAGCATATGCACGCCACGCTCGAGGAATGGTTTCGCGACCTGGCAGTGATAAACCGTCGGTACCACGATGCTCACGGCGTCGACATTGTCGATCAGGTCACGCGCGTCAGTGTACGCCCGGCAACCGTGCAATTCGGCAGTCTCTTTCGCCGCTTTTTCGTTTACATCCGCCACGCCCACCAGTTCGACACCCGGCATGCCGGCATAGATACGTGCGTGGAAACGACCGAGGTAACCGACACCGGCTACGCCGACACGCAGCTTATCGACATTCTCTTCGGATTGCGTGTAGGTAGCGGCGGTCATTGGTTGGCTGGGATACGGAGCGCTTCGGCCTGAAGGAGTGGATAAACCGTCCTTGTTTATTGACCGCTGGAATTATACCGAAAAAACATTTGTATGCCATGAATAGCGTCAGGGTTTGAGTCGCCACGCACCAGATTCTACGAATACTTTGTAGAGCAAGGCATCGATTTTATTCGCCTTGGCCTCGGACGCGAGAATATCCAATGCCTGCTCTTGCGGCAGACCACGCTTGTAAGGCCGATCTCCGGCAGTCAGTGCGTCGTAAATATCCGCGATGGTCATGATGCGCGACTGGACCGGAATCGATGCGCCGGAAAGTCCTCGCGGGTATCCGGACCCATCGAGCTTCTCATGATGGGCGAAGGCAATGACCGGCAAATTGGCCATATTCTTTGTCCATGGGATAAGACTTAAAAATGCATAGGTATGGCTGACATGCGATTCGATCTGCGTTCGCTCCTCGGCATTCAGGCTGCCCTTGGACAACGTGAGATCGGCAAATTCAAAATCGGTCAACAGCGGAATATCTTCGCCATCTTCGCCCGGAAAATGGAACCTGGTCACGGCATCGAGATCTATGCTGACCTTTGCGTGCGACACGGAAGGCTCATTCGCCATCAACACCTGCCGGAGATACTCGTCAAGTCGCTCCTGATCGGCGACGAGTTCACGCTCAATCTCGCGACAGCGTGAGGCATATTCACCGGTACCCGGTTGGGCTGTTTTAAGCAGATCCAGCATCCGCCGATAAGCTCGACGCTCGATGCTCGCCCGAGCGTAACGGAAACGCTGTTTCAGCAATTCCAGGCCATGTGGCTGCAGCTTTTTGGCCTTGACCAGCACATTCTCGCGCACACCAACCTTGCCGAAATCATGCAATAGTGCCGCGTAGCGGAGTTCGCGAAGTTGATCTTTCGTGAATTGGACGTCGCGCAGGCCGGGTTCATCGGTGCGATCGGTGGCAATCGCCGTGCGCTCGGTGAAATCCGCCACGCGAAAGGAATGACCGGCCGTGGTCGGATCTCGCGCCTCGATGGCCTGTACCGAGGCCATGATGAATCCCTCGAACAAGCGTTCGATATCGGCATAGAGCATGCTGTTTTCCAGTGCCACTCCGGCCTGCCCCGCGAGCGCCATGGCGATCGCGCGATCCTGCTCGTCAAACGGAAGCACATTGTTTTCAAAATCTTCCGGTCTTCGAAGAATGACGTCGGGGTAGTGCTTGCGGTTGATAAGCTGTAATACTCCGACCACTTCATCCGCCTTGTTGGTCAGTGGGACGGTTAGGAGCGATTTGGTACGGTAACCGATTGACCGATCCGAGGCCGGATTGAATTTGTAGGGCGCGTTCGGTGAAATAGCATAGGCGTCCGTCAGCATCACCGCCTTGCCTTCGCGCGCGACGTATCCGGCGATACTGTAGTCACCGACAAGCGACTTTTGCGCGTCGGAGGTGGCCCCCGTCGAGGCATTCTGCCACAAGCGGAAGTAAAGCTTGCCATTGCCGTCGCGCGTGTAAATGGAAGCGCCGTCGGCGCTGGTCAGATTGCGTGCTTGAGTCAGAATCAATTTGAGCAGGGTATCAAGATCTTTTTCCGATGCGAGCGCACGTCCGATCTCCAGGACATACTCCAGCATTTGCGTGGCGCGGTGCTCACCCTCCTGCCTGATCAGGGCGAATGCCGCCTTGATCGTGGCATACGCCGTTGCTCTCGGGCATCGCGGATCCAGCGCCCCCGCCACTTGTGGATGATCGAGCAGTGCCCGATCCGGTTTCTGATCGTTATCGTTTATCCACAGAATCAAGGAAAATTGCGGATAAGTATCCGCATCTGCCTTGCGTCGGGAAAGAACCTGACGCGCCTGCTCCGGCGTTACGATCAGCACCGACCCAGCTGAATATTTCCTGATATCCGCCAATACTTTGAATGCGTGCAGACGTTCGGGAGCGACAAAGGCGAGCGCCACCTCATCTTCGAGAATCGCTTCATGAGTAACCAGCAACGTGGGATGTATTACCGGCATGGGTTCGCAATATCATTGCGCGCTTTTAATAAACACCCTACAGTGACTTCCGTTGTGGCGCAATATCCGCCGTCGAAACTGCCTACTGCAGAACACCGGACCGGCATGAAACAAAAAAGTGTCCTGATAACGGGTTGCTCGTCGGGTATCGGCAAATGCCTCGCCCACGGCCTGAGGAATCGTGGTTACCGGATATTCGCCACGGCGCGTCAGCAAGCAGACGTGGACGAACTCGCGGCGGATGGGTTTGAAAGCTTGCGGCTCGATCTGGATTCCTCAGAATCCATCCGTTACACCGTAAACGAAGTGCTTCAACGGACAGACAGCAAGCTTTACGCGCTCATCAATAACGGTGCCTACGGACAACCCGGCGCGGTTGAGGATCTTTCGCGCGAAACACTGCGGGCCCAATTTGAGACAAACCTTTTCGGCACGCAGGAACTGACCAACCTGGTGATTCCCGTCATGCGCGCCCAGGGCGAAGGGCGCATCATTCAAATGAGCTCGTTGCTCGGTATCGTCTGCCTTGCCTATCGTGGTGCCTACAACGCCAGCAAATACGCGCTTGAGGCCCTGTCCGACACCCTGCGCCTGGAACTGCGCCATAGCAATATACATGTCTCAATCATCGAACCGGGTCCGATCGAGAGCCGCTTCCGCGCCAACGCCTACGCGGCTTTCAAGCGCAACATCGACCGCGAACACAGCGTGTATCGTGACTATTACGCGCGCGTGGAAAAACGCCTCGCAGGCCCCAAGCCCATGCCTTTCACCCTGCCGCCGGAGGCGGTTCTGAAAAAAGTGATCCGCGCGCTGGAGGCGCGCCGCCCAAAAGCGCGCCATGGCGTTACTTTTCCCACGCATCTCTTCGCCGTGCTGCGGCGGGTGCTGCCGGTGCGCGTGCTCGACCAAATCCTCTCCGCCACCGGCAATGGCGGGAGGCGTTGATTCGTGCCTCAGGAAGACCAGAAAGACCCGATGCACGGGAAAAAGGCGGAATTCGGCCACGCCAAACTCCCTCGACCGCGCAAACCGGCGATATGGCCCATTATTCCAGCCCTGCATGATTTAGTTGAGTATTGCAGTTGGACAAATATCCACTAGATTTATGTTAAGTAGCGGCAACAGAACGGAAACAGGGGGCGCCATTGGCCCCCGCTCCATGCGCCTCTGACGGCCAGCGGAACCAAATGTTTTCTTGCAGGTTGTACCACCGATGATCTGAGTCACAAGCACCTAAATCAGTCACGGTAACCCGTGGTCAAGCAGTGCTGGTCACGTATAGCTGGCTGTCAGCGTCTGGATTATTCCCTCAAGAGATGACACCGGAAATGAAGAGAAAAATCGCGTTGACATTTTTCTTCGATACACCCGTATGTGTTGTGATGCGCGGCATGAGCGCCTGTCGGCGCAACCGGACCATGCCCACCGGGCACGCGCTCGGCATATCCACTGATTCTTTCAATCCCCTCACAACTAGCCGGGCTCCCGCCGCCGGGAATGGCTTTTTGTTTTCATCCACGATGCGAACTCCGGCATGACCGGCTTGGCAAAACTGCGCGACATGGGAGCATCGCTTATCGCGCTCGCCCCGATCCGCTGGGTGGCGCTGTTCCTCGTGTCGGCGGCGATTATCGCCACGGCGTCCAGCAGTTATCGCGAGATCGACAAGGAACTCACCACGGTGGCGCTGTTGCGCCGAGAAGCCGTCGCGCGGATCGCGGCCACCACGATGGCGGAGAAATTCGGACGCATCGTGGACGTCGCCATTTCTCTCGCCACCCGTGTCCGGTTCCGCGATCTGGTGACGCGGGGAAAATGGGAAGAGGCAATCAAGATTATGCGTGACGTACCGCGCGACCTGCCGCACATCGAAAGGCTGTTCCTCACCGATGCCAAGGGCACGCTTCAGGCGGACGTTCCGGCGTTGCCCGGCGTACGCGGCACAAATTTCGCGTACCGCGAATGGTATCAGGGAGTGAGCCGGGACTGGCGCCCCTATGTCTCGCCGGTATACACAAGAGCAGCTTCTCCACAAATCAACGTCTTCGCGGTTGCCGTGCCGGTCAAGAACGCAGGCGGTGTCGCGGGCATTCTGGTGCTGCAAATCCGGGTCGAGAGCCTGCTCGAATGGATCAACACCATTGACACCGGCCGCCAGGGCTTCGTCTATCTCGTCGACTCGAAGGGACAGGTGGCGTTCCACTCCAGACACCCGGACAGACCGGGAATCACCGACCTGTCGGGAACACCAATGGTGGACAAACTGCTGCGTGGAGAACATGGCGTGGAAACCGGGCTCGACCCGGTGGAAAACGAAGAAGCCATCGTGGCCTATGCGCCTGTGCCGGGCTACGGCTGGGGCGTCGTCTCGCAACAACCGCTCCATGCCTCCCTTGCCTTTGCCGCGAAGGAAGCACAACTCCGCCGTCTGTTGACGGGCTACGGCTTCATCCTGTTGCTTTGCGTTCTGGCCATATTCATGGCCTCGCGTATCGCCGGCGAACGCCGGCGGGCGGAGGATGATCGTCGGATGAAAGCCGAGCTCGAGCAGCGCGTGATCGAGCGCACCGCCGAACTGGAAGTGGCCAACAAGGAGCTTGAAGCCTTCAGTTATTCCGTCTCACACGATTTGCGTTCGCCGCTGCGTTCCATCGATGGATTCGGCCAGGCTTTGCTCGAAGACTGCGCCAGTCGGCTGGACGATCAAGGCCGT
>Ga0209109_10001309_pt1 | contig 13702 bp, 13 predicted proteins | sample Rifsed10ft2_FD_184004 | JGI IMG/M metagenome (GOLD analysis project Ga0209109, IMG submission 184004) | Soil microbial communities from Rifle, Colorado, USA - sediment 10ft 2 (version 2) | ecosystem: Environmental > Terrestrial > Deep subsurface > Rock core/Sediment | place: Rifle, Colorado... | reverse complement strand
CACGGCAAATTAATCCGATTGACGCTTGTTGCGCGCCCACATGGAATTTAGCATCCGGCTCACAACATGAAAGGAGAAAATGATGAAAAGCGAAACCATCGAAAATCGTGACACGATTCTGAAAGAAAAAACCTCAACCCTGGTGGCGATTATCCAGGCGGTACCGAGTTTGCTGGTGCCGTTATTTGCCCTGTTCTTCCTTGCCTTCGCGCTGCTGTACGCCTCCTCGGCCATCTTCGAGTTCATCAAACCGATCATCAGCGAAGGCGACCTCACTGGTGGATTGGTCAAGGGGCTGCATATGGGCGTGGTCGCGCTCGCCGTCTACGAACTCGCGCAGGTGGTTCACCAGGAGTACGACAAAAGCGGCAAACCGTCCGACGCCATCCGTCGCATCCGTCGTGGCGTGACGCGTTTCGCCAGCATTGTGTTCGTCGCGCTGGTGCTCGAATCGCTGATCATGGTGATCAAGTACAGCCAGCAGGATCTGGCCGGCTTTCTTTACTACCCCGTGGCCATCATCGTCAGCGCCGCGCTGTTGCTCATGTCGCTCGGGGTTTTCATCAAGTTGAGCAGTTCAGACACGATGGAGGAGTGCACTTAACCGCCGCCTGAGGTTAAGCGCACGCCCGGCTTTACGCCATGAGGGGCAGGGATTACGCTATCTCTTATGAGTTCCCCGCAACCCTCGATCCCCCCGGATACAGCCTCCCTGGAAGCGCTGCGCCAATCGCTCGCGCTCCGGCTGCGTGAATTTCTGCCGCGGGAATCGGTGCTGACCAACGAGGAAGATCAGCGCCCGTACGAGTGCGACGGATTATCGGCGTATCGCAAGCTGCCCTGGATCGTGGTGCTGCCGGATACCATCGAGCAGGTCGGCCGTGTATTGAAACTTTGCTCCGAGCAGAACATTTCCGTCGTGGCGCGCGGCGCGGGCACGGGACTTTCCGGCGGCGCGCTGCCGCTCAGCGACGGCGTGTTGCTATCGCTGACCAAATTTTCCCGCATTCTCGAAATTGACCCGGACAACCGCACCGCCACGGTCGAACCGGGCGTGCGCAATCTCGCCATTTCGGAAGCCGTCGCCCAGTATGGCTTGTACTACGCGCCCGATCCCTCCTCGCAGATCGCCTGTTCGATCGGCGGAAATGTCGCGGAGAATTCCGGCGGGGTGCATTGCCTGAAATACGGGCTGACCGTGCACAACATCCTGGGGCTCAAATTCATGACCATGGATGGCGAGCTGATCTCGGTCGGCGGGAAAACGTTGGACAGTCCCGGTTACGACCTGCTCGCGACCCTGACCGGCTCGGAAGGCATGCTGGGCATCATCGTCGAAATTACCGTGAAGCTCCTGCCGATACCGGAACGCGCCCAGGTGTTGCTGGCCGCCTTCGATGACATCGAAAAGGCCGGCGCCGCCGTCGCCGCCATCATCGCCAGCGGCTTTATCCCCGCGGGGCTCGAGATGATGGACAACCTCACGATTCGCGCCTCCGAGGATTTCGTGAAGGCCGGTTACCCCGTTGATGCCGCGGCCATGCTGCTGTGTGAACTCGACGGCATCAACGAAGAGGTCAACGAAGGCATCGCGCTGGTGCGTGAACTGTTGCTCAAGCAGGGCGCGACCGAGGTCCGGGTCGCGAAAAACGAAACCGAACGCATGCGGATGTGGGCCGGACGCAAGGCGGCGTTTCCCGCGGTCGGGCGCGTCGCGCCGGATTACTACTGCATGGACGGGACCATCCCGCGCAAGCATCTCGCCAAAGTGCTGACCACCATCGGCGCGCTCTCGCGCAAGTACGGCCTGGCGGTCGGAAACGTGTTTCATGCCGGCGACGGCAATTTGCACCCGCTGATCCTCTACGATGCCAACAAGCCCAGCGACCTGAAAAAAGCCGAAGAACTGGGCGGCGAGATCCTGGAGGCCTGCATCGCCGTGGGCGGCACCATCACCGGCGAACACGGCGTGGGGGTGGAGAAAATCAATCAGATGTGTCTCCAATTCACCAAGGAAGAACTGGACCAGTTTCATGCCCTGAAAGCGGCCTTCGACCCCAAGGGCCTGCTCAATCCCGGCAAGGCGGTGCCCAAACCCGCGCGCTGCGCCGAGTTCGGCCGCATGCACGTGCACGGCGGTAAAATGAAATTCCCCGAACTGGAAAGATTCTGAATCACGCACATGGTCACGGTTGCCGATCGGGATATTTCGAGCGCACTGGCCGAGGCGGTGAAGATGGCGGCGCGTAACCGCACGCCGCTCGCCATCGTCGGCAACGGCACCAAGCGCTTTTATACCGGCGAGGCGGAAGGTAAAAAGCTGGACGTGACCGGCCATGTCGGCATCGTTTCGTACGAGCCGACCGAACTCGTTATTACCGCGCGCGCCGGAACCAAACTGGCTGACGTCGAAGCGGTGCTGTCCGAAAAGGGGCAGATGCTCGGTTTCGAGCCGCCCCACTTCGGCGACGCCGCCACGCTGGGCGGCACCATCGCCTGCGGCTTTTCCGGACCCCGCCGGCCGTACGCCGGCTCCGCCCGCGATTTTGTACTGGGCGCAAAAATCATCAACGGCAAAGGTGAAATCTTAAAGTTCGGCGGCGAAGTGATGAAAAACGTGGCCGGTTACGACATCTCCCGGCTCATGGTGGGCGCACGGGGCACGCTCGGCGTGCTGCTCGAAATCTCCCTCAAGGTGCTGCCCAAACCGGCCAAAGAATTGACCCTCGCGTACGAGACACCCGCGGACAAGGCCATCAAAACCATGAACAACAATGCCGGTCAACCGCTGCCGCTTTCCGCCGCCTGCCATATTCGCAACACCTTATATGTTCGACTCTCCGGAAATGACCTGGGAGTGCAGGCGGCGCGCACCAAACTGGGTGGCGATCTGGTGAAAAACGGCGATGAGTTTTGGAAACAATTGCGCGAACACCGGCACGATTTTTTCCAGGGCGCGGATGCACTATGGCGGCTTTCCGTGCCGCCCGCGACATCCGCGCTCGATCTGCCCGGAAATTGGATCATTGACTGGGGCGGCGCGCAACGATGGCTTAAAAGCGCGGCAACACCTGGCGACGTCTACCGTGTCGCGGAGCAAGCGGGCGGTCATGCCACCCTGTTTCGTCCCGGGACGGGAAATGGCGCCAAGTTTCATCCCCTGCCCGCGGCCCTGGTCGCGCTGCAGCACCAGCTCAAGCAGGCTTTCGATCCGGGAAGCATTATGAATCAGGGCTTGGCTGAAACGATCTAATCTGAAATTCCATCCGCGACCTCGTTTCCAACTTCCAACACCACCAACGGCGCCGGAATAAAAACCACCACATGCCAGCCCACCCGAAACTCACGATTCGCGGAATACGCGCGCGCGCGGTAAATGTCCCGATGGCGCGCCCGCTTCAGACCGGCGGCGGTACCGTCGGTACTGCGCCGCTGGTTCTGGTCGATCTGGAAACCGATGAAGGCGTGACCGGGTGCAGCTACGTCTTTTGTTATACGCCGCTCGCGCTGAAACCGACGGCGCAGCTTGTCATGAATCTCGAGCCCTTGATCAAGGGAGACATCGTCGCCCCGGTCGCCATGGAACAAAAACTCCAAAAGCGGTTTCGGCTGCTGGGCCCTCAGGGCCTGACCGGCATGGCGCTGGCCGGCATCGACATGGCGGCCTGGGATGCGCTCGCGAAGGCCGTTGAACTGCCCCTGGTCAAATTGCTGGGCGGTGAGCCGCGCCCGATCACGGCCTACAACAGTTGCGGACTCGGGATCATCGGGGCGGAGCGCGCCGCGATTGAGGCACGCGAGTTGGTCGCTCCCGGCTTTCAGGCGATTAAAGTCAGGTTGGGCTACCCCGATGTGAAAACCGACGTCGCGGTCATTCGCGCGGTACGGAAAGCGGTTGGCGATGATATTTTACTGATGACGGATTACAACCAGTCGCTCTCCGTGTCCGAGGCCATCACGCGCTGCCGATTGCTCGATGAGGAAGGCATTTACTGGGTGGAAGAACCCACCGTGGCGGATGATTTTCTCGGCCATGCCGCGATCGCCCGTGAAGCGAAAACGCCCATTCAGATCGGAGAAAACTGGTGGGGAACGCATGACATGGCAAAAAGCCTGGCGGCCGGGGCTTCCGACTTCGTCATGCTCGATGTCATGAAGATCGGCGGCGTAACCGGTTGGCTGCGCGGCGCCGCGCTGGTCGAACCGCGCGGCATACCGGCCTCGAGTCACCTGTTCCCGGAGATCAGCGCGCATCTGCTGACCGTCGCCCCCACTTGCCACTGGCTGGAATACGTGGACTGGGCGAGTCCGATTCTCAAGCACCCGCTGCGTGTTGAAAACGGACATGCGCTGATCGGCTCGGCGCCGGGGATCGGCCTCGAATGGGATGAGCAGGCGGTAAAGCGTTTTCTGGTTGAATAGCTAAAAGTAAAAATTCTCCGTCCACACGCGTCAAATACCGTCCGCGACCAACTCCACCCAGTGCCTGACCGGTACCGTTGAAGCGCTCTGCAAGTGAGCCAGGCAACCGATGTTGGCGGTGGCGATAATTTCGGGCGCACCGGATTGCAAGGCGTTGATCTTGTTTTTCAACAGTTGCTGTGACAGGTCACGCTGCAAAATCGAGTAGGTCCCCGCCGAGCCGCAACAGAGGTGCGCATCCGGCACGGACGTCAGCGTAAATCCGGTTTCCCGCAAAATCTTTTCCACCACCCCGTTCAGTTGCTGGCCGTGTTGGAGTGAGCACGGCGACTGGAACGCGACTTTGTTTCCACGTTTGACTACGGTCCTTAATTTCGAGGTGTCTGCTTGCGCCAGAATCTCGCTGATATCCCGGGTCAGACCGGAGACGCGCCGCGCTTTTTCCGAGTAGCGCGGGTCGTTTTTCAGCAGACGTCCATAATCTTTTACGTGCGTGCCGCAGCCGCTCGCGGTCATGACGATCGCCTCGCAACCGGCCTCGATGTGCGGCCACCAGGCGTCGATATTTCGGCGGGCAAAATTCAGCCCGTCCTCAATTCCCGACGTGTGATGGCTCGCGGCACCGCAACACCCGGCGCCGGGCGCCGCCGCCAGACTGACGCCGAGTTTATCGAGCACACGTGCCGTCGCGGCATTGATATCGGGCGCCAGTGCCGGCTGCACGCAACCTTCGAGCACCAGCATGCGGCGCGAATGACGGGCCTCGGGCCACGCCAGCGCCCGGCGTGTCGGCGGAATTTTCCGCTTGAGCGGCGGCGGCATCAGCGGTCGGAAAAACTGGCCCAATCGCAAGAGCGGCGTGAAGCGTGCGGGATAAGGAACGATATGGCGTAGCGCCCAGCGCCGAAACCGGTCGGTCCAGGGGCGTGTTACTTTTTGATCGACCAGTTCGCGCCCGATATCGAGCAAGCGATGAAATTGCACGCCCGAGGGACAGGTGGTTTCGCAGTTCCGGCAAGTGAGACAACGGTCAAGATGTAGCTGGGTGTGCTTCGTAACCGGCGATCCCTCGAGCATCTGTTTAATGAGGTAGATCCTGCCGCGCGGGCCGTCGAGTTCATCGCCCAAAAGTTGATAGGTGGGACAGGTGGCGTTACAGAATCCGCAGTGCACGCAGGTGCGCAACACGGCATCGGCTTCCCGGCCCTGGGGTGTGTCACGAATGAGCGCGGCTAACGCAGTCTGCATGGGTGAAAAGATACACGATCCGTGTCATCAAGTCGCACGCTAACCCGGCAACGGCAAATCCAAAGGGGCCGCTGTCATCATGGATTTCTGCGCGATACCCGCATCGGCCACACTCAGGCCTGGTGAGAAAAAATACCCGGCTTTTTCGTGGGAGCGAATTCAAATCCAAACTCCGGCCCGGATCAACACGGCATGCGGCGAACCGATTTTTCACAAGCCAGTGCCCTGGCGGTTCGACCCACTTGCACATTAAATTCGCTAAGGTTAGGATATTTCGCAATACATAATTTATTTCACTATAAGAAACATGATGAAATCCCCGGTTTCCTCGATCCAGGTCATCGACCGCATGACGGCGCTGCTCGAGGCCATTACCACCTGCTCGGAGCCTGCCAGCCTCAAATTCCTGTCGGCGGAGACGCGCCTGCATCCGTCAACCGCGTTTCGCATTCTGAACGCGCTGGCCAAGCACGCGCTCGTGGAACGCACCTCCGTGGGCCGCTACACCCTGGGGGTGAAACTCCTGCGCTACGGCAGCTATATGCATGGAAAAGTGGATTTGTTGCGCGAGGCCAAGCCAATCATGGAATGGCTGCGTTCACAACTGGGCGAGACCGTCAATCTCGCGGTGCGCGAAGGCGATGAAGTAGTATACGTCGAGCGGTCGATTCCGAACCGCATCATGCGGGTGGAACAGATCATCGGCAGTCGCGCGCCGCTGCATGTGACGGCTGTCGGCAAGTTGTTTCTCGCCGAGGGCGGTGAGAAGGCGTGTCGTGATTATGCCCGGCGCACCGGATTGCCCCGTTATACGCCCAACACCGTTACCCAGGCCAGCAAGCTCTGGAATCAGGTCGTGAACAACAGCAAGCATGGTTTTTCCATCGATAACGAAGAGGCCGAACAAGGAGTTACCTGCATCGGTGTCCCGGTTTATGACCGGCTGGGTAAAATCATCGCCGGTCTTTCAATTTCCGCGCCCTGCGATCGACGTCGCGATTCCTGGATGCCGCTCATCAAAAAGGCGGGTTCGGACTTATCCTCACGACTTGGGTACCTGGCAATAAAATCCGCCTAGAAAAAGTAATTTTTCCTTCAGATATTTTTACAAACTTTACCAGTGTGGCTTGATCTCCAGCCACCGACGAGAAGGCTAATTCATGAAATTCAAAACTTTCAATCCTCCGGTACGGACGCTCATGGGTCCGGGCCCTACCGATATTCATCCACGTGTTCTGTCCGCCATGGCGCGGCCGACGATCGGACACCTTGATCCCGCATTTCTGTCGATGATGGACGAAATAAAGGCCATGCTCCGATACGCCTTCCAGACAAAAAACGTGCTGACCATTCCCATTTCAGCGCCCGCCTCGGCCGGAATGGAAACCTGTGTGGTCAATCTGGTTGAACCCGGTGACAAGGTAATCGTGTGTGTCAATGGCGTCTTCGGATTGCGCATGAAAGAAAATATCGAGCGCGTTGGCGGACTCCCGATTCTGGTCGAGGATCGCTGGGGGGAAGTCGTGGATCCGGATAAACTGGAAGACACGATCAAAAAACACCGCGACGCCAAGCTCGTAACCTTAGTCCAAGCCGAAACGTCTACGGGGGTTTTGTCCGACGCCAAAACGCTCGTGGAAGTCGCCCACCGCTATGATTGCCTGACTATTGTGGATGCCGTGACCTCTTTCGGTGGCTCCCCCCTGAAGGTGGATGAATGGGGAATCGACGCCATTTTTACCTGCTCGCAAAAATGCCTTTCTTGCACGCCCGGTCTGTCGCCCGTGAGCTTGAATGACCGCGCGGTAGAGGCAATCAAGAAACGTCGGATCAAGATCCAGAGCTGGTTCCTCGATCTCAATCTGTTGATGGGGTACTGGGGATCAAAAACTCGTTCGTATCACCATACCGCTCCGATTAATCCTTTGTACGGTCTTCATGAAAGTTTAGTGATGTTGCACGAGGAAGGACTGGAAAAATCCTGGGCACGGCATTGGCATCATCACCATGCACTGCGGTCCGGACTTGAAGCCATGGGATTGTCGTTTTTGGTGAAGGCAGAGGCGCGGTTGCCACAAGTAAATGTCATTCAAGTCCCTCCCGGTGTGGATGAAGCAATATTGCGGCGCCGGCTGCTCCAAGAATACAATCTAGAAGTTGGCGCGGGATTGGGCGCGCTGGCGGGCAAGGTGATTCGCATCGGCCTCATGGGATACGGCGCTAATATGAAAAATGTCATGTACTGTCTGGAAGCCCTTGAGGCGGTTTTGTTCGAGATGCGCGCCCCAATTCAAACCGGAGTCGCCATGAATGCCGCGCAAAGCTCGTCGATCCAGAACTGAGCCACACCGTCACATCAGGGATCGACATAACTGAACCGCTGCTGATCGCGAACAGCAGGGAACCGACCGGACAAAGTACTCGATCAGCTGGGAAATCGCGTCCAGCACGCGCTACGCGCTTTCACCCCCCGCGACCAAAAAGCCGTGAAATCCGCCGCCGAGCGTGCACGGATCATCGGCAATTCCCCGCTCAGGTGACGATACGAAAAAACAGTCGATCGCGAATCCGCCCATGAAATTCTGAAGCGCAAAACGGCCAAGGAATTGGCGGCAAAAACCGAAGCCGAAAGCGGGGACGGTGGGTTGTTGGGCGGCTTGCTGGGATCGGGCTCGGGGAAAGAACGATCGCGTCAATCCGCGGGCGAGGCGATGGTTACGAGCGCCGCCCGCGCCATCGGCCGGCAGATCATCCGCGGCGTTTCGGGATCGTTGCCGGGCGGTCGTCGCCGACCATTCCGCATTGGAGCGGATGACAGTCAACTCCGGTCGCGATGAGCGAACGGATACGGCTAAATCCACTTTTTACGGCGAAACAGGAGCAGCATCCCGCCGGCGAGCGCCGTCATCAATATCAGCACCAGGGGGTATCCCCAGCGCCAGCCCAATTCGGGCATGTTGTGGAAATTCATGCCGTAAATGCCCACGATGAATGACAGCGGCATGAAGATCGTGGCGATGATCGTCAATACCTTCATGACTTCGTTCAAGCGGATATTCAAACTTGAAAGATAAATATCCAGCATGCCGGAGAGCATGTCGCGATACGTTTCGATGGTATCAATGACCTGGATGGTGTGATCATACACGTCGCGCAAATAAATCCAGGTGTCTTTCCGGACCAACGGCGATTCGCCGCGCTGTAAACCGCTTATCACTTCACGCAACGGCCAGACGGATTTGCGTAATAACAGTAATTGGTGTTTCAGGGTATGCAATGTTTGCAGAGAGGCCGAAGTGGGTCTTGATATGAGATTTTCCTGCAATGACTCGATACGCTCGCCCAGATCTTCAAAAATGGCAAAATAATTATCTACTATGGTGTCCAACAGCGTGTACGCCAGGTAATCCGCGCCATATTTCCGCATGCGTCCGCGATTACTGACTATCCGGTCCTTTACGCCACTGAATAAATTGCGATCGCTTTCAAGAAACGATATGACCAGGTTCTTCCCGAGAATCAAACTGACTTGTTCGGTAATGATTTCGGCTGAATGGCTTCCGCTTCCCAGCCGCTTTAATACGATGTAAAGATAATCGCCATAATCCTCGAGTTTTGGACGTTGGTCGGTATTGAGAATGTCCTCGAGCACCAGTGGGTGCAAGCCGAAGAGGTCGATGAATTGCGACAAATGCTCGACTTCATGCAATCCGGTAACGTTTATCCAATTCACCCCGGGAACATCGCGCATGGCAGCCAATTCTTCCGCGGTCTTCAGTTCTTTTTCCACCGCACTTTCTTCGTTGTAATGCAACAACATCAGATGCGTCGTATCGCTTTTTCGTTCACCGATATGCACAGGAGTGCCGGGCGGAAGACCGGCCTTGCGCGAACGTTTTGGCGCCAGTCGAGACATAATTTCACCTTTTTTTCGTGGCTGAATGATCGGCGGGTTTCTAACCCGTCACAATGGTTATAGTATCTCTACAGGTCGGTTTGGCCCATAATCATTCAAGGGATTGGATATGGATATGTTCCGCGTTGCCCATGCGAGTGCCCGGGATTGGCAGCAAGCCGCCAATTCCTGCCTCGGCCAGCTTGGAATCATCTCCGTCAAGGCGAATCTGGGCTTTCTCTATGTTACCGACCGTATCGCCGGCCAACTTCCGCAAATCCTGACCTTCTTCAAGGAACATACCGACATTCAGCACTGGGTCGGAAGCGTGGGAGTGGGAGTGTGCGCCACCTCGCAGGAGTACAACGACAAACCCGCCATCTGCGTGATGCTGGCGGAATTTCCCGCCGATTCTTTTCGCGTCTTCCCCGCCATCAAAGCCGACATCGACGAATTCACGGATTATCGCGCGTGGTGCAACGAGACCAACGCCCGATTCGCCGTGGTACACGGCGACCCGCGTAATCCGAAGACGCCGGATTTTATCGCCGAACTCGCCGACGCGATACCAGGCGGGTTCCTGGTGGGTGGCCTGACTTCTTCGCGCGGGCCTTATTTCCAGATCGCCGGCGGACTGACCGAAGGCGGTGTTTCCGGCGTGCTGTTTTCGGATCGCATTCCGGTCGTCACGGCTCTGACGCAGGGATGCACACCGCTTGGCAAAAAACACGAAATCACCGAGTGCCAGGACAACATCGCCATCCGTATCGATGACCGTCCGGCCCTGGAAGTTTTTAATGAAGAGGCCGGCGATATTCTCGCCCGCGATCCGGCGCGTGCCGCGGGATATATTTTTGCGGGTTTTCCGATCAAGGGTTCGGACACCGGCGATTACATGGTGCGCAACATAGTAGGTATCGATCCGGAAACCAAGGTTCTGGCCATCGGCGAATACCTGAATGCCGGTGATACCGTCATGTTTTGCCGGCGCGATATCCGCACGGCTTACGAGGACCTCGTGCGCATGCTCCACGATATCAAGTGCCGGCTTAGTAAGCCGCCGAGAGGCGGTGTCTACTATTCCTGCCTCGGCCGTGGCGCGCATATGTTTGGCGAGAATTCAGAGGAACTGAAAACCATCCGTCAGGAACTGGGCGACATCCCGCTCGTGGGGTTTTTCGCCAACGGCGAAATTTCGCACAACCGCCTCTACGGTTTTACCGGAGTGTTGACACTGTTTCCCTAAGTGAAACGGCCATGACCACGGCGATCGTTCCTGCCCTGCTCTTCTTCGATCCGTCAGCCGGGGAAGAGAAAAAACAGTCAGTCAAGATTAAAACGGGCAGCAAGTCTGAAAAAGAAAAACGCCTGTTCTGCGCCGCCTGCCGCCATCCCGTCACGCACCAGGATCAGCGCATCCCGGTGCAGGGAACGCACGAGCACCGCTGCACCAACCCCCACGGGGTAACCTACCATTTCGGATGTTTTCGCGAGGCTACCGGTTGCACCGCCACCGGCGAAGCGACGACGGAGTACACCTGGTTTCCGGGGTACGCCTGGCGCATTGCTCTGTGCGCGAACTGTCATGTGCACCTCGGCTGGCAATTTCAGACCGAGGCAGATTATTTCTATGGCCTGATCATCAATCGCCTGACCTCGGCGGGACGCGCCCGGGATTAATACACTAGCCGACTGGCAACGGCGCGCCCGCGAACCGCTCGAGCAAGAGGCCCACGGCATAACCCAGGCCGGTCGCGAGCAGCGCGATGACGAAGAACTCAAGCCCCGAGCGCCCCATGGGCTGACCGGCCAACCGGCCCTTGAACATGCCCACACCGAATAGCGCGGCACCGGTAATCGTCACCGCCCACAACAACGCCCAGTGGAGCGGCATGAAGCTGAACGGCGCCAGCGGCAGCACGCCGCCGAGGATGAAGGAAAGCGCCATGACCAGCGCCCCCTTGACCGGATTGTTGACGTCGGCGCTCCCCAGACCGAGCACTTTTTCCTGAAACGTCGCCACGAACACCGACTTCTGTTCGTGCATCAGCTTCACAATGCGATAGCAGGCCTCGCGCGCCAGGCCCTCGCGGTGCAGGGCATCGAGCAAGCCTTCCTGCGCCAAATACGGTTCCTGCTCGACGAACTTCGCTTCCTTTTCCAGTTCGTGGTCGAAAATTTCCTTCTCGGCCTTGGACGAGAGATAGGCGCCGGCGGACATCGAGAACGCACCGGCGCAGACCGAGGCGGTGCCCGCCATCAGGATGACGAACCGGCTCGATCCGGCCGCCTGCATTCCGGCCAGCAGCCCGACGGTGCTGATGAGCCCGTCCTGGATGCCGAAAACGAATTCCCGGATGCGGCCGCGCGCCTCGATTTTTCTGCGCTTCGCTTCGACCGGATGCGCCATGATCAGTATTTGTGTTCGGAACCGCCGGTGGGTCCGCCGGGTTTCCAGTCAGCCGGGCACAGCCGTCCGGTGCACACCGCGCGCAGCACGCGCAGCGTCTCTTCCACGCTGCGGCCGACGTTCATGTTGGACGCGGCGCTGTACTGGATGATTCCCTCGGGGTCGATGATGTAAGTCGCGCGGATGGCCACCCCGTCCTTGGGATGCAGCACCTGGTAGGCGCGGGTTACTTTCTTCTCGGTATCGCTCAAGAGCGGATAAGCGATACCCCCCAACTCCTCGGCCCAGGAACGGTGGCTCTCGACGGGATCGACACTCACGCCATATATAAGCGCTTTTTCCCTGGAGAAGTCGCCGGCCATCCGGCTGAAGCCCGTGACTTCGGTGGGACAGACGAAGGTGAAATCGGCGGGATAGAAAAACAGCACCAGCCACTGCCCGCGAGCGTCGCTCAGGGAATAGTTCTTGACCTTGCCCTGATACACTCCGGGCAGGCTGAAGTCGGGCGCGGCATCGGCGATGGTCAACATGGTTCCAACATGGTAGAAAATCCGCCCCGAAGGCACAAGGAAAAAAAGATTCCACCTGCCGACAGGAGAACCTGGTGGAATATCTGGGGGAAAGAAGTAATTCTATCGAGCCTATTTTGACGGTACTGAAAAATACTAACGTTTGACATGAGGGGCACGCGTAGGCCGCAGGCCGGAGCGTGTCCCCTCGATGGAAGGGTTGGGCGTCATGGTTGAAGACACTCAGGCTGCTGCGCGCTTGCGGGTGATCGTCAACGCAGGTGGATGCGCTAGTGTTTGATACACGACACAGTACCTTTCCGTAAGGCGCAGGAGCGTGGCGAGTTGTTCCTCCGATGCGTCAGTGTCGAGCGTGAACTGCAGCCGAATATTCTGGAAACCTACTGGAACCTCCTTTGACAGACCCAGCGTTCCGCGGAAATCGAGATCACCCTCAGCTTGGAGCGAGGCATCTCGCAACTCAATGCCAAGCGCCGTGGCTACTGCGTTCAGCGTAACGCCTGCGCAGGCCACCAGAGCTTCGAGCAACATGTCGCCAGAACAGGCAGCTTGCCCGCTTCCGCCAGTGGCCGGATGCAGCCCAGCAACGACAAGTGCTTTGCCGGTTTCGATCTTGCAGCTGACACCTTCACCGATGCGGCCTTGCGCACGCAGGGTGATCAGCGCCGCCTCTGGGGCTTCGCGATAGTGCTCTTTCAGCGGAGCCTGGACAGACCACAGATCGTCAGCATTCATGATGGAGCTTCCTCGCGATTGCTGTATGACGCCCAACGTAATTTAGACGTCACATTCTGACGTATAACCTGGCCCCGTGACGTCTAACTTGGCAGGGTCAGAAGACCATAAGTAGTTTGCCAACAGGCACTTAGATCATAAGCCAGTATGGCAATGCAGTATTAACCGATCCGACAAACCCTGCAAAACCACTTGAGTAAAGCTAAGGAAGGGAAAAGGCGTTGTTCCAAGCCCCGTAGCCGCCGCCGAGCATCGCCGCCGGAATCGGGAGAAGCGAGCCTCGTGTTTGAGCCCGTGGCGCGTAATGTGCGCCCGGCGAGTTAGGCGAGCGCCGATTCCGGCGAGAAGCGCAGGAAGCAGTCGGCGGCTCCGGGCGGCCTTTTCTTTCATGGCTTTCTTTTGGCCGAACAAAAGAAAGCCACCCAGGGTGCAGGGGCGGAGTCACCCGCAATTAGCTTTTAA
>Ga0209109_10001308_pt1 | contig 13703 bp, 15 predicted proteins | sample Rifsed10ft2_FD_184004 | JGI IMG/M metagenome (GOLD analysis project Ga0209109, IMG submission 184004) | Soil microbial communities from Rifle, Colorado, USA - sediment 10ft 2 (version 2) | ecosystem: Environmental > Terrestrial > Deep subsurface > Rock core/Sediment | place: Rifle, Colorado... | reverse complement strand
CCCGAACAAGCCGCGCTGGCGCTGGGGATTGTGTCCGTGCCCAATGAGTCGGTCGAGCGCACCACACAATCCCCTGAGTCCGTGTCCGAGAAGGAGTCATCCCCCACCCCGCCGCACCGGGCCAAACGTGATGCCGCGTTGACGGCTCCGGCGGCGACGACCTTGCTGTCCAGCGCCTTTCCCGAGTTGGAAGCCCGCAGCGTCCAGGCGTTGTCCGAACTCTCGGCCACGCGCGCCACGAATGCTCAAGTGTTGAAGATCGCCGGTCTGTTGGCTCTCGCCGGGCACGAAGCCGAGCGCGCCGTGAACGCCGCGCTGCCCATCGTCAACAACCCCGGTGCTCGCAAACTCGTGCAGGTGGTGGACCTGCTGGTTGATTTACGCAGCCTGATTGGGCACGGGCGTTGTGCGCCCGAGTGCGCGTCCATGCTGGCCGCGCTGGTCAAACAAGCTGCCACGCTCAAACAGGCCGTTCGCGCCCACACGCCCACCCCCAAACGGAGCAAGAAGCATGGGACGCCGGCCCCGGCTGGATAGGAACACCCAACTCGGCTGGTTCCTGCTGGCCGTGCGTGACCACCCCTGGGCGACGCCATCCCTGATCCAGGCGGATAGCGGTCTCAGTCCGCAGGCCATCAAGCGGGTGGCCCAACCCCTGGCGCTCAAATACGGTTTGGTCGAACGTGGAGACATCCGGGGGGAGTCCCGCGCGGCACGCCGCTTCGGCCTGACGCCGGATGGAGCCGCGATGCTCGGACAACGGCTGCCGCGCTCAGTGATGCGCGACGCCTTCCTGCGCGCCCTGCACCTGGACTCTGCCCGGCGTCTGCTCGCCGAATGGGTGCGGTATCCCGGCACGATCTGGTCGTGCTCACCCTTCACCGTGTCGGCCAAGTATTTGCGCCCAACAGGCCGCCGCCCCCGGATGGAGCAGAAGGCTGAACCAGGGGAATATGGCGACGGGGCCTATCACTCGCTGCGGTTCGATGGCCTGGCCTGTGTGTCGTTTGACCGCGGGCAGTATCTCAATGTGGCGATCTGGGTGGACCCCGGCCACATCGCGCTGGACGGGTTCTACCACCAGTTTCGCAGCACCTATGCCTGGGGCCGCCGCCCGGAGTTCACCGGGCACGTGCGCACCCTGCCCCTGTTGGTGGTCCTGGCCGCCGATGAAGGACGGCGACAGCGATTACTCCGGGTCTGGGACGACGCCCGGCCGGATGGGGAGCATCCCCACTATTTCCGCATCACGACGCTGAAGTCACTCGAATGCCCGGACCCGAAGCGCCCGTGGTGGGACGAGCGTGGTCAGCCGCAGACCGGGGTATGGGGCCGGGTGGTGCCCTTCGAGCATCCCAGCCTCTCGCCGACGAACGCGGAGAATGGCTGGTGGGGTGAGATGGCGACGAATATGCGCCCATTCACCCAGTGGCCGAGTCCGCTCATCTTGAAACGCAAGCAGGCGAGTGTTTTGGAATGGGCCGAGAAAGCGAAGACGTCTGCCGCGCGGAGGGTGCGGGACCATCGGGCCGTCGGCCTGCGTGGGCGGGAACTGCTGGAGCAGATCGGGCGGTATCCCCTCATCACGACGAGCGAGTTGACGATTGTGTTGGGGCGGACCCGCAAGGCCGTGGCTGATGGGCTCCGAGAATTGGTCGACATCGGCCTGATCCACCATCCCAACATCGCCGAGACGGGTTACGTGATGACCAGTTGGGGATTGGAACTCCTGGCCGGCCAGGCGGGATTTTCGCCCGGCGAGTACGCCAAGCTGCGGCACTGGCCCGTCCGCACCGAGGGTCGTGTGGTGCACTATGCCGTCGAAGGACTGCTGGCGTGCCGCGCGCACACGCGGTTGGTGCTCGACTTCTTGGTGGGACTGCGGCGTTATGGGCCGGGTGTCAACCTGCGGCTCCTGACCTGGGATCATGTGCAGTGCCTGATCGAGTTCCCGTTTCGGCCCGCGCCGGAGAAACCACCCAAACGCCGTGGCTCCCGGCCAGCGCGCTTGGAACCGCCGCGCGTCAGCCCGGATGCGAAGGGTCAGGTGCGGGTCTTTAGTCCGACGGTGAAGCACTACACAGACACGGCGTTCTGGCTGGAGGTGGATCGGAGCACGGAGAAAGGCCAGGCGCTCTGGGGCAAATTGGACCGCTACTACCGCATCCAGAACGTGAACCCGAGAGTCCGTTCCTGGCCGCGTCTGCTCATCGTGGTGGAGCGTGACGACGAGGCGCGCCTGCAAGCCTTACGGCGGCGACTCGTCCAGTTGAACAGGCACTACAGACTCCAGCTCGACGTGCGCCTGACGCGCACGGACTTGCTCGACGATGACAGGGGCAAGCTCGATCCCACCAAGAAGGTCTGGCGCACGGTGGAGGCCAGCGAGTTTAGGTATGCGTTTGATCAGCCGGCCTGGCTCACGACCGGAACACACAGATGACGCTTGGAAGGTAAGCCCATAATGGACGCGCCCTTTCACGAGTTGATCGAGGCCGCCCGCAAGCGAGCTGGCCTCAGCCACGACCTGCTGGCGCACCGCGCCTGGACTTCACCCGGTTATACGTATCGCATCTGCACCGGCAAATCCAAGCCAGGCCGGGACACCGTGATCCGGTTAGGCCTGGCGCTCAATCTCTCGGTCGAGGACCTGGACCTCCTGCTCCGCGCTGCCGGGCATCTCGGGCTGATCGAGGTCGAGAAGGATCCATTTCCAGCTCGCCAAGGGAAGTGGGCTAGCGCCTCTTCGCCGGGAGCATGGGCACCAGGGCGAAAACGAGAGGCCGACGGGTGAGAACCAGAAGCGCCGCCGTGTGCATTTGCCTTCGTTTCGATCCCATCATCTCTGGCTGGGTATGGGATGAGGGCCGTGGTTTCCGCGCGCTGCCGGACCATTTTCTGGGCCGGCAACCGGGCAGCACCACGATCGGAATGTACAACCGGCTCTAGGTGGCCGAGGCTCTGCTCGAGGAAGCAATAATGCGGGCCACGTCTTTTCGGGTGGCGCCGAGCGCAATCAGCGAACGGATCAGAAGATCAAGCGACACAGAAGCATCACCGGCCTCAATTTTCGCGACCCGCGACTGGCTGGATCGCATCCGTTTCGCCATTTCGACCTGGGTGAGCTTCGTGCTTCGCCGATATTCCCTGACGCTCCGGCTGAGCGCCAGCTTCAATTCGACGTACGCTGCCTCTTCAGGCGTAAGCTCTAGAAACTCGTCGACGCTGCCGACTTTCCATCCTTTTGCTTCCAGGCGCTTTTTCTTTGCTTTATCCATATCCACCTTTCCTGACCTACGCCTCATAATCTCGGAGGCGTTGCTTGCAGGCGTCAATCACGGGCTGGGGTGTTTGCTTGGTTCGCTTTTCAAATACCTCCAGAATGATAATGGCATCGTCATCACTCCGGTAAATGATCCGCCACGTGACCTTCTCGTCATGGATCCGCAGCTCGTGGCACCTTGGCCCAATGGATGGCATTGGCCGTGAATGGGGCATCGCTAGCATTTCGCCCGATTGCAGCCTCCGCAATAAATACCCGGCTTCCACACGGGCCTCGCGTGAGAAAGGGGGTGTCCTGACGACACCGTGAAGCCATACCAGCGACTTATCTTTTGGGGCCATCGCTATATCCAGGATATGTCATTTTTGACATATTGTCAAGACGGCGCGAGAAAAAAATCTGTGGCGCGGCACGATCCAAAAGGGCCCAGACCGCAACCTTAGGCCGGCATGCCAGGCCACCTCGCACTGATCGCCTCGGCTCACGAAAACCCGTCTCACAGAAGGTCACTGGCGACATGACCGCTGGCTGGCGGATGTGATCAGCCCGCGTGCGCTGTCGAAAGCGCATCGCCCAGAGACTTCGCTGACCCGGGTTTAAAGCCTTTGCCTTTGAAGCCCGACCGAGCGCGGGTGAAGTCCAGCCCCGAGGCGTCCAGCGGCGTCGGTCGCCTCTGCCCGACGCTCTGCGTCGTCCGCGCGAGTTGTTGAGCAAGGTGCACGTAATGCTCGGTCATCGTCAAGCTCTCATGTCCGAGCAGGGCCTGGAGCTCAAAGGCATTGCCGCCCACCAGGAGAAAGTTGGTCGCAAAGGTGTGACGCAGCAAGTGAAAGTGAAAGCGCTCGATACCCGCCTTGGCCCGCACCTTGCGAACGATGTCTTGCAGGCCGGAGGCGGTCATGAGCGTACCATCCTGGTTCACAAAGACATTCGGCGCATCGCCCTGCCTGAATAGGTTGAGGTAACGCGAGAGCAACTTGTGGACCTGGCTTCCGAACGGGAGGATCCGCTCTTTGTCACCTTTGCCACAGACCTTGAGGCGGCATTGTGCCAGGTTCAGGTCCTTCAATTCCAGCGTGACCACCTCGTTCAGGCGCACTCCGGTATCCAGGGCCAGCCCCAGGATCGTCTGCCAGCGTGCTCCAAACCAGGTGTTCGGATTGTGCACCGCCGCCAGCGTTTTGATCTCGTCTTCTTCGAGAATCTCGATCAGGTGCCTGGGCAATTTGGGGAGCTTCAAGGCTTCAAACGGGTTGGTATACCCGTTTTCGGACAGCCAGACGCCGAAGGTCTTCAGGCTCCGGACATCCTGGTGTATCGTGGCGGGAGCCAGGCGCCGCTCTTCAGTTGGCTTGTGAGGGTGGTCCGCCCAGGCCTGGTCAAGGCCCTGCCGGTGCGCAATGTAAGCCTTGGCCCGCTCCGGGGTGATGGTGGAGAGAAGGAGTTCTGCTCCCGGCTGCCCGGCGCACATGAAACGCTCGAACCCCCTCAGCACTTTGGCGTAGCCGCCAATGGTGTGCTCGGAGAGGTCTTCGAGGTGCAGATCGGCCAAGTATTGCTGGACCGTGTGCTTGTAGGGGACCCTCATCATTTTCGCCCTAAGGAACTTGGTTGTCATGGTTATAGCACCTCCAGAGATTTGGGTCTATTCCCGCGCATTTCTTGCTGTTCCCTGGCCTTCCCTGCTAGAATCCAAGTCGGAAAGCACTCGGTCTTGGGGCAGGGGGTCAAGCACTGGGTCTTAAACGCCAACGGCGACCCAATTCCTTGTGCGTTTGCGAAGGAACTTGGTCGCCGTTGGGTAAAGCACTTGCTCTCAGTGAGCCGCCCAGGACTCGAACCCGGAACCCTGTGCTTAAAAGGCACCTGCTCTGCCATTGAGCTAGCGGCCCGACCCCGAACGCCGCGCATTGTAACATGCCGAAAAATGAGCGTCAACGCGTTGACAATGCTCACCTACTTCTATCTCTCCCCTCATCTCGACGACGCCGTGCTCTCGTGCGGTGGGGTGATTCATCACCAAACTCAGGCCGGGGAGCGCGTCGTCGTCGTGACCGTGTGTGCAGGCGATCCGCCCCCGGGGCCGCTCTCAGACTATGCGTTGGAACACCATCAACGGTGGGAGACGCCCGGCGATGCGGTCGCCGCGCGGCGCGCAGAGGACTTGGCAGCCCTTAAAGTGCTTGGCGCGGAAGCGATTCACCTCGCCTTCCCAGACTGCCTCTATCGCACCGATCCCGCTTCAGGCCAGCATCTGTACCCTACGAGAGAAGCGCTGTTCGGGGACGTGCATCCGGCGGAGGCCGCGCTGGCGCAGGACATCGCCAGAGATATCGCCGGAGTGTTGCGGAGCGCACAGCCTCATCACCTCTACGTCCCGCTCGGGCTTGGGAATCACGTGGATCACCAGGTCGCCCGCCGGGCCGCGGAACTGGCCGGGGACGTTTTCGCCTACTTCGAGGACTACCCCTACGCCGCCCAGGAACCGGGGTCCGCCGCGATGGCCCTGGGCCGCGCGCTCACCCCGGAGGTCGTCCCGCTCATGGAGGCCGACCTCGCCGCCAGGGTCGCCGCTATCGCCGCCTACGCCTCGCAAATCAGCACTTTTTGGGGCGGCCTGGCCGAGATGGAGGCCGCCGTCCGCCAGTTCGCCGAGCGCACGGGCGGCGGGGTGCTGGCCGAAAGGCTGTGGCGGGCAGGGTAAGTTTGTTTGTTCTATTTGTCTTTACAAAGGTTGGGGCTTGTGCTACGATTCGGCCCGGTGGTCGGCAGGAAGACTGAGAGGCGCTCTCGGTCTTTTTTGGTATAGGCCACATCGAGGTCGTCCCCCGGAGGGGCCTCTCTACGCAAATTCGCTGGAAGGAATACGAGGGTAGTTCCATGTCTGAACAACAAACCTTCCTCACCCGAGAAGGCTTGAAGAAGCTCGAGGAGGAACTGGAGTTTCTTCGCACCGTGCGCCGCGCGCAGGTCGCCGAGCGTCTGCACGACGCACAGGAAGACGGCGAGCTGATCGAGAACGCCGAATACGAGGATGCCAAAAACGAGCAGGCGTTCGTGGAGGGCCGCATCCTGACGCTGGAATCCATGCTCTCCAACGCCGTCATCATTCAGGACAGCGGCCCGGAAGGCGTGGTGAGCCTGGGCAGCAAGGTGACCATCAAAGAGAGCGTCAGCGGCGGCAAGCCGGAAGTGTACCAGCTCGTGGGCGCGGCGGAGGCGAACCCCAAGCAGGGCCGCATCTCCAACGAAAGCCCGCTGGGCAAGGCGCTGCTGGGCCGCCGCGTGGGCGACGAGGTGAAGGTGAACGCTCCCGCTGGCACAATCTCTTTCCGCGTCGTGGCGATTGAGTGACGGCCCCGGAACCCGAACAGCCCCGCAGGCCTCAGCCCACTGCGGGGCTTTTTTATCAACGGACGGCGCGGATGAAATATCAGCCTCCGCGATATTCATTCCATCCGTTGACCCTGAGGCGCTATGGGCGAATATTCCGAACTCGAAAAAATCCGGCTGGCTAAACTGGAGCGTCTGCGCGCTGCAGGGATGGAGCCCTACCCCCCGCGCGTCGAGCGCACCCACACCACCGCCGCCGCCCTCGCGGACTACGCGCAGCAGGCAGTCGCCGACTCCCACACCGCGCACGGCGCGTACACGCTCACGGGCCGCCTGCGCTCGATCCGCGTGATGGGCAAAGCCGCCTTCGCGCACGTCGAAGACGGTGCGGGCAAGCTCCAACTCTACTTCCGCGCCGACGAGCTGGGCACAGAGAAATTCAAGCTCTTCGTGGACAACTTCGACCTCGGCGATTTCGTGCAGGCCTCCGGCGGCCTGTTCAAAACCAAGACCGGCGAAGTCACGCTGTGGGTACGCGATTACCGCATGCTGGCCAAAGCCGTCAGCCCCCTGCCCGCCGCCAAAGAGGAGATTGTAGACGGACAGAAGATTGTCCACTCCGCCTTCGACAATCCGGAGGCCCGCTACCGCGAGCGCTACGCCGACCTCGCCGTGAACCCCGAGGTGCGCGACGTGTTCCGCGCACGCGCCCAAATCTGCGCGGCGATCCGCAAATTCCTGGACCGCCACGGCTTCCTGGAAGTGGAGACGCCGATCCTTCAGCCGCTCTACGGCGGCGCGGCGGCGCGGCCTTTCACCACCCATCACAATCAACTCCATCAGGACTTGTACCTGCGCATCTCGTTCGAGCTGTATCTCAAACGCCTGCTCGTCGGCGGCCTCGAGCGCGTTTACGAAATCGGGCGCGACTTCCGCAACGAGGGCATCTCGTTCAAGAACAATCCTGAATTCACCCAGCTCGAATTCTATTGGGCCTACGCCGATTACCGGGACGTGATGCGCCTGACCGAGGACATGATCGCCTTCGTCGCCGACGAGGTGCTCGGAAAGCGGACGATCTCCTTTCAAGGCAAGGAGATCAGCCTGAACCCCGGCTGGACGCGCCTGCCCCTGGCCGACGCCATCGCGGAATTTGCAGGGATTGACATCGCCGCGCATTCCACCCCCGAAGCGCTGCGCGCGGCGCTGCGCGCGAAGGATATGCCCTTCGACCCCAATGCCACGCGCGGCAAATTGATCGAGGGTCTGCTCGGCGATTTCGTCGAGAAACGCCTCCAGCAGCCCACCTTCATCATTGACTACCCACGGGACATTTCGCCGCTGGCGAAGGCGAAGCCGGGCGACCCGAACACGGTTGAGCGTTTTGAGGCGTACGTCGCCGGGTTCGAGCTCTGCAACGCCTTCACCGAGCTCAACGACCCGCTCGACCAGGAGCAGCGCTTCCTCGACATGGGCCGCATGTACGACGCCGGCTCCGAAGACGTGCACCCGGTGGACGAAGACTACCTGCGCGCGATGCGCTACGGGATGCCGCCCAATGGCGGGTTCGGCATGGGCATTGACCGGCTGACTATGCTGCTCGCCGACAAGGCCACCATCCGCGAGGTGATCCTCTTCCCGCACCTGAGGACAAAAGAGGAATAGAGGCGAGGCCGAACCGGCGCTCGACCGGGCCGAGGCCACCGCCCAGGCCGTGCGGGACATCCTCTAATATCAAAATCATTTGGTGCTTGACCCACGCCAATTTAGGATGCTATAATCCGCGCAACTTAATATCATCCCCCGAAGCCACGCGGAGGGGGATATCCCAACGACGATAGAGACACGTCGCCGGGCAACCCACCAGAGAGCCGCCGGACGGTGCGAGGCGGCAGGCCAGCCGGACGATTTCCACTCTATAGGTGAACCGTGAGGTTCGCCGTCGCCCCGTGATGAGCGGGGCCGGGCGCTCCCGTTATAGAGTCCAGAGGCCGTAGGGGCGTAACAAGTTACGCCCGGCGGCGAAAGCAGGTGGCACCACGAGCGGCCCCTCGTCCTGCAACAGGATGAGGGGCCGTATTGATTCTCAGGAGGAGGTGCTATGGCGACAAGTTTCCTGTTACTGATTGTGGGGATAGGCGGCTGCGCGCTGCTGGCCGTCGTCGTCGTGGCCGCGGTCTGGGCCATCACCCATGACCGGCCCAGTAGAAATTAGAGATTGTAGATTAGAAATTGGACACTTCGTGAATCTCCAATCTCTAATCTCCCAAAGATAAGGAGGACGATGAAATGTTAGACATTAATCTCATCCGTACCCAACCGGATTTAGTGAAACAAGCCGTGACCAACCGGCAAGAACCGGCGCTGGCGGCGACGGTGGACGAAATCTTGGCGCTGGACGCGCGGCGGCGCGAGCTGCTGAAGGAGGTCGAGGCGCTCAAGGCCGATCGCAACGCGGTCAGCAAGGAAATCGGGAAGATGAAAGACGCCCGCGCGCGCGAGGCCAAGATCGCCGAGCAGAAGGGGCTGGGCGACAAGATCGCCGCGCTCGACCAGCAGGTGCGCGAGGTGGAGGCGAAGCTCGACGAGCTGATGAGCACCCTCCCCAACGTGCCCGACCCGCGCACCCCGGTCGGCAAGTCGGATGACGACGACGTGTTGCTGAGAGCGGTGGGCGAGCCGAGGAAGTTCGCCTTCACCCCGCTGGCGCACTGGGACCTGGGGCCGAAGCTCGGCATCATTGACTTCGAGCGCGGGGCCAAGCTCAGCGGCTCGCGCTTCTACGTCCTGAGCGGCGCAGGGGCGCGGCTCCAGCGCGCCCTCATCGCGTGGATGCTGGATTTGCACACGCGCCAGCAGCCCTACACCGAGGTGTACACGCCGTTCATGGTGCACTCGGACATCCTGTACGCGGCGGGGCAGCTGCCCAAGTTTCGCGACAACCTGTATCACGACGCCGAGGAAGATTACTGGATGGTGCCCACCGCCGAGGTGCCGATCACAGGCCTGCACAAAGACGAGGTGCTCGACGCCGCCACGCTGCCCCGGCGGTATACGGGCTACACCCCCTGCTTCCGGCGCGAGAAGATCGCCGCCGGGCGCGACGTGCGCGGCATCAAGCGCGGGCACCAGTTCGACAAGGTGGAGATGTACATCTTCTGCAAGCCCGAAGACTCGGACGCAGAACTGGAGCTGATGCGCGAGCACGCCGAGGCGACGTGCGCGCAACTTGGGCTGGCCTATCGCGTAAAACAGTTGAGCACGGCCGGCATCGGCTTCAGCGCGCGGATGACGTACGACGTCGAGGTGTGGGCGCCGGGCTGCAATGAATGGCTGGAGGTGTCGTCGGTGTCGAACTGCGGGGATCATCAGGCCCGCCGCGCCAACGCGAAGTTCCGCCGCGAGGCCGGGGCCAAACCCGAGTTCGTGCATACACTCAACGGCTCGGGGCTGGGCCTGCCGCGCACCCTCATCGCGGTGATGGAAAACTACCAGCAGGCTGACGGGAGCATCGTCGTTCCCGAGGTGTTGAAGCCGTGGATGGGGGGTATTGAGGTGATCAAGTAACAGGTGGAAGGCCGTCTCGCCCCGGCGGGCCGGGCTTGCGGCCCGAACGGGGTGGAAAGTGGAATGTTCCACCTTCCACCTTCCACTTTCCACCGATGACTCCCTCGGAGATTCTCCTCGTCACCCTCACCCTCCTCGTCATGCTCGTCGGCGTGGCGGGGGTGGTGCTGCCCGTCCTGCCGGACGTGTGGCTGATCTGGCTGGCCGCGCTGGGCTACGGCCTGCTCCAGCAGCCGTTGTTCGACGGCTGGGTCGGCGGGATCGCGATGGTGCTGCTCACCATTCTGATGATCCTGGGAGTCGTGGCAGACATCGCGCTGAGTCACGCAGGCGCGGCGCAGGGGGGCGCGTCGTGGCAGGCCATTGCAGCGAGCATCGCCCTCGGCCTCGTCGGCCTGTTCTTCTTTCCGCCCGTCGGGCCGCTGGTGGGCGCGCTCCTCGGCCTCTTTCTCGTTGAATTTCTCCGGCACGGGAAGGATGCGCAAAAGGCGTGGAGCGCAGTGAAGGGGTACGCGACCGGGTGCGGCCTCTCGGTGGTCGTGCGGCTGGGGATCGCGGTGACGATGATTCTGATCTGGGGGGCGTGGGTGGCGTTGGCGAGTTTTCTTGTACACGGATGACACGGATGGTCACAGATTGCACTGAGTTTTAATCGCTCAGTGTCATCCGTGCTCTTCCGTGCTATCCGTGTACAGCAATTCAGCCGTTGCAAGCCAGATGAGGGTGCCTTTCAGGCTCTCGTCTGGCTTTTCTATTTTGACGTGCGCGACCGTGCCCTCTTTGATTTTGACTGCGCCGCCCGTGATCTTCTCGACCACGTTAGCCATGTCCGGCGCGTGCCCGACGAGCATCAGCGATTCCCGCTCAGCATGCTCGCGCAGGAGCTTCTTCAGCGCCTTGTGGTCGAAGCCGGGGGAGAGCAGGTCGTGCGCCTGTGCCCGGTCGGCGAGGCCGAGGGCTTCGGCGACGAGCTCGGCGGTCTGGCGCGCGCGGACGAGCGGGCTGTGCAGAATCAGTTCGGGCTGGAGGCCGAGGCGGGCGAGCGCTGCGCCCTCTTCCCGGATGATGCGTTCACCTTCGGGGGTCAGAGGACGCTCGGCGTCGCTGCCCTGCCATGCGCCAGGAGGCCAGTTGGCGAGACCGTGACGGACGAGGTAGAGATTCAAAATCCCAACTCCCAAACTCCAAAGCGCGTCAGGGCTTGAAGTAGATTTGGCCGACGCCCATACGCTCAAGGCCTTCTTCGGCCCAGTGCTGCACCATCATCGAGTCGTCGTCGAGGGCGTGGAAAAGGGCGGGGATGGCGGACTGGTCGCCGATGAGGGCGAGGGCGCGCGCGGCGTTGGCGCGCACCTGCGGCGAGGCGTCCTGCTCCAGCGCGCGGACGAGGGCCAGGACAGCGGGACTCCCGATGTGGATGAGCGCGTCCGCGGCGATGCGGGCGATATACAGGCTGTGGTCGCCGAGGGCAAACAGCAAAGGCGTGACAGCCTCTGGAGCGCGGCACTCGCCGAGAGCGAACAAGGCCGCCGTGCGCACCTCGGAGTCGGGGTCGGCGGCGGCGGAGAGGAGCACACGCGTTGCGGTCACGCGTCCATCCGGGAGGCGGGCGAGGGCCGCGAGTGCGCGCACGGCCCACCAGCGCGTGTCCGTGTCGCCGGACGCCAGCGCATCCACAAGCGCAGGAAGATGGGTTGCGTCAATCGCGTCGAGGGCGGCGTGCGCGCGCGCGTCGTCGCCGGAGAACAAGTCGTCAAGATTCGTCATGCGTTACGCGCCAACTGATGGGCGATACGCGAATCAACGCCGATGGCGGCGATATTCCCAAGTGATGGCGAGGACCCAGATTTCCAGCGTGGCCAGGGCCAGCAGGACGAGGCCGATGGCGTCGGCGAGGTAGAGGGGCCGTGCGAGAAACAGCAGGCCGAGGGTGAGCTGGGGATTGAGCGGGTGCGCGGCCACGAGCGGACCGCGGAAAGGCTCCGGCGCGCCGAGGGCGGCGAAGCCCAGGACGAGCATCGCCAGAGGAATGAGGCTGAGCGCTGCGTAGCGACTGGTAATCATAGGATTATGACTGGCAGGAGGCCGCTACTCTTTGGGTGGCGGGACGGGCAGGTCGGCGACCGCGGTGTTGATCCATTTACTGCCCTCCTCGATGAGCATGACGGGGATGTCGTCGCGGATGGGGTATTTCCGGTTGCAATCCGGCTCCTGGCAGACGAGCCACGTATCTTTTTCCAGTTTGAGCATTCCGGCTTTCTCGCGCACGCAGTGCGGACAGCGCAAGATTTCCAGCAGGTCAGGGCTGACCATGTAAGTTCTCCTGAGCAAAACCTGCCAGGACGGCAGTTGAACTGCCATCCCGACAGGATAGAGTGTCTCCGAAAGTGGCCGGATTCTACCACGAGTGGAAACAAGCGGTAATGGGGCTTGACCCGGCAGACTGGGCGGATACAATCCAGGCCTGACATGATCCTCATTACGGGCGCGGGCGGCAAAACGGGTCAGGCCGTCATCAAAGCAGTGGCGGCCAGAGGGGAAAACGTCCGCGCGCTTGTTCATCGCGAGGCGCAGGCTTCGACGGTGAAGGCGCTCGGCGCGCGGGAGGCCGTCGTCGGCGATATGCGTGACGAGGAGGCTTTGCGGCGGGTGGTGGAGGGAGCGCGGGCGGTCTATCACATCTGCCCCAACGTCAACCCCGACGAAGTGACGATTGGCCGCACCGTCATCACCGCCGCGCGCGCCGCCGGAGTCGACCGATTCGTCTTCCACTCGGTTCTGCATCCCCAGGTCGAAGCGATGCCGCATCACTGGAACAAACTGCGCGTCGAGGAAGCGCTGTTCGAGGCGAGCCTGCCGTTCACCGTCCTTCAGCCGACCGCCTACATGCAGAACATCCTGGCAGGCTGGGACTCCATTGTGAAGCAGGGCATATACACCGTGCCGTATCCAGTGGAGACATGCCTAAGTCTGGTTGATCTCGAAGATGTCGCAGAAGCCGCTGCGATTGTCCTTACCGAGCCGGGGCACGCGGGAGCGACTTACGAATTGGTCGGCACAGAGGCGATGACGCAGGTTGAGGTCGCTGAGGCATTGAGGCGGCAACTTGGACGCCCCGTGCGCGCCGAGGCTCAGCCCATCGAAGAATGGGAACGACGGGCGCGGGCTTCCGGGATGGGGGATTATCAGATCGAGACGTTGATCAAAATGTTCCGCTACTATGAGCAGTACGGCCTGGGAGGCAGCCCGAATGTCCTCGGTTGGCTGCTCCGCCGCCCCCCCACGACGTTTGCGACGTTTGTCGAGAGAACGGCGCGAGAGCGGACGGGACGATAGAGGTATGGCCGTAGCCGATAGCTCCCCCTCACCCCGGCCCTCTCCCTCCGGGAGAGGGAGAGGCGCGCAGAATAATGGTCCGGACTCCCCTCTCCCAGCGGGAGAGGGGGTGGGGGTGAGGGAGAACACCGTGTCCACCCTCACTGCCCTTTTCCTCACCCCCTCCGCCCGCGACTGGCTCCCC
>Ga0209109_10001294_pt1 | contig 13759 bp, 17 predicted proteins | sample Rifsed10ft2_FD_184004 | JGI IMG/M metagenome (GOLD analysis project Ga0209109, IMG submission 184004) | Soil microbial communities from Rifle, Colorado, USA - sediment 10ft 2 (version 2) | ecosystem: Environmental > Terrestrial > Deep subsurface > Rock core/Sediment | place: Rifle, Colorado... | reverse complement strand
ATGGAAGCGCTCGCCACGTTCCTGAAGGCGCGCGGCACGACGACCGCGGCCGTGATCCACGTCGACGAGCTGTTCGGCCTGGAGCAGGCGGCCGCGCTGGAGAAGGCGTTCAAGGAAAAGGGCATCCAGATCGTCGAGAAGAAGAGCTATCCCCTCGGCGTGAAGGACCTGCAACCGGTGCTGCGCGACATCAAGTCGAAGCAACCCGGGGCGTTCGTCGCGCTGTCCTACCCGCCGGACACCTTCCTCATTACCGGCCAGTCCAAGGCGCTCGCCTTCAACCCGAGCGCCTTCTACGCCGCCGTCGGCACGGCGTTTCCCTTCTACCGCGACAAGATGGGCGCCGCGACGGTCGAGGGCGTGATGGGGCTCGGCACCTGGAACCCGAAATCCGGGCCCGCGGCGAAGGCGTACTTCGACGCGCACGTCGCGCGCTGGAAGAAGGAACCGGACCGCTGGGCGAGCGCGCACTGCTGGGCGGGCCTGCAGATCCTGCAGCAGACGGTGGAGAAGGTCGGGCTGGATCGCAAGAAGGTCCGCGATCACATCGCCAGCACCGAGTTCGATACCGTCGTCGGCAAGATCCGCTTCAAGAACGGCGAGAACGTGGCCACGCCGGGAATCGTGAGCCAGTGGCAGAACGGCGAGTTCGAGGTCGTGTGGCCGCCGGATCGCGCCACCGCGTCTTCGCAGTTTCCGAAGCCCGGCTGGAACTGAGCCGGGCTTTCACGCGCACGGCCCCGCGGGCGACCGCGGGGCTTTTTTGTCTGTGAACGCATGAGCCTCTGGTTCGAACTCGCGGCCTCTGGCCTGATCACCGGCGGCATCTACGCCGTGGTGGCGATCGGCCTCAACCTGCAGTACGGGCTGATGCGCATCCTCAACATCTCGCACGGCGAGTTCCTCATGGTGGGGGCCTACCTCACCTGGCTCGCGCACACGGTGCTGCAGGTGAATCCGCTCGTGTTCCTGCCCGTGGTGGCGCTCGTCCTGTTCCTCGCCGGCGTGGCGATCTACCGGCTGTGCTTCTACCGCATCGTCAGCACCGCGCCCGCAGTCGAGGTGATCGAGGCGCGCAGCCTCCTCGTCGGTTTCGGCCTGCTCTATCTCGTGCAGAACCTCGCCTACCTCGCGTGGGGCGCGGACCTGCGCGGCTACACTTTTCTCGCCGAGTCAGTGGAAATCGCGGGGGCGCGTTTTTCCGCCAACCGGCTGGTGGTGTTCGCCTTTGCGGTCGGGACGAGCCTCGCGCTCCTCGCGGTGCTGCGCTACACGCTCACCGGCAAGGCGGTGCGGGCGATGATGCAGTCGCCCACCGGCGCGCAGCTCGTCGGCATCGACACCAAGGTGCTGCACCCGGTGGTGTTCGGCGCGGGCCTCGCGCTCGCCGGGGTGGCGGGCGCGCTCCTTTCCATGGTCTACGAGATCTCGCCGGCGATGGGCGAGCCCTACACGGTCACGGCGCTGATCGTCATCGTGCTCGGCGGGCTGGGCAGCGCGCTGGGGAGCCTGCTCGGCGGCTTTCTCCTCGGCGTGGTGGAGACCTTCGGCATGCATTTCACCAGCCCGTCGCTGAAGATGGTGCTCTCCTACGGCGTGCTGATCGCCGTGCTGCTCGCGCGCCCGAAGGGACTGTTCGCGCGATGAAGCTGCGCAACGGTTTCGTCCTCCTGCTCGCCGGCAGCCTCGCGCTCGCCGCGCTGCCATGGCTGCTGTCCGACTTCCTGCTCGCGCTGGCGCTCTCCTGCGTCATGTACGCCGGCCTCGCCGTGAGCTGGTCCATGTTCTGCGGCGCCACCAACTATCTGTCGCTCGCCACCGCCGCGTTCTTCGGCCTGGGCGCCTACGTCACCGCCTGGGGCGCGGGCGCGCTGCCTTACGGCCTCGCCGTCGTGGCGGGCGGCCTGGTTGCCGCCGCGTTTGCGGCGCTGGTCGGTGCGGCGGTGCTGCACCTGCGCGGCGCGTATTTCGCCGTGATCACCTTCGGGCTCGGCGAGCTGGTGCGCCATTCCATCACCTACTACGAGAAGGCCTATGAAGGCACGGTGGGCCGCATCATCGCCGAGGCGCCCGAGTCCACGACCGTGTACTGGACGGTGCTTGCGGTCGCCGCCGCCGCGGTGGCGACGGCCCTCGTGGTGCGCGAGCGCCGCCTCGGCCTTGCGCTGCGCGGCATCGGCTCGGACGAGGAGCGCGCGCAGACGCTGGGCGTGAACGCGCGCCGCGCGAAGATCCTCGCGTTCGCGCTGTCGGCGTTCTTCGCTGGCGCGCTTGGCGCCGCCATGGCCGTGCGCTGGACCTACATCGATCCGCCCACGGTGTTCAACCCGTTCATCGGCTTCCAGACCGTGCTGATCGCCATGGTGGGCGGCGCGCAGACCATCCTCGGGCCGATCGCCTCGGCGGTGCTCTTCAGCCTGCTCACCGAATTCCTGCGGCTGCAGTTCCCGTACCTGTTTCTCGTCATCCTCGGGCTGCTCCTCATCGTGCTGGTGCTCTACCTGCCCGGCGGCATCGCGTCGCTCTTCGTGCGCGGGCGCTGGAGGCGCGCCGATGCGTGAGCTCCTGCTTTCGGCGCGCGGCGTCAGCGTGCGCTTCGGCGGCCTGGTGGCCGTGAACGGTGTCGACCTCGACGTGCACGCGGGGGAGCTCGTGGGCATCATCGGCCCGAATGGCGCCGGCAAGACCACGTTCTTCCACACGCTCTCGGGGGTGCTGGCGCCTACGGCGGGGCGCATCGTCGTCGCGGGCGACGACCTCACCGGGTGCGCGCCGCACGCCTTCGCCGCGCACGGCGTGGCGCGCACCTTCCAGACGCCGCGCGTCTTCAAGGAGATGCCGGCGATCGACAACGTGCGCTTCGGGCTGGAGTTCGCCGGCCGCACGCGGCACCATGCGCACGATGCCTTCGACGACGCGGCCAGGATCCTCGAGTTCCTCGGCCTCGCCGACGCCGCCGGCGTGCCGGCGGGCGGCCTCACGCCCGCGCGCCAGCGCCTGCTCGAGATCGGCATGGCGCTCGGCGCGCGCCCGCGCGTGCTGCTGCTCGACGAAGTCGCCGCCGGCCTCACGCACGCCGAAGTGGACGCCACGGCGCAGCTCATCCGCCGCGTGCGCGACGAGCTGGGGCTCGCCGTCATCTGGATCGAGCATGCGGTGCGCGTGCTGATGAACTACGTCGAGCGCGTCGTGGTGCTGCACCAGGGCGCGAAGATCGCCGACGGCGTCCCGCGCGCCGTGGCGAAGGACCCGGCGGTGGTGGAGGCGTATCTGGGCGAAGAGCAAGCGGCATGAGCGGCGGGCTGTCCATCAAGGGGCTCTCGGCCGGCTACGGCCCGATCCGCGTGCTGCAGAACGTGGATCTCGAGGCGCCCTCGGGAGAGATCACGGTGGTGGTCGGACCGAACGGCGCGGGCAAGACCACGCTGCTGAAAGCGGTCTCGGGGCTCATTGCGCGCGAGGGCGAAGTGGTGTTCGAAGGCGAGGCCTTGCCGGCGCAGCCCTCGGCGATCGTGCGCCGCGGCGTCGCGCAGGTCGCCGAAGGCCGCCAGCTCTTCCCGCAGATGACGGTGCGCGAGAACCTCGAGCTCGGCGGCTACCTGCTGGCGCGCGGCGAGCGCGAAATGAGGCTGCAGCGCATATACGATTTCTTCCCCAAGCTCGCCGAGCGGCGCGCGCAGCTCGCCGGCACCCTGTCCGGCGGCGAGCAGCAGATGCTCGCGGTCGGGCGCGCGCTGATCGGCAAGCCCAGGCTCCTCATGCTGGACGAGCCCTCGCTCGGGCTCGCGCCGAAGATGGTGGACGAGCTGCTCGGCATCGTGCGCCGGATACGCGATGACGGCGTGACCATCCTGCTCGTGGAGCAGAACGTGGCCAAGGCGCTCGCCATCGCCGAAGGCGCCTACGTGATCGAGCGCGGCGCCGTGGTGATGCAAGGCCAGGCGGGCAAGCTGCTCAAGTCGGAGCGCTTGCGCGCGGCCTACCTGGGGTGAGCATCGCTTATCCGTTCTAGAGGGTGCCCGGGAAAGCGCCGCCGTCCATGAGGAGATTCTGCCCGGTGATGTAGCCGGCGTGCACGCTGGCGAGGAAGGCGCAGGCGGCGCCGAACTCGTCGATGTTGCCGAAGCGTTTGGACGGGTTGGCGTCGGCGCGGATCTTCGCGAGCTCGGCGGCGGTCTTGCCGAGCTTCTTCGCGTTGAATTCCATGTTGCCGCGCAGCCGGTCGGTGTCGAACGGCCCAGGCAAGAGGCCATTGATCGTCACGTTGTGCTGCGCCACCTGGCGCGAGAGGCCTGCGACGAAGCCGGTCAAGCCCGTGCGCGCGCCGTTCGACAGGCCGAGCTCGGCGATCGGCATCTTCACCGCGCCCGAGGTGATGTTGATGATGCGCCCGAACTTTCGCGCGATCATGCCGTCTATCGTCGCTTTCATTAGCTCGATCGGCGTGAGCATGTTGGCGTCCACCGCCTTGATCCAGTCCTCGCGCGACCAGTTGCGGAAATCCCCCGGCGGCGGTCCGCCGGCGTTATTCACCAGGATGTCGGGACTGGGGCAGGCGGCGAGCGCGGCCGCGCGGCCTTCCGGCGTGGTGATGTCGCCCGCCACCGCCGTCACCCTCGCGCCGGTCGCCTTGCGGATTTCCTCCGCCGTGGCTTGCAGCGCCTCCTTGCCGCGCGCGGTGATGACGAGGCTCACGCCTTCGCGCGCGAGCGCCATGGCGCAGCCTTTGCCCAGCCCCTTCGATGCCGCGCAGACGAGCGCGTTCTTGCCCTTGATGCCGAGATCCATGGTGTCTAGCCTTTCTTGAGGGTTACCAACAATACACCCGCGATCACGAGCGCGCCGCCTGCGAGCTGCGCCGGCGTGAGCGCGCCTTCGAGCAGCGCGAAATCGGCGAGCACCGTGGTCACCGGGCCCAAGCCCCCGATGAGCGCGAAATGGTTGGCGCCGATGCGTTTCAGCGCTTCGGCGACGAGAAACACGGGCAGCACGGTGCACACCGTGGCCAGCAATATCGCGTAGAGCCACACCTCGCCCGGCAGCTGCAGCGCGGCGGGGCTTTCGAGCAAGGCGAACTGCACGAGCGCGGGCGCCGTCGACACCATCATGGTGTAGGCAGTGAAGCGCATCGAGCCCACGCGCTTCACGAGCTGGCTGCCGGTGACGAGGTATACCGCGTAGCACATGGCCGAGCCGAAGACGAGCGCCGCGCCGAGCAGGAACAGCCGGTGCTCCGGGCCGGCGCCGAGCCGCTGCGACAGCACCAGCGCGATGCCCACGTAGGTCACGGCGAGCGCCGAGAGCTCGCGCCCGGTCGGGCGTCTGGCGAGAAAGAGCGCCGACAGGATCACCACCAGGGTGGGATAGAGGAACATGATCAGCCGCCCCAGCCCCGCCGGCACGTACTGCAGGCCGAGAAAATCGAGCAGGCTCGCGAGGTAGTAGCCGAGAAAGCCGAGGGCGACGATGCCCGCCCAGTCGCGCCGCGCGAGCGCCGGCTCGCGCCGCAGCCACCACGCCACGGCGGCGAAGAACGGCAGCGACAGCGCCATGCGCAGGAAAAGGAGCGTGGTCGCGCTCACCGGCGCCGACTCGTAGCCCAGCTTGATGAGCACCGGGCGGAAGGCGAACGCGACCGTGCCGCCGAGCGCGAACAGGATTCCCACCCAGCGGTACGCGCCCATGACGCTAAAATTATGGCATGGCCGGTCACAGCAAATGGGCGAACATCAAGCACCGCAAGGCCGCGGCCGACGCGAAGAAGGGCAAGGTGTTCACGCGCCTGATCAAGGAGATCACCGTCGCCGCGAAGCTGGGCGGCGCCGATCCGAACATGAACCCGCGCCTGCGCCTGGCGATGGACAAGGGCCGCGAGGCCAACATGGCCAAGGACAGCGTGCAGAACGCGATCAAGCGCGGCAGCGGCCAGCTGGAGGGCGTGTCGTACGAGGAGGCGCGCTACGAGGGCTATGGTCCGGGCGGGGCCGCGGTGATCGTGGATTGCCTCAGCGACAACCGCACGCGCACCGTGGCCGAGGTGCGCCACGCCTTCGCCAAGAACGGCGGCAATCTCGGCTCGGACGGCTCGGTGGCGTTTCTCTTCAAGCACTGCGGGCTGTTCGTGTTCGCGCCCGGCGCGAGCGAGGAGAAAATCATGGACGCGGCGCTCGAGGCCGGCGCCGAGGACGTGGTGGCGAACGACGACGGCTCGATCGAGGTGGTGTGCGCGCCCAACGACTTCCATGCGGTAAAGGCGGCGCTGGACAAGGCCGGGCTCAAGCCCGAGGTGGCCGAAGTGACCATGAAGCCGCTGAACGATACCGTGCTCGCCGGCGGCGACGCGCAGCGCATGCGCAGCCTGCTCGATGCGCTCGAGTCGCTGGACGACGTGCAGGACGTCTACACCACCGCGGTGCTCGAGGACGCGTGAGGATCCTGGGCATCGATCCCGGATTGCAGGTCACGGGCTTCGGCGTCATCGACCAGAACGGCCAGCGCCTCGGCTACGTCGCGAGCGGGTGCGTAAGATCGGGGCGCGGCGAGCTGGCCGAGCGCCTGAAGACGCTGCTCGAAGGCCTGAACGAGGTGATCGCGGCGCACCGCCCGCAGGAGGTGGTGGTGGAGAAGGTGTTCGTCAACGTCAACCCGCAATCGACGCTCGCGCTCGGCCAGGCGCGCGGCACCGCGATCTGCGCCGCGGTGCTCGCCGGGCTGCCGGTCGCCGAGTACACCGCGCTGCAGGTGAAGCAGGCGGTGGTCGGCAACGGCCACGCGAAAAAAGGACAAGTCCAGCACATGGTGAGGCGGCTGCTCGCGCTCGCGGGCGACCCGAGCGCCGATGCGGCGGATGCGCTCGCCTGCGCCATCTGCCATGCGCATGGCGGCCGGCTCGGCGCCTTCTCGACGCAGGGCCTGCGCATGAAGCGCGGGAGGCTTGCATGATCGGCCGGCTCAGCGGCAAGCTCGTCGCCAAGCACCCGCCGCAGGTGATGGTCGACTGCAACGGCGTCGCCTACGAGCTCGACGTGCCGATGAGCACCTTCTACAGCCTCCCGGCCACCGGCGAAGCCGTCACGCTTCACACCCACCTCGTGGTGCGCGAGGACGCGCAGGCGCTCTACGGCTTCTACACGCTCGAAGAGCGCTCGGCCTTCCGCCAGCTGATCCGCATCGCGGGCGTGGGGGCGCGCACCGCGCTCGCCGTGCTCTCGGGGCTTTCGGTGGGCGAGCTCGCGCAGGCCGTCGCCCTGCAGGAAGCCGCGCGCCTGACGAGGATTCCCGGCATCGGCAAGAAGACCGCCGAGCGGCTGCTGCTCGAGCTGCGGGGCAAGCTCGCGCAAGCGAAGCCCGCGGGCGCGGGCGCCGCGGACGTGCTCAATGCGCTGCTTGCGCTCGGCTACAACGAGAAGGAGGCGCTGTCGGCGACGCGGGGGCTGGCGCCGGGGCTGAGCGTCGCGGAGGGCATCCGCGCCGCGCTCAAGACGCTCGCCCGGCCCTGACGGCTAGAAGCGCACCACCGCGTTGATCGACCAGAGGTCGGAGCGCGCGCCGTTCTGGTCGTCGCCGACGCGGCCGAAATTGTTGTAGTCCAGGCGCAGGCCGACGCTGTCCGTGACGTCGTACTGCCCGCCGAATCCCCAGAGCACCGTGGGCCGGTAGCGCGGAAGCGCCGAGCCGATCCAGGCGCCCGGCGCGCTAAGCGTGCCATCGGCGGTGGCCACCGAGAGCCCCAGCCGCCCCTGCAGAGAGAAGGCGCCGCCGAGCGGCAGCACCCCGGTCCCCGCCAGGGTCCAGGCGCTCGCCTGGGTGCCGAACTTCTGCTGGGCGAGGAACCCCGGCTCGGCGCCGTCGTTGCCGCGCCCGAGATCGAAGTAGCCGAGCTCCACGCCCCAGTGGCGCGTGAATTTATAGCCGCCGAAATGCCGGTAGCCGATGTCGGTATCCTCGATGGCGGGCAGCGCCGGGCGGATGCCGCCGCCGAGGTACCAGCCGCTGCCGGGCGCGGCGACCTGCGCGAGCGCCCCCGAGACCCAAAGGGCACCGAGCGCGGCGGCGGCGAGACAGCGGGCGGCCTGCATGCCGGAAATCCTATGCCCGCGCCGCACAAACGACAAGGGGCGCAGGGCCCGGGTCTGGCAAAATCGCGTCATGGCCATCGAAAGCGATCGTCTGATCGCGGCGGCCCCCGCCTCCCCCCAGGAACAGCAGTTCGAGCGCTCGCTGCGCCCGGTGCGGCTCGCCGACTACGTCGGGCAGGCGAAAACGCGCGACCAGCTCGCCATCTTCATCGAGGCGGCGCGCGGCAGGAGCGAAGCGCTCGACCACGTGCTCCTGTTCGGCCCGCCCGGCCTGGGCAAGACGACGCTCGCGCACATCATCGCGCGTGAAATGGGCGTGAACCTGCGCCAGACCTCGGGCCCGGTGCTCGAGCGCCCGGGCGACCTCGCGGCGCTGCTCACCAACCTCGAGCCGCGGGACGTCTTGTTCATCGACGAGATCCACCGCCTGTCGCCGGTGGTCGAGGAGATCCTGTACCCGGCGCTCGAGGACTACCAGATCGACATCATGATCGGCGAAGGGCCGGCGGCGCGCTCGATCAAGCTCGACCTGCCGCCGTTCACGCTGGTCGGCGCGACCACGCGCGCCGGCATGCTCACCAACCCCTTGCGCGACCGCTTCGGCATCGTCGCGCGGCTGGAGTTCTACAGCGAGCCCGAGCTCGCCGCCATCGTGCGGCGCTCGGCGGGGCTGCTCGAGGTGGCGCTCGCCGAGGAGGGCGGCGCCGAGATCGCGCGCCGCGCGCGCGGCACGCCGCGCGTGGCGAACCGGCTCTTGCGCCGCGTGCGCGACTACGCCCAGGTGAAGGCCGAGGGCGCCGTCTCGAAAGCCGTGGCGGAGGCCGCGCTCGCCATGCTCGATGTGGACGTGCTCGGCCTGGACGTGATGGACCGCAAGCTGCTGCTCGCGGTGATCGAGAAGTTCGGCGGCGGACCCGTGGGCGTGGAGAACCTCGCGCACGCCATCGGCGAGGATGCCGATACCATCGAGGACGTGCTCGAGCCCTACCTCATCCAGCAGGGCTACCTGCAGCGCACGCTGCGCGGGCGCGTCGCCACGCTCGCCGCCTACCGCCACTTCGGCCTCGCGGCGCCGTCGGGCCCGCACGACTTGCTCGCGCCGCCCGGCGTGCAGTCCTGATCGAAGTGTTCGCCTGGCCGGTGCGGGTGTACTACGAGGACACCGATTTTGGCGGCGTGGTCTACTATGCGAACTACCTGCGCTATTTCGAGCGCGCGCGCACCGAGTGGCTGCGCAGCCTCGGCGTCGAGCACCAGCGGCTGGCGCGCGAAGACGGGCTGCAGTTCGTGGTGCGGCGGGCGGAGATCGATTTCCTGCGCGGCGCGCGGCTGGACGACGAGTTGAGCATCACCGTGGAATGCATCGAGACAAAGCGTACCTACCTGAGGCTGCGCCAGCACGCGCTGCGCGGCGCGGAACCGATGGCCGCGGCGCTGGTCCAAGCGGCGTGCGTGCGCCGCGAAGACTTCAGGCCGGCGCCGATTCCCGCGGCGCTTGCCGCAAGGATCGGCGGCTGAGCCGATGAACGTCACCACCGATCTCGACATCTGGATCCTGATCATGGGCGCGAGCCCGGTGGTCAAGGCGGTCTTGGCGCTGCTCGTCGTGGTGTCGTTCATGTCCTGGATGTACATCTTCAGCAAGTGGTTCGCGATCCGCCGCGCGCGCTCGCAGACCGAGCGCTTCGAGCGCGAGTTCTGGGGCGGCAACGACCTGAACCTGCTGTACCAGGGCGCGGTGAACAACCGCCACTCCATCGGCAGCCTGGAGCGCATCTTCGAGTCGGGCTTCCGCGAGTTCGCGAAGCTGCGCAACCAGCGCACCGCGGGCGACGCGAGCGACATGGTGGACGGCGCGCGCCGCGCCATGCGCGCCACCTACCAGCGCGAGATGGACCACCTCGAGCGCCACCTCGCGTTTCTCGCCTCGACCGGATCGGTGAGCCCGTACGTGGGCCTGTTCGGCACCGTGTGGGGCATCATGCATGCGTTCCGCAGCCTCGCCAACGTGCAGCAGGCGACGCTCGCGCAGGTCGCGCCCGGCATCGCCGAGGCGCTGGTGGCCACGGCGCTCGGGCTGTTCGCCGCCATTCCCGCGGTGGTCGCCTACAACCGCTACTCGTACCAGATCGATCGCCTCTCGATCCGCTTCGAGAGCTTCATGGAAGAGTTCTCCAACATCCTGCACCGGCAAGCGGTGAAGTAGCCATGCCCGCGCTGCACCGCAGCCGCCGCCCGATGCACGAGATCAACATCGTGCCGTACGTGGACGTGATGCTGGTGCTGCTCGTGATCTTCATGGTGACCGCGCCGCTCATCACGCCGGGCGTGGTGGATCTGCCCTCGGTGTCGAAGGCGGCCAACGCGCCCGCCACCGTGCTGGAGGTGGTGATCCGCCAGGACCGGAGCGTCACGCTGCGCGTGCGCGACGCGCAGGGCGCGCTCGCCGAGGAGCGGCGCCTGGCGCGCGGCGAGCTCGCGCGCGCGATCCGCGAGCGCCAGGCGAAGAACCCGGAGCGCCCGGTGCTCATCGCCGCCGACAAGGACGTGCGCTACGAGGCCGTGCTCAACGTGATGGACGAATTGCAGCGGCAGCAGGTGCGGCGCATCGGACTGCTGGTGCAGCCGGCAAAGTGAGCGCGGTGAAGGCGGTGGGCGCGGCGCCGCCCGGATTCCAGCTCGAGGCGCCGCGCGAGAATTTTTTCGGCCCTTCGGCGCTGCTTGCGCTCGCGGTGCACGTGCTGCTGGTCGCCGCGCTGATGCTCGGCGTGCGCTGGCAGAGCCGCGCGCCCGACGTGGTGACGGTCGAGCTGTGGCGGCCGCCGCCCGAGCTGGTGGCGCAGCCCGCGCCGCCGCCCAAGGTCGAGCCGCCGCCGAAAGCCGCGCCGCCCGCGCCCGCGCCCGCGCCGAAGCCCGAGCCGCGCATCGACAAGCCCGACATCGCGCTCAAGGCGAAGCCGCAGCCCAAGCCCAAGCCCGAGCCGGTCGCCAAGCCCAAGCCGGCGCCGCCCAAGCCCGACGAGACGATGATGCAGCGCCTGCTCGCCGAGGCGCTGCAGCGCGAGCAGCAGACGTTCGCCGCCGATCGCGAGCGCCAGGCGTTGAAGGCGCAGCTCGAGCGCGAATCGCAGGCCGCGCGCAACCGCGCCATGCAGACCTGGATCGACAAGATCCGCGAGAAGATCCGCGGCTACATCGTGCTGCCGCCCGACATCCGGGGCAATCCCGAGGCGCTGGTGCTGGTGACGCAGCTGCCGTCGGGCGACGTGCTGGATGCGAAGCTCGTCATCTCGAGCGGTCACCGGGCGTACGACGACGCGGTGCTGCGCGCGATCCTCAAGTCCTCGCCGTTGCCTAAGCCCGACAGTGCCGCGCTTTTCGAGCGCGAGTTGAAGCTGACTTTCAGGCCGCAGGACTGAAATATAATGAGGCCGATGCGAAACCTGCTCGCGGCAGTCCTCGTCCTTTTCGCCGCGTGCTCCGCCCACGCACAGCTGTCGATCGAAATCACCGGCGCGGGTGCGCAGCGCATCCCGATCGCCGTCGCGCCGCTCGCCGGCGAGGGCGCGCTGCTCGACGCCTCGGGCGCGGGCATCAGCGCGATCGTGCGCGCCGACCTGGAGAGGAGCGGCCTGTTCCGCGGCCTGGAAGTGCCGCGCCTGGTGCCGCAGCCGACCGAAGCTTCGAGCGTGAACTACGCCGAGTGGCGCTCGCGGCTCGCCGACGCGCTCGTGCTGGGCTCGGTGGCGGGGCGGCCCGACGGGCGCTTCGAGGTGCGCTTTCGCCTGTACGACGTGCTCAAGCAGTCGGCGCTCGGCGGCGTCGCCTACACCCTGACGCGCGAGCAGGTGCGCGCCACCGCGCACCGCATCGCCGATTACGTCTACGAGAAGCTGACCGGCGAGAAGGGCGTGTTCTCCACGCGCATCGCCTACGTGGTGAAGCGCGGCGAGCGCTACGAGCTGCAGGTCGCCGACGCCGACGGCGCCAACGAGCAGGCGATGCTGGTCTCCGGCGAGCCGATCATCTCGCCGGCCTGGTCGCCCGACGGCCGGCGCCTCGCCTACGTGTCGTTCCAGAACAAGAAGCCGATCGTGTACGTGCAGGACATCGAGGTGCCCAAGCAGCAGATCGTGGCCAACTTCAAGGGCTCGAACTCGGCGCCGGCCTGGTCGCCCGACGGCAAGCGCCTGGCGCTGGCGCTGACGCGCGATGGCAACTCGCAGATCTACCTGGTCAACCCCGACGGCAGCAATGTGCAGCGGCTCACGCGCTCGGGCGGCATCGACACCGAGCCGTTCTACTCGCCCGACGGGGAATGGCTCTATTTCACTTCGGACCGGGGCGGCAGCCCGCAGATCTACCGCATGTCGACGCGCGGCGGCGAGGCGCAGCGCATCACGTTCGAGGGCGGCTACAACGTGTCCCCGCGCGTCAGCCCGGACGGCAGGAGCCTCGCCTACATCGCGCGCAACGGCGGCAAGTTCCAGGTAGCGCTGCTCGAGCTCGCGACGCGCCAGGTGCAGGTGCTCACCGACAGCGACCTCGACGAGTCGCCCAGCTTTGCCCCCAACGGGCGTGTGATCCTGCTGGCGACGATCGTGGCGGGGCGCGGCGTGCTCACGGCGGTATCCGCCGACGGGCGCGTCAAGCAACGCCTCACGGTCACCGCCGGCGACGTGCGCGAGCCCGCCTGGGGTCCTCTGAACAAATGAGAAGGAGATCGATCATGCGAGCACTCTGGACCATCCTCATCGCGTCGGCGCTGGCGGCCTGCGCCACCACGCAGACCCCCGACACGCAGCCGCCGGCCGGCGTCGAAGACCGCGCGCCCGGCGCGGCGCGCCCCGGGACGCAGGCCGTGCCGGCGAAGCCGGTCACCGGCGTCGACCTGACGGGCGACAAGCCCGCCGCCGCCGGCGTCGCCCCGCACCGCGACCCGGCGAACGTCCTGTCGCAGCGCTCGGTGTATTACGATTTCGACAAGTACGACATCAAGGACGAGTTCAAGCCCGTGATCGAGGCGCACGCCAGGTACCTGCGCGAGAACGCCAGCCTGAAGATGCTGATCCAGGGCAACACCGACGAGCGCGGCAGCCGCGAGTACAACATCGCGCTCGGCCAGCGCCGCTCCGAGGGCGTGAAGCGCATGCTGCTGCTGCTCGGCGTGCGCGAGGAGCAGGTCGAGGCGGTGAGCCTGGGCGAGGAAAAGCCCAAGGAAGCCGGCCACACCGAGGAAGCCTGGACGCGCAACCGCCGCAGCGACATGCTCTACACGGGCGAGTACTGACATGCGCGCCGTGCGCGGCCTCGCCGCAGCGCTCCTCGTCGCGTGCACGGGCGCCGCGCAGGCGCAGCTCTTCGGCGGCGACTCGGAGGCGCGGCGCCGTGTCGAGGAGGTGCGCACCGAGCTGCTGCTCGGCATGCAGGCGATCGAGCAGCGCCTCGCCGAGCGCATGAAGGCGCTGGAGGCGACCTCGGTCGAGCGGCGCGCGATCCTCGACCTCGCCGGCCAGCTCGATGCGCTGCGCGCCGACCTGGCGAAGCAGCGCGGCCAGATCGAGGTGCTGCTCTACCAGATGGAGGTCGCCGAGAAGCGGCAGAAGGACCTCTACGTCGACATCGACACGCGCCTGAGGAAACTGGAGCAGGCGGCCGAGCAGCAGGCGACCGCGGCGGCG
>Ga0209109_10001292_pt1 | contig 13762 bp, 13 predicted proteins | sample Rifsed10ft2_FD_184004 | JGI IMG/M metagenome (GOLD analysis project Ga0209109, IMG submission 184004) | Soil microbial communities from Rifle, Colorado, USA - sediment 10ft 2 (version 2) | ecosystem: Environmental > Terrestrial > Deep subsurface > Rock core/Sediment | place: Rifle, Colorado... | reverse complement strand
TGAGCGCTTTCTCCATGATCTGGGCGATCTTGAGCGTCTGCGCGAAGATGACGGACACGCCGATGTCCCCCTTCGCCAGCTCCTCGATCACCATGGCGGTGGTCAGGGAGTCGGTCCCCAGGCCGCCCCATTTCTCGGACAGCGTCATCGTGCGGATGCCGACCTGGTGGGCCTTCTCCACGATCTCCCAGGAAAATCCCGCCGCGGGATCCGGGTCGGCGTCGAGCCGGGCCGCGCGCGGCCTCACCTCCTCCTCGACGAACCGTGCGACGGTATCCAGGATGGCGCGCTGCTCGGGGTTCATGACGAAGATCGGCTCGTCAGGCACCATTCTTCTCCCACTGGAACACACGCACTGGCGGGATATTGAGAAGCTCCGTAGCAGTCTGCGCCGTTCCCAGGAAAGGCTGGCACAAGGAGACGATCCGATTACTCAATTGGTATGCCACGAAGCGTCCGTTGCAGGCGAGTAATGACGAAACCGTCTCGAGAATCTGAGACCCCACGTCACGACTCATGGTGGAAAAAGGGATGCCGGAAACCACTGCATCCGGGGCTTCCAGTCCGTACATCGAAATGATTTCCTTGAGTTCGCACGCGCTGCCGAAGTGCGCTATGTGTCGATCGTCCTCAATGTTGCTCACCACGGCGTGAAAACGTGAATTAATTTCGACGCTCAAAAGCCTGGCGTGCTGCGGCATCGCGCGCAGCAGTGCGCGAGTGGTACCTCCTGTTCCGGGGCCCAGCTCTACGACAACATTGGCTGAAGCGACCCCGGCGGCCGCCACAATGCGCCGCTCCAGGAAACGAGAACTTGGAACCGCCCACCCGATCTGAAGAGGGTGTCTCAAGAACTCCTGAATGAAAATCAACCGGTCATTCACTTGATAGCCAATTGGATTCTTGTTTTACATCCACCAATTTCCGACAACTTGATAGCTTAACCTATATTGAACTTCTGAAATGCAGCCCATTATGGCATTGCTGGAAGCGACTTGCCGAGCAACAATATGTTGCGCGCGCTCGCGCTGTCGACCTGGCCTTGGCGCGCGGGAATATCGCCATGTTCGGACGTGGTTCTGCGTCACCAGCGTTGGAGCGTGGATTCGAATGAGGGAGGCGGAAGATGGCGAATGCCCGGATCCGGTATCGAAGCGGGTACAAGTATCAGCTGGCAGAGGGATACTCGGTGAAGGTTCGCGTAATCCCGCAGGAGCCCATCAAGACGGAGTTTATTGCGCTAGGCACAGACGGCACCTTGGTGATCAAGCGGGGCTATGCCTGGGATGGCCCATCGGGACCGACGATAGACACCCGGAATTTCATGAGGGGTTCGTTGGTCCACGACGCGCTTTACCAGCTCATGCGCGACGCAGGCCTTTCAAAAGAACAATGGCGAGATGAGGCCGACCTGGAGCTGAAGCGCATCTGCCTTGAAGACGAAATGTGTAGGCTTCGAGCCTGGTGGGTACACAGGGGAGTCCGCCTGGGAGGAGATCCTTCTGCATCTCCCGAGTCGCGAAAACCGATACGAACTGCGCCCTAGGTGAGCTGGCCTCATTCCCTTTGTTGTCTTTCGCCGCTTTCCGCGAATCACCGATCAATCGAGGCGGATGCCGGCCGCCTTGATGACTTTTGCCCACTTCTCGATTTCCGCAGCGAGGATCGCGCCGAGTTCCTCGGGCGTGCTGCCACCCGCGACGACTCCCTGTGCGGCGAAGCGTTCCCGTACATCGCCTGTGTCGAGGACCTTGCGAAATTCCGTGTTGAGCCGTGCGATGATGTCCTTGGACGTCTTGACCGGCACGAACAATCCGGCAACAGGCGTCACCTCGAAGCCCGGATAGCCCGATTCGACAATGGTCGGCACGTCTGGCAACAACGCCATACGTTGCGGGCTGGTCACTCCCAGCGCCCTCATGCGCCCGGTGTTTATCTGCCCCAGGGCGGCCAGGACGGTCATGGTGGCGAGCGCCGTTTCGCCGGAGACCACGGCGACCACCGCCGGCGGGCCGCCCTTGTAGGGGACGTGCGTGAGTTCGATCCCGGCGCGCAGCCTGAACAGCTCGGTGCTCAGGTGCGACCCGGAGCCCGCCCCGCCGGCGGAGGCGTAATTGAGCTGGCCGGGCCTGGCTTTCGCCAGCGCAACCAGCTCCTTGACCGATTTGACGGGCAAGGAAGGATGCACTACTAGCACATACGCGCCGGCACCAACCCGCGTGACTGGCGCGAAATCCCTGATGGCGTCATACCCGAGCTTCGAGTACAGGCTTCGGCTCGGCCCCAGGGCGACGGTGGTGCCCATGAACAACGTATACCCGTCGGGTGGCGATTTTGCGGCAACCTCCGCGCCGATGTTGCCGGCTAAGCCGGGCCGGTTTTCGACTACGACCGGTTGCCCAACACTCTCCGAGACCTTGGGCGCGATAATGCGCGCGAGGACATCCCCTTGGCCCCCCGCGGGATAGGGGTCGATGATGCGTATTGCCCGGGTCGGGTAGGTCTGCCCGTGCGCACCGGATGCGGCAATCGCGAACAGGCACGCCAACGCAGCTACAGATATTTTCGGAACCATGCGACGGTCTCCTCATAGACGATGTTGCTCATCTCGGGATTGCGGAACTCATAGCTGTCATAGTGTCCCGCTCGCGGCAGCTTCACCAGCTTCTTCGGTTCACCACACTTCGCGTAGGCCGACAATTGCTCCTCTGGCGGTGAGAGTGTGTCGCGCTCAGCGTAGATCATGAGCACCGGCCGCGGACTGATCTTGTCCACCACCCACTCCGGCCGGTAACGAAACGCCGCTTCGGCACTTTCCAGGTCCATGTCTTCGTTTGGTAACGCGCCGCCCTGCTGCTGCCGCAGCATCTCGCGCTGGCGGATTGCGTCGGGGTCCCGGATCATGATGTCGCCCCTTTGCGCGATGGTCGGCTTTCCGGACCGTACACGCCGCCGCGCGTCCTCCATCACCCGATCCTTGAACTCCAGCCATTCCCATGGCCGGCGCACGAGCCGCATCCAGCGCTCGCCGTTGGTTACAGCGGTGCTCGCAACCAGGCATTTCACCCGCTCGTCGTGGGCTGCCACCCAGATGCCATGCGCTCCGCCGAAGCTGGTCCCATAGACCCCGAGTCGCTCCGGGTCGATGCCTTGCACGGTTTGCATGTAGCTTAGCGCATCGTGGGCGTCCTGGGCCTGCTCCAGGGGGCGATGACGGCCGCGCTGCCCCTCGCTTTTGCCAAAGCCGCGGTAATCGAAGGCGAATACGAACCACCCGGCTGCGCACAGGCGCCTCATCAAATGGATGCAGTCGAAATGCGGATTGCCGGCGTAGCCGGCGAGCATCAGGATGCCCGGGCGCAGCGGGTCACCCGGTTTCCAGTCGTCGGGAGAGTGGAGATATCCGGTGATACGCAAGCCGTCGCTGTAAAAAAAGAGCTCCGAGGTAGCCATGGACCTTTCACCACAGTTGATCGGGGTCACCACCCGGCCGCGGCGCTTCGGGTGCCGCAAGAAGTTGAGGATAGGGAAACCGTTTTTTCATGCTACGCAACCTATGTAATATCATCAAGATCTGGAATTTTCCGTAAATGACGACAACCTCCGCGCCGACGGGCCCCTTGACGTTCCGCGCAGCGAGGCTGACGATAGGCGCTTCCCATTATGAGGTATTCTTCAACCTCAAACGCGTTTTACCTTGAAGTTGAAACCGCGAAAGCCAACTCAGGACAGCTCACTTGAAAACAGTGCAATGCCTATTCTCGCCTTCTGGCCTATGCCTGCTTGCGGGGCTCGCAATCGGTGCGGGATCACTGCCGGCAACGGCGCAATCCTGGCCCGCAAAGCCGATCCGCTGGATCAGCCCGTTCGCCCCGGGCGGCGGTGCGGACTTCACCTCGCGCGCGCTCGCGCAGAAACTGGGACCGGCGCTCGGCCAGCAGATCGTCATCGACAATCGAGGCGGTGCGGGCGGCATGGTCGGCGTGGACCTGGCGGCAAAGTCCCCGCCGGACGGCTACACGCTGGTGCTGGGGACGATCGGGCCGATCGCGATCAATCCGAGCCTGTATTCGAAAATGCCGTACGACGTGCAGCGCGATCTTGCACCGATCAGCCAGGCTGCCGTCGCCGTGAACGTGCTGCTCGTACATCCTTCGCTGCCGGTCAAGTCGGTAAAGGATCTGATCGCCATCGCCAAAGCGCGTCCGGGTGAGCTGAACTACGGTTCATCGGGTCCGGGTGCAGCCGATCACCTGGCGGGCGAGCTGTTCAACACCATCGCGGGCGTGAAGATGGTGCATATCCCCTACAAAGGCGGGGCGCCGGCGATACTCGACCTGGTCGGAGGCAACATTCAGCTGATCTTCTCGACGGTGTCATCCGCGAAGGGTGTGATCGAGGCGAAGCGAGTTCGCACGATCGCCATTGCGGGCAGCCAGCGGTTCGAGCTCATGCCCGAACTGCCCACGGTGGCCGAGGCCGGTCTCAAGGGATTCGCAACCGACAACTGGTATGGCGTATTTGCACCGGCCGGCACGCCCGTGGCGATCATCAATCGCTTGCATGCCGAAGTGGTGAAGGCGCTGGCGGCACCGGATCTGAAGAGGCAGCTGCTCGATCTCGGTATCGTTACCACGTCGAGTGCATCGCCTGCCGCGTTCTCCCATTACATTGCGAGCGAGACGCAGAAATGGGCCAAGATCACCAAGGCCGCCGGCATCAAGGGCGAGTAATCACGCGCAAATCGTGCGTCAGCTAAGCGTACGCTGTATCCACTGCGCGAACGCGAACAGCTTGCGATCGCGATCCCGGCGTGCGATGAGCTGGACGCCGACCGGCAACCCGTTCGGACCCCGCAGGACGGGAAGCGTGACGGCCGGCACATGGGTCGAAGTCCAGATGGTGCAGAAGCCGGTGTAGCCGGTCGAATGAAGTCCCACCGGTGCCTCGCCCGCGGCAGCCGGGGCGAGCAGCACGTCATAGTTCTCGAAGAATTGATCAAGGGTGTGGCGGCACGCGGCGAGAAATTCGCGTGCCTCGTGATAGCGCTCGAGGCTCGTGGCCATGCCGTCTTTCAGCCGCCCGTTCCGAAGCGTTTCGCTTATCTCGTTCCAGTGCTGCTCGATCTCCCAGGTGAAGTTCCGCGTGAACTCGAAGCTCGACACCGCGCGATGCGCATCGGGGATGCGCGCAAACCCCGGGGGTAGCACCGCATCTTTCACCGCAGCACCGGTGCGCGCGAGCTGGGCCGCAGCTTCCTCCAGCAGACGTTGAGTGGTGCTTTCGGCGTAGTCCCACAATGGAGTACGGCAAAAGCCGATACGTGGCTTGGCGACTTCCGCCGGCAGGGGCTTGGGATCGGCGCCGAGGAGGATATCGCGCAGCAGCGCGATATCCTCGACCGAGCGCGCCATCAGGCCGAGTGTGTCGAGCGACCCGGCCGCCTCCAGCACCCCTGACAGGCGTAGATCACCCCAGGTTGGACGATAGCCGATGATGCCGCAGAACGACGCGGGGCGTATCGTCGACGCCGTCGTCTGCGTGCCGAGCGCGAGCGGCACCATCCTGTCGCCGACGGCCGCAGCCGATCCGCTGGATGAGCCGCCGGGCGTGCGGGCGGGATCGTGCGGATTGTGCGTCTTGCCCGGGTGCTGATTTGCGAACTCGGTCGTCACCGTCTTGCCGAGCAGCACGCCGCCCGCCTTGCGCATCATTGCAACACAGGCGGCGTCACGACCCGGACGGTGCCCTCGATGAATCGGGCTGCCGTACTCAGTCGGCATGTCGTGGGTGTCGATGATGTCCTTGGCGCCGAAGGGCACGCCGAACAGCGGTCCGCGCGTCGCGGCGCCTCGATCCAGCGCCCGGGCGTGGGCCAATGCCGCTGAGGCATCGAGATGTTGCCAGGCTTCCACAGCCGGTTCGCGCGCGGCGATGCGCTCCAGGCACGCGCGGGTGACAGCCTCGCAGGTCAGGTTTCCGGCTCGGGTGGCGGTGGCGATCTGGCTCGCCGTCCATTCATTCAGGTTCTGCGGGATTGCGGTATCCATGGTGTCGATCTCGAAATAAGCGGGAGGACGAAATGGGGACGCACACCCTTTCTAGTGAGAGTTTACCGCTCCCGCCCTCTCTCGTGGGCGGCCTTCTGTTGATAAATGGTGTCAGTGCAAGATTTCTATCAGGCGGAAAGCTCGCGCCGCGAAAACGTTACACAAACTGGTTCTTCAACGCGGCGTCGCCGCGCCACAGGCGCTCGAGGTTTTCCAGCAGGAGGTCGACGACGTTGTCCTCGTAGCGGCGCGTCTCGCCGGCAGTGTGCGGCGTGATCAGCACATTGGGCACGCCCCACAGCCCCGATGTGGCGGGCAGCGGCTCCTCCCAGACGCAATCGAGCGCGGCGCCGGCGATGCGTTTCTGATTAAGCGCCTCCACGAGCGCCGGCTCGTTCACCACCTTGCCGCGCGCGACGTTGATGAGGTAGGCCGAGGGCTTCATCGCCGCGAGCGCCTTGGCGTCTATCAGATTCTCGGTTTTGGGCGTGAGCGGGCAGGTCAGCGCGACGAAATCGGCTTGCGGCAGCACGCCGAGCAGGCCATCCTCGCCCACGACCTTGTCGGCCGCCCCTGCGCCCTTGGACGGATCGCGCCGGGTGGCGATCACGCGCATGTCGAAGGCCTTGGCGAGCGTGGCCAGCCGCGAGCCGATGCGGCCCATGCCGGCGATCACCAGCGTCTTGCCGCCGAGCTCGTCTTCGCGCTTCGAAATGTCCCCGATCATGCCGCGCCACGTCTTCGCGGCCTGGTTGTCGCGCGCCTCCGGAATCTTCCGCGCCATGGCGAGGATCAAGGCGATGGCATGCTCGGCGACCGCGCGCTCGTTCACGCCCTGCGCGCTGGCGACGCGAATGCCAGCCGCGCCCAGCGCGGCGCGGGAATACTGGTCGGTGCCGGCGCTGATCGACTGGATGAAGGCGAGCCGGGGCGCCGCGGGAATCAGTTCGTTCCGCCACAGGCCGGAGCACAGCAGCACGTCCACCTTCGCGATGCGTGCCTTCAGATCGTCGAGGCTGCGCACCTCGAACCAGTCGATGCCGGTGTTGCGCAGAGCGAAGCGTTCGCCCATGCGATAGGCGACGTGGGCGAAACAGAGGGTCAGCTTGTCTCTGGCAGGGAGAGGACGCGCGTTCATGGGGTCGTTAACGAAATGACATAAATCGGCCGACTTCAGCGTGACTTATCGCGAGGCCAGCCCCTGGCTTCCCATCTACTTCACAAAGCCGAATACTCTGGGCAACCAGAGCGTGATTTCCGGAATGAAGGCGACCACGAAGAGGACAGCGACGATGGCACCCAGGAACGGCAGTAGCGGCCGCAGCAGTTTTTCCATCGGCAGCCCGCTGATCGACATGCCCACGAACAGGCACAGGCCCACCGGCGGGGTGATATGGCCGACCGCCGATGCGATCACGCACACCATCCCGAAGTGTATGGGATGGATGCCCACCGCCATGGCCCCCGGCAGCAGCACCGGCACGGTGACGAGAATGATCTCCGAGGGCGTGAGAAACGTGCCGAGCATAACGTAGAGTGCCATCACCAGCATCATGAACAGCCACCAGGTCGGGGCGATGCTGCCGATCGCCTCGGCCACGGTGAACGGAAACTTGGAATACGTGAGCACCCAGCCGAACGCGCCGACCAGGCCGATGATGAGGCCGATCACCCCCGAGAGTCGCGCGGAGTCGGCGAAGATCCTCGGCAGCTCGCGCCACGACGGCTCGTGGTAGAAGAACGGCGGCACGACGAGCGCGTAGACGACCGCCACGGCCGCTGCTTCCGTCGGCGTGAAAAGGCCGAACAGGATGCCGCCCATGATGATGATCGGGATCATGAGCGCGGGCAACGCGTTGCGCAGCACCACCATGAACTCGCGCGCCGTCGGGGGCTTCTCTTTCGGGTAATTGCGCTTGCGGGCGATCACGAAGACCGGCACCGCCATGCCGATGCCCACCAGGAGCCCCGGCAGGTAGCCCGCCGCGAAAATCGCAGCCACCGATTCGTCCGCCATCCACGCGTAGATGACCGCGATGATCGAGGGCGGAACGATGGGCGCCATGATGGCGGTGCTGATTGTGAGCGCAGTGGCGAAGTCGCGGTCGTAGCCCTTGCGCTCCATCTGCGGGATGAGGAACGTGCCGAGCGCCGAGACGTCCGCCACCGCCGAGCCCGAGATACCGCCGAAGAGCATGCTGTCGACGATGTTCACGTAGGCCAGGCCGCCGCGGAATCGACCCACGAGCGCGGTGGCCAGATCGATGATGGCGCGCGCCACGCCGCCTCGCGCAGCGAGATTGCCCGCGAGAATGAACAGCGGCGCCGAGAGCAGGAGATACGAATCCGAAAGCAGGCCGACGAAGCGCGTGGGAATGATGATCGGATTGAGTGCCGGATACAGTATTGCGGCCCCCAACGCGCCGACACCCAGGGCGATGCCGATCGGCATCCCGATGAGGATGAAGAGGACGAAAATGATCAGGAGCGTTTCGGCCACAGATCGAGCAGCGCGAGGAGGAGGACGCGTGCCATGGGCAGGATGATGAGGGCTGCGCCCACCGGCACGGCGGCGTAGACATAGCCGAGCGGCAGACCGAGACCCGCGCTGGTCTGCAGTTGCGCGTTCGGAATGAGGACGAAGCTCAGCTTGATGAAGGAGGCGAATAGCGCGATTCCCGCCGCGTTCGCGACGATGATCGCCAGGGCGCGCCCGCGCCGGCCGAAGCGGTCACGAAAATAACTGAGGAGCGTATGCTCGCCACGATGCATCGCCGCCGCCGCGCCGAGCATGACCAACCACACGAAGAGATAGCGCGGCACCTCGTCGAGCCCGTCGATCCCGGCCCAGCCGGCGTAGCGCAGCATCACCTGCAGAAAAACCGCGCCGGCCATGATCGCCAGGATCAGACCGGCGAGGTAGCCGAGCCCTTCATAGAAGCGGCCCCAGATCCCTCCCGCGGGCGCCTGGTCCGCGGGTTGACCTCCAACGCCGGAGGCCATGCGGCTACTTCACGCCAAGGATGTAGTCCACCATCTTGCGGGCGTCCTTGCCCGCCGGCGTCGCATAGAACTCCTCGTACACGCTCAGCGTGGCTTGCCGGAACGGTGCGGCGTCCGGCTTCGTGATCGCCACGCCCTTGGCGCGCACTTGGTCCTGGATCGACTGGTCTTCGTCGAGGATGAACTTGCGATTGAACTGGCGCGCGTGCTCCCAGGCATCGCGGACGGCTTTCTGGCCGGCGGCGTCCAGTTTCTGGAAGGAGCTCTTCGACATGACCAGCGCGATGGCTTGGTGCGTGTGGCGGACATCGGCGACGTTCTTGACGATGTCGTAGAACTTGTTGTGATAGAAGGTATTGACACCGCCTTCGGCGAAATCGATCACCCGGGTCTGGAGCGATGTCGCCACTTCCGGGAAGGCGATCGGCGTGGAGATCATGCCGAGCGCCTTGAAAGTCGCGACCAGGATCTTGTCCTCCTGCACCCGCACCTTTTTGCCTTTCACGTCCGCGAGCCCGTTGATCGGGTAATGACCGTAGATCCCGCGGTAGCCCGCGGCGATGAAGCCCACGAGCTTGAGTCCGCGCCGGTCGAGCACGGCGTCGTAGTACTTTTGCAGGGTATCGCCGCCGTCGAACGCCTTGAAGACATGGTCGTAGTCGCGAAAGATGTACGGCAGCTGGAACACCGACATCTCCGGCACCAGCGTCGATAACGGCGCCGTCGTGATCGGCCCGAAATCGACCGTCCCGAGCTGTATCTGCTGCGCGACCTCGCGCTCCCCGCCCAGCGCCCCGGAGTGATGGTGGACCACCTTGAGCTTGCCGCCGGAGACCTCGGCCAGCTTGTCGACAAACTGCTGAGAAGCGAGCGACGTTCCGTGTTTGGGCGGATTGACGTTGCCCATCGTCAGCTCCCTGCCCTGAGCGTGCGCGGCATCGCCGCCGAATACGCTTAGCCAAACGGCCGCGAAAGCGATCAGGCCGCTCGCGATACTTCCGAATCGTTGCGTCATGGGTTGTCCTCCTTCAGTGGTTGGCCGGTATTTCGATGCCGGCTCGAGGGCATTCTAGTCCAGAGCGCGCGACAATGGGACGGTCGCCCGACAACGACGGCTGGCAGCCTCAAGGCCCCTGCTCCGCCGTCCGGGCTGTTCTTTCTTCGGTGGTCGTGCGCCGAAGGTCGCGTCGTTGCGACAGATCGTAGCGGCGCCCGCGGTGCAGCGTGCAGCGATTGTCCCACATCACGATATCGCCAGGCCGCCATTCGTGCCGGTAAACGAACTCGCGCTGCGTCGCGTGCTCGATCAGGTCGGCCAGGAACATCCGGCCCTCGGGCACCGTCATCCCGAGGATCTCGGTGCAGTGCGCGCCGACGAACAGCACCTTGCGCTTTGACCCCGGGTGTATGCGCACCAGCGGCCAGTCCACCGAGGGGAAAACCTTCAGTTGCTCCGCGGTGTAGCGGTCGTCGCCCAGCAGGAACCTCGAATGAAAGGCGGAGTGCCGCGCCACGAGGCCCTCGATCTCCCGCTTGATCTTCGCGGGCAGCGCGTCGTAGGCGGCACGCAGATCGGCGAACTCGGTCTCGCCGCCCTCCGCCGGCACCACGACCGCCGACAGCATCGAATAGGCAATCGGGGCACCCTGAAACGAGCTGTCGCTGTGCCAGAGTTGATTCGCAATGGCGCCGACGAGCTTCGCATTGTCGCGTGCGAGGACCTCCCCGTCCTGCGCTACGTTCGAGATATCAATGATCTCATCGTATTTGAACCGGGTGGGGGCGCCCGTGGCCTTGCGCAACCCCGCATTCAGCGGTCCGAAGCTGCGCGCGAACGCGATCTGCTCGCTCTCGCTCAGCGGCTGGTCATGGAATACCAGCACCCCGTACCGCTCCATCGCTTCCTCGATCGCCCGAGCCGCCGCCGGATGGAGCGGCTGTCTCAGGTCGACACCACTCGCTTCGGCGGCGAACAGTGGCCCCAGGGGCTTCAGCTTCAACGATGTCGTGGGTCTTGCGTTGCGTTTCATAAAAGGGGACGCACACCTTTTCTAATGAGAGTTTACCGCTCCCGCCCGGCCTGGTGGGCCATCTTTTGCACCGGCGAGAGGAGATACTCGAGGACGCTCCGTGTGCCGAGGTGGATCTCGGCACTGGCCAGCATTACTGCGAAAGGCCCATATAATGAATGGGTGAGTGCATCGGCTTCTTTGGAGGGGATACGAAATGTTTTACGAAGGCAACTGGGTCGACAGCTTTCCGAAGAACTACCAGTGGTCGAACGCCACGTCGATCACGAAGGGAATGGCGCCGTGGGGCGCGGTCGCGCTGGGCGAAATCGACGAAGTCATCCAGCGCCTGCACCAACGGGCCAGCGAGCCGCACGCCTGGGAGGAAGAGTGGTGCGCCATGGCCGAAAAGATGGAGAAAACGGCCGATGCCGCGGCGGCGGAGCGGCGCGACGCGACCGCGGGAAACTACTACCTGCGCGCCGGGACCTACTACTACACGGGCGAGCGCATGGTGCCCCCGGGCGAGCGGAAGCTTGCGATCTACCGCAAGAGCCTGAGGTGCGCGCAGGAAGGGCTCAAGCGCCGCTATCCCGATCTCGAGATCGTGGACGTCCCCTACGAAAATTCCGCGCTCGCCGCGTACTTCCTCAAATCGCCGCGCGCGAAGGGCCGCGCGCCCACCGTCGTGCTGTTCAACGGCCTCGACAACTGCAAGGAGATGAATGTCCTGTTCGCCGGCGTCGAGCTCGCGTTCCGCGGCTTCCACACGCTGGCGATCGACGGCCCCGGTCAGGGCGAGTCGCTGCGGCTGCGCAACCACCCTGCCCGCTACGACTACGAGGCCGCCGGCACACCGGCGTACGAGTTCGTCGCGATGCGCAAGGACGTGGACCCAAAGCGGGTGGCGATCATGGCCTACAGCGCCGGCGGCTACTACGCGCCGCGTGTCGCCGCATTCGAGAAGCGCTACGCCGCCTGCGTCGCCTGGGGCCCGCACTACGACTACCACGCGGTGTGGCAGAAGCGCTGGGCGACGATGAAGAAGGACTACAACAGCGTCGCCACCTCGCATTTCCAGCTGCCGTGGGTGCTCGGCACGAAGGACATGGACTCGGCGATGGAGAAGGTGAAGAAGTTCACGCTGGCCGGAGTGGCCGAGAAAATCGCGTGCCCGACGCTGATCACATGGGGCGAGGAGGACCGGCTCACCACCCGCGACGTGGCAGAACAGCTGTACGCCGCGGTAGGATCCCGCGACAAGACGCTCAAGATCTTTACCCGCGAGACTGGCGGCTTTGAACACTGCCAGGCCGACAATCGGCAGGTCGGAATCGACTACATCGCGGATTGGCTATCCGCCCGCTTACCGTAAGCGCGCGGCAATCCCGCGGGGCGTGGCGCATTCACGGCTCGCGGCCCGGAATCGCCCGCGTGCAAGACTGAGGAGGAACTGTTATGAAGCGATCGACATCGATCGGTGTCTGCACCGCGTTGCTGCTCGCGGCCCAGACCGCGTTCGGCCAGGACTATCCCGACCGCCCCATTCGCATGGTCATCCCCTACCCGCCGGGCGGGGCGATCGACACGGTCGCGCGGCGTATCGTGCAGGAATGGGTGGGCAAGCTCGGACAGCAGATCGTGGTGGACAACCGCGGCGGCGCAGGCGGCACGATCGGCACGGAGCTGGTCGCGAAGGCGACGCCTGGAGGCTACACGATCCTCTACGGAAACATTGGCCCCCTGTCCATCGGGCCGCACCTCTACAAGAAGCTCGGCTACGACGTCTTCAAGGACCTTGCACCCGTTACGCTGGCGACGAGCTCGCCGTTCGTGCTGTTCTCGTCCACGACCTTGCCGGTGACTTCGGTGAAAGAGCTCATCGCTTATGCGAGGGCGCGACCGGGGCAACTGAACTATGCCTCGAGCGGCATAGCCAGCGGCCTGCACCTCACGGCCGAACTCTTCGCACGCGAAGCGTCTCTGCAGATCGTCCACGTGCCATTCAAGGGAATTGGCGTGGCAATTCCCGAGATTGCCGCTGGCCGCGTGCACATACTCACCTACCCCTACTCCGGCGCGGCGCCGCATGTAAAAGCCGGGCGCCTGCGGCCGCTCATGAGCGGCGGGACTCGCCGCTCCCCGCAATACCCGGAGGTGCCGACCGCCATCGAGGAAGGCATGCCGGGCTTCCACAGCACTGCATGGCATGCCGTAGTCGCGCCGGCCGGAACGCCGCGGCCCGTCGTTCTCAAGCTGCAACAAACGTTCACGGCAGCTGTCGCCTCGCCCGAGCTGCGCAAGATCATGGCCGTGGACGATGTGGAGCTCGTGGGAAGCTCACCCGCGGAACTGGCCAAATTCCTGCGCACGGAAAACGACAAGTGGGGAAAGGTGATCCGTTCGGCCGGCATCAAGGTTGACTGACCTGCATGCCGGGTACGGGCCGCAAAGTACCGGAAGCCACGACGCGCGCAGCGTTTTGTCGGCGTACCGGTATCGAGCCCCATGATCGCTTGCCACGCAGATCACGTCGGCAGCCTGCTCCGCCCGCCCGAACTCATTCCGGCGCGGGAAGCTGCTGCCGCGGGCCGGATCTCGCGTGCCCGGTTCAAGGCGATCGAAGACCGGGCCGTGGAGGACGCCATCAGGCTCCAGGAGGGCGTGGGCCTGCCAGTGGTCACCGACGGCGAGCAGCGG
>Ga0209109_10001291_pt1 | contig 13763 bp, 18 predicted proteins | sample Rifsed10ft2_FD_184004 | JGI IMG/M metagenome (GOLD analysis project Ga0209109, IMG submission 184004) | Soil microbial communities from Rifle, Colorado, USA - sediment 10ft 2 (version 2) | ecosystem: Environmental > Terrestrial > Deep subsurface > Rock core/Sediment | place: Rifle, Colorado... | reverse complement strand
CGCGCAACTCGCCCTTGGGCGGCGGCGCCGCCAACAGCTGCCCGATCACCGAGAAGCGTAGATGCGCCCAGCGATTGTGTGTCGAGGCGTGCTTCGATGCGCTCATGCCCGTCAGACCTCCGTGTCAATCAGGAGGCGCACACCATAAAGCGGGTGTCAGATTTCGGCCATGTGCATCTTATGCGGGCCGCGACGCCGCTTCATATAACGTGCACCGTGGCGCTTCCGGTCATGATCGGTGCGATCAAGCGCAGCAGCGAAACCAATCGCTCGCGGGCGGCTCCCGCAAAGCGCTCCAGCAGCGCGGCCGGCAGCTCTGCTTGCTGCACCGGCGGCATCAGGCCAGCACAAGCCGCGCGCCAGAACGGCGTATCGATGAGCTCCTCGCACCACCAGCGGCGCCAGCGCGCGACGGTGCGCCGGCTCACCCCCACCCGCTCCTCGAGATAGCGCAGCCGTATCGGTGTTGCCCCGCAGCGCAGCGCCGAGACCAGCACCACCACCGCCCCCAGATAGACCTTGCGCCCGAGAAAGCGCAGCGACGCCGGGGTGGCGCGCTTGCGGCAGTCCTCGCGCGCACAACAGAAGCTCAGCCGCCGCCCATACTCCGCGTTCAACCGTCCGACAAAGCCGCGTGGCTTGCGCGGATAGCACGCCGAGTGCAGTACCCCACCGCAGCGCGGGCAGCCACCGGCGCGCTGCTCGGCAGCCAAATCGTCGTCGAAGCGCTGCAATAATTCGTAGAGCCGGCCGTCGGCCAGAAGTGCGGCATACATCGGGGTCTCCAGTCTTGGTAAAGTTGGCTACTATGCCAAAGCCCGGTCGCAATGATCCCTGCCCCTGCGGCAGCGGGCAAAAATACAAGCGCTGCTGCATGGACAAAGACCAGGCGACCGCGCACGCCACGCGGGCGGCCGCGCAGGCCGAGCGCGCCGCCGTGCAGGCGCCGCAACGTGCCCGCATCGAGGATCTCGTGGCCACGATGGAAGAAGCGGATGAACTGGACGAGGCCTCCAACCGCGTGGTCGACCTGATCCACGCCGGCAGGCTCGATGAGGCGGAACAAGCCGCCCGTGACTTACTGGTGCGCTACCCCGAAGTGCCCGACGGCCACGATCGGCTCGGCATGGTCTACCAAGCGCGCGGTCAGAACCGCGAGGCCGCCGAGTGCTACCGCAGGGTCGTCGACTTCATGCGCGCACACCCCGCAGACTTCGACCCCGAGTTACAAACCCTCTTCCTCGAACGCATCGCCAAGCTCGATCCGCCGGCTGCCGCCGACTGAGCTCCTCTGAAATCTGCTCACGCTATGTGAGGGAGGTCGCCGCCCAAACCTCAACAAGCGTGATCAGAAATGCCGGCCGCGCACATCAATTTGCGCGCGCCGGCTCATACCCAAGCTATAATGCAGACATGAAGCGCCATCTCATCGTGTTCTACACCGTGGTCATCGTGCTCATCCTCTCGGGCCGTTACGCATGGACCCATTGTGAATGGGACTGGGTCACGCGCATCAGCTCGGTCGGCGTCATTCTCGGGATCGTGATCGAGCGCTGGAATATCCTCATCGGGAAGCCGGAGCCTATCCCCGATGCTCCCACCGGGCGGCTGCCTATCATCCTCCTCTGTATCGGGACCTTCATCGCCGGCTTTGGGGAACTGCTCGGCAAGACTGTATTCGGCTGCCTGCGCTAGCTAGTCCTTCGCGCCGGCCCTCACCAGGATTTCAGAGACTTCCTTCATCCCGCGCTCGCGCGCGACTTCCAGCGCGGTATAGCCAAGCGGAGTGCGGTAGTTGACGTCCGCACCATGCTCCATGAGCAGCAGCACCATGGGCAGATGTCCCTCGCGCGCGGCCATCATCAGTGCCGTCGTGCCATTTTCGGCTGCTGCATCCACCTTGGCGCCACGACTGATCAGCTTCCGAGCTATATCCAGATGGCTGTTCGCCGCTGCATACATGAGAGGTGTCCAGCCGGACTGGTTCACCTCGGCCCCGTGCGCGAGCAGCATCTCGACGATATCCGCGTGCCCGCGCAACGCCGCCAGCATCAGAGCCGTCTCACCATAGGCGTTCCGCGCGTCCACTCGCGGCTTGGCCGCAAGCAGGGTCCTGACGATATTCGGTTTTCCCTCCTTGACTGCAAGCATCAGAAGGGACTCGCCTTCACGCGTGACGCTGTTGACCTCAAAACCGCGGTTAAGCAGCGAAGCGACCGTGCGGGTGTCGTCCAGGTCGATGGCCCGAATCATGTCGTCGTAGGCGTCGGCGCGCGCCCCTCCGGCAACGAAAGCGAGCGCGCTGAAGAGCAGAATAACCCTAATGTGTCGTATGATGAACATTTCCCAATACCTTGAACAAACTGAAGAAATTTGACGTTGTCCGGGCTGCCACGCTGTCGAGCGTCAACCCCCGCAGGCGCGCAATTTCCTCGGCGACGTGTCTGACATATCCCGGCTGGTTGAGCTTTCCCCGATGCGGGACCGGCGCCAGATAGGGGGAGTCGGTCTCGATGAGCATGCGTTCCATAGGCACTTTTATTGCCACCTCTTTCAGCGCCTTGGCGTTCTTGAAGGTCACGATCCCGGAAAACGAGATGTAGAACCCCAGATCGAGCGCCGCCGCTGCCGTGTCCCACGACTCGGTGAAGCAGTGCATCACGCCGCCAGCGCGATCGGCGCCCTCCTCGCGCATGATGCGTATCGTGTCCGCGGCAGCATCGCGCGTGTGGACGATCAGCGGTTTCGCGCAGGACAGGGCCGCGCGGATGTGGCGGCGAAACCGCTCCCGCTGCCATTCCAGATCGCCCTTGAGACGATGATAGTCGAGCCCGGTTTCGCCGATGGCAACGACCCTGGGATGCATTGCGAGCCGTACCAGCTCGCCGGGCTCTGCCTCCCGCACACCCTGCGAGTCGGGATGTATGCCGACCGACGCGTAAATATGCGGGTAACGTTCGGCGAGTTCCAGCACCGCCGGAAAATCCTCCAGCGTGACGCTCACGCATAAGGCGTGCGTGACCTGGTTCTCGCGCATGTTCGCCATGACGCGTTCCAGGTCGCCCGCGAGCTCCGGGAAGTTCAAGTGGCAATGCGAGTCGACGAGCATGTCACGCGGCCTTTCGCGTGCCGGGCGCGGCTGGCGCGACCGCGCGCTGGTAGTCGATGAGAAGCCTCTCGAACAGCAGCCTGGCATTCAGGGGATGCTCCACGACGCGCTGCAGGCGAATGAGTTCGCGGTGGTAGTGCAGCAGCGCGAGAATATCGATGCCGGATGCGAGCGACGCGATCGGCCGGGAAAAATCCGGGTTGTAGCGAATGGAGTCGACGCAGTGCTGCAACAGTATGTCGAAGCTCCATTTCTGGAGCCATCCGACGACCTCCTCGACGTCGTAGTCACGCACGCGCTCCGCGGTGGCAAGCGCATCGAAGCCGGGGTCAGCGAGACTTGTGAACAGGTCGTTCCGGCGCTGCCAGTAGTCCGCTTGGGCCAGTTCGCGCGCGACCAAGGGCGCATTTCCAGTATGTGCGAGCGCGAGGGCGGGGTCTGCAATTCCCTGCGCCTTCAGCCATGCAGCGGCTGCGTCAACGTCCGGCCGTTCAAGGCAGACCTGGCGGCAGCGGCTGCGAACCGTGGCTGGGAGGTAGCTCGGCCGGTGCGCCACCAGCAAGAAGATGGTGCCGGCGGGAGGCTCCTCCAGGCTCTTGAGAAGCGCATTGGCGGCATTGAGGTTGAGCGCTTCCGCCGGATGAACCAGGATGACCTTGGCGCGGCCACGGTGACCGGAAGCGCCGACGAAATCCGCCAGCGCCCGTATTTGGTCCACCGTGATCTGGTCGCTACTCCCCTTTTCCGCTGGCTGCTCCTCGCCCGAGGGCTTCGCCGCCAGGCTTTCCGGCTCAACGCGCCTGATATCCGGATGGTTGCCGGCGGCGAACCATACACATGCGGGGCACACCTCACAGGCTCCGCCAGCGCGCCCGGATCCCTCGCACAGCAGCGCTTGCGCCAAGGCCGTGGCGAAAGCGAGTTTGCCGATGCCACGGGGGCCGTGGATGAGCAGTGCATGCCCCAGCGCCGCACGCCCGGCAAGGAGTCGCTCAAATTCCGATATGTGCCAAGGTAAGTAGCTCATTTACAGGACCTTAAGTCGCGTACTTGAGGTTTTACTTGATAAGTTCATCGAGCACGTTTTCCAGGTGCCTGGCGATCTCCGGGATCATTGCGCTGGCATCGATCACACGGATGCGCGCCGGCGCCTCGCGCGCGCGGCGCAGGTAGGCCGCGCGCACCCGCTCGAAGAACGCCTCGGCCTCCTGTTCGAACCGGTCCGGGGCCTTGATCCGGTCCCGGCGCGCACGACCGAGTTCCGGCGGCACGTCCAGATAGACGGTCAAATCCGGCTGCAGATCGGCGTGCACCCAGCGTTCGAGCGCCTCGATCCGGGCCCAAGACACGCCGCTGCCGCCGCTCTGGTAGGCAAACGTGGCGTCGGTAAAGCGGTCACACAGCACCCACGCGCCGGCTGCGAGCGCCGGCCGGATGATCTTGTCGAGGTGCTCGTGCCGCGCCGCAAACATCAGCAACGTCTCCGTTTCCGGATGCAGGCGCTGGTCGCGGTCGAGGAGCAGCTGCCTCAGCTTTTCCCCAAGGGCAGTACCGCCCGGTTCACGGGTGGTTCGAACGGTGAGCCCGCGCTCGCGGAGCACCTGGGCGAGGCCCGCGAGATGCGTGCTCTTCCCTGCTCCGTCCAGGCCTTCCAAGGTGATGAATTTTCCGGACATCAACGCCGCCCCGATCGCTGGTATTTTGTCACGGCCCGCTCGTGTTCGGCCAACGTCCGCGAGAAATGCGACGTGCCGTCGCCCCGCGCGACGAAATACAGCGCATCGCCGGGCGCCGGGTTGAGCGCCGCACGGATGGCGCCGAGCCCCGGCATGGCGATCGGCGTCGGTGGCAGCCCGCTCCGGGTGTAGGTGTTGTACTCTGAATCGGCGATGAGATCGCGCTTGCGGAGATTGCCGTCGAAATCGCCCCCGAGACCGTAGATCACCGCCGGGTCGGCCTGCAGCTTCATGCCGGCACGCAGCCGGTTGACGAACACGGCCGCGATCAGCGGCCGCTCCTCGGCCCAGCCGGTCTCCTTCTCGATGATCGATGCCAGTATGAGCGCCTCGTAGGAGCTTGCGAGCGGCAGGGTGCTGGCGCGGCGTTCCCACTGCTCCGCCAGATGGCGGCGCATGAGACGATGGGCGCGCCGCAGGACCGCAAGGTCGCTGCCGCCACTGCTGACGTAGTAGGTATCGGGAAAGAACCACCCTTCGGCGGATGCTTCGCTGCTGCCCATGCGCGCGAGGATCTCGCCGTCGGCAAGCCCTGTAGTGTCATGGCGCAGTGCCGGATGCTCGTCGAGCGCGCGGCGCATCTGCCGAAACGTCCAGCCCTCCGGAAACACGACGGCCGCCAGGGTGTAGTCGCCCTCGGTGATCTTGCGCAGGAGCTGGAGCGGCGTGATCGGCGCCTCGATTTCGTAGTTCCCGGCCTTGACGCCGGCAGCCTTGTCCAGCGCCCGCCCAAGAAGGACAAACAGCGCCGGGTAGTTCAGGACCCCAGCATCGGCAAGCTGGCGCGAGACCGCTGTCAGCGTGCTGCCTTTTCGCACGTCGAACTGCAATGGCGTCTGCGGCGGCGCCACCGCCGCCGTGAGATAGTAGCCCACCCCGCCGCAGGCGATGGCAATGGCAAGCGCCAGCAGGATGGCGGCGCGGCGCAGCCCGTTCCTAATCGCCGTCCTCATCGAGCCAGCGGCGCACCTGCGCCGTCACGGTACCCGGGTCCCATGCCCTGCCCCCCAGCCGCCGCACCTGCCACACGCCGATCAGGCTGTTGACCAGCATGACTTCCTGTGCCGCGAGGAGCCGTTCGAGAGAAATGCGTTCCACGACGCACGCGACGCGGCGCCGCCGCGCGCCATCCATTACGCGGTCGCGGGTCACGCCCGCGACTCCGCACTGACTGAGATCGGGTGTCGCGATCCTCTCCCCTTCCACGACGAACACATTGCTCATCGTTCCGCCGATCACGTTGCCGGCGCAATCCTGCAAGAGCCCCTCGGCGATCCCGGGATCGTCCCACTCGGCGCGTGCGAGGACATTCTCAAGCCGGTTGAGATGCTTGATGCCGGCCAGCGCCGGCTGCCAGCCGAGGCGCAGCGCGCACACGCGCGCCGTAACGCCGCGCTCGATCCATTCCGCTGGATGCTGCGGGAACGGCGAACGCGATACGCTACGCATGGGGCGCACCGGCGCGGGACTCGCGTAGCCGCGCGGCCCGCTGCCGCGTGTCACCACGATCCTGACCGCGCACGACCGCTCTTCGCCGGCAACCTGCCGGGTCTCCTCTCGCAGCACCGCCTCCTCCGGGCACGGAATGCCCAGGGCATGCGCATCGAATGCGAGCTTTCCGAACTGCCGGTGCCACGCACGCAGTTGCCCGTCGCGAACGACGAGCGTGCGGAACACACCGTCACCATAGGCAAATCCGCGATCGGAAGCCGGGATGGTATCGATGGCGACTCCGTTGACCAGGATCATTGGGCGCACCCCATCACCGCGACGCGAGCCGCCTGTCGGACTGTTAAGTCCGGCAGGCGGCTAGACTCTGCGAAAAACCAGGCTGCCGTTGGTGCCGCCGAACCCGAACGAGTTGGAAACCGCAACCTCGATCTTCATCCGGCGCGCCGCATTCGGCACGTAGTCCAGGTCGCACTGCGGGTCGGGGTTGAAGAGGTTGATGGTCGGCGGCGCGATCTGATCACGTAGCGCCAGCGCCGTGAATACCGCCTCAACGCCGCCCGCCGCGCCGAGCAGGTGTCCAGTCATCGATTTGGTCGAACTGATGGCGAGCTTGCCGGCGTGGTCGCCGAAGCAGCGCTTTACCGCCACGGTCTCCGCGATGTCGCCCAGCGGCGTCGACGTCCCGTGGGCATTGACGTAATCGACGTCTTCCCGGTTGATGCCGGCGTTGCGCACCGCGTTCGACATGCATCGAAGTGCGCCGTCGCCATCCTCTCGGGGGGCGGTAATGTGGTGGGCGTCCGCGCTCATGCCATAACCAGCGAGCTCGCAGTAAATCGTCGCGCCGCGCGCACTCGCGTGTTCGTACTCCTCCAGCACCAGCACGCCCGCGCCCTCACCCAGCACGAAGCCGTCGCGGTCGCGGTCCCAGGGACGGCTCGCGCTCGCGGGATCGTCGTTGCGCCCGGACAGCGCCCGCGCCGCGCAGAATCCACCCACGCCCAGCGGCGACACGGTGGACTCGGCGCCGCCCGCGACCATCACGTCGGCATCGCCGTATTCGATCAACCGGCCCGAGTCTCCGATACAGTGGGTCGCCGTGGTGCAAGCGGTGACGATCGCGAGGTTCGGTCCCTTGAAACCGTACATGATCGACACGTTGCCCGCCACCATGTTGATGATGGTGCCCGGCACGAAGAAGGGCGAAATCTTGCGCGGCCCGCTTTTCTGCAGTTCAGCGTGCGTATCTTCGATCAGCGGCAACCCGCCGATTCCCGAGCCGATGTTGACGCCGATGCGTTCGGCGTTCTGCGGCGTGGCTTCAATACCCGAGTCCTTGATGGCCTCGATGGCAGCCGCAATGCCGTAGTGAATGAAGGTATCCATCCGGCGCGCTTCCTTTGCCGACAGATATTGCGTGACGTCGAACCCGCGCACCTCGCCTGCGATCTGCGAGCTGAAGGCCGCCGGGTCGAAACGCGAAATCCGGGTAATGCCTGACTTACCCTCGATGATATCGGCCCAGGCCCGGGCCACGCCAATCCCCACCGGCGAGACGATCCCCAGCCCGGTGACAACAACTCTGCGTCTGGACAAACTGGCTCCGGAGTGGGCCCTGGCTCAGGACTTGACGTGGGCCTTGATGTAGTCGATCGCCTGCTGCACCGTGGTGATCTTCTCGGCGTCCTCGTCGGGAATTTCGGTCTCGAATTCTTCCTCGAGCGCCATGACGAGTTCCACGGTATCCAGAGAGTCCGCGCCCAGATCGTTGACGAAGGACGACACGTTCTTGACGTCGCCTTCGTTGACCCCCAGTTGCTCCGCCACAATTTTCTTGACTCGGGTTTCGATCGTATCCATCAAACTTTCCTCTCTTGTTTATCGATCTGCCGTCGACCACCATCGCGGGAGCTGCAACCGGGCAGCGCTGGCGCATTGGCGGCGTATTTTACCAGAATTGAAAACATCCAACGATCTGAAAACCAAGAACAATCATACTAATCCATGTACATGCCGCCGTTCACATGGATGGTGCTTCCCGTGATGTACGATGCGCCCGGCGAAGCAAGGAACGCGACCGCGGCCGCCACGTCCCGCGCCTCACCGAGACGCCCGAGCGGAATGTGGCCGATCAGGGCGCTGCGCTGCTCGGCGCCGAGCGCGCGCGTCATGTCGGTATCGATGAAACCCGGGGCCACGCAGTTGACGGTGATGTTGCGCGCGCCGACCTCCCGGGCGAGCGACTTTGAAAAACCGACGATACCGGCCTTTGCCGCCGCATAGTTGGTCTGTCCCGGGTTGCCCATCACGCCGACGACCGAGGTGATGTTGATGATGCGCCCGTAGCGCGCTTTCACCATCGGCCGCAGCACCCGCTTCGACAACCGGAACACCGAACGCAGGTCAGTGTACATGATATCGTCCCATTCCTCGTCCTTCATCCGCAACAACAGGTTGTCGCGCGTGATCCCAGCGTTGTTGACGAGAATCGACACGTCGCCGTACTTCGCCCGCACTCCCTCGAGCGCCGCATCGACCTGCGCCGTGTCGTTCACGTTCATCGCAAGTCCCGTGCCAGTATTGCCCTGCGCGCACAGGTAGCGTGCGATTGCCGCCGCTCCTTCGACGGTAGTCGCGGTACCGACGACCACCGCCCCGTCGCGGGCAAGCTGCAGCGCGATGGCCTCGCCGATGCCGCGTGACGCGCCGGTAACCAGGGCGACCCTGCCGTCGAGGCCCGTCATCGAAGCGCCTGCAATGTTTGTTGCAGAGACCCGGGATCCATAATTGCGTAGCTCTCAACGTCGCCGGCGATGCGCCTCGTGAGACCTGCCAGTACTTTGCCCGGGCCGCACTCGACGAGATGCGTGACGCCTGATGCAACCATCTGTCGCACCACCTCGACCCAGCGTACCGGATTGCACGCCTGCCGCGCCAGCGCATCCTTGATGCGCGCCGGATCCTCGGTCGCTGTCGCATCGACGTTGTTGATCACTGGAATGCCCGGCCGCGAAATCGCGATGCCCGCAAGCCGCGCAGCAAGTCGATCGGCCGCCGGTTTGAGCAGTGTGGAGTGAAATGGCGCGCTCACCGGTAGCATCATTGCTCGTTTCGCGCCACGCGATTTCGCCGCCGCCGCCGCGCGTTCGACCGCGGCCTTGTGCCCCGCGACGACGACCTGGCTCGGAGCATTGAAGTTTACGGCCTCGGCGACCTCGCCTTGGGCGGCTTCGTTACACGCGGCACGGACCTGATCGTCGTCCAGGCCGAGAATTGCCGCCATCGCCCCGGCTCCCAACGGCACGGCCTCCTGCATGGCCTGCGCCCGGAACCGTACCAACGGCACGGCATGGCGGAACGCGAGGGCCCCAGCTACGACCAGCGCCGTGTACTCGCCCAGGCTGTGCCCTGCGACGATCGCCGGCGCAGCGCCACCCGCTTCCCGCCATGCCCGATACACCGCGTAGCCCGCTGCAAGCATCACCGGCTGGGTATTGACGGTCGCGTTCAGCTCCTCGGCGGGGCCTTCAGCGACCAGTTTCCACAGATCCTGGCCGAGGGCTTCGGACGCTTCGGTAAACGTATCGCGTACGGCGCGGCTGTCGGCGAACGGCTGCATCATGCCTATCGCCTGCGAGCCCTGCCCCGGAAAAACCATCCCGAACCTCATGCCGGAGCTCTCACCATCGGATCAGCACAGAGCCCCAGGTGAATCCTCCGCCTACGGCCGCGAGGAGGACGTGCTGACCGGCACGTATGCGCCCATCACGCACCGCTTCGTCAAGGGCGAGCGGAATCGACGCGGCCGAAGTGTTGGCGTGGCGGTCCACCGTGGTCACGACTTTTTCCATGCTCAGCCCGAGTCTCTTCGCCGTCGCCTGGATGATGCGGATGTTGGCCTGGTGCGGAATCAGCCAGTCAATCTGCGAGCGGTCCATCTGGTTCGCCGCAAGCGCCTCTTCCGCCACCTCTCCCAAAATCCGCACGGCGAACTTGAATACCGTGTTGCCTTCCATCTTGAGCAGCGGCCTGCCACGCACCATGCCGCCCGCAACCGTACCCGGCACCGACAGCATCTCGGCATAGCTGCCATCCGCGTGCAGGTGCGAAGACAATATGCCCGGCGCCGAGTCGCCCGTGAGGACCACTGCCCCTGCGCCGTCACCGAACAACACGCAGGTCGAGCGATCGCTCCAGTCGATGATGTGGGAGTACACTTCGGTGCCCACCACCAGCGCGTTCCGGCATTGGCCGGAACGGATGAACTGGTTCGCGGTCGCAAGACCGTAGACAAAGCCGCTGCACACCGCCTGCACGTCAAACGCGGGGCAACCCCTCACGCCGAGCTTGGCCTGCAACAGGCACGCCGTGCTGGGAAAGATCATGTCGGGCGTGGTCGTGGCGACGATGATGAGTCCGATGTCCTGGAGCGGGATGCCGGCTGCTTCAATCGCCTTGCGGCTCGCCGCGAGCGCGAGATCGCTCGCATTCTGATCGTCCGCCGCGACATGGCGCTGGCGTATCCCCGTGCGCGTGAGCACCCATTCGTCGGTGGTGTCCACCAGGCGTTCGAGCTCGCGGTTGGTGAGCACCTTCTGCGGCAGGTAGCTGCCGGTGCCGGCGACGCGCGAATGGATCGTCACGCGACGCTTTTCTGCAGCGAGGCGAGCCGCGCGCTGATGTGCGCGAGCACCGCGCTGCGCGCTTCTTCCGCTGCGCGCCGGATGGCGAACCCAAACGCGAACACGTCCGCCGAGCCGTGACTCTTGACGATGATACCCCGCAGCCCCAGCAGCGTGGCGCCGTTGTAGCGGCGGTGGTCGAGACGGCGCTTCAAGGCGTTGATGACCGGCAATGCGAAAAATGCGGACATCCGGCTCAGAAGATTGCGGTTGAACTCCGCACGCAGGTGAGTCGTGAACATCTGCGCCACGCCCTCCGAGGCCTTGAGCGCGACATTGCCCACGAAACCATCGCATACCACCACGTCAGTCGTGCCCTTGTAGATATCGTCACCCTCGACGTTGCCGTGGAAATTGAGCCCGCTCGTGCGCAGAAGTTCTGCTGCGCGCTTGACGACCTCATTGCCCTTGATATCTTCCTGCCCGATATTGAGCAGGCCCACAGTGGGCCGGTCCTTGTTCTCCAGTGAGGCAACCAGTTCCGAGCCCATGATGCCGAACTGAAGCAGGTGCTCCGCGGTGCAATCGACGTTGGCACCCAGGTCGAGCATGCAGGCCTGCCCTTTCAGGGTTGGCAGGATGCTCGCGATCGCAGGGCGGTCGACCCCGGGCAATGTCTTCAGAACAAAGCGGGCGATCGCCATCAGCGCACCCGTATTACCGGCGCTGACGCAGGCGTTTGCCGCGCCCTCCTTCACCAGGTCGACCGCCACGCGCATCGACGAATCCTTCTTGTTGCGCAGCGCGGTCGCCGGCGGCTCGTCCATGGCCACGACTTCGGTCGTGTAGCGAACCTGCAGCCGGGACCCGGGCTTGACTCCGGCCTGCCGCAGTTGGGCGTCGATGGCCTCGCTCAAACCGACCAGGATCAAAGTGACCCCGGGGTCGCTCTTCAGGAACTCAAGCGCGGCCGGAACGGTGACTTCCGCGCCTCGATCCCCTCCCATGCAATCGATGGCGACAGTCACGTCCACAAACTACCTCCCATCCGCGCCTCCCCACTCATGGATGGTTGCCGGCGTATCTCCAGTCGCGTGATCTGTCCCCCGGCAGGCTATTCGCTTTTGGTCTTGATAACCTTTTTGCCCCGGTAGTAACCGTTCGAGCTGATGTGGTGGCGCAAATGCACTTCGCCCGTCGTGGGTTCCACGGCGAGGGCCGGACCGCTTAGACGGTCGTGCGACCTGTGCATTCCGCGTTTTGAAGGTGACTTCTTGTTCTGCTGAACAGCCATCTCGCAACTCCTTTACGATTCATTTCCTGAGTGCCGCCAGCCCTTCGAAGGGCGAGGCGGCGTTCCCGATGCGCGGGACCCCGGCGCGCGCTGCGCATGCGCCATCAGGATGGCGGGACGACAGCGGCAGGCTCAACAGTATTTCGTCCTCGATCAGCGCCGCGACATCCATGTCCACACTCGTTACGATGCAATCCGGGGCGTCCGGCTCATCCGCTTCGGCGGGCAGCGTTTCGTTGGCGCTCACCAGCAGCAGCGTATTCATGATCCGCAGCGGATACGCGAGCGCGCCCAGGCAGCGCTGGCATTGCAGATTCAGCAGGCCATTGACTTCGAGATGCAGCACCGGCCGCCTCTGGCGGTCCCTCCCGCCTTTGAGCAGGAAGTCTATCCCGCCGTCCGCATCAAACAGGCAGTCCTGTAACCGGCCAAAACCTGCGAGCGGAAGATGCCCCTGTAACTCGTCTTCTGCCTGGCTGAATTCCAGACCATCGATGACAGTCCGTGCAGACATAAGCGGGGCATGATAGTATTTTTGCGCCGGGCTGTCAAAGTAAAATCACGGAAAACGTTGTTCCGGCAGGGACTTAGGCGGCATTGCCCCACCCGTGCCGGATGCCACGCTGCGCTCAAGTTGCCCACACCCAATCTCATACTCGCATCGGCCTCCAGTTATCGCCGCGCGTTGCTCGAACGCCTCGGATTGCCGTTCGCGACGGTCGCGCCCCAGGTGGACGAAAGGGGGTTACCCGGCGAGACTGCAGCGCGCGCAGCTCTGCGCCTGGCAGAAGCGAAGGCGCGAGCGGTGGCAGTTTCGCCGCGAGCCTTGGTCATTGGATCGGACCAGGTAGCTGAACTCGATGGCGAGCACCTCGGCAAACCCGGCGACCACCGCACCGCAGTGCGGCAACTGCGCGCCATGCGCGGCCGGGAAGTCATTTTTCATACGGCCGTGTGTCTGTACAGCGCCGGCTCAGGCAAGGTGCAGACGGCGAATGTTCCGACTATGGTGAAGTTCCGTTCCGTGAGCGATGCGCAAATCGAGCGCTACCTCGAACTGGAGCAGCCCTACGATTGCGCCGGCAGCGCGCGTGTGGAGATGCTGGGCATTGCGTTGGCGGAGCGCATCGTGGCGGACGACCCGACGGCGCTGATCGGCCTGCCGCTCATCGCCCTCGTGTCCATGCTCCAGGCCGAAGGCGTTGCGGTCATATAACCCGCACATGTCCCGGGCTGGAACGCTGTACCTGATCCCCTCGTCGCTCGGCGCCGGCACCGCGATGCAGGTGCTGCCGCCTTCCACCCTGGGCGTCCTCGCGCGGCTCACCGCGTTCATCGTGGAAGACCCGCGAACGGCGCGCGCTTTTCTCAAGGCGGCGGGCTACCCGCACCCGTTGCAGGACGCCGAGTTCCAGGTGTGCAACGAGCATACGAGGGCCAGCGAGATTGCCGGCCTGCTTCAGCCCCTGCTTGACGGTAGGGACTGCGGCCTTGTGTCCGAGGCAGGATGTCCTGCCGTAGCCGATCCCGGCGCCGCGGTGGTCCGGCTC
>Ga0209109_10001288_pt1 | contig 13774 bp, 13 predicted proteins | sample Rifsed10ft2_FD_184004 | JGI IMG/M metagenome (GOLD analysis project Ga0209109, IMG submission 184004) | Soil microbial communities from Rifle, Colorado, USA - sediment 10ft 2 (version 2) | ecosystem: Environmental > Terrestrial > Deep subsurface > Rock core/Sediment | place: Rifle, Colorado... | reverse complement strand
CTGCGAACAAAAAAGGAGCCGGAGTGATTTATTGTTAATCACGCCGGCCCCTTTGGCAAAGGGAAATCATCTGCTGGGATAAGAGCGAACCTCCTGAATCCTCCCGCTCTCCTTCTGAATCTTCACCGACCCGCCATTTTTCCCGAGCGCCCGTTTTAATGCGCCCCCTTTGGTTGCGCCGGCTTTGGTTCTGAAGGATTTTGCCAACTTCCTGGTCTTGTCGTTTCTGAGGGTGCACTTCTTATTCTTCTCGCTAAACTCAAGGGTGTACTTGGTAAGTTTTGGCATGAAGTCTCCTTGTCGTGCGTAGTTGGCCTGTAGCTAACTCGGCCGGTGGGGAACCACTGCCATGATATCAGCAACGACCGCGCATGCAATCAATGGCGCGCCTATGATTGTCGTCTGTGAGTTGATTCTGAAATGACTCGAAAGCCGCCATTCAATTCGAAAAACTATGGCGGGTCCTAACTTATCTTCTCCACCTTAATCGCCGCGCCGGCCTTCACTGAATTGAGCTGCTTCACGTCGCCCTTGGCCTTGCCCCAGATGTTGGTGCGGGCGGCGAGGCGGATTTCATTGCCCTGCGAGATCGGCGTGCGGCCGAAACCGATCGCGATGGAATCGCCCTCGATCCAGAAGGCGAGCTCGCCGGGCTGAACGACGTCGCGCGCGTCGGATTCGCGTTTCACGTGCACCGGCGTCGAGAAATAAACCTCTTCGCCCCAGGTGTTCGCCTTGGAGGTGAACGGAAGCGCATTCCAGATTGCTTCCGCCGTGGGCGTGTCCAGCAGCTCGGCCTCGAGCACCACGGAACCGATGGTCATTTTGATTTGGCGCGCGGACATTGTTCTTTAAATCCTCCAACGAAAAATTTCACAGGATTAACAGGATTTTTCAGGATTCACAGGATTACAGATTTTCTAGAATTTAAAGAATCCTGTTAATCATGTTTTTTAATCATGTAAATCCTGGCTGATTTTATTTATCTTATGCGGCCTTACGCCGCTTCATCGCCTGATCGAGATCGTAGGTCGCCTGCAAATTCATCCAGAGTTTCGCGGAAGTTCCCAGCGCCTTGGCCAAGTCCAACGCCGCTTCGGCCGTGATGCCGCGCTTGCCCTTGATGAGTTCGTTCAGGCGCGCGCGAGTCCAGCCGATCTTCTTGGCGAACGCCATCTGGGTGATGTCCGCCGGCTTGAGAAACTCCTCAAGGAGAATCTCGCCGGGGTGGAATGGATTCTTGGGTTGTCTCATTGCTGGCACTCGTGCACGAACCAACGTCTTAATTGAGAGCATGGTGCTTCTCGTACTTTTACTGCCTGACCTTTGTTAAACCTGTATAACTCTTCAATGGTAGGGGCAATGCTCCGGAAAACCTGATCATGATCCTTGCCCCACAACCACAAACCGGGCATGTCGTCACTGGATATATAGACGGTCCCGTCGCTGCGGGTTTGGATTTTGATACGTACGGTGGTTAGCGGTTTTTCAGACATAAGTGCAACCTCCTGTAATAAGCGAAGATTGCTACCCTCTTTGATATGTTTGTTTTAACGATCTTGGAGTTTTTATATCACAACTCATTGTTGTATTGAAACCTGACGGATAAATGCCTTTGTCTAAAGATTCCAATACTTACAAAAGCGGCGGCGGGCGTGGGCAAATGTGCCGAGGGGTTATGGCCGGCATGTTCACCGCCGTGGCCGGTGTGCCCACCCGGTGCCGCCAGTGTATACACGCCGAACAGCAGGATCAAAACACCCGCGCCGCGGCGCATCCCGTGGCCAGCCCCCGAAACCGAATCACCCCCGCCACGCGACGCTTGATCGTGCTCGGTCCCGGTGCCCCCAGGCGGTAGAGGTTTCCGTTGTGCTGGAATAAACTTAGGACGCCCTTTAGCCGGAGGCGTGCGGCAGGAAGGCCATGCCTGCGGACCGAAGAACGGAAAGGCCATGAGCGCAAACAAACACAACTCACAAAGCGCGCGACTTGCGTTCCACTATGCTCACAACGGTTCCCGGACCGTCCCGGCCTGCTATTCCCTCCCGAAAAACGCGTCACCACCTTCAAGGAGCGACCATGCGCAAGATCATGCTGCTTAACGCCAAGGGCGGCTGCGGGAAGAGTACGATCGCCACCAACCTCGCGAGTTATTACGCCATGCTAGGTAAGTCCGTGGTGCTCGCGGATTTCGACCGGCAAGGATCGAGCACGGAATGGCTCGAGGCGCGACCGCAAGATCGCCCTGCCATCCGCGGCCTGGTGGCATGGCGTGACCCGGTGCGGGTAGCGCGTTCCACCGATTACGTGATCATGGACGTGCCCGCCGGCGCCCACGGCCCGGTCCTCACGGCGCTGGTGCGCCGCGCGCACACGTTGATCGTGCCCGTGTTGCCGTCGCCCACCGATATCCGCGCCGCGGCGCATTTCATCCATGAACTGCTGCTGGTCGGGAAAATCGTACGGGATGAGTCGCGGCTCGCGGTGATCGCCAACCGCGTGCGCGAGAATAGCGCCATTCAGAATTCAATGGAGACCGTCCTGAACAGCGTGAGCATCTCCTATACCACCCTCAACACCCAGATTTATCATAACCTGGAACGGTTCCTCTCGCGCCTGAAGATTCCGTTCGTGGCCACGCTGCGCGAGAGCAATAATTATCTCGTCGCCGATGCGCGCGGCCTCGGCATTTTCGATCTGAACAGTTCACAGGCACATCGCGACATCGAGCAATGGCAACCGATGCTCAAATGGCTGGAAAGCAAACGCAGTATTCCCGATCTGGATTCCTGACCGACACCAAAAAATTTTCGGATCATCTCTGGCGTTTTTGACCACGGCGCAGTTTTTCTATTTGCCGTTCCGCTTCCGCAATCTGCTCACGGGAGAGGTTGGACACTAAATTGCCATGTGCCTCGCGCGCCATGTCGCTGCCGGAAGCGATGGCGATTTTGTACCAGACGTAAGCGCCGATGACATTGGGCTTAACGCCGCGTCCCGCTTCATACATCCTGCCCAGGGTGTACTGGGCATTTGGGTCGCCGCTGAGCGCGGCGCGCCGGGTCCAGTAAAACGCCTTGCGCTCGTCACGCGCCCGCTCGGGACCGTCGAGATACAGCCGCCCCACGCGTTCCTGCGCCTTCGCATCGCCCTGCTGCGCGGCCTCGAACAATTTGATCAATTCCTCCGGAATCTGGCGGCTGTCGCTGAAGTCCTCCGAGGACGAAGACGTTTCCGTGTTCATGGCCCGGTGCACAACAACCAGCGAGAGGAAGACGATGACGCTCATCAGCGCCAGCTTGCGCCAGCGTGACGCGCGCGGGGCGGTGTCGATCGGTTGGGCCAGCGCCCGTTGCAGTTCAGCGGCACTGGAGAACCGTCGCGCGGGTTCCTTTTCAAGGCAGCGCAGCACGATCGATTCCAAATGCGCCGGAGCGTGCGGGAGCAACTTGTGCGGCGGGACCGGACGCTCCTTGAGTTGTTTGAGCGCCATCTCGACCGGGGTGGCACCGGAGAAGGCGCGGCGGCCGGTCAGGCATTCATACAGGATGAGGCCCAGCGCGTAGAGATCCGTGCGTTGATCGATCGACTTCCCCTGCGATTGCTCCGGCGCCATGTAACCGGGCGTGCCGATGACGGTTTGCGTGGTCGTGGTATTACTGCCGAGCGCGCGCGCAATGCCAAAATCCATGAGCTTTACCAGACCGTCGCGCGCTAGTATCACGTTCTCCGGCTTCAAATCGCGGTGCACCACCCCTTGCGCGTGCGCCTCACCGAGACCCGCCGCGATCTGACGCGCCAGATCGATGACGCGTTCTGGCGGCAACTTTCCGGCACGCTCGAGATAGTCGCGCAGGCTTTCGCCATCCACATACTCCATCGTGATATAAACCAGATCATCAACGCGATTGAAATCGTAAATGCGGCTGATGTTCTTGTGCGTGATTCGGCGCGCTAGCCGGATTTCATCCTTGAACCGCACCATCATCTCCGGGTCGCAGGCGATTTCCGGTCGCAGCAACTTGAGGGCCAGTATCTCGGTCGTTTCCCGGTCGCGTACCCGGTAGACCAGCCCCATGCCGCCCTCGCCGAGTCGCTCCAAGATCTCATAGCGCGGCGCCAGGGGCGCGAGTACCGGGTGGGTAGCAGCCGCCATGCCCTCCTGCGGCAGACTGATTTGCTGGGTTTTCTGGATTGGCTGCTTCACCTGGATCTCCAAGGATCGGAATATAGGCGCTCACTTGACATATCACTTAAGTATAATCAACGCACGCCGCACGCTACGGTAGATGCCGCAAATCGTTTCCCAACTCGGCTAATCTGAGAAAACTCATAACCGACGCCTTATCTCACTGACCCCTGAACAGCAACCCCCCTCGCAGCGGTGTTTTGGTATTATTTCGGCGGCGGCGCACCGCTGCCTGACCCGACCACCCCATATCGTGTCGATGCTCGTCTTCAACAGCGGCAGCTCTTCCCTCAAGCACCGCCTCTACGCCGAGGACCCCGACGGGTCGCTGCGGCTCATCGCGAGCGGGATGGTGAATGCCTTCGGCGATCAAGCGAAGTTCACCTGGCTAGCCAACGGGCAGCGCCGCGAGACACGTGTGGCCATTCACAACCACCGCGAGGCCACGGCGCGGGTATTGCGCTGGCTTCGAGACCTGACACCGGACGCCGCGGGGCGGGCGGTCACGGCGATCGGCCACCGCGTGGTCCACGGTGGCGAGATCTTCCGCGAGCCGGTCCTGCTCACGCCCGAGACGATCGCGCGCATCGAATCCTTGAGCGCGCTCGCGCCGATCCACAACCCGATTGCGCTTGAGGTGATCCGCGCCTGCCGATTGGAGTTGGAAGACACTCTCCCGATGGTTGCCGTATTTGACACGGCGTTTCATGCGCTGCTACCCCAGCCCGCGCGGACCTATGCCCTGCCCCAGGAATGGACGCGCGCGCACGGCATTCGCCGCTACGGCTTCCACGGCATCGCGCATCGATACATGTACGAGCGCTGCCTGGCGCTGCACGGTGAACCCGCGTCAGAACCGCGTGTGATCACCTTTCAGCTCGGCAACGGCTGCTCCGTCGCCGCCATCCGCGCGGGGCGCTCGGTCGAGACCAGCATGGGCTACACGCCCTTGGAAGGACTCATCATGTCGACGCGCAGTGGCGACGTGGATCCGGGCGTTTTGGTGCAGCTCATGGCCGCCGGCGGTCTGAGCGCTACCGCGCTCGCCCGCGGGCTCAATCACGAATCGGGGCTCAAGGGTCTGTCCGGCGTTACCTCTGACATGCGCGAACTGCTCAGGCTCGAGGCCGAGGGACACGCCGGGGCGCGGCTCGCGATTGATGCCTTCTGTCACCGCGCGCGCAAGTACCTGGGCGCCTACGCCGCGGTGCTCGGCGGCGCCGATGCGGTCGTGTTCGGTGGCGGCATCGGCGAGCATGCCGCCCTGATTCGCGCCCGCATCTGCGCCGGGATGGAGTGGTGTGGCTTACGCTTGGATGCCGCGGCCAACGCCGCGGCAGTAGGAACCGAGGGGCGCATCTCGGCACCGCGCTCGGCGCCGGCGGTTTATGTCATCCCGGTCAACGAGGAACTGTTAATCGCCCGCGATGCGCGTCAGTTGCTCGCGTCGCGGGGCGCCGGCTAACGGTGGCGCCGTCGTGCCGCGCACCACGAGCCGCACCGGCAACTCATGACAACGTGATACCGGCGCACCGGAGATCAACGCCAGCAACATGATCGACCCAATCCGGCCCATTTCGCCGGTTGGGAAATGCACGGTCGTCAACCCCGGGCCGATGAGCGAAGAGATCTCCATATCGTCGAAACCGGTGATGGAGACTTCGTGCGGTAACTCAACCCCGAGCTCCTTGCACTCAGCGATGGCGCCGATGGCCAGCACGTCGTTTCCGCAAATAACGGCGGTGGGACGGGGCTTCGTTCGCATGAGCGCGGCCAACCCCGCGCGCCCACTCGACAGCGTATACGGCCGTTCCGTCAGGCGCTCCCGAGGTAGACTCAAGCCGCGCGCCGCCATAGCCTCGCGCACACCCTGAAGGCGTTCACGGGCGCGCTCGTTATGCGCGGTCAGTCCCGAGATCATGGCAATCTCGGTGTGTCCGAGGTCGAGCAAATGGTCGGTCAGCATGACCGCGGCATGGCGGTTATCGAACCCAACGCACGGGTGCCGGCCGGTCCTGTCGAGCGCCCAGGTCAGGACGTACGGGATTTGCATCGCCCGGATCAGCTCGAATAGCCCGGCATGGTGCTCGGTGCCGACCAGCACGATCCCGTCGATACCGCGCTCGATCAGCGTGCGCGCGAGACGCAACTCGTTATTAGGATCGAATTCGTGGAACGCCAGCACCAAGGCATAGCCGGCATCGTCGAGCGTTTTTTGCAAGGCGTGGGTGGTGTTGGCGAAAATGGCGTTATAGAGAGTCGGAATCACGGCGCCGACGGTGCGCGAGCGCCGCGAGGCGAGCGCACGGGCCGTGCCGTGGGCGATATAGCTGAGCTCATTGACGGCGCGCTCGATGCGCGCACGCGTATCGGGTTTGACCAGGTGCGGCAGCGACAGCGCGCGCGAAACCGTGGCCGTGGACACCTTGGCCGCGCGCGCCACGTCACTGAGCTTTACCGGGCGCTTTTTCAAGCCGTCATCCTGTTTCGGTCTCACTTTAATTTATTGTTCGCGCGAATATGCGTCACGATGGGCACGATAATCGCAACCAGCGTCAGCACCATGACCACTCCGCTGACCGGCCGAGTGAAGAACACGGTCCAATCGCTGTGGAAGCTGATCATCGTTGTCGTAAACGAACTCTCGGCGAGCGGGCCGAGGATCGTGCCGAGCACGAGCGGCGCGATCGGGAAGCGGTAACGCTCGAACAGATAGCCGATGACTCCGAAAGCGACCATCAGCCACAGATCGCCGATATTATTGCGAATGGACAGCGCGCCGATGAAGCACAACAACATGATGAAGGCCGAAACCACCGCCTCCGGGAAATCGAGAATCTTGACAAGCGGGCGGATGGCGAAGAATCCCACGAGGCACATCGCAACGATGCCGAGGAACAGCGAGGCGATCACGGTGTAAATCATCTCGGTAGAGGTCAGGAACACCTGCGGCCCCGGCTGGATGCCGTGCAGCAGGAACGCCCCGAGGATCACGGCGGTCGCGCCGCTGCCCGGAATTCCGAGCGTGAACAGCGGGATCAACGCCCCGCCCACCGAGGCGGTCGCCGCCGCCTGTGGCGCCACGATGCCGTCCGGGATGCCGGTGCCCAACTCCTTTTTGCGCTTGTTGTACTGGCCCTCGAAGCCGTAGGCCACGAACGAGGCGATGGTGGCGCCGGCGCCGGGGACCACGCCGATGATGTTGCCGAGCACGGAGTTTCGCAGCAGCACGCCCTTGAGTCGCGACAGCTCGCGCCAACTTGGGAGACGCGTGCGCATCTCGCCGATCTGCTGGATGGGCGCACTCACGAACCCCTCGTGCAGCCGGATGAACACCTCGCCCAGGCCGTAGGCCCCGACCATGACGGTCAGGAACTCGATGCCGTCGAGCAGCAGCGGCAGGCCGAAGGTGTAACGCGTGCTGCCGTAGATCGAGTCCACACCCACAGTGGCGATCAGGAGCCCCAGGCACAGGCTGATGATGGCATTCGGCAGGCTGCCGCGGCCGAGCGAGACCACGCTCGTAAGTCCGAACAGGACGATCGCGAAGTACTCAGGCGTCGAGAAGGTGAGCGCGAGCTTTGCCACCGGCTCCGACAGCGCCACCATGATCGTGGCCGACAGCAACCCGCCGACCAACACCGCGATCAGCGTCCAGCCCAGGGCCAGCGCCGGCTGGCCGTTGCGCGCCATGGCGTAACCATCCCACAGCAGCGGCACGTGGATCGGTTCGCCCGGAATCTTGAACAGAATCGCGGTCGGCGCGCCGCCGTAGGTGCCGGAGACGTACATCGCGGTAAGCAGCACGATCGCCGGGGTCACGTCCATCGAGTAGGTGAAAGGCAGCGCCAGGATCACGCCCATGACGAGCGTAAGCCCGGGAAGCACACCGACGATCAGTCCGACGACGATCCCGATAAACAGCATCGCCATATTGACCGGCTGAAGGCAGCCGAGGAAACCTTGGCCCAGATTCGCGAGTATGTCCATTTCCGTCCCCTATCGAGCGCCGAGCAGCGCCAGCAGCGCGTAGCTCCAGGTCGAGAACGGCGCGCTCCCCATGGGGAGCGAGACATAGACGAAGCGCATGAAAATCAGCAGGAACATCAGGGTTCCGATGACGCTCGTCGCGATCACAACCCGGTGGCGGCGGTAGCGGCCGATATACATGAAGGCGGCCAGGTACAACAGCGTGCAAAAAATGAAACCGATGACCGGAAGCAAGGCAACGTAGGCAAGCGTAATCCCCATCCCGAGGAGCAGCCGGATCGTATAGGGTTTCTCTGGAGTCGCTACGGAGGCGCGGAACGCCGCCTGTTCGCGCCAGCACTGCAAGACGATGCAGACAATCTGATAGACGCTCGCGGCCATGGCCAGGACCAGCACCGCCTTCGGCCAGAGATCGGGTCCGATCTGGCCGGCCTTGCCGACATAGCTGATCTGGCCGGCGAGCATGAAGAGGACGATCGTAACCGCGAGCACGGCTACATACGGCGCGGTTCGCTTCAACATTTCGATGCCCATGCCTGATCCCCCGAGACGTTCTGACGGGTGACCCGCTCCGGCCGCCATCGGCCGGACCGGGTCTCTCCTCGAACTTTCTTGGTTATTTCTTCTTCGTTCCGGCCAGTTTCTTCATGGTCTCGAGCTCGCCGCGCATGAACTTGCGGGCCTGGTCAGCCGGCATGTAGCTGTCCTCGGCGGCGAACTGCTCCTTCAGAAACTCCTTGTACTCCGCGGTCTGGGCCACCTTGCCGAAGGCATCGGACAGCGCCTTGATGGTCTTCGGGTCGGTCTTGCCGTGCACCACGACCGAGCGGAACTGCGGCAGACCGATGTCGTAGCCGAGCTCCTTGGACGCCGGCACGCCGGGAAAGTCGGCTGCCCGTTTGTCGCCGAACACGACGATCGGGAGCATCTGCTTGTTCTTGAGGAAGCTCGCGACGTCGCCGGCCTGCTCGTAGAGCACGTCCACGTGCCCGCCGAGCACCGAGACGTAGCGCTCGCTCGGTTTCGGGTACGGCACCTGGTTCAGCTTGATGCCCTTGCCCTCGAGAAACGTCAGCGTCATGTCATCGACGCTGCCGAAACCGACCGTCGCCACCTTGAGCGCGCCCGGATTCGCCTTCGCGGCTTTCTCGAAATCCGCCCAACTCTTGATCGGTCCGTCCGATTTCACGAACAAGTACGACGGCGCGGAGATCATGCGCGCGACCGGCGTGATGTCGTCTATGCCGTACGGCGGTTTTGAGGTTGCCAGCAGTGCGTGCGTGTCGGCGATGTAGATCGCCATGCTGTAACCATCCGGGGCCGCCGACACCAGCTTGGCAACACCGGTCGCCCCGGTCGCGCCGGGCACGTTGAGCACCGGCACCGATACCTTCAGTATCGATTCGAGCAGCTTGCCGCTCTTGCGCGCCAGCTGATCGGCACCGCCACCCGGCCCGAACGGAACGATGAACTCGATCGCCCGCGACGGGTAGGGTTGCTGTGCCAGGGCCGAGAAACCGACGGTCAGGGTCGCAACCGCGCACGCGAACGGTAACCAACAACGACTGCATTTTAGCTTGCTTATCATGATGCTCCTCCTGTGTGACTGGGTTTTACCGAGAATCGATCCCGTTATACGTAGGATTTGTACTTGTCGAGATACCGCACCGGCTTTTTGAGCGCGTCGCGGCGGAACGGTTCGCCGAGCTCGCGCGTGAGCTGCACATCGAGCACCGTGCAGCGGTTCGATTTGACCGCGGCCTGGAGCGCGTCACCGATCTGATCGACGTGACTCACGCGCACGCCCTCGGCCCCCATCGCCCGGGCAACGTCCGCGAAACTGGGATTGGTGAGGTTGGTGCCGACGAAACGATTTCCGTAGTAGTCGATCTGGTTTTTCTTTTCGGCGCCCCACTGCAAATTGTTGAACACCACGGCGATCGCCGGAATTTCCTCGCGCACGCAGGTCATCACCTCGGCCAGACTCATGCCCCAGGCGCCGTCACCGACGTAGGCGACGGCCGGGCGATCAGGCCGCGCGACCTTGGCGCCCATGACGGTCGGAAACGCGTAGCCGCAGTTGCCGAAGCTCATGGCGGCGAAAAAGCTCCGCGGCTGCTCGAAGTGCAAATAACTGTTCGCCACCGAGCAGACGTTGCCGATGTCGGTCGAGACCATGGCGGTCTTCGGCATGGCCCTGGCGAGCGCCGCCAACGCCTGGCGCGGGCCGATGCGCCCGTCCTCGGAGGGCGAAGGCCAGCCCGCCAACTCTTTGGCCCACTCATCCTTGGCCTGCCGGATCTCGTTGATGCGCGCCTCATTGCGTTTGGCCGGCAACGTAAACGCCTGCAACCGCTGGAGCAGCGCGGCGGCGGCCTGTCGGGCGTCGCCGCAGATTCCGACGGCGATCTTTTTTACCAGCCCGAGCATGCGCGGATCGGCGTCGACCTGGATGATCTGTGCGTCCTTCGGCCAGTAGTCCAAGCCGTGCTGCGGCAGCGTGCCGAACGGCCCGAGCCGCGAGCCGAGTGCCAACACCACGTCCGCCTTGGCGATCAGCCGCATCGCCGCTTTTGAGCCCTGATAGCCGAGCGGGCCGGTCGCGAGCTCGTGCGAGGCGGGGAACGCGTCGTTGTGCAAATAACTGGTCACGACCGGCGCCGTGAGGTACTCGGCCAGCGCGCACGCCTCGCTCACGGCATCCGCCATGATCACTCCACCGCCGGCCATGATGACCGGGAATTTCGCCGCCGCCAGCAACTTCGCCGCCGCTTCGAGGGATTCGGGTCCGCCGGGTCCACGCTCCAGGTACTGTACCGGCGGGATTTCGGCCTCGATGTCAGCGTAGAAGTAATCGCGCGGGATATTGATCTGCACCGGTCCGCGTTCGTTGATCGCGTTGGTCATGGCGCGGTTCGTCAGCTCGGCGATGCGCGCCGGGTGGTTGATGTGCACCTGGTACTTGGTGATGGTCGAAAAGATCGGCATCTGGTTCGCTTCCTGGAAACCGCCGAGGCCGACGCCGAGGCTCCCGGTCTCGGGCGTGATGCAGACCACCGGCGAGTGCGCCCAGTAGGCGGCGGCGATGCCAGTGACGAAGTTCGTGATACCAGGCCCGTTCTGCGCGATACACACGCCGTGGCGGTTGGTCGCGCGCGAAAAACCGTCGGCCATGTGCGCGGCGTTCTGTTCGTGCGCCACCGAGATGAAACGGATGCCCGCGGCCGGAAAAATGTCGAGGGCGTCCATGTACGCCGAGCCGACGATGCCGAACACCGTGTCGACCCCGTGCGCAACCAGCGTCTCGACCAGTGCCTCGCTCGGTGTCATGCGCACGTGCCCGCCCGGCTGCGGCGCGGCCGTTGGTGGATTCTTTTGTGGTTGCCTGCTCATAGGGAAACTCCTGTGGATGGTATCTCGATCAGTTTAAGCCGTTGGACTTTGCCGGATGGCCCCTTGGGAATCGAATTGACGAAGCGAATGATTTTGGGCGTCTTGTAGCGTCCCAGCTCTTTCAGACAGAACGTCCGCAACTCGCCCTCGGAGCACCGTTGCCCGGGTTTGAGCACGATGCAGGCCATGATCTCCTGGCCGTAAGCCGGATCGGGGATGCCCACCGCGGCCGCTTCGAGTACCGCCGGGTGGCGGTATAACGCCTCGTCGATCTCGCGCGGCGCGATGTTCTCCCCGCCCTTGATGATCAGTTCCTTCAATCGCCCGGTGATGAAGAAAAACCCGTCGGCGTCGCGGTAGCCGAGGTCGCCGGTGTGCAGCCAGCCGTCGGGCTCAAGCGTCTCGGCCGTGGTCTTCGGGTCCTGGTGGTAGCGCTGCATCACGTTGTCGCCGCGCACCAGGATCTCGCCGACCGCGCCGCTCGCGAGCTCGCGACCGGCGCGGTCCACGACCTTGGCCTCGACCCCGAAGGCGACGCCGGGCGAGCCGACCTTGCGCTTGGCGGGATCGAGCGGATTTGAGAACACCGGCGCGGCGGTTTCGGTAAGTCCCATGGTCTCGATGATGTCGAAACCGAACTGGCGTTCGAACGCCTGGTGCAGGCTCGGCGGCAGCGGCGCGGAGGCCGAGCGCCCGAAGCGCAGCCGCTCGAGCGCCAGTTCGCGACGCGCGACACGCGGATCGGGCTCATTGAGCAGGTAGGATACGATCGTCGGCACCACGTTGAACCAGGTGCAACGATAATGCGCGAGCAGCTCCCAGAAATTCGAGACGCTGAACTTGTGCGGCATGACGATGCTGCCGCCGTGCACCAGCGGCGCGACGACGGTCACGATCTGCCCGTTGATGTGGTACAGCGGCAGCGAGCACAGCACCCGGTCATCGGGTCCGAGGGCGTGCGCCTCGCTCGTGAAGCGGCCGCCGGCGACCACGTTGCGGTGCGTGAGCAGCGCCCCTTTTGGCCGCCCGGTGGTTCCGGAGGTATACATGAGCAGCGCCTCGCCGTCTTCCGCTATTTCCGGGAGATCTTCCGCCGGCGACGCACCGGGAAAAATCTCTTCGGCGTCGATATCGATCTCGTGCACCGCCACCGGACGCGTGCAACCGGCGAGCGCGACCGTGAGCCGTTCGCGGTACTCCGGCGCGACGAAAATGACGCGCGCACCGGAATGTTCGAGCACATACGCCAGCTGCGATGCTTGCGCCAGCAGGTTGAGCGGCGCGACCACGCCGCCCGCGTACATCACCCCGAGGAACAGGTCGGCCGTCTGGTAACCGTTGTGCAGCATCAGCGCTACTTTTTCACCCGGGCGCAACCCCTGCGCGCGCAGCACACCGGCGAGCAAGCGCGCGTCGCGCTGCAGGCGGCCGTAGGTCAGTGCCCGTCCGGTTTCCGGGGCGATGAGATATTCCTTGTCAGGCTGTTCCCGGGCGCGCTGGTCGATGTAATGTCGGATCGTCTGCGGCATCGCCCGGGTTCCGATTATTCGATCCCGTGTTTCGACCGGTAGCGACCGAAGAGCTCGTCCTCGGTCGGCTCGACCGGCGGGATCGTGCGCACGATGCGCGTGATGTTGAGGAAGTGGCGGTAGTTCAAGTTGTCGTCAATGCTGTTGCGCCCCCAGGTCCCGCAGCCCATGGAGAGCGAAAACGGCAGCCCGTTGTCAAAGCTTCCGCCGGTGGCGATCGCGTGCGCCTGGTTCACGATCACGCGGCAGACGGGCATTTCCAACCCGAGGCGCATCACGTGCGCGTCTTCGCGCGTGTGGATGCCGCACGAGTGTCCGGCGCCCTGGTGAATCAGGATGCGGCGCGTGATTTCAAACGCCGCGTCGAAATCGTGGGCGCGGTAGACCGTGAGCACCGGGGAGAGCTTCTCCCGCGAGAACGGGTAGTCCTTCCCGATTCCAGTCTCCTCCACAAGCAGGAAACGCGATGCCTTGAGTTCCGGCCGGTCGAGGCCCGCGGCCGCGGCGATCGCCGGGGCGCTCTGGGCGATGATACGCGGATTGAGCCTGTCGTGACTCCACATCACCGCCTCCAGTTTGCGCTTCTCCTCGGCGTCAAGCAGTGCGCCGCCCGCTTTTTGCAGGACCGCGAGCGCCTGGGCGTAGACCGCATCGAGAATCACGAGGCTGTTCT
>Ga0209109_10001287_pt1 | contig 13793 bp, 11 predicted proteins | sample Rifsed10ft2_FD_184004 | JGI IMG/M metagenome (GOLD analysis project Ga0209109, IMG submission 184004) | Soil microbial communities from Rifle, Colorado, USA - sediment 10ft 2 (version 2) | ecosystem: Environmental > Terrestrial > Deep subsurface > Rock core/Sediment | place: Rifle, Colorado... | reverse complement strand
CCAGCCTTCTCCCCGCACCAGTTGTCGCAGCGGCCGAAAAGCCTTTCGTCCTCGCAATGACACGCATCGTCATCGGACGCAATCTCTTCCGCGCCGCCACGGCCGTTACCGTTCTCATCCTCGTCTCTCTTTTGGCCACCCTCTGGTGGACCTCCGACGGCGGCTCGGTCGGCTTTCGTACCGCAAGGGCAGACCGGCGCGCGCAGGCCGCCCAAGAGCCGGTCACCGTGCCGTCCGCCGGGACTACAGCCGCGTCGGCGCCCCCCGGCGCTTCGAGGGTCGCTCAATGAGCCGCAACTTTGAATTGTTGCGCGCGATGCAAGAGACGGATCTCCTCTTTGTTCCTCGCCCCGTCCCCGCTGCGGACTCGCCTGTGCGCCCCCCGCCGGGGGAAAGGATCGAGAGAGGCGCAATCCTCACACTTGCACAGCGCCTCTTCCTCGTGCCCGACCCGGATGCGGCACCGCGCACCGTACTTCTTTGCTCGGTCGGAGAAGTCAGCCGCAGCGCGCCGCTCGCCGTTCAGCTTGCGCAAACCCTGGCAGTCCCCGCGGATTCTTCCGTCTGCCTGGTGGACGCAAATATCTACTCTCCTTCACTGCATCATTTTTTCGAACGCGACGGCCGCCGCGGCCTCACCGATGCGCTGCGCAAGCCCGGTGAGATTCGCTCCTGCGTGCAGCACCTCGCGCCCTCCAACATTTGGTTTCTTTCGGGCGGGTCCTCCGTGCCCGACCCGCACACTTTCATGACCGCAGATCGGCTCCGGCCCTTCCTGGCCGAGCTACGCTCGCAATTTGACCGCGTCCTGATTGATGCGCCCCCGGTGGGGCCGCACGTGGACGCTGTCTGGCTGGGCCGCCTTACTGACGGCGTGGTCCTCGTCCTCGAGGCCGGCGCCACCCGTCGCGATCAGGCGATCCGGGCCAAAGAGAGTTTCGACGCCGTGGGGGTCAAGGTGCTCGGCGCAGTTTTGACCGAGCACAGTGTCCCGATTCCGAAAGTGCTGGATCGCTTCTTGTAATCGGGTCGGGAGACGCGCCGCAAAGTCAGCCAGTTCTTCCTCGGGTTCCGGGGAAAAATCCTGGGACTAAGAGGGCGGAGCTATGCCCAGGATCGAACCATCTCGACAGCCTGCTCCCGACCACCCACCGGTCAAAGTGGATCTGAACACCGCGCGCTGGTATGCCTTGCGAACTCGGCCACGTCACGAGAAAAAGGTCGCCCTTCAGTTGCAGACCAGACAGGTTGAAACATTTCTTCCCCTGCTCGCGCGCCTGCACCGCTGGAGCGACCGCCGAAAGCTCGTCGAGCTTCCCCTGTTTCCGGGTTATGCCTTTGTTCACATGCCCTACTCCAATCCCGACCGCCTTCGCGTCCTTCAGACACCGGGCGTGCTTTATTTCGTCGCCGCAGGCGGCCGTGCTTTGCCCATCCCCGAGAAGCAAATCGAAGACATTCAGAAGGCGCTCCTCAACCAGGTGCCCTGCTGGCCGCATCCTTTTCTTCGCGTTGGCCAGCGCGTCCGCATTCGCGGCGGCTGCCTCGACGGCATCGAAGGCATCCTCTTGGCCGCTAACTCCGATCGCAGCCTTCTGCTTTCCATCGAACCAATTTCACAATCCCTGCGCATCAGTATCGAAGGCTATGACGTCGAACCCATCTGACGCTGCCCTGGTCGTCTAGATCTAGCGGAACTCGTCTCCCAACCCGCTGGCAACTTTCGCATCGCCATGGGCACGATCCTCAGCCATCGCATCCCCTGGCGCAGATTCTCAGCGCCTGCGCTCTTGGTCCGCATTGCTCCCTGGGCCGGAGGCTATGTCCGCCGCTGCTTCAACCGCGCCCTCGTGCTCTTCGCCGAGACCCTGCTGGCCGTGCTTTCCTATCTCGCGGCCGTCTTCCTCCTCGCCGAGCAACAGGACGCCGCCTGGCCCCGCCAAGTACTCGCGGCCACCTTGCCTCTGCTTGTCTTCGTCCGTCTGGCCAGCTATCTCCTGTTCGGTCTGTGGAAGCGCTCCTTCCGCTACGCCAGCATCCCGGACCTGATCTGCGTCGTGAAGGTTGTCCTTCCCGGCAGCATCGTCATCTTTATCGTTGCCCACCTCGGTCTCTTCGACGTCCGTCTTCCCAGAGCCCTGTTCCTGCTGGATGGCATTCTGCTGCTGTGCTTCCTCGGTGCCCTCCACTTCGGACTCCGCGTCTACAAGGCGCAGCGCGCCTTCCATCGCAAGGATGGCCGGCGGTTCCTGATTGTCGGCGCTGGTGACGCCGCCAGCGCCGTCGTCCGCGAGCTGGCCATGGATCGCGACTCCCCCGGACGCCCCGTCGCCATCGTGGACGACGATGCCTCAAAGCTCGGCAGCAGCATCGGCGACGTTTCCGTCCTCGGCGGCCTGCACGACCTCCCCCGCCTGGTCCGCGCTCTCAATGTGGACGAAGTGATGATCTGCATCCCCAGCGCCACCCGCTCCCAGATGCGTCGCATCCTTGCCGCTTGCCGCGAGGCCGCCGTTCCCGTCCGCACCCTGCCCACTCTGGCCGAGCTGGTGGATGGTTCGGTCTCCCGTCGCCACCTCCGCGACGTCCGCATTGAAGACCTCCTCCAGCGTGATGAGCTTTGCTTCGATCCCGGCATGATTCGCGGCGTCGTCGCCGGTCGTATCGTGCTCGTCACCGGAGCCGGCGGTTCCATCGGCTCCGAGCTCTGCCGTCAGATTGCCGCCGCTGGCCCTCGCAAGCTCTTACTCCTCGAGAAGGCGGAAAACAGCCTCTTCTATATCCACCTCGAGCTGCGCGAAACCTTCCCCGGCGTTCCCACCGAACAGCTCCTCCTCGATGTCGTCCGCCGCGATGCCGTGCGCGAGATCTTCGCCCGCGAGCGGCCAGAAATCGTCTTCCACGCCGCCGCTCATAAACACGTCCACCTGATGGAGCTCCATCCCCACGAAGCCATCCGCAACAACGTCCTCGGCACCCGCAACGTGGCCTTTGCCGCCGACGAGTTCCGCGCCGCACAGTTCATCAACATCTCCACCGATAAGGCCGTCAACCCCCGGAACTACATGGGCCTCTCCAAGAAAATCACTGAGCTGTGCATTCAGCACCTGGCCCGCACCAGCTCCACTCGCTTCATGAACGTCCGTTTCGGCAACGTCGCCGGCAGCACCGGGAGTGTCCTCCGACTCTTCCGCGATCAGATCCAGAAGGGCGGGCCCATCCTCGTCACTGACCCGCGCGCCACCCGCTTCTTCATGACCATCGCCGAGGCCGTCTGCCTCATTCTTCAGGCCGCGGCCCAGGGGCGCGGCGGCGAGACCTTTGTCTTTGACATGGGCGAGCCGCTCAACATCTACGAGCTCGCTCGCACCCTCAGCCTCTTCGCCGGCCTCACGCCCGAGAAAGACGTCTCCATCCAGTTTGTCGGCCTCCGCGAAGGCGAAAAGCTCACCGAGGAACTCTGGGAGTATTGGGAAAAACCCCGCCCCACCGCCCACAAGCACATCCGCGTGGTCTCCAATTCCGACCCCCTCTCCCTGCGCATCCTCGACCACATCCACGACCTCGAGCAGAAGCTGGCGGTTGAAGATCACGATGGCGTGCTCGCCTGCTTGCACCGCATCTTCCCCGCGTTTAAGTCCCGGGGGCCCGAGCTTCCCTCGTCCCTTGACGCAGAATTGCAGCCATCCCTCTCCGCCGTCGAAGGAGCGCACCCATGAACGTCCCGCTCTCCCGGCCGGACATTTCCGACCTCGAAATTGACTACGTCACTCGGGTGCTTCGCTCCGGCCAGCTCAGCCTCGGCCCGCGCGTCCCTGAGTTCGAGGAGAAATTCGCCGCCTTCGTCGGCGCGCGTCACGCCATCGCCGTCAATAGCGGCACTTCCGCCCTGCACCTCGCCGTCCGCGCCCTCGGCATCGGCCCCGGCGACGAAATCCTCACCTCCTCCTTCAGTTTTGTCGCCTCGGCCAATTGCGCTCTTTTTGAAGGCGCCTTGCCGGTCTTTCTCGATATCGACCGCGAGACGCTTAACCTCGACCCCTGCGAGCTGCGCCTCTTCCTGCGCAACTCCTGCGTCTTCGACAGCAGCACCGGCGTGGTCACCGATGTCCGCACGGCGCGCCGCGTCCGCGCCATTCTTCCTGTTCACGTCTTCGGTCTCGCCTGCGACATGGACCCCATCCTCGAGCTCGCCCGCGAGTACAACCTCCGCATCATCGAAGACGCCTGCGAAGCCCTCGCCGCCACCTATCGCGGCCACAGCGTCGGCACCTTCGGCGATCTCGGTATCTTCGCCTTCTATGGCAACAAGCAAATGACCACCGGCGAAGGCGGCATGGTCGTCACCAACAGCGGCGAGCTGGCCAGCCTTTGCCGTAGCCTGCGCAATCAGGGCCGCGATGCACAGTCCGACTGGCTCCGCCACGTCCGCCTCGGCTACAACTATCGTCTCAGCGACATCCACGCCGCTCTCGGTCTCGCCCAGCTCGAGCGCATCAAGTACCTGCTCGACAAGCGCGCCCGCGTCGCCCGTCTTTATCAGAATCTCCTCGCCGGCCACCCCATGCTCTGCCTTCCCGCCACTCCCCCGGAGCGCTCCAGAAGTTGGTTCGTCTTTCCCATCCAGCTTCGCGCCACTGCGGACCTCCCCAATCCCCAGCTCCGTGACCTGGCCCTCACCGAGCTTCGCAAGTGCGGCGTCGCTTGCCAATCGTATTTCCCCGCCATCCACCTCCAGCCCTATTTCCGAAATGGCGAGTTCGGGCCGCAGTGCCATCTCCCCCGCACCGAAGAAGCCTCTGATAACTGCCTGGTCTTGCCTTTTTTCTCCACCATGACTGCTGACCAGGTCCACTACGTCTGCGGCAACCTGCTCGAGATTCTGCAGTCCACCACCGCCCGCACGTCGCTTCACTACACCGTGTCCGACTGACACTCGTGGCAACCGAACCCCAGCCCATTCCAGCCGTTCGCCCGGACCTGCCGGCGAACACCTCTGCAATCCTGGGTGTCTTCGGCAAGAACACGCTCTGGATCTGGATCGACCGCGGCCTGCTCTCCATCGGCACGTTGCTCGCCGGCCTTCTCCTTGTTCGCTACCTCGGCCCGGCCGACTTTGGCCACTACAGCGTCGCGCTCTCCGCCGGCGTCCTCGTCGCCGTTGTGATGGACCTCGGCTTCACGCGGTACGCAGCTCGCGTCGTCGCCGCGTCTCCCAGGGAAGGCCGCAGCATCATGTCCCTGGGCTTGCTGACGAGCGTCGTCCTCTTGCTTGGCGAGATGGTGGCCCTGGTTGTTGCCGCCTTGCTGAAGAACGGCTATCTCGCCGTCATCTGTGCGGGACTGATCCTCGGAAATTTTGGGCGTCTCCACGACCTTACGGGCGCTTTCCTCCGCGCCGAGCTCCGCTCCCGGGCAATGGTCTTGGGTTCCACCATCAGTCGTCTCGGCCACATCGTGGTCATCTTCATTGTTATCGGGTTTCGTTTGTCGGTTTTGGACTTGCTCCTCGGCTATTCACTCGTAGCGGTGCCTGCCCTTGCGCTTCGTCTCCGGCAGCTTTGGCACCACGGCCCGGCTCTGCGCGAGTTAAGCTGGAGGGGCTTCTGGTCCGTCTCCCGCCACGCCTGGCCATTTTTCTCCTTCTCCCTGAGCGAGTTGGGCTACAGCCAGGTCTTTGTTCTCACCTTTAGTATCGTCGCTTCGCGGCACGAGGTCGGCCTGCTCACGGCTGGCCTCGTGATTATCAGCCTGTTGCACCAGTGGGCCAGCGCCACGGCCGACGCCGTTCTGCCGCTCATGACCCGCCTCTACGAGGCCGGCCGCATCCGTGAGCTCCTTGAGCTTCGCAGCCGCATCCTCGAAGCCTTGCTCATCCTCTCCATACCCGTCGTGGTCGTCCTGTTCGTTTTCGCTCCACAAATTTGCGCGCTCCTCGGTGGAAAGTACGCCGCCAGCGCTCCCGTGCTCCGCATCCTCGCTCTGCGGGCCCCGCTCTGGATTCTCGAAGGTTTCCTCGGCGCTGGCTTCCTCAATGCCACCAACCGCGTCGCCGGCCGTCGCAACGCCTTTGCCTTTGCTCTCGTCGTCCTCGTCATCCTCACTCTCATCCTCGGCCGCATCTGGGGCCCGCAGGGCGCCGCCGTCGCCTTCTGGATTGCCACTTTCTGCATCCTGTGGGCTTACATCCGCCTCTGCTCATCCATCGGCGGAGAGTTGCGCCTCGCTTCCGCATTTGCGGCCACTGGTTCCGCCGCACTCGTCATGGCCGCGCTGTGCCTCAAGCTCAGCAGTTCGATGTTCTGGGTCCTCGCAATTCCTCCGGCCCTGCTGATTTACTTCGCCGTGCTGTTCTTCTTCGCTCGTACTCGTCTCTTGAGCGCCGGCCGCACCCTGCGCGAGTGTCTGGTCGGCTAATCGCATCGCTGATGCAGCTTTCCGCACATTTTCGTTCTCGCTGGCTCGACGCAGCGCCAGCCGCCGGCCTCCCATGGCTCGTCTGGCTTGGCCTGGCCGCCGCTGTTGCCCTCGGCTTCCTGCTGTTCTCCGGCATCCTTCCTGAAGAACACCTCCCGCTCATCCTTCTTGGCGCCCTCGCCGGACTCTTCCTTCTCCGCTATCCCGAAATCGCCCTGGTTCTCCTCATCAAGGTTGGCAAATACAAAGGTGACGACCGCCTCGCCTCCCTGCTCCCCTTCGACCCCACTTTGGTCATCTGGCTTCTGCTCGCCGGTGTCATTCTCTATCGCCTGTTTCGCCGCGAGCTTCATCTCCGCTTCCCCCCGCTCTATCTCCTCTATCTCATCTTTGCAGCCATGATGCTGCTCAGCCTTTCCTACACGCCCGACTTCGGCTGGGGTCTCGAGAAGGCCGGCCGCTTCATCCTTTTCTGCGGCATGGCCATTGTGGCTCCCTTCTTCATTCTCGACCGCCCCGAACGTCTCAAGCGCTTCCTCCTCGCTTTCGTGGCCAGCGCAATCCTGATGAGTCTCAACGCGCTGGCCGCGCTTGGAAAGGACCGCCTCGTCGCCCCCAGCGGCCTGACCATCCAGCTTGGCAGTGAGGCCGCCGAAGCCATTCTCATCCTGCTGTTCTTTGTCCTGCCGGGGCTCTCCTTTGTGAAGCGCCTCCTCTGCTATCCACTCATCCTTCTTCTTCTCGTCACCTTGATCGGTGCCGGAGCTCGCGGCAGCTCCATTGCCCTAGCCCTTTGCTTGCCGCTTCTCCTGCTCTTCCACAAGAGCCTGCGCCTCGACTTGTTTCTCCTGGTCGCCGTTGCCATCCCGTTCCTCGCCGTCGCACCGATTCCCGAGGCCTCGATCACCTATTTGGCCTCCCTCCTTCAGCCCGACCCACAGGCCGTTCTCGGCTTTCGCTACGACCTCATGTCCCTCGGCTGGAAGCTCGTCGCTGAAAACCCCATTTTCGGAGTCGGCATCGGCGGCTATCCCTCGCGCTCCCCCAACGCTGCCCTCTTCAACTATCCCCACAACGTCTTTCTCGAAGTCAGCGCCGAGATGGGCATTCTCTCCTCCGCACTCTTGGTGGTCCTGGTGGCCGCCTCTTTCCGGGAGAGCCTGCGCCAGGTCATCAACCGTCACTTCCCTTTGCACAAGCTCTCCTGCGTCGTACTGGTCCTTCTGGTCATGGGTTTTGTTTCCATAGTGAGCACCGGCGACATCACCAGCAACCGCAGCATGTGGCTCTATATGACCCTGCCCTTCGTGTTGCGCAACCTGGCTCTTCGCCAAGAATCCTCGAACACCGTGGGTCTGACCCTCGCCACACGGCGGGCCTGACGCCTCCGCAGGGAAGGGAACGACGCTCCACCGACAATGGATCATCTGGTCAGCTCACCGACGATTGGAGTTGGCGCCTCGCCGGCCGGCCTCGCCTCGCGTTCTGAAAGCGGTGGCCGGCTCTCACCCGCGCTCTCTCCGCGCCTCGCCGGCCTCACCGTGTGTCAGTTCTCCACCGTGCAGCGCACGGTTGACGCTCGCGCATTTTTCCGCGAATGTGCCCCGCTTCGCGCCGCCGGTCTTCGCACGCGCCTGCTGGCTCCTCACGGCCTCGACGGTCTCCGCGACGGCGTCGAGCTATCTTCTCTCCCCGCCCGCAAGAACCGCTTCCTCCGCATGCTCCTCGCCCCGGCTCTGCTGCCCACTTTGCTCCGCCAGCGCGCTCATCTCTACCACTTCCACGATCCCGAGCTCATCCCCCTCGGACTCCTGCTCAAGCTCATCTTCCGGCGCAAGGTGGTCTACGACTGCCGCGAAGATTTCCCCTGCATGATGGCCAATAAGCGCTATCTGCCTGCCGCTCTCCGTCCGCTGGTCGGCTGGTCGCTCTCCGCCCTGGAGGGGCTGGCCGCCCGCTTTCTCGACGGCGTTCTCACCGCCGACGCCTCCACCATGCGTCGCTTCGCCCGCCTGGGTCGCAGCCGCAAACTGGTCTTCTTCAATTTCCCCAATCTCGAGTTCTTTCCCGAGCCACCCTCCGTCCCCAAGCGCTACGACCTCGTCTATCGCGGTGGCATCGCCGACCGCACCGGCACGGGCGTACTCCTCGAAGCCCTCTGCATCCTCCGCGACCAGGGTCGCCCCACCAAGACTCTCTTGCTCGGTTACTTCGACAATCCCCGCGCCGAACAGGTGATTCGCGCGCAGATGGCCGCGCGCGGGCTCACCGATTGCATCGACCTTCTCAGCCGCATCGATCACAGCCACATGGCCGCCGCCCTCGCCCAGGCCCGCATCGGCGTCTGTCCCCTGCAAGCTATCCCCAAATTCCTGCGCAACATCCCCGTCAAGGTCTTCGAGTACTGGGCCAGCGGCCTGCCGGTGGTTACCAGCGACCTCCCGCCCATTCGTCCTTTCTTTCGCCACGCCGACTACGGTCTCCTGTTTAAGCCCGGCGATGCCGCCGCGCTGGCCTCGTCCATCCAATGGCTCCTCGAACATCCTGTCGACGCCCGCCGGATGGGCGCACGCGGACGTGCCGCCGTCGTCGAGCGCCTCAACAACACCAACGAAATCCGCAAGCTTCTCGCTTTTTACTCCCGCATCCTGGAGTGAACCGATGATCGAACGTCTGATCCGCGCAAACGCCGGCCGACTGCAGGGCCTCTACGACCGCATGCCCCGGCCCGTGCAGTGCCTGATGACCTCCGTGCGCGGTCTCTTTCTCACCCGCATCCGCTACACGCCGGAGATGTACCTTCTGCTTGAGGAATTGCTCTTGCACGAAGATTGGAGCGCCGAGCAAATCGCCGAAATGCAGGCGGCAGCCTTACGCCGCGTCATCGCTCACGCCCGCCAGACCGTCCCCTTCTACTCCAGCTATCCTCCCCTCAACGGCCGGCCCGCCGACGAACTGAAGCAGCTCCCGATGGTCACCCGCGAGATGGTTCGCAGCGATCCGGAGAGCTTCGTCTCTCGCGACGTCTCGGCCACCGACCGCATCCGCGTTGCCACCACCGGCACCACCGGCTCCAGCCTCAAAGTTTGGTATAGCCCGCAGGTCGCCCGGCGTTCCTGGGCTTTTCGCATGCGCCAGTGGGCCTGGGCCGGCGTGGAGCCGCGCTGTCCCCGCCTCACCTTTTTTGGCAGCCGCGTCGTCCCTCCCGACCGCACCACGCCGCCCTACTGGATCACCAATCTTTTCGAACGCCAGATCCTCGCCAGCATTTATCACCTTTCCGAGCGCACCGCTGCCGACTACCTGGGCTTTCTCCGTCGCCACCGCAACTGGGTGCTCGAAGGCTTTCCCTCGGTCCTCGGCATCCTCGCCGATTTCGTGCTCCAAGCCGGCGAGCCCATTCCCATGCGCGTCGCCTTCACTGATGGAGAGCCGCTTTATCCCTTCCTTCGCGAAAAAATCGAAAAGGCCTTCGCCACCCGCGTCTGGGATAGCTATGGCATGACCGAGCATTGCGGCCTCATCCAGCAGTGCGAGCGCGGCCGGATGCACCTCATCCCCGAATTCGGCTACCTCGAGATCCTCGATACTGAAGACCGCTCCGTCCGCCCGGGCGAAGAGGGCTATCTGGTCTGGACCGGCCTGATCAACGACACCATGCCGCTTATCCGCTATCGCGTCGGCGACCGCGGCTGCTGGCAGCCCCGCAGCGCCTGCCCCTGTGGCCGCGCCTTCCCGCTGGTCGTCCCAACCATCACGCGCGAAAGCGATTTGCTCCGCTGCCCCGATGGCCGCATCTTTTCCCCCCGCGCCCTCAACCAGCTCCTCAAAGACTCCTACGCCTTCCGCTTCTGCCAGTTCCTGCAGGAAGCGCCCGACCGCGTCATGGTCCGCGCCGTCGCCGGCAACGGCAAAGCTGCCGCGGAATTGGCCGACGTCCGCCTGCGTATGCAGAAGCTCCTCGGCAGCACCGTGCAGGTCACCGCGCAGCTCGCCGCCGAGCCAATCGTTCGTGCCGGCGGCAAAATCCCGCTGATCGTCCAGCAAGCCGACCGATGAAAAACAAGCGCCTCATCGTTAACGCCGATGACTTTGGCTGGATCCATTGAGCTCATTGCCTATTCCCAACCCTAGCTCCGCTGCTCCTCCGGCCCCCGCTGCTCTCCAGCTTCATCCGGAGGACCTGCTCTGGTCTGGCCTTTCTTTCTCCATCCTTTCCGAGGAAGAGTTAGCCCGGCAGCGCGCCGCCTTGGGCGACCGCGTACATTTCCATCAGGGTGTCTGGTGGAATCAAGCCCGGTCCTTCTTCTGTATGCCCTGCGCGCCGCTGGCCCGGCTCGATCAGAGTCTCGCTCGGCCTGCGCTGCGGCATTCACTTCTGGGGTTCACACACCTGGCCCTGCCCGGCACGTCGGCCAACGGCCGCCGGCAAATGATCGTCGCGGAGAATGTGTCCCGCTATTCCATCGGGACCCTTTCCAGGAAGAGACGCTCGCTAGTGCGCAGAGCGCTGTCCAATCTGCAAGTGCGGCCCATTGAGCGCCTCGACGACCTGCTCACCGACGGCTACGCCGCCTATGTCAGTTGGCATCAGCGCAACGGCTGGGGCCGCAACCGCTCCGACCGCGCCGCTTATTCCGCCTGGATTACGCGCGCCTACAGCCAGCCCAGGCGCCTTTCCATCGGCGTTTATCGCGGAGATCGCCTGGTGGCCTTTTCCTTGACTCTCGCCGTCGGCAACGTCGTCGAACCCTGCTTTCTTGCCAGTCATACGGATGCCTTGGATTTCCTCCCCAACGACGCGCTCTTCCACGCCATCCTCTGCATCTCGCGTCAGACACCCGGCATTGACTCCGTGGACTTCGGCCCCATCTCCGCCAAGCCCACTCTGAACGAATTCAAGTTGCACTACGCCACTGTAAAATCCATCCCTTCCTTCACCTGGGTCAATCCGCTCCTCCGGCCGTTCTTCGCGCGCTGGACCCGCAATCGCTATCCCTGGTTGCATTCGCCTGGCGCCTCGGAAAGCCCGAGGGCTCTGGCCACGGAATCCCTGGACCCCGTCTCATGAGCTCCTCAAACGGCAGAAAGCGCCTCATCATCAATGCCGACGACCTCGGCTGGACCCGCGGCATCTCCGACGGCATCCTCCTGGCCCACCGCCACGGCCTGGTCACCAGCGCCTCCCTCATGGTCAATCAGCCCGCCAGCGACTACGCCCTGATTTTGGCCAGCCAGAACCCCCGGCTCGCTGTTGGCATTCATCTGAATCTCTGCACCGGTGCCCCCGTCCTTCCTCCCAGTCAGGTTCCCAGCCTCGTCAACCGCGACGGAAAGTTCTTTCCCTACGCGCAACTCCACCGCCGTCTGCTCCGCTGGCAAGTCTCCTCCGCTGAAGTTGAGGCCGAATTCCGCGCCCAAATCCGCTGGATGATGGATCGAGGCTTCACTCCGACACACGCCGACTCCCATCACGGTGTCCATATCTACCCCGCGGCGGCCCTCGCGTTTCGTCGCGCCCTGCTTCACGAAGGCATTCGCCGCGCGCGCGGCCATCGCCTGCGCCACTGGCTTGCAAAGGGCATCTCCGGTCTGCCCTACACCGGCCCGGCCCCCCGGAGATGGCTCGTCTGGGCTTATGTCGAGCTCCTCCATGCCCTGGTTTTCCGCGAACTTGTCTTAGTCAGAAGCGGCCTTGTCGTCCATCCTTCTTTTCGCGGGAAGCTCGACCGCCTCCGCGAAGCCTGGCGCCACGCCTTTGCCAACCTGGCTCCGGGCACCTATGAGCTCGGCTGCCATCCCGGCATCTCCGAGCTTGGCTTTTCTGAGACCGATGCGATTCGCGAGCTGCGCGAACGCGAGCTCGAGGCTCTGATGCATCGCGATCTTCGCCACGATCTGGCTCGCAACGGCGTCGAGCTGATCACCTACGCCGACCTCTGACCAGCAACCATCAATGGAACTCCAACGCATTGAATCCATGACTCCTGCCGACTGGGACGCCGCCATCGCCCGCCCCGCTGCCCAAAGGCACATCCTCCGCGCTGTCTCGCACCTGAATGCTCACTGACGGGACTCATATCGTCTTCTGGTCGTGCCTGGCGCTGATCCTGTATGTCTACGCCGGCTACCCCCTCCTTCTTCTTTCCGGCCTGCTCGGCCGACGCAAACCCGTCCGCCGCGGTCCGGCTCTGCCGTCGCTCAGTGTCCTGATCCCAGCCCACAACGAAGAAAAAATCATCGCCCGCAAGCTCGAAAACGTTCTCTCCTCCGACTATCCGCCTCAGTTGCGCGAAATTCTCGTCGGCGACGACGCCTCCTCCGACCGCACCGCTTCCATCGTCCGCTCTTTCGCCAGGGAAAACGTCCGTCTCATCTCCGCCCGCACTCGCCAGGGCAAGAGCGCCATCCAGAACGAGTTGGTCGCCAATTCTTCCGGCTCCGTCCTGGTCTTCACCGATGCCGATTGTTTTCTGCCCCCGGACGCCCTTCGCCTTCTGGTCGAAAACTTTGCCGACCCCAAGGTCGGCCTAGTCACCAACCGCCCATCCTTCTCCAATCCCAACGAGACCCGCGTCGTCGAAGCCGAGGGCCTCTACTGGCGCTACGAGCATTGGCTGCGCCAGCAGGAAAGCGACCGCGGCCTGCTGGCCCTGGCCAGCGGCTCGGCCTTCACCCTGCGCCGCGATCTCTGGCAGCCTCTCGAGCCCGGCGTCGGCGACGACTTCGTCCTGCCCCTTCAGGTCGCCTTGCGCGGCTTCCGCAATGTCGCGGACCCACGCGTCTCCGCCGTCACCGAGCTCACCCAGAAACACGCGCGCGCCTTGCTGCGCATGAAAATGCGCATCATCAGCAAGGACTTTCGCGGCCTGCTCCGCAATCCGGCCGCTCTCAATCCGCTTCGCACTGGCGCCGTCGCCATCGCCCTGTGGTCTCACAAGCTGCTCCGCTGGCTTGTGCCTTACTTTCTTTTCGCCCTGGCCGCCAGCAATGCCTTTCTCCTCGATCACCCGGCGTTTGTTGCCTCTCTGCTCGCCCAGGCGCTCTTCTACGCCCTGGCGCTGGCCGGCGTTCTCGATCGCGGCCGCCGTCTCCAATTTCCATTTTCCGTGGCTTCTTCGTTTTGTCTGGTCAACTGCGCCGCGCTGCTCGGCACCCTCCACTGTCTCTCCGGCCGCACTTCCGGCCAGTGGCGCACCGTCCGTTAGCCTTGTTCGGCGGAAAGGGAAGTATCCGCCGGGTGACTCTGAACCGATGACTTCGCCGTGGACTGCCGCGACCGCCGGGTTTCTCGTTTGTGCAGCGACCCTTCCGTTGGTTCTGTTCGTCGCTCGTCGCTGGCGTCTTTATCAGGCCGCCGGCCCCCTCGACCTCCA
>Ga0209109_10001286_pt1 | contig 13807 bp, 17 predicted proteins | sample Rifsed10ft2_FD_184004 | JGI IMG/M metagenome (GOLD analysis project Ga0209109, IMG submission 184004) | Soil microbial communities from Rifle, Colorado, USA - sediment 10ft 2 (version 2) | ecosystem: Environmental > Terrestrial > Deep subsurface > Rock core/Sediment | place: Rifle, Colorado... | reverse complement strand
CAAAAAGTTTTGATGTTTCAAGAAATTTTGTTCTAACAAGTTCGATTTTTTCAAGCTCATCTTGTTCAAAGTCTTTCATTCCACGGGGTAGTTCCAAATTACTGAATCGTTACCAAATAATGATTTAAGACTTTACGAATGAAACCAAATGAACATATCTTATAACTATGACTTTTTTGGGCTCTGGGTAATCTATGAGACCTATCTTTGAATCTTGTTCGTGTTTACTTTCGAGATCTTAAGTATGTTGGATATTGTTACCTTCGATTGATCGTCTATCATTCGATTAGTATATGACTTGCAAATTCCTAACCTTGTAGCCAATGTTCAAAATTATTCTGTCTGCAACAAATGTAACGATCCTAATTGTAATGGCTGGTGGTAATTTCATATTTGGAATTGTAGCATATATTCAAGAATTTACAAGAATGAATTGTGTTCGTGAAGCAATATACTATAATGCTACAGAAAACGATTTTACTAATTGTTTACGTGATTCAGGATTGTTCGATAATGGTACCACATGGATATTTACTCAATTCATTCTAATTATAATATCTGTAATGATTGCTTCTATTATCGATGGAAAGAAAAAGAATGAGAAGAATTTCTGATTTTATTCTTTGCTTGCATTTTGAATCGAAGTAATCCACTTGTTAGACAGGTTAGATCCTTTTAGATTTCATACCTTTTCTATTAATACCTCATAATAGTTTCAAAGATCAAAATGAGCTACAAGTTATTAGATCATGCAACAGATGCTGTCATTGAAATAACTGCTTCCAATCTAAAAGAAGCATTTGTTGTTGCTGGTCAATCTGTTGTAGATATTACATTAGACTCAGAAAAAGTAGAAGAAAAAGAACAAAGAACGTTTAAAGTTACAGGAAAAGACCTACGATATCTTTTGTTTAACTGGCTTGAAGAAGTAAACTATCAGCTAATCACAGAAGGTTTTGCAATTCGTAGATTCTCACTTGATATTTCAAAAAATTCAGAATACAAACTAAACGCAACAGCATATGGCGAGCCACTTGATTTACAAAAACACCACTTTAGGGTTGAGATAAAGGCGCCAACTTTCCATGAAATGGAAATAAATGAAGGAAAACAAGTGGTTATGAGATTTCTTTTAGACTTGTAATGATTCATAAATAATCAAAGCATGTCTTTTGTATTATGGAAGACCCAGAGCTTGAAAAAATTAAAGAAAAAAAGCTAGATGAGCTTCTAAAAAGACAGACGGATCTTAAGACTCAGCAAGAAGTTGATGTAATTGATCTAAATGAATCAAATTTTGATCAAATAGTTTCAAGTGATACTCCAACACTTGTTGATTTCTGGGCAGAGTGGTGTGGTCCATGCAGGATGATGCATCCAATTTTTACAAGGCTTGCAAAAAAATACACGAAAATTCGTTTTGCTAGATTAAACGTTGATCAGTCACAAAGCATTGCAATGAGGTTTGGCGTACAGGCAATCCCAACATTTATCATGTTCAAGTCTAGTCTGCCTGCGGATAAGATGTTAGGTGCTATTGGCGAGCCAGGAATACATATGATCTGCCAGAAATATTCGTAAAGTAGCAAGTTAAAAAATTAATATCTTCACTGACTTTGTTGTAGAGCAGATGTCCGATACAAAGTTTAGAGGTAATGAACAAGTTTCGATTATAGTTCCAACATATAATGAATCACAAAACATACTTTCCATCTTAAAATCAATTGAGGAAAATTTACCAAAAAACAAGCCTGTTGAAACCATCGTAGTAGATGATAATTCTCCAGACGGTACTGGCAATATTGTTGAAGAATACATAAACACTGTTAAAAAAGCGACAGGATACACTGTTGGAGTTATCCGCAGAAAAGCAAAAGAAGGACTAAGCTCTGCAATCCTAAAAGGAATTGAAGGCTCAAAGGGTCAAACCATTATAGTTATGGATAGTGATCGTTCTCATCCTCCAGATATTATTCCAAAAATGGTAGATACACTAGCTAATTCTGAATGTGACATTGTTGTTGCATCAAGGTATGTGAAAGGAGGTTCGGTTTCAGGGTGGTCAGTAAAACGAAAACTAATCAGCAAGGTTGCAACAAAAATTGCGCAGCAGGGACTTGGAGTTGGACAAAAGGATCCGTTGTCTGGATTTTTTGCATTCAAACGAAACATACTTGATGGTTTAAAGTTGGATGCAATTGGATACAAAATGTTACTTGAGATTCTTGTAAAAACAAAAGGAGTTCGTGTAAAGGAGATCCCATATACCTTTACAAACAGAATGCAAGGAGAAAGTAAACTTGGAACTTCTACAGTTTTTGATTACCTTAGATCTGTATGGAGATTATACAGATATGGTACATTACAAAGAAAACAAGAAAAGTGTGCCTCTATACGTTTTCTCTCAAAAGCTGCCAGATTCTATACTGTTGGCGCATTTGGTTTAGCTGTAAACTATTTGATTTCGCTTTTGTTTGCAACCGGAATTGCGAGTTTTTGGTATCTTCATGCAAATATAATTGGAATCATAGCATCAATGACCACAAATTTTGTACTCAATAAAATATGGACATTTGAAGACAGAGACTTTACTCCACGAAGAACTTTAATTCAATATGGAAAGTTTATTGGTTTTAGTTCGGTTGGGGCACTAGTACAATTAGGATTTGTCTTTTATCTTGTTGAAAACTACAGTTTAATGTACCCACAGGCGCTAATATTGGCTGTAATTGCTGCAGCGTTTGGAAACTATATTTTAAACAAAAAGTGGACGTTTAAGGAAAATGTCTGGGAGTAATTGCATGTATTCTCAAAGTGACAAAATCATCGAAACTTTAATTTCGCAATAAAATCTGGCTAGTTATAATGGGTACAAAGCCTATTCCTAAGGGATTTCACACACTCACAGCTAATCTTGTAGTAAAAAATGCCGCTGATGCAATCAAGTTTTACAAAAAGGCATTTGGTGCTCAAGAGATTTACATAGACTATGCACCACATGGAAAAAACATAATCCATGCAGAGCTAAAAATTGGAGACTCGATCATAATGCTAAATGATGAGTTTCCTTCATGGAATGTACTTTCACCAAAATCAATAGGAGGCAGTGCAGTTACAATCCACATGTATGTCGATGATGTCGACAAGATATTCAACCAAGCAGTAGCTGCAGGGGCTAAAGCAACAATGCCACTTATGGATGCGTTTTGGGGAGATAGATATGGACACCTAGAAGATCCTTTTGGTCACAAGTGGTCTATTGCAACACACAAAAAAGATCTTTCCCGTGAAGAAATCCGCAAGGCTGCAGAAGAATTCTTTGCAAATATGATCAAACAATAAGACGCATAATTTTAAAATTTGGATGGAAATAGTTTTTCAAAATAGGTTTTCTTTAAACAGTTTTGGCACATACAATCTTTTAATTCATCGATTTTGTCGCTAGTTAATTTTGGATGCGAACTACACCAGCATGTGTCTTTATCCTCATCACATTCAAAGGCATTTCCACATTTTGAACAAGTTTTTTCCAACATAATATAAGAAAACGATTGTCTTTTTATGATTTTAGTATGCGTATGCAGGATCTATTTTGCGTTGAATTGCCACTATATCGTTTAGTGTTGCAATCTCTTCAGAAGAAAGTTTGTGTGCAAATTTCTTCAATAGTTGTTTTGCCTCATGCGATGGCGGAAGGGTATAGAAAATGTCTTCTTCGTGTATTTGTCTTCCAATTGTAACACCTTGTACTGAGCATGCAACTTCTGTGCCAGCCTTTACAGAGTTTACCGTTTTTTTATCTTCTTGAAGCTGATGTATAATGCCGATTTTTTTTCCATTTTTGTTCATAAAAGGTGCCTTTTGTCGAAGTGTTCCAACATCTACTCTAATTCCAAACACTGCAGGATCGTTGTTTCTAAAGATGTATCCTTTTAGAAATGTGAACTTGGCAAGTGGTGTAAGCTCAGAGAATATTGCGTCCTCTTCATGTAGTTTGTCTTCATCAACCCATGCAGTATAGTTGTCAATTAAGCTGTAGATTACTTTGTCAGTAAATATTTTGATGTGATGATCGTCGGCTTCCTGTTGTGCCTCTTGTGTTACTTTTACATTAAATGCTAAAACAACGCCTAAGTGTCTGTCGTTTTCTTTTATTGCCTTTGCCTCTATGACATCACGCCGGTTTACAGGTCCAATGTCACCTTTTGCTATTGGTACCTGTATGCGTTTTAGCATCTCAGTTACTGCCTCAAGTGAACCAATTGTATCACATTTTAAGATGACACCGTTTGATTGTGTATCTATGAAAACTGATTTCATCTCAGCCTCAATTAGCTTCTTAAATTCTGATGCCTCGTCCTCTGATTTTGCAACATAAACGGTACTTCCAGGAAGTACGCCTTCTAGGTCAGGTGATGCAATTTTGATGCCAGCAGCAGCTTGCACCTCATTTACTGGTTTGAATTTGTCTCGCGGATCACGCATCTCATCAAGTGGTTTTGGAAGGAGTATGGCCTTTGGTTTTGTTGTAATGACAGAGTCTCTTTTTGCAACTACAATGATGTTCTCTTTTGTCATATAACCATCAATTAGGATCATGTTTGCAGTTGCACCAAGACCTACGTCGTCGTTTACTTCAAGGATTATTCCACGACTGGGTTTTTCCTCCTGATCTAGTTTTTTCTGTAGATATTGTTGTGTCAGACCAACTAGAACTGCCAAAAGTTCTGGAATTCCAACTCCAGTTCGTGCACTGACTGGAACAATAGCTACTTCCTGTTTGAAGTCCTTTACACGATAAAATGCCTCAGATTGATATCCTAAAACTGAAAGTGTTCCAACTACATTATAGATCTGTTCATCAAGCATTGTTTGAATGGACGGACTTTGTTCCTTGATAGCCTGCGATATATACGCCGTATCACTTTTTTTCCATCCAGAAAGCATATCAGTTTTGTTTAGTGCTATAACAAAGGGAACTTTTCTGCTTTCTAGGATCTTTAGGCTTTCGTTTGTTTGTGGCTGGAATCCACGGTTAATGTCCACAACAAGGATTGCAATGTCTGCTGCAGAACCACCTCGAACACGCAGATTTGTAAACACCTCGTGTCCAGGGGTATCAATTACTAAAATTCCAGGAATCTTTGTTTCTACCTTGCTCATCTTTTCATAAATCGGGCCACAAATTTTCTTTATGGTCTCATCTGGAAGAAAACTGGCACCAATGTGTTGGGTAATGCCGCCTGCTTCTCTTTCTTGAACTCCAGTTCCCCTGATTTTATCAAGTAATGATGTCTTACCAGAATCTACATGACCTAATACGGCCACTATTGGCTGTCGTACTCGCACTTTTAATCACTCGAATACTACCTTCACTTCCTTTTCAAAACTTTCCTTAGAATCCGAAGCATGAATTATGTTATCTGTAAGTCCTAACCCATAGTCACCACGAATTGAGCCTGGTGCAGCTTCAAAAGACTTTGTTGAACCAATCATCAGTCTTGTTGTCTCAATTGCATTGTTTCCCTCAATTACAGCTGCAACTACTCTGCCTGATGTGATAAATGAAACAAGTTCGTTAAAAAATGGTTTTGACTTGTGAACAGAGTAAAATTCTTCTGCTTGCTTTTTTGTAAAGCTGAACATTTTTAATTTTATGACTTTAAATCCTTTTTTCTCAAAGCGAGAAATTATTTTGCCGATCAGATTACGCTGTACAGCATCAGGCTTTACAATAAAGAGTGTTTGGTCTGCCAACTTACTTCTTTACTTTAATTCCGCCCTTGACATACTTTTTAGTCCACTTTAGTTTTCGTGGATCACGTTTCAAAACAAGCATGTTCTTTTTGCATTTTGATGAACAAGACCAAAGAACGGTTCCATCGTTTTTGACGAGCATTGTACCAGATCCCTTTGCCACTGGTCTGTTACAAAAGCTGCATGGTTTTATTAAAAGACTCAAAATTAATCACTTATCTGATCTTCTTTGCTTCTCGTTCGGTTTCTCTTAGCATCAAAATATCTGACGTTCTTACAGAACCCTTTACATTTCTTGTAAGAATTCTTCCCTTGTCCCTGCCCTCTAAAACTTTTACTCTAACTTGGATTACCTCACCAGCAATACCTGTTCTTCCGACAATCTGGATTATTTCTGCTGGAACAACTTCGGTTTCGTGTGTACTCATTTGGCTGGCTTGCCACCCTTAATTTTTTTAATTGATTCGATTACTTGATCAACTATGTGTTGTGCATCTCCTGCATCCAAGATTGCAGCTGCAGCTGATGTGACATCGATGCCAAGTGCCTTTCCAAGATCCTGTTTGCTTGGAACAAAAGCATACTGAGCACCTTGCTCATCACAGATAATTGGAAGATGTGCAACAACCTCTGGTGGTTCTACGTCTTCAGCTATTACAATTAATTTGCTTAGCCCACGTTCCACTGCCTTTGTTGCCTCGTTTGTGCCTTTTCTTACTTTGCCACTTTGAGCTGCAACCCGCACAGCCTCGTAAATTGGATTTACAAGGTCCTGTGGAGTTTCAAATTTTACATAATATGCTTTAGCCATACATATTCACCCATAGGGATCATTTCCATCTCAACATTGCTTACGATTGGTTTTAAAAGTGTTATCGGAAAAGAATTGAGTTTATCTTCGCTAAATACTCAGACATTAGTGTTTCAAGCTTTTCCTGAGAGTCTGCTTCAGCATATATTCTGATTATAGGTTCTGTGCCGCTTGGTCTAACCATTATCCAGTTTTTTTTATCAAATATGATTTTAATGCCATCAGTTGTGTCAGAATTTTGATTTTGGTCAGCTAATGCCCTGATTAGTTTACTTGCATCCTCTTTTGAACATGTCATTTTATCCTTTGTTGTAAATGATGGCGGCAATAGTTTTGTTTCTTCTGACATTGTTTTTCCTGAAAAAGAAAGCAGATCTAGTACCAAAGCCAAAGTCATTGCACCGTCTCTTACCTGATTGTGTTTTCCATACATGAATCCGCCATTTTCTTCAAATCCAATCAAAGCACCAGTTTGAACCATCTTTCTTGACACCTCAACACTTCCCACTTTAGTACGAATAACATTAGAGCTTGTATTTTGTGCCAATGTCTCAATACTTGAGCCAGAGTTAAGACATGTTACAATTGTAGAGTTTGGATTTTTTGATAAAATGAAATGTGAAAGTAAAAGTGCGGATTTATCGCCGGTTAGAATTTCTCCTTTTTCATCACAAAAAAGGCTTCGATCACCGTCTCCATCAAAAGCCACACCTATATCTGATCCTGTTCTTACTACAGTTTCTGAAAGTTTTTGGAGATTATTTGGAGTTGGTTCCGATCCACGTCCTGAAAACATACCATCGATCTTTTCATTAATAGCAATTACTTTACAGTCTAATTCATTACACAGTGTAGGAGCAGTTACAGTTTGAGCCCCATTTCCAAGATCAAGTACCACCTTGAATTTTTTGGCTCTGATCCTTTCTTTATTTACATGCGAAGTTATTGCATCAAGATATACCTTAATTGCGTTTTCTTCAGGTCCTGTTTTTCCCCATTGTATTAAGTCCTTTTTCCATTTTTTGTTAAAGTAAATATCTTCAATTACCAATTCGTCATCTCTTGAGATCTCTACGCCATCAGATGCCACAGGCTTGATTCCATTGTATTGTGAAGGATTGTGCGATGCTGTGATCATAATGCCTCCTGCATATCCAAGCTTTTTAGTTGCAATCTCCAGACATGGAGTTGGGATCAATCCAGCATTTTTACAATCAAAACCAATAGAGTTTAGTGTAGAACAAACAATTTTTGTTATTGCAGGACTAGATGTTCTTCCGTCATATCCAACAAGTATTGGTCCTTTCTTAAAGTATGTTGCAATTGCAAGCGTTATGTCATGGATAAATTCTAGAGAGAGATCTTCTGCAAAGACTCCTCTGATTCCATTTGTTCCAAATAATTTTGCCATTTTACTTCAATCAACAATAGATAAATTTGTGTTTAAAGGCATGGGGGATGCGGGAGTTGCCAAGCCTGGTCAAAGGCGCAGGGCTTAGGACCCTGTCTCTTAGGGGTTCGTGGGTTCAAATCCCACCTCCCGCACTAGAATTTTTATCAAATGAAATTAACAGATTCAGATCACACAAATTTGCAATGCATGATGCTTTAAGCATTAATAAGGTATGATCCGTTTTACGGTCTGTTGAAGAAAACAATAGTTGGTATAACTGTAGTTGGTAAGGACAAAGAAGGAGTAGTTGCAGCTTTTACTAATTATGTATTTCAAAATAAAGGAAATATTGAAAAAGTAAACCAAAATGTAATCAAAAATCTCTTTGGAATGTATCTTGAAGCGTCATTTTCTACAAAGATCGACATAAAAAAATTCGACAAAGGACTACAAGAGATCGGAAAAAAACTAAACATGGAGGTAAGCGTACACCATGAAACAAACACTGAAAAAAATATCGCAATTTTTGTAACAAAAGAATCACACTGTCTTGAAGATTTACTTGATTCTTATTCAAAAAAAGATGTTAAAGGGAAAATTTGTGTAATTGTTGGTACAGAAAAAACACTTGCACCGCTTGCAAAAAAGGCAAAGATTACCTTTGTTTTAGTGGCTGACAAGGATCAGGAAAAGGCAGAGGAAAAACTTCTTGATATTTGCAAAAAATATTGCATTGATCTTATAGTTCTTGCACGCTATATGAAGATCTTAACACCAAATTTTGTTTGGCGATATCCAAATAGGATAATCAATATTCATCCGTCCCTTCTTCCCGCATTTCCTGGCGCTATGGCCTATGCTCAAGCTTATGAAAGAGGAACAAAAATTGTTGGAGTAACGGCTCATTATGTTACTGAAAACTTGGATCAAGGACCAATAATTTTCCAAGATTCTTTCAACGTCAATCCAGATGAAACCCTTGAATCTATGAAGAAAAATGGCCAGAGACTTGAGGCACAGACATTACTAAAGGCGGTTAAAATGCATCTTTCCGGCAAACTGGATGTTCGCTGGAGAAAGGTTCACGTAAAATCCAAGTGAATTTAATGGAATTAAAAAATCAGTGTGACCCAGACCTAAGAAAAATTATTAAAAACCAAAAAAAAGCAGTAATAATTCCCGTAGGTTCAATAGAACAGCACGGAGCACACCTACCAATATCTACTGATTCAGATATTGTAACAGAGATTGCAAAAAAAACCGCAGATAGGTGCGATTTTCTATTGCTTCCTACTATATCATATGGTGTTTCCTTTGAACATGCACCGCTTTTCAATCTAAGCATAAAAGGCTCGACACTGCAGAAAATGATATTCGAAATCTGTGCTTCTCTTTCAAAAAATGGCATCAGAACAATTTTTATCATAAACGGACACTATAGCAATCAAAAATTTCTTCAACGTCTTCCTTCACTAGTAAAACGACAAACAAGGGAAAAAACAAGAGTGTTTGTTTTCTCATACTGGCATTTTATGAGTCAACGATTTGATCATGCAGGCTTTGTTGAGACATCGCTTATGCGTGCAATTTCAAACAAGGTTAACATGAAGAAGGCAAAAAGAGGCTTGGTTACAGATGTGTTGTCAGAACGCAAAGTTGCGCTGCTTAATAAGCTTGCATCAGAGTCATTTACAAAAGTTGCAAAAAGCGGTGTGTGGGGAGACCCAACGCGTGCAACCAGACGTGATGGCAACAGGATCCTTACAGAAACTGTGAGGAATTTAGCAAAAACGTGTCAAACTTGCCTTACAGAGAAAAATCGAAAGTTACACCACTGAAATTTTAATATAATCCCTCGTTAGCTGGTCTAATAAGTGGTTTAATGTCAGTCGACATGGCAGTAAAAGTATTGGATGAGAGCATCAACAAAGTTGTCTTGATCAAACTAAAAGGTAGTAAGACAATTAGAGGAAACTTGTTGGGCTTTGATCAGCACATGAATCTGCTACTCGACCAGTCAGAAGAGATCCCTTCTGAGGGCGAATCAAAGAGTCTTGGGACCATAGTTGTGCGTGGAGATAATGTAGTTATGATATCTCCACCTCCTGGATAAGGCGAATAGACCATATGGTAAAAGGCACAGCGTCAATGGGTCTTTTTAATAGGAAAAAGACACACATCAGATGTAGAAGATGTGGTAAAAATTCCTTCCATAGAAGAGCTCGTCGTTGTGCAAGTTGTGGTTTCCCTGACGCGAAAATCAGAAAGTATTCCTGGATCAAATGGTATACATAAATGCAAGAAATTGCGATTTTATTAAGCTCCCTTGCTGGTGCATGTACTGCAGCTGCGGTTAAAAAATTTCCAAAGGGAAAACACACTATCTCAACTCTTGGCGCTAATACACATATTAAAAATCAGATTAATTCACTCAAGCTAGAAAAGGAAATTCTTACAAAAACAATATCAAGGCTTTATCAACACGAATCAGAATTATCAAAAACGCAACGAGATAGGTTACTTCTAAAATATCAACACCAACTAGGAGTAGTTTTAGCAAAGATCGAAAAACTAGAAGAGGCAAGCAAACATCCAGATTTAGGTCCTTTAGGTGAGGGATTAGTTACGTTAATGGACCAAAAACTATCAACTCTTGATAAGCGACTGTATGAACTTTCATCAAAAATTAATTTAGCTAACACACAAACACTTGAAATCAAGCATGAACAACAAATATCTGAAAAGAGAATAAAAGAAATCGAGCCAAAGCTTCAAGCTCAAACTAAAACAGAAGTTGTTCAAACAAAATTACCCGATCCAGTTTCAACAAAGCCTCATAGACCATTTGAAATTACTACACTTACAGAATTACCAGAAAAGATTCCTGAATCATTTTTCAAAACTCAAGTAATAGTTCCACAAGATGAATTAGTAAGACCACAAAAAGAACAAGTCGAACTTGTTGAACATACTAGTGTTGTTCCACAAATAGAACAACCAAAAATTGAACAATCACAAGAACAATCTAGCTCGCCATCTGTAGTGAAAAAACCAACACCAAAGGTAACGCTTCCTGAAGATGAAAAGGAAGAAGAAGATGAAGATGACCTTGACAAGATAAAAGGCGAGATAATGAAAACACTCTCAAAGCTTGAGCAAGCAGAGGTAGAATAGTTGTCATTTGATGATGCCATTGCGGCATTATCAATAGACGCATTAAAGTTTGTAAAAGATGGTCAAGTCATTGGTTTAGGTAGTGGCAGAGCTGCAACTGCGTTTGTAAAATCACTATCAACCTTTTTGAAGAAAAAAAAAATCAATGTTAGATGTATTCCAACATCACTACAAATTAAGCTTACAGCGGAACAAGGAGGAATAAAGCTAATCGAAGCTGATCAAGTTGACATCGTTGATGTTGTGTTTGATGGTGCTGATCAAATTGATGCAGAAAAAAATATGATCAAAGGTGGTGGAGGTGCATTGCTTCGAGAAAATATTCTGATAAGTGCTGCAAAAAAGGTTGTGATCATGGCAGACAAATCAAAATTTGTAAAAAAACTTGACAGAGCAGTTCCTGTTGAAGTTCACCCATTGGCAAGAAACACAACCACAAATTCGATTAAAAAGGTAGGCGGAAAACCGATTATTCGGACAATTGAGCGTGGATACCCATTTGTCACAGAGAATGGAAACATAATTTTGGATTGTGATTTTGGCACTATTTCAAAACCACAGCAACTCGCACAAAAAATAAAACAAATGCCAGGAGTTCTTGAAGTTGGGATATTTTCACGCAAGCCAGACGTAATTTACAGAGCAAACACAGACGGAAAATTCGAAATTATAACATAATTTTTCTTCTAGATCACTAATAATTCATCAGTAGCAAAGCTGCGCAATCGATTAAAAATAAAAAAATAATCAGTTATTAATGAAAATTAAAACTGACATACGACTTTTTACTGCTCTTGGAATACTTGCTGTATTAGCAATAGTACCTCTTTCATCTTCTGTTTTTGCTCAAAGCAATTCAGGAGATAATGATGACTCTAACAATGATAACGGTGATAAAAGAAAACTACAAAAAGAACTCAAAAAGGAAAAACTTCGAGAAATCAAAAATATTGCACTTGAAAGCAGAATAGAAGCAAAATCAAAAATTTTTGACGAAACAAAGACACATGAATCAGACAGAGAACCTGATCTTTCTTTTAGGGGTGAAACAAGTGGTTGGACAATCGTTGGTGATCTTGCTCATAAATCATCAGTCTCGCTTTCAGGTCATGCCTTCAAAGCAGGTGAAAGAATGTGGAAGATTTCTACAATTGGAAATATCACTATTGGGGATAGAAAAGCAGAACTTGATTTGAAAGGAGTTGCGACAGGACATAAAATAATGTTGCAAGGAAATGGAATACTTCAAAATGGTGAAGAAGTAAGACTCACTCTAGTAGGACATTATGTTCCGACAACTGAAGATGGAGTATTTGCAGTTGCTTTCACAAACGGAATGTTCCATAACACAAACACAGGTGAGCGCCTTACAATGATGCAAGTTGGTTCAGTACATGTAGAGCCCATAGTTTCTACTCCAACATCTGAATCATCAGATGAACTAGAAGAAGAGTTACAAGAGTAAGAAACTCAAACTAAATTTTCTTTTTTCTTTTTTATAATAATCTAAAATCTAGTTAAAAGCTGTTACTGGTCTTTTTATTAATTTTCCAAAACCAGCTTTTCCAACAACTTGCAAGTCTTCAGCAACAATTTCACCGCGAAGGATTGTTTTCACTGGCCAGCCAGTAAGTGTCCATCCTTCATATACAATATAGTCAGAAAATCCTCCAAACAACTCACTTCTCACCTTCATTTCTTTTTTCAAATCTACCATAGTAATATCTGCATCCGAACCATTTTCGATTATTCCTTTTTTTGGATACATTCCAAAAATTTTTGCTGCGTTTGTGCTAGTAAGCTGAACTAATTTTTGAAGTGTTATTCTTTTCTTGTTAATTCCTTCGCTTAACAATATAGGTAAAAGCGTCCCAATTCCAGGAAATCCAGCAAGAGCATTCCATACATCGCTTCCTTTTAGTTTTAGATTTAGTTGATTTGCAACATGATCTGTTCCGATCGTGTCAACTTGATTTGTATTAATGGAACTCCAAACAAACGAAATGTCTTCTGCAGTTCTTATAGGCGGCATTACCTTTGCAAGATATCCTTTCTGATTCTCATATGAAAGTGTAAGATAGTGAGGACATGTCTCAACAAAGATTTTTGTTCCAGCGTTTTTCTCTTTTTGGATTTGTTTTAGTGCACTACTTGAACCAATATGTGCAAAATACAGTGTGCAACCATATTTTCTTGCAAAGTTAGACACCGCTTGTATTGCCTTTACCTCAGCCTCTTGAGGACGACTCTCAGACCAAGCTGCAAGTCCGTCCTTTTTTTTCTCTTTTGCTGTTTTTATTCCACATGAACATGTTTCATAGTCTTCAGCATGAACTAAAACAGGACAACCAAGTGATGCCGCTGTTCTTACAACATTTTCAACAATCTCTAAATTCACCTCAACTTTTACTTCATTCAAAGAGGTAGTGTTTGGTACCATATCCATATACACATGGCCAACATCTGCACCAAGATTCATGTATAGTTTGAATGATGTAATTCCGTGTTCTACACAAAACTTCATCTCCTCAATTTGTTGTTTGTTAAAGATTGACGCATGAATAGTATAATCTACAAAATGGGTTCCTGCACTTGCCTCAAGCTGAGATGCAAGTGATCTTTTATACGAGTCACCAAGCCTAAGCATTCGCATCATAGTTGTTACACCGCCT
>Ga0209109_10001285_pt1 | contig 13816 bp, 11 predicted proteins | sample Rifsed10ft2_FD_184004 | JGI IMG/M metagenome (GOLD analysis project Ga0209109, IMG submission 184004) | Soil microbial communities from Rifle, Colorado, USA - sediment 10ft 2 (version 2) | ecosystem: Environmental > Terrestrial > Deep subsurface > Rock core/Sediment | place: Rifle, Colorado... | reverse complement strand
GCTTGCCCGGCGCGATCAGGACGCCGCCCGCGTGCATGCCGACGTTGCGCGTGAGGCCTTCGAGTTTTTCGGCGAGCGCGAGCAACTCGGCGACTTCCTCCTCCTTTTTTTCGCGTTCCCCGATGAGCGGCTCGATCTCGCGGGCATAAATCGTCTGCTTGTCGTCCGCATCCGTGCGGCGCCGCAACGTCACCGTGCGGCCGGGCTGGAACGGGATCAGCTTCGCGAACTGGTCGCAGAAGCTGTACGGGAGGTCGAGCACGCGGCCTACGTCCCGCACCACCGCCTTCGCCGCCATGGTGCCGAAGGTGGCGATCTGCGAGACGCTGTCGGCGCCGTACCTGCTCTTTACGTAATCGATCACCCGATCGCGCCCGTCCTGACAGAAATCGATGTCGAAGTCCGGCATGGAGATGCGTTCCGGGTTGAGGAAGCGCTCGAACAGCAGGTCGTAGCGCAGCGGATCGAGATCGGTGATGCCCAGCGAATAGGCGACGAGCGAACCGGCGCCCGAGCCGCGTCCCGGGCCCACCGGCACGCCGTTCCCTTTCGCCCAGTTGATGAAGTCGGCGACGATCAGGAAGTAGCCCGCGAACCCCATCTGCACGATGGTCGCAATCTCGAACTTGAGCCGCTCCTCGTAACGTGCCTGATTGGCCGCACGCACCGTCTCGTCGGCATAGAGCTGCTTCAACCGCCCGCAGAGCCCGGTGACCGCACGCTGTGTGAGGTAATCCTCCAGCCCGACGTTGTCGGGTGTCGGAAACATCGGCAGCCAGGTCTTGCCAAGTTCGAGCGTGAGATTGCAGCGTATCGCGATCTGGACGCTATTGGCGAGCGCTGCGGGAATGTCGTGAAACAGCGCGGCCATTTCCGCCTGGGTCTTGAAGTACTGATCGGTGCCGAAACGCTTCGGGCGCCGCTGGTCGGCAAGGATGTAACCTTCGGCGATGCACACCCGCGCCTCGTGCGCGCGGAAGTCGTCGGGCGCAAGAAACTGCACCGGGTGCGTCGCCACCACCGGCAGCTTCAACTCGGCCGCAAGCCGCACTGTCTGCTGCACGCAATTCTCGATTGCGACGGACGCGGCGCCGGACGCGCCATCGGTCAGCCGCTGCAACTCGAGGTAGTAACGCTGCGGGAACAGTGCGTGCCAGCCGCGGGCAAAGGAACGCGCCTGCGTCCCGTTGCCGGCGACGAGCGCCTGCCCCACGTCGCCGAGGTGCGCACCCGAAAGCGCGATGAGCCCTTCGGTGCCGACTTCGGAGAACCAACCGCGCGCAATTTCGGCGCGTCCCCGATACTGGTTGCAGCGATAGGCCCGGCTCAGGAGATCGCACAGGCGCAGATAGCCTTCGCGCGACTGGCACAGAAGCAGCAGACGGTGGGGCTTGTCGCGATCACCATCGTTGGCGATCCAGACGTCGCAGCCGGACAGGGGCTTCAGCCCCTTGCCGCGCGCCTCCTTGTAGAACTTGACGAGGCCAAAAACGTTGGCGAGGTCGGTCAGCGCCAGCGCCGGCATGCCGTCCTGCGCCGCCGCGGCCACCGCCTCGTCGAGGCGGACGATCCCGTCCACGATCGAGTACTCGCTGTGCAGCCTCAAGTGGACGAACGCCGGGTCCATCCGCGTATTTTACGGCGCGCAGCGGAAAAATCGACATTTGCTGCATAATGCGCGTTTTTTCGACTCCGCATCACTCATGACGAAACCGAGCGCATCGCACTATTACGAGGTCCGCGGGCTGCGCCACCACGTGCGCACGTGGGGCGAGCCGCGCCATCCAAAACTCGTTCTTCTCCACGGCTGGATGGATGTTTCGGCATCGTTCCAGTTCCTGGTGGATTGCCTCGAGCGCGATTGGTACGTGATTGCGCCCGACTGGCGGGGATTCGGGTTGAGCCAGTGGCAGCGGGACGGCTACTGGTATCCGGACTACTATGCCGACCTGGACCATCTGCTGCACCTCATCCAACCCGATGCGCCCGCGGACATCGTCGGCCACAGCATGGGCGGCATGGTCGCCTGCGCCTACGCCGGAGCGCGGCCGCATCGCGTGCGCCGGCTCGTGTCGCTGGAGGGATTCGGTCTCGGGCGCACTTCGCCCGGGCAGGCACCGGCCCGCATCAGGCAGTGGCTCGACGACCTGCGCGAACCACCCCGCTTCAAACCGTACCGTTCCTACGACGAGGTTGCCGAACGGCTCAAGGGTCTGAATCCACGGCTCACCGGCGAGCAGGCGGCCTTTCTTGCCCGGCACTGGGCGCGGGAGAGCGAAAGCGGCGAGATCGTTCTATGCAGCGACCCGCGGCACAAGATAGCGAACCCGTATCTGTTCCGCATCGAGGAAATGCTCGCATGCTGGCGCGAGATCACGGCATCGGTGCTCTGGGTCTTCGCCCGCGATTCGAAGCGTGGCGGTTATCTCAGGGACACACCGCAACAACTGGACGAGCGCCGGTGTGCGTTCCGCGACTTTCACGAAGCCTGGATCGACGATTGCGGGCACATGATGCACCACGATCAGCCGGAGCGGCTCGCGCGCATCATCGAGGCATTCATCGTCAAATGAGGCCGTAACCGGCGCGCGAAGGACGCAGGAACACTTGGGCACCGGACGGCGCCCGCATCCTCCGGCGCGTGCGGCGCGGAGCAGAATGCCGGGGCAATCCAGGCGCGCACGTCATTGCGCACCCGGGTTCCAGCCTGATACTAATCCATGAAGATATTCGGAAAGGCAAAACCGAACGTCAATATGCAAAGTGTGGCTTTGCCGATATAGGTGAGCTTCTGCAAAATGCTCATGTTCTTGAACTTCATGCTTGGCGCGACCGTCGCCGCGCTCCCTTGCGCGGTGTCTTTTACATCAGGCATCGTCGTACTCCTTCAGTTGGATTGATCGGAATACGCGGCGCCACCGGTCGGTTGGTCCGCCGGCGCGGGAGCATGCCGCCACGAATTCCGCGCGCGGATGGTACACCGTCCGCCTTACGTCAGGCTTACGCGGTAGACTTGGCCTATCTCCCACGCCCGCTCCGTGCCCGTAAGCCACCCCCACGCCAAACGTCGCGCGCCCTCCGCCCGCTTCACGCTTGTCGTGCACGGGGCGCCGGGGTCATCGAACCCATCAGCATGACGCGGGCACGCCAGCGCGCGTACGACGACTCCACCCTGCCGTGATGAACGCGGGACGCACCCTTGCGGCTGGAGCAGTACTTGCGCTCGTTGCGAGCCTGGCTCAGGCGTCCGATCCCACCTACCGCCTCGCCGAGGGCTCGGGCAGCTTCCTGCACGAACATCACACGGATGGACGCGCGCGGAAGATCACCGTCTGGTACCACCGGCCGCACACCGCCGGCGCCGATGCACCCGTGGTGTATGTCATGCACGGTCGCGGACGCAATGGTGAGACCTACCGCCGGCACTGGATCCCGCACGCCGAAAGGGGACAGTTCATCCTGCTCGTGCCCGAGTTCTCGCGAGCCGGGTTCGGCAGGATTCGGCAATACCAGTTCGGTAATGTGATGCGCGCGGACGGCACGATGATGCCCGACGCAGAATGGAGTTTCACCGCGCTTGAGAACATCTTCGACGCAGTGAGGCTCGCCAATGTGTTCACCGCCACGCACTATGACATTTATGGGCATTCTGCCGGCGGCCAATTCGTGCACCGCATGGCACTGGTCATGCCGGCGGCGCGGTTTCGAGTCGCTGTCGCCGCGAATGCGGGTTCTTACGCCATGCCGGACCCGGGCATACGCTATCCCTACGGACTCGGCGGCCTGGAATCGGCCAACGAGCGTCTGCGTGCTGCGTTGAGCCGGCGCCTCATCGTCCTGCTGGGAAGCGAGGACATCGACCCCGACCATCCATCGCTGCCGCGCGCGCCGGAAGCGATGGCTCAGGGTGCCCACAGGTTCGAGCGCGGGAAGCGTTTTTTCGATGGCGCACGGAGCGCAGCCGGTCAGCTCGGTGTTCCATTCAACTGGTCGATCGAGATCACGCACGGCGCGCACAGCGATGCGCAGATGGCATCGGCCGCGGCGCGACGAGTCGGCCGCGCGAACGGGGCAAATGACGACGCGCAAGCGAAGTGACATCACGCGCCTTCGCGCGCCGATGAAAGGCCCGCGGCAGGCGCACAAGCCGGTTCCCGGCCGCAGCGCGCGCCGGATCGGCACAAACTGGACAACACAACCGTGTTAGGCTAGATTCAAACTGGAAGTTCAATAACTTATATGATGCATTCCGCGCGCCTTTCCGACCCGATAACGCCTTAAGGAGATTGCGATGATCCGCCATGGAACTCTGTTGTGCTCAATGCTCGCGGCAGTCATGATCGCCGCCCCGGCCGCCGGGCAGGAACTCACCGGAACGCTCAAGAAGATCAAGGACACCGGCGTCGTGAAAATCGGCCACCGCGACGCCTCGATCCCGTTCTCCTATCTCGACGACAAGCAGCGGCCGATCGGCTACGGCGTCGATATCTGCCTGAAGATCGTCGATGCGATCAAGGCCGAACTCAAGATGCCGAAGCTCAAGATCGAGTACGTGCCGGTCACCTCCCAGACCCGCATCCCGATTCTCACCGGCGGCAACATCGACATGGAGTGCGGCTCCACCACCAACAGCGTCGAGCGGCAGAAGCAGGTCGCCTTCGCCCCCACCTACTTCATGACCGGCACCAAGCTGATCGTCAAGAAGTCTTCCGGCGTCAAGGGCTACGATGACCTCAAGGGCAAGACCGTGGTCTTCACGCAGGGCACCACGAATGAACGGGCCATGAAAGCGTACAACGACGAGAAGAAGCTGGGCATCAACTTCATCCCGGCCAAGGACCATGCCGAGTCGTTCCTGGCGGTGGAAACCGGCCGCGCAGTGGCGTTCCCGATGGACGACATCCTGCTCTATGGCCTGCGCGCCAGCGCCAAGAAGCCGGCCGATTACCAGATCGTCGGCCAGTTCCTGTCGGACGACCCGTACGGGATCATGCTGCGCAAGGATGACCCGGCTTTCAAGAAGCTGGTTGACAAGACCGTGACCGGCCTCTACAAGAGCGGCGAAATAAACAAGATCTACGCCAGGTGGTTCCAGTCGAAGATCCCGCCCAAAGGCATCAACCTGGGCTTCCCGATGTCGGACGCGCTCAAGGAACTGGTGAAGAACCCGAACGACAAGGGTGTCGAGGCCTGTGGCAAGATGAAGTGCTAGGAGGAGTTTGTCGGACTTGGCCCCGACAAACTCCTGGTGCAAGCCTGCCGCCTCCGGCGACAGGCTGCCTGAGAAGATACATCGCATGTCGCAACATCGGACTGGCCGGAACAAACGTCGGTTGCGTGGGGTTCTCGTCGCGTCATTCTTCGGTTTCTTCCATTTTAGGATTTTGTCGGAACCAGGTCCGACAAAATCCTGCTGATCATGGACTTCAGCGTCTTTCTGCAGCCGGCCTTCTCGGGCGGCGGCACCTACCTCGACTGGGTTCTCTCCGGAACCAAGTGGACGCTGCTGGTATCCATCCTGGCCTGGATCATTGCGTTCATCGTGGGTTCGGTGCTGGGAGTGCTGCGCACCACCCCGCTCGCCGTGCTGCGCGCTCCCGCCACCGTCTACGTCGAGGTCTTCCGCAACGTCCCCCTGCTGGTTCAGATGTTCATCTGGTACTTCGTGCTGCCCGAAATCGTGCCCCTGGGCATGGGAGACTGGATGAAGACCCGGATGCCCATGCCCGAATTCTGGAATGCGGTGCTATGCCTCGGTTTCTACACCGCGTCGCGCGTCGCGGAGCAGGTGCGCTCCGGCATCCAGTCGATCCCCATCGGACAGACCTACGCGGGCCTCGCGATGGGTCTCACGCGGGGGCAGGTCTACCGCCACGTGCTGCTGCCGATGGGCTATCGTATCGTCATCCCGCCGCTCACCTCCGAGTTCCTGACCATCTTCAAGAATTCGTCGGTCGCGCTCACCATAGGTGTGCTGGAGCTCACCGCCCAGGCACGGCAGATCTCCGAGTACACGTTCCGCACCTTCGAGGCCTTCACCGTCGCCACCGTGATCTATGTGCTGATCACGCTCGTGGTAACGGTGGGGATGCGTACGCTGGAGAACAAGGTGCGCGTGCCCGGCTACATCGGATCCGCGGGGAAATAGCGCAGCATGTTCACCGGTTTTGATTTTGACGTCATTTCGCGCTCGCTGCCCTACCTGTGGCAGGGCATGCTGTTCTCGCTGGGGCTGACTTTGTTGTCCATGCTGGGCGGTATATTACTCGGCACCCTGCTCGCGCTGATGCGCCTGTCGAGCTTCACAGTGCTCAGCGCGCCCGCCGGCGGCTACGTGAACCTGCTGCGCGCGACGCCGCTGATCCTGGTGATATTCTGGTTCTATTTCCTGGTGCCGATCGCGATGAAGAAGATCACGGGCGATGCCTACGCGACCGGCATCGGGCCGTTCTACTCGGCGCTGATCGCGTTCACCATGTTCGAAGCGGCGTATTACTGCGAGATCATCCGCGCCGGCATCCAGAGCGTGCCGCGCGGCCAGAGTCACGCCGCGTACGCCCTCGGCCTCAACTACAGGCTGGCGATGACCAAAATCATATTGCCGCAGGCATTCCGCAATATGGTCCCGATCCTGCTCACGCAGGGCATCATCCTGTTCCAGGATACTTCGCTGGTCTACGTGGTCGGGCTCACCGACTTCATGGGCGCGGCGAGCAAGGTGGCGCAGCGCGACGGGCGGCTGGTCGAGATGTATCTGTTCGCCGCGCTCGTCTACTTTCTGCTCTGCTTCTCGGCTTCGCACTTCGTCAGGCGGCTGCAGGTCCGCTACAGCACCGGACGTTGAGAGCCCTACTCGCCATGATCGAAATCAGGAACGTCAGCAAGTGGTACGGGGAATTCCAGGTGCTCGCCAATTGCACTACGCGCGTCAGCAAGGGCGAAGTGGTCGTGGTGTGCGGGCCGTCGGGCTCGGGCAAGTCCACGCTCATCAAGTGCGTGAACGGCCTCGAGCCGTTTCAGCAGGGCGACGTCGTCGTCGACGGCATATCGGTGTCAGCGAAAGATACAAACCTGCCGAAACTGCGCGCGCGTATCGGCATGGTGTTCCAGAACTTCGAGCTGTTCCCTCACATGAGCGTCATCGACAACATCACCCTCGCGCAGATCAAGGTGCTCGGGCGGAGCCGGGAGGACGCCATCGAGAAGGCGCATGCGCTGCTGAAGCGCGTCGGACTGACGGAGCAGGCGCCCAAGTATCCCGGGCAATTGTCAGGCGGCCAGCAGCAACGTGTCGCGATCGCGCGCGGGCTGGCGATGGACCCGATCGCGATGCTGTTCGACGAGCCGACCTCCGCGCTCGACCCCGAGATGATCAACGAGGTGCTGGACGTGATGGTCGAACTCGCCCAGGAAGGCATGACCATGATGGTGGTGACGCACGAAATGGGCTTCGCGCGCAAGGTGGCGCACCGCGTGATCTTCATGGACCGCGGCGAGATCGTCGAGGATGCGGTCAAGGAAGACTTCTTCGGCAAGCCCCGTTCCGAGCGGGCGCAGCACTTCCTGTCCAAGATCCTGCATCATTGAAGTGCGTGACCGGTGACCGGTGACCGGTGACCAGTGACCGGTGATCCGTGAACCGTGATCCGACGCAACTCGCAGGGTGGGCATTGCCCACCGGTATACGGTGCGCGATGCGCACCCTACCCCTGAAGCGTGCTCAGCGTGCGACGACTTGCCCCCCGCGGTTCAGTAACACGCGGCCGGGGCGCTTCCCCGTGGGTCCACCGTCGCGCCAGACGATCTCGCCGTTGACGATCACGGTATCGATGCCTTGCGCGGGCCGCGTGGAGTCCTGGAAGTCCGCGGCATCGGCCACGGTCCCGGCGTCGAATATCGTGATGTCCGCGTGGTGCCCTTCTTTCAGCGTGCCGCGTCCGGCGAGGCGGAACCTCGTTGCCGGCAATCCCGTCATCTTGTAGACCGCCGTCTCGAGCGAAAACAGCTTCAGCTCCCGTGAGTAGTGGCCCAACACCCGCGGAAACGTCCCCCACAGCCGCGGGTGCGGCTTCACGTCGTGCGGCAGGCCGTCGGAGCCGATCATCGTCTCATCGAATGCGAGGATACGCCGCACATCCCCTTCGTCGAGCATGAAGTAGATCGCACCCGCCGGTTTGATGCGTTCCACCGCCTCGGTCTCCGACACGCCCAGCCGCCGCGCGACTTCATTCAGGTCGAGACCCGAAAACTCGGGATGGGGCCTGGACCACGTCACGATGATGCGCGAGGACTGTTCGAGCCGGTCGTAGCGCAGCACGGTGGAGGAGGCGATGTAAGGATAGCAGTCGAGCCCGATCTCCTGTTCCGTCATGCGGCGGCGGATCAGCGCCAGCGTTTCCACCGAGCGCCCGTGATTCGCCGTCCCCACGGTCTTGTGATGCGAGATCACCACCGGCACGCCGAGCTCGCGGCCGATGCGGCACGTCTCCTCGATGGATTCGATCACCCGGTCGTCTTCGTTGCGCATGTGCGTGGCGTAGAGACCGGCGTACTCGGAGAGCGGGCGGCAGACTTCGATCAGCTCCTCCGCCGGCGCCGCGGCGGCGGGAGCATAAGCCGTTCCTGTCGAAATGCCGATTGCCCCTGCCGCGAGCGCCTCGCGCGCCATCTCGCGCATCCTCGCCAACTCAGCAGGTCTCGCCGCGCGCTCCAGATCGTCCATCACCGCGCAACGCAGCGTAGTGTGCCCCAGCAGACAGGCCGCATTGATGGTCGCGGGTTGCGCGGACAATTCCCGGCGATACGCGTCGAACGAGGGAAAACGGAACCACGACCCTTCGCCGTCGAGCAAATCGAGCGGGGGCGTCATGGCGCCGCGAGGCGGCGTACACGCCAGGCTGATGCCGCAGTTGCCGGTGATGACGGTGGTGACGCCCTGGCTCACCTTGGGCGTCATCTCCGGGGCCGACAGCAGCAGGCGGTCGTCGTGAGTATGCGCGTCGATGAATCCGGGAGCGGCGATGCGGCCCGACGCGTCGATCTCGACGCTGCCCCGTGCGCCGCTCAGGTCGCCGATGCGCGCGATTTTCCCTTCGCGCACGCCGATCTCGCCCGCAAAACGCGGCGCGCGCGTGCCATCGATGACGGTGGCGTTGCGGACGATGAGATCGAAGCGCTCACCATCCGCCACGACAGCCTGATCCCTCTCCGCCGTCAATTGTTGCAAACGCGGTCCATCAGGCGCCGCATGAACGCTTCGCAGCGCGCGACCTGCTCGAGCGTCACGAACTCGTTCGGACGGTGCGCCTGGTCGATCGAGCCGGGGCCGCACACCACGGTCGGAATGCCGGCGCGCTGAAATTGCGAGGCTTCCGTGCCGAAGGATACCTTCCCGATCTCGGCGCTGCCCGACAACTCCTGGGCCAGCGCCACGACTTCCGTCTCGGGACCGGTGTCAAGCGCCGGAATCTCCGAGAGCGGCACGATCGTGACGCCCGCTTCGGGATCGACGGCTCGCAGCTCGGGGACGATCGCTTCGCGCACATGATGCTCGAACTCCGTCAGCAGGCTTTCCGGATCCTCGCCGGGAAGGTAGCGAAACTCGAAATCGAACATGCACTCATGCGGCACGATGTTGAGCGCCGTGCCGCCGCGAACGACTCCCGTATGCACCGTGGTATGCGCGATGTCGAAGCTCCGGTCAAACGGCCCGGTATCGCGATGGCGCCGCGCCATGCGCTTGAGATATGCGATCGCTTCGGCGGCGGCCTCCACCGCGTTCGCGCCGCGCGGCGCGTATGCCGAGTGCGCAGCGAGCCCGCGAAAGGTGCAGCGATAACCCTTCTTCCCCTTGTGCGCGATGACCGGCCGCATCATCGTCGGCTCGCCGACGATGCACGCCTGGGGCCTGATGCCGGCGCGGTTGAGGTCCTCGATCATGCGGCCGACGCCGATGCAGCCGACTTCCTCGTCGTACGAGCACGCGAGATGCAGCGGCACCTTCAGGCCGCGTTCGACGAACTCCGGTGCGAGGACGAGCGCGACGGCGAGGAAACTTTTCATGTCGCAGGTGCCGCGGCCATAGAGCCGTCCATCCTTTTCAACCAGGGAGAAAGGGTCGGCGTCCCACGCCTGCCCCTCCACCGGCACCACATCGGTATGGCCCGAGAGCACGATCCCCGGCACGCCGCGCGGGCCCAGCGTCGCGAACAGATTCGCCTTCCCCCTGCCATCGTCGTAGGTAAGCCGCACGTCGGCCGCATACGGCTTGAGATGGTCGCGGATGAAATGGATCAGATCGAGGTTGGAGTCGCGGCTGACGGTGGGAAATTCCACCATCCTCCGGATCATGTCCACACTGACCGGCACGTCGGACGACGGAACGGCCATGCAAGTGCTCCCGTTGCAAAGGTTTCAGGATAGGGGGGGGCCCGGCGAGTGTCAATGCGCGGCGATTCACGGCTGACGCCAGGCCGCCCGCAATCGCCCGGCGATTTGCGGTATGCTCTTCGCGCCACGGGAACCTGGAGGAAGTGACATGGGGAAGTTGCTTGCACGCATTCTCGGCTGCGCATCGCTCGCATTGTCGTTCGCCGCATCCGGCGCCGACTTGAGCGTCGGCCTCGGAGCCGACGTGACCTCGATCGACCCGCACTTTCACAATCTCACGCCCAACAACAACGTCGGCGGGCACATCTTCGAACCGCTGGTGAGCAAGAACCAGCGTGGCAGGCTGATCCCTGCGCTCGCCGAGTCGTGGCGCGCGGTCGACGAGCTCACCTGGGAGTTCAAGCTGCGCCGCGGCGTCAAGTTCCATGACGGTTCCGAGTTCACCGCGGCGGACGTCGCGTTCTCGCTCGATCGCGTGCCGGCGGTCCCCAACAGCCCGTCACCCTTCACCACCTACAGCAAGCAGATCACCGAAAAAATCATCGTCGATCCCCACACCATACGGCTCAAGACCGCGACGCCCTACCCGCTGATACCGAACGACATGGGCACGATCCTGATCGTATCGAGCCGCGCCGCAAAGGGCGCGGCGACCGAGGATTTCAATTCCGGCAAGGCGGCGATCGGCACCGGGCCGTTCCGGTTCGTGCGCTGGCAGAAAGGAGATCGCATCGAACTCGCCCGCCACGAGGCCTACTGGGGCGCGAAGTCGCCCTGGGACAAGGTGACGCTGCGGCTCATCACCTCGGATCCCGCGCGCGTGGCGGCGCTGCTCGCCGGCGACGTGCGGGCGATCGAAAACGTGCCGACCGCCGATCTCGCCAAGGTGTCGAAGAACGCGGAACTTGCGGTCTACCGCATCGTGTCGCACCGCGTGATGTACCTGCACCTGGACAGCAACCGCGACAAGTCCCCTTTCGTCACCGACAAATCAGGCAGGCCGCTCGAGAAGAATCCGCTCCGGGACGCACGGGTACGCAAGGCCATGTCCAAGGCGATCAACCGCCAGGCGCTGGTCGAGCGCGTGATGGACGGCGCCGCGGTTGCGACCGGCCAACTCATGCCAGAGGGCATGTTCGGTTACACGCCCGCGCTCAAACCCGAACCCTACGACCCCGACGGCGCACGCAAGCTCCTCGCCGAGGCGGGCTATCCGGACGGCTTTGGCATCACGCTGCACGCGCCCAACAATCGCTACGTCAACGACGAACAGGTGGCCCAGGCCATTGCGCAGATGCTGGCGCGCGTAGGGATCGCCACCAAGGTTGATGCCATGCCGGCCTCGGTGTATTTCAGCCGCGGGAGCAAGCTCGAGTTCAGTTTCCTGCTGGTGGGATGGGGCTCGGACACGGCGGAAGCTTCCTCGCCGCTGAAAGCATTGCTCGCCACGTTCAACAAGGAGAAAGGGATGGGGACCGCCAACCGCGGCCGCTATTCGAACCCGAAGATGGATGCCCTGCTTCAACAGGGACTGGCGACGGTGGACGACGCGCAGCGCGAGAAACTGCTGCAGCAGGCCACCGAAGTCGCCATGGCCGATGCCGGCATCATCACGCTTTATCACCAGCAAAATGTGTGGGCGACCCGCAGAGGGATTACCTATGCGCCGCGCGCCGACGAGCGCACCTTCGCCCACGAGTTCCGGCCCGCCAAGTAGGCCGCATGGCGGATTTCAGGTTGTAGGTTGGGGTGAACGAGGTGAACCCCAACGATCGACGTTGTTTCCGTGTTGGGCATCACTGTGTTCAGCCCGACCTGCCTTGGAGGCATGCATGAAGGGATTTCTTCAAGTTCTGATCGGCGCGCTGCTTCTGACGGTGTTGCCCGGCCGGGCCGCGGAACTGGTCATCGGGCTGGGCGCCGACGTGACGTCCATCGACCCGCACTTCGTCAATCTCGCACCCAACAACTCGATAGCCGAGCAACTGTTTGATTCGCTGGTGCGGCGCGACGCGCGGCAGCGGCTCACGCCGGGGCTGGCCGAATCGTGGCGCAGCGTCGACGACCTCACCTGGGAGTTCAGGCTGCGCAAAGGCGTGAAGTTCCACGACGGATCGGACTTTACCGCCGAGGACGTCGTGTTCACCCTGGATCGGCCGGCGACGATCAAGGGGCCCGGCGGATTCACCGTCTACACCCGCCCGATTACCGGGAAGATCGTCGTCGACCCGTACACCATCCGCCTGAAAACCGCCGCGCCGTATCCCAACATGCCGATCGACATGTCGGGCCTGGTGGTGGTGTCGAGCCGCGCCGCCAAGGGAGCGAGCACCGAAGACTTCAATTCCGGCAAGGCCGCGGTCGGCACCGGCCCTTTCAAATTCGTGCGCTACGCCAAGGGCGACCGCGTCGAACTCGCCCGCAACGACGCCTACTGGGGCGCGAAGCCGGCCTGGGAGAAAGCGACCTTCCGGCTCATCACCTCCGATCCCTCGCGCATCGCGGCGTTGCTCGCGGGCGACGTGCAGATGATCGAGATCGTTCCCACCGCGGATTACGCCAAGTTGAAGGGCAACAAGGACATCTCGATCTTTGTCACCGCATCGAACCGCATGATCCATCTGCATCTGGATTCGAATCGCGACCGTTCGCCCTTCGTCACCGACAAAGCTGGCAAACCGCTGGAAAAAAATCCCTTGAAGGACGCGCGCGTGCGCCATGCGATTTCCAAGGCGATCAATCGCGCGGCAATCGTCGAGCGCGTGATGGAAGGGCTGGCGATTCCGGCCGGCCAGCTTGTGCCCGAAGGGTTCTTCGGATACATCCCCGCGCTCAAGCCCGAAGCCTACGACCCGGACGGCGCCAGGAAACTGCTCGCGGAAGCGGGCTTCCCCGATGGTTTCGGGCTGACGCTGCACGGCCCCAACAACCGTTACATCAACGACGAGCAGATCGTGCAGACGGTGGCGCAGATGCTGGCGCGTGTGGGTATCGTGGCCAGGGTCGAGACCATGCCGATGTCGGTTTACACCGGGCGCGCGACCAGGACCGAGTTCAGCGCGGCGCTGCTGGGCTGGGGCGTCTCCACCGGCGAGGCAAGCTATCCGCTGCGCTCGCTGCTCGCCACGTGGAACAAGGAAAAGGGCTTCGGGCCGTGGAACTTCGGGCGCTATTCCAATCCGAAGATGGATCGGGTGCTGGAGCGGGCGCTCGCCACGGTCGACAACGCGCGCCGCGAGAAGCTCCTGCAGGAGGCAACCCGCCTCGCGCTCGCCGACCACGGGTTGATTCCGCTGCACTACCAGGTCAACACCTGGGCTGCGCGGCGCAACCTCACCTATGTACCGCGCACCGACGAGCGCACTTACGCACACGAGGTGAAACCACGGTGACGCGGAAGGGCGTGACGAGTGACGGGTGACGGGCA
>Ga0209109_10001284_pt1 | contig 13818 bp, 8 predicted proteins | sample Rifsed10ft2_FD_184004 | JGI IMG/M metagenome (GOLD analysis project Ga0209109, IMG submission 184004) | Soil microbial communities from Rifle, Colorado, USA - sediment 10ft 2 (version 2) | ecosystem: Environmental > Terrestrial > Deep subsurface > Rock core/Sediment | place: Rifle, Colorado... | reverse complement strand
TCAACTCCTGCTGCAATGAGTCAAGTGCAGGCATCTCTTCACGACAGGGGACGCACCAGCTGGCCCACACGTTGACGAGTGTGACCTTGCCCGAATCGTGGATCGCTGCGGCCCCGCCGGAAAGGAGTGGGAGGTTGATCGTTCGAAGGCGTTCCGCCGAACGCGCGGCGACGCCGGCCAGCAACCGGTCGCTGTCGACCAGGTACGTGCGTCCACTGGCCGAGACGGCGATCGTTGGCAGCGCCGTCGAGAACGCGGCGGTACGGAGCAACAGGCCGCTCTCGGGATCGAAGACGTCGAGGCGTGACTCGACCGTGGTGAACCCCGGTGTGCTCAGGACGTAGAGATTGCCGTCGGGCGCAACCGCGATCCCCAGGTTCACCGGGTGGTAGTTCACGACTGGCCTGCCGTGATCGAGCTCGAATCTTGGATCCGGCGTCGTCTGCGGCAGTCCTCGTGAAGCCACCCAGAGCGTGTCGCCCGTCGACCGCATCGCCACGATCTCATCGCGAATGAACGGCGCGAAGTAGATCATGTCGCCATGGACCGCGAGTGTTCCGGCGTTGGCGAGGTCGATCAGGAGACTGTGCTCCGGGATGCGCGTCGCGCCGACAAAAGCAGGGTTTCCGTCATCGGCCAGTCGTGCCAGCAGTGGAGCGGCGGAGTCGAGATGGTACGCGAATCGGGCGCTCGAACGCACCAGCCAGACCTGTTCGCCAGAACCTCCACTGGCGACGCTTGCATAGCCGAATGGACTGTTACTCACCTGTCGCTGCACCTGTCCCGACGCATCGACGCGCAGCACTTCTCCGCCAGACGTGGTTATCCAAAGGCCGCCTCCGGCCGCCTCCGCGACCGATGCTACGTCTCGCCCATCCAGCGACAGGTCGCGCCGGCGCACCCGAAGCCGGTCGTCCACCTGCACGATCCCGCCAGCATCGTCCAGAACCACGCTGCCCCTGCTCACCGGCTGGGCGAGCCTCCCGGCCAGCCACAGGAGGCGAACCCGCTCCCCGGGCGGCGTCGTATCGGGGAGGAGGCGGGCGGGCGCCTGTAACGAAACGACATGGCGGACACCGCCCACGACCTCGATGCGCGGGGGCAGCGCACCATCGTTAGGCACCCAAGCGGGCGAAATCGAAGCCGCGAACGCGCCACCGATCCAGGTCAGAGCAGCGACCAGGGCGACGACGACGGCCGTGAGGACGAGCGGAAAGGTGGACCGGCTCGCGGGCCGGTCCACCGGGCAGTAGCACATCGTTACCTCGCCGCGACGACTGACGCGATCTGAATGGCCGTTGCGCCACCCGCCTCGAACGCCTTCCCCTTGACCGTGACCTTGCGCTCGGCGAACTCCTTCAGCTTGTCGTTCTGGGCATCGCCGGGCATCGACGCCGAGACCGGGATGTAGAGCTTCCCATCCGCGGTCAGGATCGCCAGGGGAATACCACGATCGCTGCAGACCTGTGCACACATGCGGTGATCTTCGCCAGTCAGTCCCTGCCCGAACTTGCACGAGACGTCGACCACCGTGCCCGTCACGGTCACTTCCTTGCTCGCCGGTGCCTTCATCTGCATCTGTTGCGCGGCGGCCGCTGGTGCCGTGAACAACGCGGCGACGAATGCGCCAGCCACGACGTTGGTGATTCGATTGAACATTCTTATCTCCTCGCTCCTGGTTGAACGAACCGCCGTCTCCCGAAGTGGAGCCGGCTACCGCTCGGTGGTCGCCAGCGGAGCCTATCCCGGAGCCGGGTCGGCTCCCAGGGAAGGCACCGGAACCCGGTTCGGACGGGCAAGTCGTGAGGATCAGGTTCGGTTCCCGAGAGGTTGTGAGCAGCTGCTGCGCCGTCACGGGAACTTCACGAGCCCGGTGCGACTTGCCCCCGCATGAACCCGCCGATGCTGGTCTCCGCGAAGGGACGCACCCACACATGAGCGACCCAGCCAAGCGGGAGAAGGACCGCGCCTTCGGGGCGGAGGCGCTGCGGTGGTTTCCGGAGCTCACGCGGTTTGCGCTGTCGCTCACGCGGAACGAGGCGGACGCCGACGACCTGGTTCAGGAGACGTTTCTCCGCGCCTACGCCTCGTGGGACAGCTTCACGCCTGGCACAGAGTGTCGTGGATGGCTGTTCGTCATCTGCCGGAACACGTTTCGCAGGACACTGCTGCGTGAGTCCAGACAGGTCGAAGCGGATGATGCGGAATTGGAGGCGCTGGCGGCCGCGGCGCTCCATGCGTCGGCGCTGCAAGCGGGCTACGGAACGCTGTTTTCCGAATTTGATCTGTCCGACGCTATAGGGCGCGCGCTGGAAGCATTGCCCGAAAACTTCCGGGAGGCGGTCACCCTGGTCGACCTGAACGACCAGTCCTATGAAGACGCGGCGCGAATCCTCGACGTTCCCGTCGGCACCGTCCGCTCGCGCCTGTTTCGCGCACGCCGGCTGATGCAGGAAGCACTCATCGACCACGCACGGGATGCGGGCTTGGTCTCCACAGCCCCGCGACCGAATCCGAAAGGTGGAAAGGAGATGACATCGTGAGGATCTTCAATCGTCTGTTTCGTCGCGCACCGATGATCGATTGTGACACCGTAATGCGGCAGCTCTGGGATTATCTCGACGGCGAACTGACCCCCGAGCGGAGCGAGGCCATCCGGCGTCATGTCGAGATGTGCTCGCGGTGTCGTCCGCATTCCGAATTCGAGCGCGCGTTCCTCGTCGCCGTGAAGCGATCGCGACGTGAGCACTCGCAACCCGAGCGGCTGCGCGGCGTACTCGTCGAAGCGCTCGCCGAGCAGGGCTTCGCACCACAGTAACCACTATCCGGAGTTTGCCGTGAAGATTCCTCCCGTCGGGCGCGATCGTCGGTCCGCTTATGCCAGCGGCCAGACACTGTCAGAATTCCTCGCAAGTGCCACCGCCAACCAGTCGCTGTGGGCGGCGCTGTCTGGGCGAGCCAGGGTGCCAGAGGATGTGGCGGCCAGGGCGGGGCGTATGCCCGGGACCTGGCATCTTCTGGTGCTGCTCGAGGACTGGTGCGGTGACGCCGTGAATACCATTCCCGTGATTGCGCGACTCGCCGAGCGCAGTCCAAACATCTACGTGCGTGTGCTGCGGCGCGACGAACACCCCGGCCTGATGGACGAGCACCTCACGGCCGGGAAGCGCGCCATCCCGGTCGTGATGGTGCTCGACGACGAGTTCCGAGAAGCAGGATGGTGGGGGCCGCGGCCACGCGAGCTCCAGGATTGGGCGACGTCTCTGGGGGTGAAGCTCGCAAAGCCAGACCGATATCGGGAGTTGCGGAGGTGGTACGCCGTGGATCGCGGCCGAACGGTGCTGGAGGAAATCCTCCAGATCATCTGCAAGGCCGCCGGCGTCTCACAATGTCGGGCTGCGTGAAATGCGTGGCGGCGTGGATCGCCCCGACCTGCGATCGATCCTCACCTGTCCGCACTGCGGGCAGGCCAGCGAGATGACCATGCCAGAGGACGCATGTGCGTTCTTCGTTGACTGCCCGGCCTGTGGGGCTCTGGTACGGCCTCGAGCGGGCGACTGCTGTGTCTACTGCTCGTACGGAAGTGAACGGTGTCCTCCACAACAGCGATCACGCAAGGCTCGCTGACCCCTCATCCACAACCATGACTCGCCTTCTCCTTGGCATCTGCCTAACCAGTTTCCTGGCCTGTGGCGGGTCGACTGAACCGACCGCTGCGGCCGCGGGCCGGGTCGACGTTCGCGACAATTCCTTCTCGCCCGCTGCGGTCGACGCGGACCAGCAGAAGTCGGTCACCTGGACGTGGCGCGGGGCGGCGGGCCACAACGTCACGTTCGAGGACGGCGCCGCGGCAGCACCCACGCAAGTCTCGGGCTCTCACGTTCGCGTATTCGACTCGGCCGGTACGTACCGGTACCGCTGCACCGTCCATTCGACAAGCTTCACCAGCGGGATGGTGGGCTCGGTAAAGGTCAACTGATCCGCCCCGTCAGAATGTTCAAGCTGCTCGATCGGGACAGCCACCATGAGAAGACCGAAGCAGATTCCGTTCTGCTGCCTCGTCACGCTCATCTCATCTTCAAGCACAGTCCGTATTGCGTGGTGTCAGCGGTCGCGCACCGGGAGATCTCGCAATTGTCCACTCTCGCGACATCGCTGCCCGTTTCAATAGTTGACGTCTTCAGGCAACGGGTTCTCTCCGACGAGATCGCCAGTCGCACGCAGATTCGTCACGAGTCACCGCAAGTGCTTCTCCTTCGTGACGCTCGTGTCGTATGGCATGCGTCTCATGGCGCGATCACCGCGGTTGCGATTGTAAAGGCTCTGGAAGCGCTCCCCGGGAGAACGACCGGACGCGACGACGGTTGAGCGGACAGAGCATTTCGAGCCCGTGCGAGGGCCCCTCGTTATCGCCCTTCGGTCCGACTGACGGATGGCGGAAGTCGGATGGCGAATGTCAGGTGGTGTTGGTGTTGTCCGACATCCGATATCCGACCTCCGTTCTCGAATCACTACGGAATTATCACCTTGGCTGTCGAATCTTTCCGCGCGGCAAGGTGCTCCGCCATCTTGATCCGCGGCACCCCCTTCACGATCCAGTCCGCCGGCGGCGCCCCCGTGAGGTGGTAGTCGAACCACTCGGCCATCCGTCCCGCGTAGTCCTTCTGGTTGGCCGGACGAGCCAGGCCGTGGTTTTCTCCCTGGTACTCGAGCAGGATCACGTCCTTCCCCAGCTGGCGTAGCGTATTGAAGTACGTGATGCCCTGGTTGAAGTCCACCGCGCCGTCCTTGTCGTTATGCAGCAGGATCAACGGCGTCTTCACGTTCTTGGCATGGAAGGCGGGCGAGTTGCGGATATAGGCGTCGTAGTTGTCGATGAAGTTGCCCGCGAACCGCCCCTGGCTCGACTCGAAGATCGCCTGGTTCGTCCCGCCGGTGTTCCAGTACACCGAGCTGTACATGCTCACGAGGTCGGTGAGCGGCGCGCCGGCGATGGCCGCCTTGAAGATGCTCGTCTGTGTCACCAGGAACGCGGTCTGATATCCACCCCATGAGTGGCCCCATAACCCGACTTTCGCCGGGTCGATCATTCCTGTCGCGATGGCTGCCTTCACCGCCGGAACCACGGACCACACCGCCGACATGCCCGGGTCGTTGACGCGATACACGATGTCCGGGTCCAGGACGGCGTAGCCGCGGCTCGTGTACAGCGACGGATCGGGCGCGCGCGTCTCGCTCGGATTCACGAACGACCGCATGTTCTGCGACCGGCGCTCGTAGATCGTCACCAGCAGCGGGTACTTCTTCCCCGGCTGGTAGTTCGCGGGCAGGTAGAGCGCTCCCTGCAGCCGGTCGCCCTTGTCGCTCCGATAGTCGATCAGGCGCGTGCCGCTCGACCACGCCATGTCCTTCATCTGCGGGTTCACGTCGGTGATCCGGTACCCGTCCCTGAAGCCGTCCTTGAAGACGTAGTAGTTCGGGAACTCGGTGAAGTTCTGCCGCGTGTACAGGTACGTGTCGGCGTTACGTGCCTTCGTGATGTTGAAGCGCGCGGTGTCGAACACCAGTTGCTGGGCGCCCGGCTTGCCGGGATCGACGCGCGAGAGTCCTTCCTTCTTGGTCCACTCACCGTACGTGCCGAAGTAGAGCGGCTTGCTGAGGTCGATCCCGCCGGTCCCCGGCCCCCCGAAACGGCCGCCACCACCCCCGCCGCCAGCCGCGTCGAACTGGTACGTGCGGTTGTAGCGCACCTGCGTGCGGCGGCCGTCGCCCGTGAGACTCAGCGCGCGCCCCGCCGCCGGATTCACCGGCACCTTCCACACATCCCAGTTGTCATACAGCAGCACGGCCGAGTTGTCCTTCGCCCAGCCCCGCGGCTGGATTGGCGGTGGGTAGAGGTTGTTGTGATCGTCCTGCGTGTTCACGAACGACGAGGCCACGCCCCGAGTGATGTTCACGGTATCGCCCGTGGCCAGGTCGAGCACCCAGTAGTGCCCGTCCTTCCCCCAGTAGAGAACCTTCCGGCCATCGGGCGAGGCCATCATCGGTCCGATGGCCGGTTTCTTCTTCATCTGCAGCAACGACTTCCCCGTCGACAGGTCGATGCGATACACGTCCACGAAATTGCGACCCGAGTAGCTCGCCTGCTGCTGGTAGTCGCTGTTGTCCGTTCCGAACGCGTACTTGTCGCCGGGCGTGATCGTCACCGAGCGGAGCGAATCGGCGACCAGCTGCGCGAAGCGGTCTTCGGCATAACGGTATTGCGAGAGGTAGTTGAAGCTCCGGTCGAACTGTTCCTGGACAATCTGCTGCGATTGCAGGCGGGGATCATTCTTGTGCCAGAGGATGAGCGACACCTCGTCGTTCGCCCCGCCGGCGCGGCCGCCCGCCTGGTTGATCGTGCCGCCGGCGCCCGGGGCGCCGCCCTGAATTCCACCGCCCGCGCTACCCCGCCCGCCGGCCACCTGTCCCGCGGCGGGCTTCACGACTTCGCGGATGCCGAAGAAGACCGCCGACAGGTCGGTCGCATAACGAGGGGCGCGATCGGAAGCGAGCTTCCAGTCTTTCGGGAAGTCCTGGCGGCCGGCCGGATCGAACGTCAAGCGCTTCGCCGGTCCCGAAGGCCCGAACTGCGTGAACGCCACCAGCGTGAACGCCGTGTCGCGGCGGGCCTCATCGATCTTCCCGCGCATGACGCCTAACGCGCGCGAGCTGTCCGTCCACGCCAGGTGCCGGTAGATCATCTGCTCACTGTCGAGCGAACGGGAGGCACTGGTCTTCATGTTGCGGAGCTGCACGCCGTTCCCGACCTGATCCGACGTCTCCATCGTGTACGCCAGCCATGCGCCGGATTCGTCGAAAGCGAACTCGCCGACCGGTCCCATGTTGAACCGCTCGCCGCTCTCGATGTGGTAGAGGATCACGCTCGCCCCACCGACGCTTCCCGAGGCGGCGGCCGGAGGCCCACCCGCGCGCCCACCACCGGCAGCCGCTGCGCCGGCGGCACCGGGGGTCGCCGCTGCTCCGGGCGGATATCCGACGAGAGCCACCCACGTCGCCGTGTCGCCATTGAACTGGAAGCGACGAATGCGATCGAACTCCGTCTTCTCGCCGCTCGCCAGATTCATGAGGACGAACTTGTTCGCCGACGGCCGCCGGCTGCTGTCCGCCGCCTGCGCAGCGACGTTCGCGCCGGCGCCACCAGCACCAGCGCCGCGGGCATTGCCGCCCGCACCACCGCGGCCCGCTCCACGTCCCCGCGCCGATGAGTCCGCACGGGGAGGGGCGATGATGTAGCCCAGCCATCTCGAATCGCCGGAGATGACGATCGAGCCGCCGTTCTCGCCCACGGGAATCCGGGACTCGGCGGCCCCTTCCGCCGTGCTCCGCACCATCAGTGTGGCGTTCCCTTCAACCGGAGAGATCACGTAGGCGAACCACTTACCGTCATTCGACAAGGCAGTCTGCCGGATCGTGTTCCAGGACTTGATGTCCGCCAGCCCAATTGGCCGTGGACCTGACGGCGTCGCAGTCGCTGCCGCCTGCGTTTCCGGTGCGGCTTGTGCCCGCAGAACGACGGGGACGAGGACCGCGAAGTTGAGCGCGGCAACGACAAACCGGGGGGTTCGCATAAGCACCTCTGGGAAGCAGCCACAGGAGGGTGGCGTGCGAATCAGAATGTATGGAGACTTCAGCCAGGCGCGAGGAGATTTGGCCATCCCGTGCGGTAGATTCTCCTCACTCTTCACTCAGCACTCCTCACTATCCCAATGACCTGGCTCATCTGGGTGCTCGTTGGCATCCTCGCGCTCTACATCGCGATGGGCGTCTACCTCGCGATCGTACTGAGGTGGGAAGATGAGCAGACGGTTGGACTGAACTATTACGGCCGATCTCTGGCTGACCGCGAGCGATTCAAGCGCGCGCTGGCCCGGCACGCATCGCTGCTGTCGCCGATGCTCTGGCTGAACGGACGCATTGCCACGCTCGATTTCCGGCGCGCCCGCATCGAGTACAAGGGGGTGTCAGGACCGGCCGGCAGCTGCAGCGTCGAGAGCTTCCAGCGCGCCGAAGGCTATCAACCGGCGCCCGAGGACATTTTCGTCGTCACCCAGATGAAGTGCGGCACGACGTGGATGCAGAACGTGGTCTACGAGATCCTCCATCGAGGCAAGGGAACCCTCGTGGAGACGGGAACGGCGCTGTACGCCGTCTCGCCCTGGCTCGAGGGACGGAGGAGCGTACCGATCGAGAAAGCTCCCCTGCTCGGAACGGAGCGTCCCTCGCGCATCATCAAGACGCACCTTCCGGTGATTCTCTGCCCGTACGACCCCGCCGCGCGCTTCATCTACGTCGCTCGGCATCCAGCGTCGTGCTTCGCCAGCTGCGTCGATTTCGTGCGCACCAACGTGGGCGGCATGGCGCCGCCGATGCCTCTGTTCGAGGAGTGGTTCTGCTCGAAGGACCTCATGTGGTGGGGCACGTGGACCGACCACGTACTGGGTTGGTGGCGCTGGTCGCGCGAACAGACGAACGTGCTCTTCGTGCACTTCGAGGACATGAAGAAGGATCTGCCTGCGGTGATCCGTCAGGTAGCCGCATTCCTCGCGGTGAAGCCGCTGTCGGATGAGGAAGTCGCCGCCATCGCTGGCAGATGCAGCTTCCGGTACATGCAGGACCACCAGGAGGCCTTCGAGATGCAGCCGCCGCACCTCCTTCAGTCACGAGCGAAGCTCTTCGTGAGCGGCAGCGCCGATCGACACCTGGATGTTCTCCAGGAGGTGCGACTGCGCGTGGTCGCGTGGGCGGGTCGCGAGCTGGCCGGCACGGGGTTCCCGTTGGCGGACACCTATCCGGACGTGGCGGGAGCGGCGAGTTAGCGCCGCGAAGGCGCGAACGGGATGGTTCGCCAATAGCTTCCGCTACCGCTTGGGCGCAGGCAGCGTCACAAGTCGCCTCGCCGGTCCACCCAGGCCTATCTCGCGTGCCCTTCAGCTCCTTCAAGCTCCACCCCGACCTCCAACGCGGTATCAAGGAGCTCGGCTTCGTCAAGCCAACCGCGATCCAGGCCGACGCCATTCCGCCCGCAATGGAAGGACGCGACATACTCGCGTGCGCGATGACGGGGAGCGGCAAGACCGCCGCCTTTCTGCTGCCGATCCTTCATCGGCTGATTGGAGCAAAGCGAGGTACTACCCGAGCGCTCATCATCACCCCGACGCGTGAACTGGCCGCGCAGGTTGCGCAGGAACTCAACGAACTCGCCGTGCACACCCCGATCACGGCCGCGGCGATCTTCGGCGGCGTGGGAATGCGACCGCAGGAGCACGCCTTCCGCAGCGGCGTCGACATGATCGTCGCCACACCGGGTCGTCTCCTGGATCACCTGAAGTCCGAGTACGCGAAGCTGAACCACGTCGAGTACCTGGTCCTCGACGAAGCCGACCGGATGCTCGACATGGGATTCCTCCCCGACATCCGGCGCGTGCTGCAGCACATCCCGAAGAAGCGACAGACATTCTTCTTCAGCGCCACCCTGCCGCCCCCGATCGTGGCGCTCACGCGCGAGATGCTGCACAAGCCGGTGACTCTCAACATCGAACGAACCTCGAAGCCGGCGGTGGGCATCACCCAGGCCGTCTACCCGGTCGAGCAGGACCTGAAGACCCGTCTCCTGCTGCACCTGCTCGAGCGCAACGTGATGCGCGAAGCGCTCGTCTTCACGCGCACCAAGCATCGGGCCAACCGCCTGTGGGAGTTCCTCAGCGAGCGTGGGATCGCCGTCGGTCGCATTCACGGCAACCGGTCGCAGGCGCAGCGCACCGACGCCCTCGACGGCTTCAAGTCAGGCAGGTACCGCGTCCTGGTCGCAACCGACATCGCGGCACGCGGCATCGACGTCGAGGCGCTGGGCCACGTGGTCAATTTCGACGTCCCCGTCAGCGCCGAGGACTATGTGCACCGCGTGGGCCGAACCGCGCGAGCCGAGCTGACCGGTGAGGCATTTACCTTCGCGTCGCCTGACGAGTCGGACGAGTTGCGGGCGATCGAACGCGCCTTGAGCCTTGGCTCCGTCGGCAAGCCGCTGCTCCGCGTCACCGTGCCCGACTTCGACTACTCCGCGCGACCGACTGGTCGATTCGAGATCCCGATCCGCGACCGGATCGCGAAGATCCGCGCCGAGCGCGCTGAGGCGAAGGCGAGGGCCAAGGTGAAGGAGGAACGGAAAGCCGCCGCCGCTCAGCGCGGTGCCCGCCCGCCTGACGCGTCCGCGGGCCGGCCACAGCCCGGGAGCGAGAGGCCGCGCCGCGCGAGAACGGTCGCCGGCCAGCGCGAATCACCTTATCGCGACCGTGAACCGGATGGAGGACGAGGTGGTCGACCACCGGAAGCGCGCCCCAAGGGGACGCACCGAAGCGGTCGGGGTGGCGGCGGCGGACGGCGAGGATCGGATCGGCCGCGCTAGTGCCGTTCCAACTTGTCTCGACTAGAGTGGCGTAACTTCACGCTCTTGGCGATCGAACTCACTTGGGTCGCAGCCATCAGGCACATCGAGTTGGAACGGCACTAGTTCTCTTTCTCGGCTACAGGCTCATCAGGGCTGGGCGTCTCCGCCTCAGCGCGTTGCTTGGCCTCTTCGGCTCGGCGAGCCAGCTTGGCGTCCTGCTTCTGCTTTCGCTCGAGTTCCTTTCGGCGCTTCTCGAATCCGTAGTTGGGCTTTCGTGCCATTTTTCACCAGGAGACAGAGGTTTCAATCCGCGGACAGGTCCGAGACCCGGCAGTCCGGTGGACTGGAGTCGATGATGCGGCAGGCCATCCGCCAGCAGGCAACGGTGGCATCGCGTTCGCTCGGGAACGTCTCCACACCGCTGAACGCGCGAAGCGAGCCGCGACGGCCGATCGTGACGTCGAGCGTCCATTGGCCGGAGCCGCGAACCTGAAAGGTCCGCGGTGTGAGTGTAAAGCCCTTGTACCAGCGCGGAGGTGACACAGGAACCGCCAATTGAGGGTAACGCAAGTTAGCAGGTGGGACGTCCATTCCGTTGGAATAGGGAGTTTTTTTCACGCCCGGAGTGCGGCAAGAGCGGCTTTCTCTCCTTCGCGCCGCGAGCTACACTCTCCCGCACTACCGCTATTCGAAGAGGCCGCAAATGCTTCGCGTTCACGGACGAATCGCCGTCGCGGCATCCGCCGCGTTGCTGGCCCTGACCGGCGCAGCAAGTCTTGGCCCGCGCTTCACCCTTCACCCCGTTCGCGCACGCCCGGCTGTCGCGCTGGACTCGCTGCTGCTGCGAACGTACCAGTGGCGAAGCATCGGCCCGGACAAGGGTGGCCGATCGATCGGCGTGACTGGCGTGAAAGGTCGCCCGCAGGAGGCGTACTTCGGCGCGGTGGGCGGCGGATTGTGGAAGACGACCAACGGCGGCAGCGACTGGATACCCGTGACCGACGGCCAGATCGGCTCGACGTCCGTGGGCGCGGTGGCCGTCTCCGAGTCGAATCCTGATGTGGTCTACATCGGGACCGGTGAGACCTGCATCCGGGGCAACATCATCCCCGGCGACGGCGTTTACAAATCCACCGATGCGGGAAAGACGTGGGCCAAGGTCGGGTTCAGCGATCGCCAGAACATCTCGAAGATCCGCATCCATCCGACGAATCCGGAAATCGCCTGGGTGGCCGCCTTCGGGTTTCACGGCGCGCCTAACGCGGAGCGAGGCGTGTTCAAGACCACCGACGGCGGTCGGACCTGGCGGAAGGTCCTGTTTCGCGACGACAGGACGGGGGCGATCGACCTCTCGGTGGATCGGTCCAATCCGAACGTGATCTACGCGGCGCTGTGGGAGGCCTTCCGTAACGAGTACACGATGTCCAGCGGCGGCCCCGGTAGTGGCCTCTTCAAGTCAACCGACGGTGGCGAGACATGGACCGAGATCACCCGGCGCCCCGGGCTCCCCTCTGGCGTCGTCGGCCGCATCGGCGTCGACGTCTCCGGTGCGGATCCGAATCGCGTCTATGCCCTGGTCGAGAACGAGAACGGCGGGTTGTTCAGCTCCGACAATGGTGGCAACACGTGGACGCTGGTGAACAGCAATCGCAGCATCCGGCAGCGCGCCTTCTATTACACGCATATCACCGCTGATCCGAAGAACCGCGACGTTATCTACGCGCTGAACACGTCGTTGTTCAAGTCGACCGATGGCGGCAAGACGCTGACGAACGTCGGTGGCGGAACGCACGGTGACCATCACGATCTGTGGATCGATCCCGATAACCCACAGCACCTGGTGAACGGGAACGACGGGGGCGGTACGGTCTCGATGCAGGGCGGCTCGGGTACGTGGTCGAACCAGAACTTCTCGACCGCACAGTTCTATCACGTCATCACCACGGGCCACGTGCCGTTCCACGTCTGCGGATCGCAGCAGGACAACAGCACCGCCTGCGTTCCGAGCGGTCCGACGTTTGGCGGGCGCGGTGGTGGTGGCGGAGGAGGTCGCGCAGCTGGAGCGTCGGCCGCCCTCGGGCCGCAGTTCCCCTCGTATACGGTTGGAGGCGGGGAGCCCGGGTACATCGCGCCGGACCCGAAAGACATCGACGTCTTCTACGCCGGCACCAACAACGGCGGATTCCTCACCCGCTTCAACCGGAAGACGGGACAACTGCGGGAGGTGAACCCGTACCCGCGCCAGTACCAGGGTGAGCCATCGAGCGCGGTGAAGGAGCGCTGGCAGTGGACGTATCCGATCATCTTCTCACCCGTCGACTCCAACGTCCTGTACACGTCTTCCCAGCGGGTGTGGAAGACCACCAACGGTGGCCAGAGCTGGGAACCGATCAGCGGGGAACTGACCCGCCACGACCTGAAGACCATGGGACACTCCGGCGGGCCGATCACCGGCGACATGAACTGGCCGGAGATCTACGCCGTCGTGTTCTCACTCGCGCCGGGCAAGCGGAACGTGAACGTCATCTGGGCCGGGTCGGACGATGGCCTCGTTCACGTCACCCGCGATGGTGGCCGCACGTGGGATAACGTGACGCCGCGCGACATGCCCGAATTCGGCCGCGTGAGCCAGATCGACGCGTCGGCGTTCGACGACAGTTCGGCCTACGTCGCCGTGAAGCGCCCGCTGCTCGACGACACCGCCCCGTACATCTTCCGCACGCACGACTTCGGCCGCACCTGGACGAAGATCACGAACGGGATCCTTCCTAACGATTACGTGCACGCGGTGCGCGAGGACCACACGCGTCGCGGACTGCTCTATGCCGGCACCCGCCTGGGCGTCTACATCTCGTACGATGACGGCGGCACGTGGGAATCACTGTCGCTCAACCTGCCGCGCGTCCCGGTCAACGACCTCATCGTCGAGAAGAACGCGCTCGTGCTGGGCACTCACGGTCGAAGCTTCTACGTGCTCGACAACATCGAGCCGCTGCGCCAGATGACGCCCGCCATCTCGGCCTCGACCGACCCCTATCTCTTCAAGCCTGCCAACGCGATCCGCTCGGGTGGCGCGGCACAGATCCAGTACTGGCTCAAGCGGCCGGCGCAGAGCCTGACGATTGAAGTGATCGATGCCGCCGGACGGACGGCCGCGACGATTGCCGGCGTGGAACCAGGCGCCGGTCGCGCGGGCGCCGAAGGACGCGCTGGCGGCGGGGATACAGAAGCGGGCGCACCCTCACTTGTTGCGTCACACCTTCGCCACCCATATGCTGGACGGAGGCGCCGAGCTGCGCGTGGTGCAGGCGTTGCTGGGCCACGCCAACGCCAACACCACGCAGATCTACCTCCACGTGACGGAAGAGCGG
>Ga0209109_10001281_pt1 | contig 13845 bp, 17 predicted proteins | sample Rifsed10ft2_FD_184004 | JGI IMG/M metagenome (GOLD analysis project Ga0209109, IMG submission 184004) | Soil microbial communities from Rifle, Colorado, USA - sediment 10ft 2 (version 2) | ecosystem: Environmental > Terrestrial > Deep subsurface > Rock core/Sediment | place: Rifle, Colorado... | reverse complement strand
GTTCCGGTCATCGCCAATGCCGACGACGCCACTCACCACGTAAAGCGGAGTGTTCACTGTGCCAATCGTCGGCACGTCAATGTAGACCGTGCGCGCAACATCTACCGTGCCCGTGCCGGTCTTGGTAACAAGCGAGCCTGCCAATTCCAGAAGATTGAGTGTCAACCCCGTGAGCGTGCCGCTGCCGACAATGCCGCGCACGCGCAGATTTCGGAGCGTGTCGTTGTTGGCGTTGGCCGTCATCGTCCCGGCGAGATTGACCATGACGAGCGACGCGGCTGCGGCGGTCTTGGCCGTGCTCGACCAGCGCACGCCGGGCGTAGCCGCGCTATCCGATACCAGTACGTCACCGTCTGCGCCGACCGCCAGGCGTGTGAGAGTCTGCGCCGCCGTCGCTACCGCAATATCGCCCTTCGTGGTGACGACCATGAGGGCATTGAGGTTATCGCGGACATGCGTATTGAGTAATGCCGCTGTGACCGTCTCGCCCGTAACCCAGGTACGTGGTGAAGTCCAAGCCATTTCAGATTCCTAAAATTGTATCCGTTCCCAAATCGTCAGAAGTTCCCAGCACCCAATAACTCGCCGTATCCAGCCTGCGCGCCAGAAGCCAGGTCACGTCGAAGATCACCGCTGGGCTTCCGGCCACGAGTACAATCGTTACCGACTGAATAAAGTAATCCGTTCCGCTCTGGGCCGTGACGGTTTCCGTGACTTCTATCAGGTCTCCGGGCTCGCGCGCCAGCGCGTGCGTGACGAGCGACGAGCCGTCCGCGATGCGTAGAGTCAGACTGTCAATTTCGTTCGCCGCGTCTTTGTACTTCGACAAGTAATAGTCCGCGATGGACTTGGCAACGTGCTCACGGCTTTCGTAGGGCATATCCAGAGTGAGCACAGCTTCGCCAAAACTATCCTGTGACGTGCTATCCGTCGCGCGCACGGCAAAGGGCTGGTAGCCATACAGCCCGCGCCCGCGCGCCTGCAAGAGCGTGACGTAGATCGTGGACGAGCCGTTGTTAGTCAGAGTCCAGATCACGCTGTTGGAAGTAAATGAAGCCACGACTCCCAGGTCGGCGGTCAAACTCGTATCGCCCGGCCCGCTCCCGGCGGCATAATCCGTATCCGCAACAGGTGTTACCATATCCACGCCACCCACGCGCGATGCGCGCAGAGTCGGATCGGTGTATTGCCCGATGATCGTAATTTCTTCGCCCGCCGCCAACGCAGGCGGATTGGATTGATCGAGCAGGTAGAGCACGGTCGTCGCGTCGGCATCTACCCTTCGCGGATGCACGATAGCATTTACGCGGTTGCGGATGTTGTCACGCTTGCGGACAACCGTCATCGCCTGCTGGACATTGATCGTCGCCAATGCCGCACCGGGATTGGAGCGCGTGCGCCGGTCATAGTATTTGAGCGTGCCGCCCTGCGTGGTGTCACCCCGCAATACCAGGATGCCTAAATCGCTCATCACGCAGCGATTGAGCGCTGAGAGCGCGGTTGTGTCTTCGTCGCGCACGTCGTCCAGCGCATACAGATATTCGAGTTGCGCCGCATCGTAGCTTGTAGCCTCCGCGCCCTTGACCATCGCAGTTTCGATGGTATCAATCAGTTCATCGCTGCGCTGTATAGTCTGCGTGGCAATTCCCGTGAGTTTGTAGCGCGCAGCTTCGTCCATCCAGTCCACTGCCGAACAGAGAGTGATACGCGGCCCGCTTGCGCCCGGAACGGGATTGATGGCGACGATCCGGCCCACGAATTTGTAATAGGTTGTGCCCGCACGCGCGAGCGAGAGCCTGACTTTGATTCCAAGCTCAAAGCCTGAGCGCGCATTGGCGTGGCCCGGGGAATAGTAGCCCACCAATCCCGCGCTGTTGCCTTCGCTGTTGTCCATGCCAAAACTAAATGATCCGGTGGAGGCCATGCGGTCGGTCGGGCTGTTGCCGCCAATGCCGTAAGTAAAGACCGGATTTGGATTCAGGCGCAAGTCAGCCGTTACTGCCGTCCAGGCTCCGGCGTCTCCAGAGAACTTCATCTCAAGCGTAACCGCCAGCGCCGTGACGGGCGCTGCCGGGCTTGGTTCAAGGCCATGTGTAACGATATAGGCAATCGAGCCAGGGGAGAAGCCAATGCCGCGCCCGATGAGATTCTTGATTGGCATTTATGTTGCTCGCGTCCGGCTGGTCGGGTTCGTGCCATCGTCAAGCGTGACGGTCATGGCGGTTGTCGAGCCATCAATTTTCTTGACCGTCAGTGTCGTGCCGCTGATGGAGAATTCCATCAGAGTTTGCAAGATCATGTAGAGCATCTGATTGAGTGTCGGCGCGGCCCCGTCGGCGGCATAGCCCTCCGTGAGCGCCGCGCTCCCCGTGGCACTCAGAGCATAGCCGGTCTTGTCGTTATTCGTGGCGACGATAACGCCATCTGTGCCGGTGTCCGCAAGAATGGCTGCCACCTCAGTATCAACCGACGCCAGAATAGCCGCAATTTCAGTATCCAGGAAATTATCAATGGTGTCAATTTTGGTGTCGAGCGTCGTGCCTGTGTCTGTGAGAATGTCGTTCACATCTTGCCCAACATCATTAGCCGTTTGAGCCGTATCACTGATATGCGTCGTGTTTACGTCTGGCACGCCTGCCACACCCTCAGCCGCCATAATACGAAAAGCACAAGCCACAAAATTCACCGTCTGCGCATCAATCGTTACGGCAGATACGACGACGTGATACCACGCACCCACGGAGTAGAAACCTGCATCGGTGTTGTCACCCGTATCAATTGAAAACCCGTGAATGCCGGTAATGCCGTCAAAGTCAATCCCATCCGTATCGAGCAGGGTATAACCCGCATCGCTGGCGCGTTGCGTGATTGAGCCATCCTTATAAATCTCAATGTCCGTAACAGCCAGGCCCGTCAGGGTAATGCTCGCGCCCGTTCCGCCGTCGAAACTATCAAAGAAAACTGGAAGCACGTCGCCAGATGGAACGTAATAGATAGGGTAAGACATTTTAGCTCCTTAGCGCGTCAGGACGCCATGCCCCAACAAGCCGCCTCGAATAAGTTTTCCGCCAACGAGTGACCCTTCTGGGTCTCCTCCAGCGGCGACCTCATCCACCAGGTAGTCATCAAATCGGAAATTGTTGGTGTTGCCATTGCCTGTATCGGTAGCGCTGATTTTTCCGCCGCTGACAGCAGCACTCCCGGCAGCGGTGAGCACGTTGTCGGCGTTTGACAGGATGGACGCGCCGTTACGGAATACTTCTTTGGCGGCGTCGCGCATCCGCAGCATGTGCGTGTCTGTGGCAACCCAGGAGGTCGTGTCTACTGTTGCAAGTTGCGTCTTAGTGGTAGCGACGACCTTATAGAGTTCGTCCGTGTTGCTGGCGTGGCCCGTGGGGAGCAGTTTGGCCGCATAGTAATTGTCAATATCAGCCAGCCGACCATGCAGGCGGCGGGGCTGTGTGCCTGTGCCTGTGTCGTAGGCGTTGATCGTCCACTGGACATCATACTCTGCACTGGTCGGACCGGGCTGCGACTTCACGCACTCGCCCTCATTTGTAGCGCCATTCCATCGGATGTCGTCCGCCGTTGCAATGATTCTAGCTTTGGTCGTGCCGACGATGGCAACCTGCACCCAGGACGTGCCGGTGGGGGAAGGCGTGTGCGCGGTCAGGTCGGTGTCCGCGCCCTCTACGAATTCATCCTGAAAGATAATGGCGTCCTCGACGAACGGGACGCGAAGCGTGGGGGGTAGGGTGCGCAACCAGGTGCGGCGGATATTGCCAAAACGCGGATGCAGATTGGCCGCGAGTGCCTGAAGCAAATTGACCAGGGGCGTATCGCGCGTAAAGGCGCTGACATCTATGCCCCGCGCCTCGAGTCGTGTTTTGATACGGTTCAAATGGGGAACAGTAAAGCCCAGATCGCGGGGTGTTTGGTCTAAGTGGAGTTGATCGTTGAATTGAGTCTCAAAGAGCGAAATGCACAATGCATCCGCGTCGAGCGGCGTCCAGTCATCGGACATGACGACGGAGAAACACCAGTCCCCGTCATGAATGATACTGCTATGCTGATAGCGTTTTCCGAGCGATGGGTCGATATATTGACAGACGCGCGGCGCGCGATATACATCCGGGTCGCCGCCCTCGGTATCGGGGATTACAATTTGGCTGACCGGGGAGATAATCCAACGATACATTATATCAACCCCGCGCCAGCATCAGCGCATCGCGAAAGGCGCGCGTCATGCGGCCTTCCATTTGCAGGAGCATCATCTGGTATTCAGCGCCCCCGCCGCCGCCTGCGGGCGTAACTGTCACTCGCTCACCCGACGACGCGCCGCCGCCGCCGATGGGGAAATTCTCGTTGTAGCCGGGGGGAATGATGAACGAGCCGCCGTGCTGGAAGCGGTCTGTCGTCGGCGCTTCAGGCGTGGTTTGAATGGGCGCGCTCGGGCCGATACCGGCTTCGCCAGCGGCGGCCCCGCTCATGTTGACGCGGACATTGATTTCTGTCGGGATGTTTCTGAGCGCCCGGTCAAGGTTTTCAACGTCTCCTATCAGGCCGCCCCAGTTTCCAGTCGTATGCGCTTTCTCGACGGCGGCGATGATACCCTCCGTTGCTTCGGCGGTCTGGCTATCAATCAGTCCCCAGCGTTCAGCCAATGTATTGAGTGACTTAAGTTCTTCTGTCGTATATCCGTCTACGGCAAGTTGCTGTTGGAGAATTCCAAAGAGAATGCGCTGAGTCTGGTCTTCGTGTGATTTCGCGTTCTCGCCCAGGGCGGTATTGACTTCGCTGAGTTGACCGCGCAGCTCGCCGAGTTTTGTGGAATAATCGAGCGTGACGGTCGTGCTCGTTCCCATTGCGCCCTGCATACTGACCAGCCGCTCTTCTGCTTTCTGGACGGCCAGCTGCGCCTGCAAATATTCTTTTGTGTTGTCGGCGCTGGCTTCGGATAATTTTTCCTGGGCTTCCGTGAGACTGATGGCTGCAAGTTGCAATTCAATTTCAGAAGCGGTCGCGGCCTCGGTCACGGTGACAGTCTTACCCTGCTGTTTTTCGTACTTCTCGATTTGCGCTAGAAGCTCCGCCTGCTTGTCTTTGAGTTCTACTGTTTTGTTCCCATAATCCCCCATTTCCTTGCCCACCGCGCCCGCCATCAGATCGCTTAATTGTGAGACCGCAGCAGCATTTGCTTCCAGGGCTTCTTTTGATTCTTCTACGGCTTCGGTCGTAGTCTCAACACTTGACGCCATGCGGTCGCTGGCATCAGTCACGTCCATCTCGGCGGCATATACCTGCCGTAAGGCTTCCTCATGAGACAATCCGGCGAGCTCGGCGGCCATGATGCTGGACGTGGCGTCATCTAAAATCCCTGTTGCCTGGCCCGTCTTTATGGCAATGGCTGCCCACATTTTTATATAATCTTCGCCGCCCGTGACAGCCCTTCCCAGGCCATCTACCGCAAATGTCCCGACCGCAATTTTCAGACCGTCCAGCTTGTCTGCATATTGCTGTGTCTTGATCTGCGCTTCTTCCATGCGCTGGATCATGGCCTCGTCTAGAATTTTCCCCGAGGTCATAGCCGCGCGCCCCAGTTCATCGAATTCTGTTACGTCACGATCAAGAGCATCTGCCATCTCCAGGCCCGCGCGCCCCAGGTTATCGAACAGAAACTCATTTTTCTTGGCCGGGTCCTGGATAGCCCGGTACTCGACGGACAATTTCTTGAGCGTTTCAAGGCTTGGCGTCAATGCTTTGTCCTTGAGCTGCCTGGCGGCCCGTTCGAGTGTTCCTGTATCAACTCCCAAATCTCCCATAACCGTTGCTAGAATGCTGGCCTCCTTTGCCCCCGTGCCTGTCACGCGCGCGAGCTGGTCAATGGAGTCTGAATATTTCAGGGTGTAGTCAATAGACGCCTTGACCGTGCTGGCGACAAGCGTAAGCGGATTGCTGAGAGACGTGAGTGAGACACCAAACACGCCCAGCGCGCCCGCCGCGTCCTGATTGGCCTTGCCCATCAGGTCAAAGCCTTTGCTGACGCGGCCCAAGTCGCGTACAGCCTGATCAACTTGAGATTGAACTTCTACGTTAAGATTCGCCACTGTCTATAATCTCCGCCGCAATCAGGCGCGCATTCATTTCCGGGAAACGCGCCGACCATTCAGACCAGTTTTCCGCGCCGTCCTTGTCGCGGTAATTGTCCCGACTCCGATAGGCTTGCACGATACTTTCTGAAAGATTGATGCGCCGCATTTCGCCATAACCCAACGGGCGGCCATAGACGGCCTGCACTCCGAACCGTTCTATGAGCCGCCCGGCTTCGATGTCTTCCGGCAATTCCGAGAGTTCCCCGCGCGCCCAGGCCAGCGCGTCTCGGATTACACTTTTGGGATTTCTTCTTCTCCGCGCACCAGTTTCAGGATTTCTTTTTCCAGCCAGTCGAAAAGCGCGCGGCTGTCTTTGACAGGCGTAGCCGGCATGTGGCCGTTGACGGTCAGTCCCTGGAGTTCCCACTTCTCGACACAGGCCAGCAGGCCCGGCTCCAGGCGCTCGTTGTATTCAATGTCGTCGAATTCAAAGATTTTGGCCTCCGGGTCTTTTTCGAGAGCCGCCCGCATTTCTCCAGACCTGTATTCGACGGCTGCCCTGAGCGCGCGCCGGAATGCGTTGTACTGCGGCAGGGTCAAGTAATCCGGGAGCGTCACCGAGCCGGGCCAGCGCGCGACCGGGCTATCAATTTTGTGGCTCATCTTTCATCCTGTGTTATACTCATGTTTGCTATGGGGAGTGCGGTGAAAGCCCGTAGCACATAGACGAGTCGAACACCGTCCGATGTCGTCTGTGGAATGCGCCCTATTCTTTGGGCGCATTTTCTTTAACCTTCGCGTTGTCCGGGATGCAGAGTTCCCAGAGTGTCCACAGTTCTTCGAGTTCCTTGATCGCCTGCTTTGCGCCTTCGAGCGCCATCAGGCGCGCCTGAAGTTCAGCGTAGAGTTTCTGCGCCGCTTCGTAGGCGTTGCGAGGTTGCGGATGTTCTGATTTTTTCGTCATCACGTCAACCCTGCCGTACCCCAAGCCGGTGTTGTGCCCGCAAAAGGAACCACACGCGCACTATAGCGCGAGCCTTCTTTCTGGTATTTCGTGCAGACATATCCGCTGGTGGCCGAAGGCGAGACGATGCCAAAGACCGGCTCACCCGTCTCCCAATAGTGGCGGACGCCATACATGATGGCGAAACCGAGCGGTGTGGTGAATGTTACGGCGCTGATGGGATTGAGCACCGTATGAGAGCCAGAGAGCACGGGCGCGGCAGCCGAGGCCGCCGCGGCCGCCGCTGCGGTCGTGTCCCACGGCCCGCCGAAATCAATCGGCGCGTCCGGGTGCATTGCCAGATAGCTCTTCACTGCATCCTGAAAGGCGGTGACGTTCACTTCGTCGTACACGAAGCCGACCGGCGAAATGGTATCCACCGGGATTTCGCGCGGTGTCCCGGCGCTGTCGTCGATGAGCACGCGCGTCCAGCGGTCAACCGTTCTTCCTGTTTGTACTGCCATGTTTCACCTTTCCTTTTTAGGCGCGCACGAAGCCGAGCGCGAATGTGACACTGGTAGCCGTGCCTAGCACTACCTGCCAGCGCAGATATTGTCGAACGTCCAGAACTGTGGCCTTGACGATGCCGCTCACGCCTGCCGTAACGGTGATGACGCCGGTCGTGCATCCCGTCAGATCGGCAAACGAGCCATCGGCGTTCACTGCCGCGTCCTGAACTTTGATCGTCGCCGTATGCGCGCCATCAGACGAGGCCGTAACCTGATAGATCATGTAGCCGCCCAGCGCCGTTGCCCCGCCGTTGTCGTCCACGCCTACGGCTGAATTGACAGCCGTGACCGCGCTCAGGGCGTGCAAGAGCACTCCGAAGGGACGCGCATCGGGATTGAAAGTCGCGTCCGCCGCCCAACCCTGGAAGGGAAGGGTCACGACCATTGCGCCGCCGTCGCTATTGGATTGATACGCGCCCTGCGTAAACTGTCCGCCAAAGCAAATGTCGCCTTGCGCGGGTTCGGCCAATTGCCCGTAAGCGATGAGCAGCGTTCTCTTCGCGCCTGCCGTCTGCGCCACGGTATGCAGGCCGGTCGTAGCCGTGTTATCGAGCACGCCATTGACGGCGGCACAATTCAATTGCGGGTGTCCAGCCTGATAGCCCCTGACCGCATCCTGAAGCGTGGTTAGTTCCGGCTCATCGTAGACAACGCCGGTTGGCCCGATAGAGCGAGAGACGCCGGAAATATCGTAGCCGTCCCAGTACACGCGCGCCCACTTATCAACTGTTCGTCCGACTGTCATGATTCAATTCCTTCAATGATAGTTTCTGGTTTTTCTACCGTGATAAGCGCCTGAATTTCATCGGGCAATTCAATAATTGCTACAAGTCCAAGTCTAATGCGTGCTATCCCATGAGAGGCGGCTTCGATTTCAATATGGTTGCAATAGCGTGTAATCTCATGGCCTTCCAGAAAGATGCGCCAAAATTTTACATTGGCCTGTCCCTTTGTTTCGACCCTGATTTTTCCTAACATCTCAGGTCTCCATGAACTGCGTCACAGCAAACGGAATTCCGCAGCCGTGATAGAGCGTGCTATCGGCGTTGATGACCGGTTCAAAGTCTTCAATCGCGCCGGGCATAAAATCCGTAGCGCCGGACAGGTTCGTGTGCGTACCAAAATAATTCAGGATCACCGCCGCCGCTGTAACCATGTCGTCAAATTTCTCGTAGAGCGTCGCGCCCTGTCCGATTGGGCAAAAGAAGAACAGATAATTGAGCGTATAGTGGACTGTCTTATAAGCTGCATCCGCTCCGAATGAATCGCGGGTGATGGTCAGGCCAGTTACGAACTGCGCCGGACGCGGCGTCAAAAGCGGGCAGCTCTCGGCGCTAATGATATTCGTCAATGCCGAGATGTCGCGGATCGCCAGCGTGACGCTTGACCCCGCCGCATTCGTGACCGAAATGCTCTCGGCGGCAATGGAGGCCGTGACGGTCGTAAGCTTGATGCTATCTGTCACGTCAATGGCTCCGCATCAACCCGGCTTCCGCGAGCTGAAGACTCATCCACTTCTTGACATCGTGCGGCGTCGAGAATGAGTTGCCTTCGATGCGGATAGTTTCCCCTAACGGATTATCTTTGAGCCGCTCGTAAGCCTGAACTGCCGTGCGGCAGATCATCTCCACGGTCGGGAAATACCAGCGGCTAATCACCGCTGCATTGAGATGCGTGGCCGCCGTCGAGCCGTTCACGCCGCGCCTGACCGTCGCGGTATCTGTAGCCGACACGCTCACGGAATCCACGTACATATATTCAGTGTCAATCTGAATCAGATACCCGGCCTTGAGCTTGCCGGTCGTGCAGGTAAATGTCGTGGCGCTTGTGCTCGTGATGGCCGCCGCCAATGTTCCGAGCGTATCCAGCCAAATGCTGGCATAGTCGTGAACCTTGCCCCAGATACCTAACACAGAGATTGCGCGCTCATCATTGCTGCTGGAGTCTAGCGTCCAAATCGTGCTCGCGCTCTGCTTGAGACGTATCTGGTAGTAGGGCGGGCCAAAATAAGGGAGCAGGATATAATCGCTGGATGAAACGGCTGTGGCGTCTCCATTGGTCAATGTCGTCACGGCCAACAGGTCTTCGTCCATTTCCAACTCGCGGCCCGCCGGTGTGTTGAAATAGCGGGTCTCGACGCGCGGGTAGAACCAGCGCCCGCCTGTCGCCACTTCCATATCGCGGCTCGTGGACTTAATCAGGTCTGTGAACAGAGTATCCTGCCCCGTCGCGGTCGTGCCGCGCGTGGTGTGGATGTCGGTGAGCGTCGTGTAGTCAGCAAAGTTGGCCACCTACCACCGCCTTGCCATGACATCGCCCAATGCGAACGGGCCGAGAAGTACGGCATAGAGTATGCGCCGCCAGGTGCGTTGTTTCATGCCGCCGAGAGCGACGATAGCGCAGAACAACCACGGCCATGCGCAGGCCATGATGAAGGCAAAGGCCAGCCAGAAGGCGACGTATTCACTCGCGGGCGTGTGCATCTTTCCAGTCCTGCAGGACGAAGTACCACGCGACCGAAAACAGAATCAGGCCCGCGCCGGTCGAGACGGCGGCGATATAGGGCAGTATTGCAATCTGCCAGGTCGCAAAAGAAATCAGGGCGCGGAGCATCGTCATTTGTCCGTTACGAAATCACATCGCTCCCAGCGCGGCAAACTCGCCGCCCGTGCCATACGGCCAGACTTCAAACGCATCCAGCGAACAGAGCGGGGACGTTTTGAACATGCCGAAAAGTTTGTTAGTGTTCGCCGCCATCGTTTGTACAGTCCCCACCTGTGCGTTGTTGTAGAACAGCCAGGCGCTCGTTCCGCTGCGGATGACGTAGAGCAATGCGCCTGCGCTGTAGGTTATGGCAGCGCTGATTTTGTTGGTGTAAGTTCCGGCCACACACTCATCGAGCACGGCGTTGCCGCGACCGTCCAGATAGGCAAGTATGAAGTTGGCGGGCGTGGCGGCGCTGTCCAGGTTGACCACCAAGCCCGCCTGCTTCCCAAGCAGTGCGCCGTCGAGCGTCACGGCAATGCGGGCGTGAACATCGGCAGTCGAGAGTGCCCCAATGCTGGCGAATAATTCCGAGAGCGTGAGAGGAACAGCCGAGAAGTTGTCAACATCCAATGTTGCGGCAGCCGCAGTGAACGCCAACGCGGTTGAGGTCGCTCGTCCCGTTTCTGTGAAAGTCGCCGCGCTCCCATGCGTAGGAAAAACTGCCGTTCCCAACTTGACGTTCACTGTTCCGCCGGTGAAGGCCGCAATAGTGAATACTGTCTGATACCATGTTCCTGTGGTAAGCGGCGCAACGGCTGCTGTCAGGTCTGTCGAGGCGGCAGTGGCTCGCCCCACACCGGCTGTGATCGTCCATCCCGCACCCTTATTCCAATCCGTATCGGCGGCGAACGCGCCGTTGACCACGACATCTGCGCCGAGTGCTGGCGTGTTGACTGCCTTGTTTGTGGCGATGGCCCACGTCGCGCCCGTCCAGGCCAGCACGGCGACGACCTGCCCGTCCGGGCCAGTCGCGTCCGTGTTGCCGAGCGCGCCATCCCCGCCGCCGAATGTGGCATAGGCGAGTGGCGTGGGAATGTAGAGCGATTGCGGGACGCGGAAGCCGTCAACAGTTAGATTGATTGCCGCAGCAGTGGCGACTATGAACTTGGGGAATAGAGTGGCCGTGCTATTTGTTGGATGGATATACAGCATCACCCAATTTGCGCCAACCTTTGCGAATGACCAACCCCCGGTTGCACGAGCAATTAGAGCAATTTCATGCGGTGCAGCTCCTAATGTAAATGTGTATATGACTGAAACATTATCTTTGATACGGATTGCGGTGATAGAGGCGTTGTAATCAATTCCTGGCACACCATCAGTTCCGGTTGTCCCATCGGCTGAAAATCCAAACCGGATATTTGCAGCACCATTTGTTACAAACGTTGGCAAAGCTACCTTGAATACCCGCCCCGCAACCCGCGCCACGCTCCCCGGATGAAAGCGGTCACTCGCGGCGGGCGTGCCGTTGACCACCAGCACGCCGCCCGCCGTGCTCATGATGAGATTGGTGTCAACGCCCTGGCGGTCTCCCGGCCCCGGCACGGCAGGCGTGCCGAGGAACGCTCCGGCGGCTTTGATGTCCGTGAATTCGTCGTCGAGCAGATAGGGTATGGAAATGCCCCACGGCTGGAGGCGACGATACAAAACAACAGCGGGCATGGCTTACTCGTCGCTCAAGAAGTCAATGCGGAACTGGGGAAGGTTTCCAGCCGCGATGTTGAGAGCGCCCCTGGCCTGACACTGCGCCCACATCCTGCGGTTGGGCTGGACGTATGCTTTCCCGATGGCCTTGCTCTCTGCGAATTGACCGTTACCCGCATCGGCAAAAGACATGAACTGAATGCGGGTGATGACTTTTATCAAGTCATGGTCAATGAAGGCCAGGGCGCCGTTGTCGGTCTGCGTGGTCGGCGCATCGCTCAACAGCCACAGGTCAACCTGCAAGCCTTCATCGTCCAGGTCGTAGTAGATGGCGGATTGGATGACGCCGCTCTTAGGAACTTCAAAAGAGAAGTGGAGGCCGAGCGCTTCCAGGTCGGCGTAGGCCGCGCCCGTGCCAATACCGGGCGGCGTGAGAAGCGGCGTCGAGTAGGTCTTGCCGACGACGGCAGTTGTCAGACCGAGCGCGCGGTCTTGCAGGGTATCGGGCATGTTGATTGCTCCGGGATGGGCAAGCCCGCGCCTGCCCATCCATCATTTTGGACCTTAGCCCAAGTCGAGCTGCACTTCAGCCCAAGTACAGCCGACGAGGCCGCCAGCGGTCGCCACCGTGCCCGCGATGGCATTCATGCCGAGCGCGCCGCCGGGCGGGATGATGAGGCCGCCGCCTATGTCGGCGTAGACGCTCGCGCCCTTGTTGGCGGCCGCGTGCCCGCCCGATTGACCGACGACTGACCACAGATCGGTGAAGAACGTGGTCACGTTAATCGCCCGCCGCGCGTTCCCGCCGTATCCGGTCTTGCCGCTGTTACTGGTCAGGATAGTGGTCGTGGCCGAGTGTGTCGGGGCCGTGGCCGAGTTGCCATTGCCGGGCAGAACCTGCGCCAAAAGCCCAAGCTGGCCCGCCGCCGTCGTCGAGACGATGGTGGTCAGGAACATCGAGAGAATGACGTAGGACTTCCCGCCCGCCGCTTCGCCGTTGTAGAGGATGGCCGTCGCCAGTGTGGTCGGCATGGCCGCCACGTAGTCAAACGCCGAAGCATTGGCCGTGCGCATCGTCCAGACGACGCCCATACGCACAAGTTCGGCGTAAGGTGGGAGAGATTGGGCCACGAGCAGGTCGGCCCGGTTGTTGATGTTGTGCGAGAGCAACTGTCCCGCCGGGAGATTGGGCGCGGATGTCTGCCGCACATTTCCCTGTAAGATAACTGGGTCTGCCATGTTGTTTTTCCTTTTCTCTTGCCGTTAGGTTGCGGCTGGATCAAGAACGCCGGAGCGGTCGCCTTCGTCTACGGCGTAGTTCTGGACAAGTACCATCGTCGAGCCGCCCGTGATCTGGTCTGTGGTGTTGTCGGTCTCGCGTCCGCCCACGCCGTTATAGGCGACGATTCCGGTTGACGTATCAGCGATATTGATACAAACGTCGTTGCCCGCGTCAAGGTTTGAAACCAGATTTCGTAGGACGCTTAGATTGGTGCAGATGCCCGCCGCAAGGATCGCCGCCGTGCCCCAATCCCCAACAAAGATATTGTCACGGATCACGCAGCGGTCAGGCGTGCCCGGCAGCGAGATCGCCGCTGTGTTGGCCGTGCCGAAGGCGTAGAACTCGCAGCCCTCGACAATCATTCGGTCGCTTGCGCCCGCAGCCGCGCCCAATATCCAGATTTTGGCATTGAGCGACGCGCTGGTGTCCACGAATTCACAATTCTTGCATGTGAATCCGTCGGCGTTCACATCTATCGCGGCGGCGATGTCCAGGAAGTTTGCCACGAAGCGCAAGTTGTCAAAGCAGATATTCGCGGCGTCAATATCGATGTCGGCCAGAGCATCGGTGTCAATTGTGATCGTGGGCCTGAGGTCGCCACGCCCCTGTCCGCGAAAAGTGACACCTGCCGTATCGCAATCCCAGGCCGCCGCCGCGCTCAGGGTTTCTGTGTGGCCGGCAGCCACGAGCACGATGTCACCGGAGGCGAGCAAGCCGCTGTCCGACGCGGCCACGACGGTTGACCAGGGATAGTCTGGCGATGCGCCG
>Ga0209109_10001280_pt1 | contig 13857 bp, 11 predicted proteins | sample Rifsed10ft2_FD_184004 | JGI IMG/M metagenome (GOLD analysis project Ga0209109, IMG submission 184004) | Soil microbial communities from Rifle, Colorado, USA - sediment 10ft 2 (version 2) | ecosystem: Environmental > Terrestrial > Deep subsurface > Rock core/Sediment | place: Rifle, Colorado... | reverse complement strand
CGAGCAGGGTGAATTTTTCGCCCTTGGCGACTTGCGGCAGAGTTTGCCAGCGCACCGGATTTCCCGTCTCCACGACCTTGGCGCGGGGAAAATAAGCGGCGCTCTCGGCAAAAGAAGTAAAGATCCTCCCCACCAGCCAGCCCAAGACCCGATTGGTAAAACCGGGACGGAGATTCTGTTCCATTATGGCTGAGCGAACTCCTTTCCATCTGGATGCGAGCAGCAAGGGGCCCGAGGCGTAACCTCCCAGGCCGATGACGCAATCGGGCCGAAAACGGGCGATGATCCCGAGCGATCGGAAAAAGCTGACCGGGATGCCGTACAGGGCCTGGCAGAGGCCGCGCAGGCCCCTCCCTTTGAGGCCGCGTATCGGGATGGTGGCCAGGGGAAAGCCCTCTTTGGGAAGGGTCCGCTTTTCGATTCCCATCTCAGTGCCGACAAAAAGAATTTCCGTCCTCTGATCTCGTCTCTGAAACTCGCGCGCCACGGCCAGCCCGGGAAAGAGATGGCCACCGGTTCCCCCGCCGGCCATGATCAGCCGCATTCCTACATTCTCCCGCGCGACAGGCTGAGCAGTATCCCCGCGCAGGTCATGTTCATCACCATGGCCGAGCCGCCGTAACTGATAAACGGCAGCACCAGGCCCTTGGTGGGCATCAAGCCCATGACCACGCCCATATGAATCAAGGCTTGAAGTCCAAGCAGGGTGGTCGTTCCAAAAGCCAGGTACTGACAAAACGGCTCCTCTATTCTAGCCGCCAGACGGAATCCCCGCACGAGGATCACGCCGAAAAGCGCCAAAACAGCGAGGGCGCCCAACAAGCCCAGCTCCTCGCCGATAACCGAGAAGATGAAATCGGTGTGGGCCTCGGGCAGATAAAAGAGTTTCTGCCGGCTCTCCCCCAAGCCCCGGCCCCACAGCTGGCCGGAGCCGAAAGCGATATAAGACTGAATGATCTGGAAACCCGTGTTCGAGGCGTCCCTCCAGGGATCGAGAAAGGTGAGCAGGCGCCGCAGGCGGTACTCGGCGCCGACCACGGCGAGCCCTACCGCGGGCAGAGCCAACAGGCCGATGGCAGCCAGGTGGGAAAACCTGGCGCCGCCGACGAAGAGCATGAGAAAGAGAATCATGCCGAGAATGAGTGTCGTCCCGAGGTCCGGCTCCAGCAGGACCAGTCCTAAAAAGAGGCCGCCGATGATCAGGTGCGGCAACAGTCCCATCCCGAAGGTCTGGACCCTCTCCCCTTTTTTCGCCAGCGAGTGAGCCAGGTAAAGCACGAGGGTGATCTTGGCCAGCTCCGCGGGCTGGAAGACGAACCCTCCCAGAGGCAGCCAGCGTCTGGCGCCGCCGCGCGATAAACCGATCCCCGGGATGAGAACCAGAATCAAAATGAAAAGGGTCAGGGCGAGAAGGGGATAGACGAAGCGACGGTAGGAGGCGGCTGGAAGCAAGGCCGCAATGTAGAGCGTCAGCAGCCCGGCGCCCACCGCCGTGAGCTGTTTACGGAAAAAATAGGTCCCGTCAGAGAAGCGCTCCTGCGAATAGAGGTAACTGGTGCTCAGCACCATGATGATTCCCACAGCCAACAGGGCGGCGACGGAAAAAAAGAGCCAGCCGTCGACCGCTATACCGTTTTTCATAAAGCCCGGACCACGGCCTTAAAGGCCTTTCCCCTTTCCGCGTAGTTCTGAAACATGTCAAAGCTCGAGCAGGCGGGAGAGAGCAGAACGATATCTCCCGGCCCGGCGCTGCGGTAGGCCTCCCGGACCGCCGCCTCGAGATCGTCCACGATGAGGGTTTTGGTCAGGCGACCGAGCGCGCTGCGGATCTTTTCCTTCGCGGCGCCGAACAGTACGAGCTTCTTGACCTTGCGTTTCACCTCGTCTTCCAGCACCCGGTAGTCTCCCCCCTTGTCGACGCCTCCGGCGATCCAGACTACCGGGACCGAAAAGCTCGCGAGAGATTTCACGGCCGCGCCCACATTGGTGCCTTTGGAGTCGTTGTAGAACCGGATGCCGTTCTTTTCGCGCACGAATTCCAGCCGGTGCTCGAGCCCGGGAAACCCCTCGATCACCTTCTGGATGGCGCCCGCGGGCGCCCCGACGCACTTCACCGCCGCAATCGCGGCCATCATATTCTCGACGTTGTGGACCCCCTGGATTTTCACCCGGGCGAGAGAGAATTTTTCCTCGCGACCCTCCCCGCGCCAGATCATCTCGCCCGCGGTCGCATAGACCCCGTCGCGCACCTCCTCCCAGCCGAACGAAACCACCCGCGAGCGGACACGCTCCCGGAGGGGCCACACCAGCGGGTCATCGCGATTGAGAACCGCGATGTCCTCGCCCGCCTGCGCGGCGAAGATCCTCTTCTTGGCGTTGCCATAGGAGACAAAGTCCGGATAGCGGTCCAGGTGATCCTCGGTGAGATTCAGCAGTAGCGCGACTTTCGGGCGGAACTCCTCCACCCACTCGAGCTGAAAACTGCTCACCTCGACCACGCCCCAGTCCCAGTTGTCGCCGAGGAAGCCGATCAGGGGCGCGCCGATGTTTCCGCCGACAAAAGTCTTTAGGCCTCTCGCCTTGAGCATCTCGCCGATCAGCGTGGTGGTCGTGCTCTTGCCGTTGGTGCCGGTGACGGCCACTAACGGAAACCGAGTAAAACGATACGCCAGCTCCATCTCGCTCAGTATCGGAATGCCCCTTTGGCCCGCCTCCCGGAGAAGAGGATTGTCCTCAGGAACGCCCGGGCTCGGGACCAGCATCTCGATCCCGTCGAGCCAAGCCGCGTTTTCCCCGCCGAGGAAAAAACGCACGGGCAGGCCCGAGACCCGCCCCAGCGGCTCCTTCAGCTCTGTTTCGCCCTTGCAATCGCTGACCGTCACTTCCGCGCCTTCATGCACCAGAAACCGGGCGGTCTCGACCCCCGTCCGCGCCAACCCCAGGACCATCACCCTCTTACCTCTAAGCTCCATCGAGTGAGTTCATTGAGTTCATTGAGTTCTTTGAGTCGTTTGAGTTGTTGAGTTCTTTGAGTTTGAGCGCAACGAACATCCTATATGTTCTCAACCCAATAAACTCTATAAACCCAATAAACTCTATAAACCCAACTAACCCTTTCATCTTAGCTTCAGCGTGCTCAGCGCGAACAGCGAGCAGATCACCGAGATGATCCAAAAACGGACGATGATCTGCGGCTCCGGCCATCCCTTGAGCTCGTAGTGGTGATGGATCGGCGCCATGAGAAAGACCCGCTTTCGCCTGAGCTTGTAAGAAGCCACCTGAAAGATCACCGAGAGCGCCTCCAGGACAAAGACCCCTCCGACGAGGACCAGGAGGATTTCATTTTTCGTCGTCACGGCCACGATGCCCAACGCGGCGCCCAGCGCCAGGGAGCCGACATCTCCCATGAACATCTGCGCGGGATAGGTGTTGAACCACAAAAAACCCAGGCCCGACGCGACGATGGCGGCGCAGAACACCGTCATCTCGCCGACACCGGAAACATAAGGGATCTGGAGGTAGTCGGCGAACTTGAGATGGCCGGTCACGTAGGCGACCAGGGCGTAAGTCGCGGCGGCGGTCATGACCGGTCCGATGGCGAGACCATCCAGGCCGTCGGTAAGGTTGACGGCGTTGGACGCCCCGACGATCACCAGCATGGCGAACGGGATATACCAGATGCCCAGGTCAGGCCGGATGTTCTTCAAGAAGGGAACGGCGAGGACGCCGCTGAAATTGGGCTGCCGGTAAAGAACTATCACCCCGGCCAAGGCGACGGCCATCTGGAGAAGGAACTTGGTCCGGGCGGTAAGGCCGCGGCTGCTCTTGCGCTTGAGTTTCAGGGAATCGTCAATGAAGCCGATCACCGCGAATCCCGCCGTCACAAAAAGGGCGACCGTAATGTAGAGATTCATGATGTCGGCCAGGAGCACCGTCGAGGTCACCAGGGCGAGAATGATGAGCGTCCCTCCCATCGTCGGCGTGCCCGCCTTTACCGCGTGTCTTGGCGGACCGTCCTCGCGGATCGGCTGGCCCGTCTGCGTGGCCGCCAGGGAGCGAATCAGGTAGGGACCCAAGAGAAGAGAGATCAGCAGAGCCATCAGCGCGGCCAGCGCGGCGCGAAAGGTGATGTAGCGGAAGACGTTGAAGGCCGAGTAGGTCGTGTGCAGGGGATACAGTATATAGTAAAGCAAGGGTTAGTCTCCCGTCTCTTTGAGCGCCTCTAAGACCTTCTCCATTTTCATGCCGCGAGAGCCTTTGCACAGCAGCCAGTCTCCGCGCCTGGCCTCTCTTCGAACCATCCGCGCGATATGCCGGTGATCTTTCCCGATCGTCACCTGCTCCCCTTCCATCCCCCCGAGCAGCGCCCCTTGGCGAACCCGGCGCGCCTCCTTGCCGAGAAGATAGAGGCGATCGATGCGGTAGCGCGCCACCCGATTTCCCAGCTCACGATGGCTCGTGCCGCTTGCTTTGCCGAGCTCCAGCATGTCCCCAAGAATAGCTATCCTGCTTCCCGAGCCTGCCATCTCGACCAGGGTCGCGAGCGCGGCGTCCATAGAAGCCGGATTGGCATTGTAGGCATCGTTGATAATCGCGAGCCCGCGCCATTTCTCCAACGACATCCGCATCGGAAAGGGTCGCACCGCTTCGAGCCCGGCGCGCATCGCCTCCAGATCGGCGCCGAGCCCGTAGGCCATCGCCGCGGCGGCGACCGCGTTGGCAACGTTGTGCTCGCCGCAGAGTCGGAGCCGGATGCCCTGCCGCCGGCTGCCGACGCAAAGCGTAAATTCGAACCCTGCCGCCCGGGATACCCGTGATTCGCCCCTCACCTCACCGCTCTTCCCGTAGGTAATCGTATCGCCCTTAAAACTTTTCCCCAGACGCCGTACCCATGGGTCGTCCGTGTTCACCACGGCAAGTCCCCCGGGATTCATGGCGCGAAAGAGCTGCCCTTTTTCCCGCGCAACCCCGGCCAGGCTGCGGAGTCCGGCGAGGTGCGCCGGCGCGACCGAGGTCACTAAGCCGATGTCAGGATCGGCGATCTCGGTCAGGCGCCGGATCTCTCCCGGCCGGCTCGTGCCCAGTTCCACCACGGCGACCCTCTCATGACCCCGCAGACGCAGGAGCGTCAGCGGCAGCCCCACGAGGTTGTTAAAGTTTCCCTCCGTCTTCAGAACCCTGCCGCGAAGCGCCCTGCCCCGGATCGCGGCTCGTTCGAGAATCGCGGCTACCATCTCTTTCGTGGTCGTTTTTCCGTTCGAGCCCGTGATGGCCAAGACCTTGGGCGCCAGCCGCTTGCGACAGTAATGCGCCATATCTCCCAGGGCCTGGAGCGTGTCCCGAACCCGAATTACCGTCGCCCCCTTCAGGGGCGGGATTCCGGGCCGCTTATGGACCACCAGGCAAGCCGCCCCGCGCTCGACCGCCTCCTTGAGAAAGTCATGGCCGTCAAACCTCTCTCCTTTCAGAGCGACAAACACCGAGCCTCTCACGACCTTTCCGGAATCGGTGCTCACCTCGCCGCAGATCGCCCGCCGTCCCTCTCGCAGGATCTTCCCGCCGGTCGCCAGGAGGATTTCTTCCTTGCGCCATAACATCTTAGTTACTGGTTACTCGTTACTCGTTATTGGTGACTGGTTAATCGTCAACTCTTAATTACGGCTCTTTTCCAATAACCAATAACTATTAACCAGTAACCGTCTTGAGCGTTGCCAGCTCTTCTCTCGCCGCTTCCCGATCATCAAAATGGATCCGCCTATCTCCCAGAATTTGATAATCCTCATGCCCTTTTCCCGCCAGCAGCACGAGGTCGCCGGCGCGCGCCAGCCGCAGAGCCAGGCGGATGGCGACGCGCCGATCCGGCTCCACAAAGTAGCCCCTTTCCAATTTTAGATTTTGGATTTTGGATTTTGGATTTTCAAGCTGCGATTTGAAATTTGAGATTTGAAATTTTTTCATGCCGGTCTGCCGGACACCCGCCTCGATCTCTGCCAGGATGCTCAGCGGATCTTCGCTGCGCGGGTTATCCGAGGTGAGGACTGCGAGATCTCCGAGGCGCCCGGCGATCTCGCCCATGAGAGCTCTCTTTCCCCGGTCGCGATCGCCGCCGCAGCCGAAAACGCAGATCAGCTTTCCACCGGTGAGAGGCCGCACGGCAGAGATAACCCTCTCCAGGGCGTCCGGGGTATGGGCGTAATCGACCAAAACCGAGATGCCGAGTTCGTTCTGGATTCGCTCCAATCTGCCCGGAACCGATCCCAGCCGGGCAATCCCTTCCGCAATAGCGCTCTTCGGCAGGCCCAGGGCAAAGCCCACGCCAACCGCGCCCAGGATGTTTTCCAGGTTGGCCATGCCGATCAGCCCGGAAGAGAATTCGATCTCCTCACCCCTGGCGCGGATTCTCCCTCTAAGCCCGTCGATGTTTCCCTCAAGCTCGACCGCGTGGACATCCCACTCCCGTCCCCGGCCGTAGCTCCAGACATTCAAACCCAAGCCGCGGATTTTATCCAAGAGCAATTTCCCTCTGGGGTCGGCGCCGTGAATCACCGCGAACTTTCTGCCCTTCGAGCTCGCTCCGAGGTAATCGGTGAACAGCCTGCTCTTGGCCGCAAAGTAACTCTCCATATCCGCGTGAAAATCGAGATGGTCGCGCGTGAGATTGGTAAACAGCGCCCCGTCGAACTCGATGCCGCGCACCCTTTCCATCTCGAGCGCATGCGAGGAGGCTTCCATCGCCACCGTGCGCACCCCGGCGCCGGCCATCTGAGCCAGGAGCGCCTGCAGCTCCACCGACTCCGGGGTCGTGTGCGGCGCCGGCAAGGCGCGACCGGAGAACCTGTAGTTGATCGTGCCGATCACCCCAGGCGCCATCCCCGCCGCTGCAAAGATCGATTCCAAAAGATAGGTGACGGTAGTCTTGCCGTTGGTCCCGGTGACTCCGACCAGCACCATGCGGCGACTGGGCTGGGCGAAATAGAGAGCTGACCACAGCCCCATGGTCCGCCTGACGCTGCGCACGCGAACCCACGCGGCGCCTTGAGGCAACGGGGTCCTGCGCTCTACGACCACTGCGGCGGCGCCCTCTTCGAGAGCCGCGGCGGCGAATCGGTGCCCGTCGGTGCGCGCTCCGGGGACGGCAAAAAAGACATGGCCTTTTTTTACCTGCCGCGAATCGTAGGCAAGGCCGCTGACCTCTTGATTCATATTTCCTTCGGCTTCTTCCACCTCGCTCACTTCCACGAGATCTTTGAGCCTCATGGCGGTTAACCCTGGAGGTTGAGAGTCAGGGTCTCACCGCTTCCCCACGCGGCGCCGGGCGCCGGCGATTGCTTCACAACGTAGCCGTTGCCGCGCAGCTCCACCTTGAGCTTCAGGACCCTGGCCTTCTCCACCGCCGCGCGCAAGCTCAGGCCGACGAAGTCCGGCACTTCCAAGGCGCCTGGTCGTTTTCCCGCCTCGTTTCCGCTCTTGCGTTCCACGCGCACCAAGGTCCCCTCTGCGGCCTGTGGCAGCGGCGGCGCTTCCGGCTTGTCCGGGACAATGCCGAGGTGGCGCAGGGCGCCGCGCGCGATATTACGAAAGGCCGGCGCCGCCACCACGCCGCCGTAAACGTTGCCTTCCGGCTCATCGACAATGATCAGGAGAACGAGCCGGGGATCATCGGCGGGAACGAATCCTACAAACGACGCCACTCGCTTCTTGGCGGAATAGCCGCCGTGGGTGAGATCCGGCTTCTGGGCGGTCCCGGTCTTGCCGGCGACTTCGAAGCCCTCGACGCCGGCCATCGGACCGGTCCCCCCATCGCTCACGACGCCCTTGAGGATGGAGGTCAGCAGGCGCGCGCTCTTTTCCGAGACAACGCGGCGCACCACATGGGACTGATTCGCCACCAGCACCTCGCCATCCGGAGCCACGACCCGGCGCACCACAAACGGGCGCATGAGGAAGCCCCCGTTGGCGATTGCCCCGTACGCCATGACGAGCTGCATCGGGGTCACCGCGATGCCCTGGCCGAAGGCGTGCGTGGCCAGGTCGATCGACGACCAGCTATCCGGAGAGCGCACCATCCCGCTCGCCTCGCCGGGCATATCGATCCCGGTGGGACGGCCGAAACCGAATCTGTCGATATATTTGAAGTATCTGTCTTTTTTCAGCTTCTCCGCCACTTTCGTCACGCCGATGTTGCTCGAGTACTGAATAATCTTGTAGAAGGGCAGCCATCCGTACTCGTGGGTGTCGTGAATGGTCCTTCCGGCAAAGGGATATTTGCCGAACTCGCAATAGAAGAGATCCTCCTTCCCGACCACCCCTTCGTCCAGCGCGGCGGCGGCAAGAACCGTTTTGAAGGTGGAGCCGGGCTCGAAGCTGTCCGCCACCGCGCGATTGCGCCACTGCTGGGAGGACTGCCGGGAAAAGTTGTTGGGATCGAAAAACGGATAATTCGCGAGCGCCAGGATCTCGCCGCTAAATGGCTCCACGACAACGGCGATACCGGCCTTGGCGCGATATTTGGTGGCGGCCGCTTCCAGCTGTTTTTCCGCGAGGTGCTGGATCGAGGTATCGATGGTCAGGTGGATATCCGCGCCCGGCGGGATCTGAATCTCCTCTACCCCTTGGGCAAGGACCCTCCGTCCGAGGGCGTCCCGCTCGATCACGGGCGAGCCGCTCTCGCCGCGGATGTAGTTGTCATAATGGAGCTCCACACCTTCCAGCCCTTGAGAATCCCTGCTCACAAATCCCACCACCTGGCCGGCGAGCTGCCCCTGGGGATAATAACGATTGGGCTCGAAAGACATCCCCACCCCCTCGATATTGAGGGCCCGGATCCTTTCCGCCTCTTTGGGGCCTATCTGGCGCTTGAGCCAAACGAACGGTTTTTCGGCCTTAAGTTTCTGCTGCAGCTCGACTTGGCTCACGCCTAAAGCCCGGGCCAGACTCCGGGCCGCCGTCTCCGGCTCTTTTATGCGGCGCGGCCGGGCGTAGACGGATTGAACCTCCAGGCTCAGGGCCAGCGGCTCTCCGGCCCGGTCCAGGATGGTCCCCCGCTTGGGCAGCACGATCCATTCTTTGAGGTGCTGCCTCTCGCCCAGCCGCTTGAGCTTTTCCCCTTGAAGGATTTGCAGCTGAAAGGCCCGCACCGCCACCACCAAAAAGAGCAGCACGAAAAAGAGGCCGGCCATGGCCAGGCGGGATTTGATCCCCGGGAAAGATCGTCTCATGGCAGCAGCACCACCTGGCCCTTCCCCGGTTCGGCCAGTCCAAGCCGGGAACGCGCCATCGCCTCCAGCCGCTCGGGCGAGGTCAGGGTGGCGAGCTCAACTTTGAGCTCGCGATTTTCCTGTTCGAGCTGACTGTGCAGCTTGCTGGTGGTCGAAAGGACGTATCCCAAGTGAACCACTTGCAGCCGCAGCCAAACATGCGACAACGCGAGCCCGAGCAAACACAAACCTAACAGGAGGGTAGAGAGAAAAAACCGGCCCTGTCTGTGCGGATGAAGTCGATCTAGCTGCTGCCTCTTCAGGAGGCCTAGCCCCCACAACGGTCTGCCTAGGGCTGTGGCCACGCTTTTGCTCCCTAAAGCCGCTCCGCGGCCCGGAGCTTGGCCGAGCGGGCGCGGGAATTGATCTGGGTCTCTCCTAGGGAGGGGAGGACGGGTCTGGAGGTTAACAGTCTGGCCTTTGCGCTCCAGCCGCAGCGGCAGAACATGGTCCTGGGAGGGCAGATGCAGCTCTGGCTCCATTTGCGGAAGGCCTTCTTGACCAGCCGATCTTCCAACGAGTGAAATGAGATCACCACCATGCGTCCTTTGGAAAGCAGCAGCTCATGGGCGTCCTGCAGGAAGCCGGCCAGGTGATCCAGCTCTCGATTGACCGCGATTCTCAACGCCTGGAAGGTTTTGGTAGCGGGATGGATGCGTCCCCTGCGCCCGGCCACCCGCGCGACGAGATCCGCCAACTCTGCGGTGGTCTCGATGGTTTTTTTCCGACGCGCTGAATCGATGGCCAGGGCGATACGGCGCGCGCGGGGCTCCTCGCCGTAGTCGCGCAGGATGCGCTCCAGCTCCGAGACGGGATAGGTATTGACAACCTGGTTAGCATCCACGGATTGGCGCCGGTCCATGCGCATGTCGAGCCTGCTGTTCCACTGGAAGCTGAAGCCTCGCTCCCGGGAATCCAGGTGATGGGAGGACAATCCAAGATCCAGCAGGATCCCGTCCACTTTGTGCCAACCGATTTCTTTCAAGATCTCCTTCGCTTCCGTAAAATTGGCCTGCCGGATGATCGTGCGCTCCTCGAATCTCTTGAGCCTTTCCCGAGTGGCGGCGATCGCTTCTTCGTCCCAGTCCAGGCCGAGGACCAGACCATCCGGACTGCTGAGCGTCAAGATCTGCTCGGCATGACCCCCGCCGCCCAAGGTCCCGTCGAGGTACCTCTTGTGCGCCTGGGGCTCAAGGAGATCCATGACCTCCCGCACCATAACAGGCGCGTGCGTGTAATCCGTTAATGGTATGTCCCGTCTCCCTCCCAGTCTTCGTCGAAGCTCTCGATGGCATCCTCCAAGGAGGTATAGTCCTCGAAGAACTGGTCCATGCCCACGACCCGAAAGATGTCCCTGAGATACGGGCTCATGCCCGCCAGTTTCAGGTCGCCGTTGAGATTTCTCAGAATCCTCAATCTCTCGACCAAGACCCCGATACTCAGATAGTTGATGTGGTCCACCGCCTTGAGGTTTAAGACGACCTTGAGGCGGTCCTTCTCGATCAACGATCCGATGACGTCCTTGATCCGGATCATCTCGCGAAAATCGATATCGCCAGTGATGTCAATCACCGAAATATCCTGGATCAGCTTCCGCTGCAGCATTCCTTATCCTCCTTTCGCCTGCCGAGCTAGAATCCCAAGTCGCCGAGAAAATCCGGGTCCTGCATCAGTTTTTCCTCGGCCTCTGCGAAGACCTTCTTCCACGCCTCCTTGTCCCACACCCGAAACTTGTCCAGTGCCGACACTAAAACGACGTCCCGCTTCAGGTTGGCGTAGCCGCGGAGCAGCGGCGGAATCAGGATACGTCCGTGCGTATCCACCGCACACTCGCAGGCGCCTCCCAGGTAATAATTCTGAAACAGCACCATACGGCGATCGAACTTTGGTTTTTTTCTGATCTCTTCTTCGAAGCGAATCCATTCGTCGAGCGGATAGACGTCTAGGCAGCGGCTGGCGTCAACGACAAAGTTAGTTATGACGATGCGCTCGTCCCCTTTGCCGAGAAGAACCTCGCGGAACCGCGAGGGGATACTCAATCGCCCTTTGGCATCCAACGTATGCTCAAAGCTGCCACGAAACATAGACTTTTATCCCGCCGGGGCTTTATGGGAAATTATCCCACTTTATCCCACTTAGAGGCGATATATAGCCTCCCGGAGGGCGTCTGTCAATAAAAAAATTGACCATTTTAAAACGCTTTTTAAGTGTGGTATGGAGATAACCACAATATCTTGTTATTTCTAAGAGCTTATCTAGCCTATAACCACAAGATATTGACTGAGTTGGCTGCCGGAAAAACGGCTTTTTATGAGGCGAGGATCAGTGAAAGGGCCCCCAACCGGGGCAATTCAACTTGCTGTTCGATTTGCTGGAAAGGGGGATAGACGCAAAAGAAGATTGCGGGCTAAAGTGGATCGGTAAGCCGGATTCTGTGCTAGCCCCTACTAGAGGCTACAGCGATCATTCATCTAGCCCCGTGATTGCTCACGGGGTCCAGCGACCTTACCCGAGGGCTAAGGGCGGACCACCCAACCCTCCTATTTGGTCTTGCTCCGGGTGGGGTTTGCCCGGCACCTACCATTACTGGCAGATCGGTGAGCTCTTACCTCACCTTTTCACCCTTACCCATCCGCCTGAGGCGGACGGGCGGTATCTTTTCTGTGGCACTTTCCCCCGATCGCTCGGGGCCGCCGTTAGCGGCCACCCTGTCCTCTGGAGTCCGGACTTTCCTCTTCAGCCTAAGGCTGAAGCGACCGCTTGATCCACTTTAGCCCGGTGGTTCGTTGCTCGTTGACCGTTGAATCGTTATTCGTCTGGCCGATTACGCGAGTATACGGTTAACGCTTATGTGCTTCGTCAATGGCGCGATTGGCCAGCCGGTCGGCCAGACTGTTGTTCTCGCGTGGTATATGAATGATACGCCAAGCCTCCAGCCGGCGCAACAAACCCAAGGCCCTCTGGTGCAGCGTTTTGAGCTTTTCGTTCTTAACCCGGTACAGCCCGTTCAGCTGCCGGACCAGGAGCTGGGAATCGCTCTCGACACGGAGCCTCTTCCCGCCCAGATGCAGGACCCTCTCCAATCCCAAGAGCAGCCCCTCGTATTCGGCGACATTATTCGTGGTCCGTCCGAGGTAGCGGTAGAGCTCTCCGAGGGCGTCGCCGTTCGCGTCAAAGATGATCGCGCCGCACCCCGCCTCTCCTGGGTTTCCTCGGGCTGCCCCGTCGACCATGAGCAGCCACTCGCCTCCCGGAGCTGGCATAGACTCTAGAGATGTTTGTCGCTTGGCACTGCCGGTTTGTGGTAGAGAATCCGGTGGCAACTGGGACAGAGAATGAGCTTGTCGCTCCTGATGATTTCATTCCATAACTGCGGCGGGATGTTCATAAAACAGCCCTGGCAGATGCCCTCGGCGACGCTCACCACGGCCGTGCCTCCGCGGCGGGAAAAAATAAGCTCATAGCGCCCGATCAACTCCCGGTTGAGCCGGGCCGCAATGGACTGGCGGACCGCCGACGCATCGGCCACCGCCTTATCGATTCCGGCGACCTCAGCCTCGATCCCGCCGCGCTTTTCCTTCCAGGCATCCTCAAGCTGTTTCAGCTCCTCCTCCTTGGCCCGGACCGAGGCCGCGCTCACCTCCAGCTCCTCCATGAGTTTTATCAACTCCTCTTCCAACTGTGAGTTGCCCTGTTTGATCTGATCGATCTCGCGCTGGAGGGCTTGCAGCTCTTTAATGTTCTTGATGCGGGTCATGCGCATCCGCTTGTCAGTCGCCTTCTTATTTTCGTCCTGGAGCTGGAGCTCCTTTTCCCGGCGCGCCTTCTCTTTTCCCTCCCATTCGCCCCGGAGCGCCGTCATCTCGCTGTTTCTCGCCTGGATCTCCTCTTGCTTCTTTTGCAGCTCGGCAAGGAGCGCCCCCCTGGCGCCGCTCTTTTCCTTTATCCCGCGATCCACTTCCTGAAGCGTCGCCAGGATCTCTATCTGCTCACGCAAGCCCGAACCTCCGATAGGCTAAAAAAAAGAAATGCACCCCTGAGGGTGCATTTTTCCATGCCTAATCCTAAGACGGTTATCGTATTTTGCTGTGATGCTTTTCACTCCCTCTCAAAACCCCACGGTTGACACTTATATGGATTTCTATCCGTTGTCAAAGCCGTCCATGCCGATCGGTCTGGTAGCCCTTGACAACCGGGAGCCCGTAATGGGAAGGATACCGAAATTACACGGGACTCCGGAGGAAAAGAGATGGACAAAATCAAGTTTCCGTATCGTTCCGACGGCCACCTCGCTCTGTTGCACGTGGTCCACGACTCGGGAAGCTGGGAGAAACACGGTCTTCAGGTAGAGTATGATTTCTTCATCAGCGCCGATGACGCCCACCGGGGAGTCGCCAAGGGGGAAGTGGAATTCGTCAGCGGCAACCACCTGTCCCCCTACGCGGCAAGGCTCAAGGGAGATCCGTGGGTCTACGTGGGCCAGACCCTCAATCTCAACTACCACCGGCTGGTGGTGCAGCCTGGCTCCGGGATCAACAAGATCGGGGATCTCAAAGGCAAAGTGGTGGCCCACAAGGGGCAGCATCCGGGCCTCAACAAC